>JAAUXU010110978.1_pt1 | contig 13625 bp, 10 predicted proteins | sample 7278151 | NCBI WGS metagenome assembly JAAUXU01 (sample SAMN14350113, study PRJNA611818) | marine sediment metagenome | isolation source: surface marine sediment (1.8m) | place: French Polynesia: Moorea | collected 2018-08 | reverse complement strand
GGGTCACAACTGGTACATGTACATAAGATAGAGCAGAAGCTCCACACGAAGCATAGAACATGGAACTTAAACTGCACGATGATGATAGAGACGACGATAGAAAGAATGATAGAAATAACAGAGAACATCAACCATTCCACTCTCTCTACACATGTGCGCATGCGCGCGCACACAGTAGCAGCCGCTTACAAGAACACCGGATATTAGAACAATCCACACAACAGATTTCGCAGGAACGGCATCAAGACGCACTTTATGTGGTGAATTCCATTGCATACAAGAACACTCGAAGTCGCTGTTAAGAATGATTTTCATCCGAAATTGCGTCAGAAATAGTAGAAACCTGGGTAGTTTTGAGAACTTTAAGATCCGAGCGTGAGTGAGATGAGAATAAGGCAAAGCATTAACATCTTTCAAGACTCTAAGAACACGATCACACTGCTCTGTTTATGTCGCTAATTCTCATGAGGTCGCTTAGAAGGACGTTTTGGCCCGGCCGGATGTTCACATAGGCGGCTTCCACTGTAATTGAAATGAGGTCATGACTTACTGCACAATAGAGGGAGTTAAACAGGACGCAGTTTGTGGAAAATTGAATGAATGGGATTCATCCACCGCGGCGGACCCAGCGACGTCGCACCCCGACAACAGTACTGAAGAAACTCGGTAGAAATGTGACATGGCAAGCGAACCTTAAGTCCTACGTGGGGACGGAGCTTGGAGTAGGTGAGACAGGGCTAAAACTAAGCTTAAATCTTAGTTTTGGTGAGAGTGCTGAGACGAGGGACGTAAAGTCACTCTACTGACATCTAATTTCAGTGTGAATGGGGACATTCGTTAGCATAAATGCGACCAAACACATGACTCAATCACGTCCACCTGCTGGTACCTGTAATTACCGTGACAATTTGTGCCAAAAGAGATTGGCTACTTGGTCGTTGACAGCTTCCACACGGTGCATGATGTCGAATTGTCCGTGCCTAATACGTCCTTCATGCACTTCAGGCCGACGCAACAGGCGTACACAAGAACATAGCTCAGAAGTAACTGATTGCTTTTGGTCACCCTGTTTTGAAGAAAAAGTACGCAGAAATAACATAGTAATAGCAGAAAGATCTCAAGCCGCATTGTTGACAGAAAGGAAAGGCGACTTGAAGTAGAACCTCTTGCTTCTGGACAAACAATGACCACATCAAGCTTGTCATTCGTCTGAATTACGTCCACTAGTGGAATTCAGTTGGGAAAAGTGAAATTTAACTTTGGGGTTAAATGCAACTTTTTCTCTTATCTCCTGGAAATGCATCGATGATATTTTCATCATGTGATCAACCTAATTCATACATTGTGCATGAAATTTTGTATGTGCAAGGAATCATGAGTTTGGCCTGCACGTGAATGTCCTGCCATCCTCATGTCTGTCAGTAAGGAAAGTGTCCATGCGATTTTCTTTTTTGCTTAACGTCAGATTTGCTTAGGTTGCTGCATTGTCAGGTGTGCACAGACACAGTACAGACAGGTTATACACAAAAGTTTATAACCTTTAGAGTTAAGAAAGAGCAATTTGTCAAGTGTGCACTCAGACTTGCAGTCAGCAGTGGAAATGACATCGCTTTTGTTTTGTTCACATCTCTGCATGTGCAAGGGTGCCGGTTTTAAGTGAGTTTGTAACATTTAGTAATGATTGATATCTTCAGCAGTAGTGATTTGTCAAATGTGCACTCAGACTTGCATTCAACAGAGGGAATGACATCACTTTTGCTTTGTTCGCATCTCTCTAGGTGATATATGATATTTCCCTAACAGAATTTGTCTTGATTGGTGTGGCCCCAGATTGGTAAACAGCAGTGATATTAGGGTTTTTTTTGTTTTCTTCTCATGGCTGTAAGGTTTAACATTAGTGGCTTCAAGCACATCCATACTCTTCAATAATGAATTCCTAATATCTCTCTCAATAATATTAGTGTCACTAAGCCATATGCGTAACTGTGTGCAGCACTTCGTGGGCTCCAACTGTTGTGTAGCAGCCATTTCCGTAGGTCTGAGACCTCACTAAGTATGGAATTATGTTCTAATTTGACCCCCTACCATTTTAGGCGATTAAAAATTTTTGTGCCCCAAAATAGAAATGTGCCTGGTACATTGCAGGCAAAGTCCAACTTCAGCATTCAAAACTTGACATTTAACCAATTCTGTTCCGTCCTAACAAGTACGTTCCGTCAGCTGTCTCTTCGTCAACGAAAGCAAAAGTATTTATCAGACTTTTGGGTCGTAAAAGTTGGGTGCTTTTAGGCTTTTCAGTTTTACGAATCTATATTTGGCCGACTGCTGTTGTCACTATGGTGCATATGAGCCAAAAAAAGCTGTTGAAGGTTCCCATTAATGGCCATTTACCAGGCAATTCAGTTATCCATGCATACAACTTTTTACTCAACGTGATGGCCTCAACAATGGCACCGACCCGTTTGTCCTCGCATGATGTCTTCACCACGTGCGGCACGGGGGCCTCGTCCCACTTCTGGCGGACCTCCCGGATGAGGTTTTGGCGTGATTGCGCCAATGCCGTGCATGCAGTGCAGCTCAGCTCTCCCCACAACAGTCTATTTGGCGGCCGCATGTCCCATTTATGCTTTCTCTGTTACTGGAAACCTCATTTACGCTGAATCAGCTGGCGCAACTCCCTTATCCCCCCTTAGCATCCAATACCTGGCTGTCCTCGGCTGGAACGGCGCTGCCAACAATAACAAGAACGCGGTCACTCCGATGGGACACGTTTTTTGCACTCTCTCTGTTTGCAGGAGGTCTGTTTCGCCAGAATAGAGCGTATAACTTTTCAATCTGTATAAAGGCTTACAGCTATAAATAGGCTTGTTGGAAAATTGGAAGACCACCTGGTACACTATGGTTAAGGAATAAACTAATGCACAATGCAGAAAGGATACGGAGATGTCTAAACAGCAATATTGATCAGCTATGGACTGAAGAACAATGGAGCAAGGATATTGACGTATACCTACTGTCGATCTCAGATTCATCTCGTCGTCGGTCGTGATGTCTGCCAATCTTTCAGTATTAGAAAATAAGTCTCAGTAGCGGTCGAAAAACCTTGCAAAACCTTACATCCCACCCCACCCCCTGCTCTTACCTCCTTGCTTAACTGAAGGGATGGCTTAATATGCTCTGTGTGTCGCAATGACTGCTTGGATGGAAACATTTCGCTCTGACTGCATTGTGCAGTCAATGCACTCGTGCCTCGTAAAAAACGCCGCACACGGTATGAACTATCTGCAAAACCTTATCTCTTTATATATAAAAAGGACAGGCCCGTATGCACGTGTGCGTGTCTGTCTGTCCGCGGCTGGTTCTGCCATCTCGCGGCAGACAGGCCTTTTGGCGGCCGGTTTTTGTCACTTTCGCGGCGTTTTTTACGGGCCCTAGCAACTGACGGGCCCTTTGCGCGGCCAACTTTCGCGGCGATTTTTTGTTCGTGCGCGACTGATTTTTGTCATTTTCGCTGTCCTCGCTGCTGACGGGCCCTTTTCGCGCGAAGCACGTGTTCAGCGAGGGTCGACTCCCTTTTGGTACGGGTGGAATTAGTCTTATAATAACCCGACCTTGACCTTGAATAGCTCGTTGACCTTGTCAGCGCTGCAAATGTGTGTGGGGGGGGGCGACTTCGGGCCCTCCACACACACACACACCCAGGGCCTGGATCCAGCTGTGGTCTGAGACCGAGGAGAAGACCAAGAAGAGGCACTGGGGTGAGATGGAGGAGCCGTGATAACACTGTTGGTGAAAGTCAGTAGTAATAACAGCCGCCCATTCAATAGCCAACCGTATCTCTGGAACGCTGTTTAAAAAAAAGTTAGTTAATGGGGAGCGCAGTCATCACACACGAAGTAGATGATTTAGTAGTGGCCTCGCCACCGATGATTGTTGCACTGGCTTCACCGATCTCTTGAATACCACTCATGTGTTCGAAATTGTAAGCTGCTACTGTTGTCATCTACACGCAGGCCTTGACTTTCACTCTCAGTCTCACTTTCAGTCTCAATTTGCAACGTACCTTTAGCACTGACGTGCGCACAAAAGAGTGCAAAATTCGCTGACTTTTGGACGTCCGTCAGAGATTTGTTACCCACCAGATTGGGAGCTTGCGACGGCTGATCCTCGTGATATCCGGACAAAATAGTGGGGAGAAGAGCATTTTGGGCAGTCTAATCCAAGACTTTTTTCTGATGCGTAAGCAGAAAAAGTGATTTACACAAAACTTTGTTGTGAGAACATTATTCATTCACCGGTCGTACGAGCAAGTCACCAGTTTTGTCAGCTGGTGCCTCCTGCCTGTTTTCTTCTCCAAGATGACTTCCTTGTGATATCTTTGGCTCATTGGAAGACACACACGCAGGTTTCTCTTAGCAGATTTCTTTTCCTCTTCAGTGGACAGAATGTAGGCCTTCATTGCCTGACGGTGAAGACCTCAAACACATGCTTTGCCCCACTTTTGTTGACAGCAGACTCTCCCAGCAAGACTCTCTCGTCGAGTCCCAGACCTCTCTCGTTCCTGTCTGAAGATGAAAAGGGAAATGAAACAACAAAGACATCTAACCTAACTCAGGCTACTAGACTGAACAGCCTTAAAGTAATAAAGTACCGTACTCATGACACTTTGCATAATGTTCTTGCCGCACAAAATCAGGACTGAAAAAGTACAAACCCAAGGAGGCTGTTCAGCAACATTTCAGCAGGACTTCTTCTCAGTTCCGCACTGTTCGCATAGAGTAGCGACTGCAATTCAAAAGTCATATCTGTCATCCTATGTCTGTTGCGCTGAACATGAACTTGCCATGGGAGAACAATCTCTCACAGTTGGCAGAAGAGGAAAACAGTCATGTACTTTCTGAAGACTTGGTACCAGAGAGGAAACTGCTTAAGGGGTCAAGTCTTACTACAGGGTGGAACAAGAGGAGGACGATAAGTTTTTTACTTGTGAATTCTACACTTTTCGGAGGAGACAAGTGAGGAGTGGCTTCAATTACAACTGAATTGGACGAATTCTTCTGTATTCACTGAGTCAAGCTCACACTGCCCAAACTCTTTCAATTTTTCCTCAGGAAGACAACAGGACTCTTTACTATATTAAAAGCGCTGTAGATCTAGCAAGTACAAGTGGAATAAATATTCCATGAGCTGGAGTAGGTATAGGGAGAAGGGCGAGCAAGAGACAACAAGCTTTTGTGAAAGCGGGTAACAAAGTCCGCTGGGTCTGTGAAAAAGTCTTTAGTTGGACATCAGGTCGGTTGGGTCCGGGATCAAGTCCACTCGAGGTGCAATGAAGTCTGGAACAAAGTACTGAGTCCGTTTGGGGCAGTCGAGATGAAATCTGCATTTCAGCCCGGCCCTGACTTTTTTCCTCTTTATGGAAGACTTATTTCACTACCCGCACTGTTTGGGCAGGGCACTTACCCGCAATTTGGGGGGGGGGAATTGAGAAAGTTCCGGCAGTCGTGAATCTGTCAATGCAGAACAGTTTGTCCAACTAGATGGCTTACCCGCCCCCCCCCCCGGGGGCGGGAATGTCGGAAATTACGGCACATTTACTATCTCCAGCTCCATGGCATTGCCCTGGTCGTCGTCGCTCTCCGGCCGCTGTTGTTCTTGTCATCCTCGTGGCTCTGGTCATCGCTCCTGTCGCCACTCCGGTTCCCTCAGCAGTCGTCACTCCGGCCGTCGTCACTCCCGCTCCGAATCGTTGCTCTGGCTCTCTTTACTTTGTTTTCAACCTGATCCTTACAAGACCATCGCCCTTCAGCAATCTATAACCTGCCACAAATTGAGGTTATTTGCGGCCTTAGTGACCTCACTGAATTTCACGTAGGAAGTAGTCCTCAATACCCTCTTTCCCCCAAGGCAGAAATAGTTCATGGGGGTGAGGTGCTTCTGAATATATCCGTGGTCACGTCTGTGGACAGACGGACGATCTTTGTCTTATTATACGGATATTCAGGAGTAATTCAAGCCACCCCTCACTGGTCTCCTCCCAAAAGTGTAGAATTCACAAGTAAAAAACTTGTTGCACTCGCATACATCTTTTGCTTGTCCCCTTCCCAACGTCTGCGGTGGTGCAAAGATCCTTGGCTCAAGTCCTTTGATGCCTTCGTTCACGTCTTCAAACTTGTCTCTGACCTTTGCTTCGTCTTCGCAGTCACCAGATTCAGGGACCAATAGTGGTGGGACAGCTCATGGGCTGAAGGGCGGAAAGGGCCGCTCTTTTCGAAATTTTTGGCTCACTCGGCCCTTTTTGACTGAGCCACCTCAGCAGGGGTCGGCGTCCAAAGTTCGGCCCTGCCTGGAGTTGCCGACTTCTGAATAATATAGGAGTTGTTTGTGTGCAATCCAAGTCAGAAACAAAGACATCCTCTAAGGCTACAGCTGAACAAGTGGCAGCCCTTAAGCAGCTGCTAGCCCTGAGGGAGACAAGGGCACCGGGATATTTCTCAAAGAGAAGCTTTCATTGTCGATTATTCTATTAAAAATATGTTGTCAATTAAAGTGGATGGTGTATGCTCAGCACAGCTTCCAACAGTTTTTCTCTTCTGCTTAAATCAGACAATTTGGTTCTATAGCACTAAATACCTACTTCTCTTTAATTAAAAGATTCGGCCCTTTTCATTGTAATATGGGGTCTGTCGGTCCATGACCCAGCTCAGCTCCCAAGTTCCAGAAAATTCAATGGCTCTTTTCACGGCCCCTCACTACAGCTGAAAATCCCACCACTAGCGACCAACGATGGGTGTCCAACTAAACCTGTTGCGACTCGCTTGTGACCATCTCATTTCTTCCTCAATTCGTCCAAATTTCTCCCCAAATGTTTTCCGAGCTGATGTCTCAAAAGTAACGTCTACTGGTTGCAACATAGTCCTGGCAGTGCTAGCACATTTTCCAAGTTGTCCTTGCGTCACCACCCCAATTGCAACTGATGTTCTTCGTCGCTGTACTCCCAGTACTTGTACTCAAGTCCTCTAACGCACCAGGACGAGAGAAGTTGCGACAGTTGTCATGGAAAATTGGGGACAGAGAGAAGTTCGTCTCTCTCAGCGCTCGATCTCTGTGCTGCGCCAGCCGTCGGTCTAGTGGGCAACGAATATCCGACGTACGCACACCTCAACAGGCGCGCGTCCACCATCTGGGAGGCCAACTTGACTTCCCCAGCCGTGGTTTTGTTTTTGTTTTACCTTTGCTCCCAAAAGATCTGACCGAGCAGCTGAGGACACGAGGACAAGACGAGGACCAGATCTCGTGCCGATGTGGAGCCTCTGAAGGCCACCCTCGTGAAGGTGTGCGTCGGAATCCCCGAGAATGCGGTGTCCGTGATCACTTCCTGCACCATCGTTGTCGCCATGCCCAGGGGCCGGCTGGGAATGCTTGAAACACCAACTCTCCGCCGGTGTCACAGCGCAAAAAGTTACGGCTCCATAAGTCTGGCTATAGAAATGTTATGGCAAAGTTTTGAAGTCCTGAATTTTTGACCTACGCTTACTCTGCCGTGCACCGACCCAAACGCACATCCAAACAGAGTCTTCCATAAATTACGTACGTGTACCGAACCAGTGAACAGAACTTGGACAGCTGATGGTTAAAAACAGCACATACACAGCTGCAAGATCAACCCCAATGTGTCCACCAGCTTGGACATGAACAACTTCCGCAAGACATTGGGGAACAGCGTCCAGCTTGGCACCTTGGGGAAACTTCATCCCCAGCCTTGGTCATTCCAACATAGTCGACTTTTTCCACACCGGGTGACCCAATCAGCTTTGAATGCGTCAAATTTGAACTGATTTCAGTGGAAAAAAAAGTACCGGTCGAACTTATGCCAGACCCTGTACACGCCTGCGCAAGTGAGAGAGGGATGACACCAGACCGAAAGAAAAATAGACCCACAAAAGATCCTCTTAGGAGTTCGTTCGGAACAACACAATTTTCCTTTCAACTTTTTTGAGGCAAAATCTGCGCATCTTTTTCTTCTGCGAATGTGTGAGAAAGAGCAGCGGTGCGTGATTTGGCTGGGGCAGAGTGAGAAAAATCTCCTCGCACAACTCACACAACGCTGGTTCTGGCAACTTTTTTTTGCACAGCAGCAGCAACAGACATGCCACATGGGGGAGGCCAACTTGTTCGCAGCCAACTTCCAGTTGTGATTGCAGTGGCAGGGCGTGAGAGCAGGGGGAGAGAATGCAAAATCCTTGCTGAAACCACTTCGCAGTTGTCATTACTATTGGCAGATACACGCTCGCTGGGAGGAGGAGGCAAAGAAATGCTCACAAATGCTTTGTCAACAACGTCAGAGCTACACAACTGCGTCAAGTCTCCCTCCATCCCTATGTACGCATCTGTGTTGACATGTGTATACGTACGTGTCAGGCTAGTTCGATATGGTCCCTTTTTTTCGGGAAAATGATGATTTTTTTTCGGCCTGGATCTTGGACCTTTCGTCAAAATATTCAGATTTAACTAAAATCATTGTTATCTTAAGGGCCATTTTACAGTGGACACTCTTAACTCAAACTTAAGTGAAGTAGGTGTAGCGGACACTTACTTATTCAGCCATAACTTTTGACTGGATTGAGCTACAGAAATGATTAACCCCTCTATGAAAAGCCAAGAAGCTGCTCTAGGACTGGACTGATATGCACTTTTGCTCTAGGATCACTCAATTGGTCACAATACAGTCAAACTTTTATGCAGAAAACTCTGCCACTTTCGTCCCACATTGCGGACAAATGAGTGATCCCAGAGCAGAAGAGTGTATTAGTTTGGTTTTAGAAAAGCTTCTTAGCTTTCCATAGAGGAGTCAACCACTGCTGTGGCTCAATCCAGTCGAAAGTTATGACTGAATAAAGAAGTGTGTGCCAAACATACTACTACCATCAGTTAGTAACATACTGTATGTCATAAAACTTTGAGTTGAAGGTGCCCGTAGGTAGTGAAACATTTTTTTTAAAAAAAATGAATAGACTTGTGCCAGCTAAAGCAGTGTCTGACGCCAATTTGCCACCCCACAAAACCAAAAGTGATATTTTCGAATTAGCCTAATACGTGTATACGCTAAAAAAGTATCCTTGCGTGAAAAACGTATCTTTGATCAAGTATGGCTAGCTGTGCAAACGAGAGGAAGAAAAGTCTTCTTCCACATCTGAGGGGCGAAAGAACGAATCAATACTACAGGACCGCAATGACTTGCAGGTCGTGCCTGAACCTGGTCCTGAACTCGGTCCTCTGCCCCCCTTGCAGGCATGTCGTGGTGAAGGAGAAGGAGCGATGATGGCATCGTCGTCCTCAGCGGAGGAGGAGGGCGGAGACTTCTTCGCGGCAGCCGCAGCCGCCACGGCCGCCGCGGTGGCGACGACGACTCCGCAGCCGCCGAGCCAGAGCTCCGTGGAAGTTCCGCGCACCAGCATCATCTTGGGCGCCGGCGAGCAGGCCATCTTGCTGACGGTCTACGGGGTCATCGCCGTCCTGGGCCTCGTCTCCAACGCCGCCATGATCTGGGTCATTCTAGGTAACTGTCTGCATACGGCTTCTTCCCCCGGAATATTGCACACTTCTTGCCAATAGTTGCAAAACTGACTTAGGGAAAGGAAAGTGTAGAAGTCATGAAACTTTACCGCATACTTTGCCCGGTTCGGCTGTGCCCCATTTCCGTTCAGACAATAAATTAATGTTCAGCTTAACCGAGCATCGAACCAGAGTTGCCCGCCACCAGAAAGGAAACCGAATCACTCCGGGCAGGAATCGGCCAAAGCAGCAACTTCACAGAAGTGCAGAAGCCAACATGGTCGAATTGATGGGGGCTGTCTTGAAATGGACATTAGAATAAAGAACCCCCTAGGCATGATACTGAGTGACCACCCTACCTGCTCGTCCGTCTGCCCAACAGCTGACTAACAGCCTGAACCAGCTTGGACAAATGGGCGTAGCGGGACCCGGCGTCCAACACCCACTGAGCTGCGGACACACATGCATCGCTCGACTTGTAGGAGTCGAGGGCCTGGACTTTCTGTACCGAATTGCCCAACTTTGGCAGGAATCTGCCCTTGGCTGGATGCCCGTTATTGAGAGCCCAAACGCCGTCCTCCAAGCATGAATGAGGCACGCCGTGTGCAACACGCTGGTGGTGTGGCACATGGACGTCTGGATATGAGCGATTATGGCAGTGAGAAGGCTGGTCCGTAAGGAATGGGACACTTCTCTTAGTAGGTGACAAAAGTACCACAGATAGTGGTCACTTACCAACCTCCACCAATATTTTCTACTTGCGGATGGGACACATTATTGGGAGCACAAATGGGACAGAGTAATTTTTTACCCCCAATGCTAAACTTAGCCGGCTCATATCTACATCTACCGCACCTAACGTGCCCCATCCCGGGGCAAAATGCAGTTTTTGTCATCTAAAGTGCAGAAAGGCCTTGCCTGCCTAAAATTTTGATGTCTACCTACTTCGTGCCAACGCAATTTGTATAATGAAGTTAAATCGAAGCAGGTGGGTTTTGGAAGCTTACAAGATCCATTAAAATTTCATTTTAATCAAAAGCTCCGCGTCTGCGTGCCTCACCATGGTCGACAGCTATCGCATGCGAGCTATTGTTCAGCAGTCGGATGAGAAAAAAAAGTTTAGGTGATCTCTAACTTGTCGATGCACGAGGCCTACGTGAACTTCACACGCAGGCAGGTCTTGCACCTCTACTAGTGTGGGCATCTGGACTGATTATACTTTTTTAACATGCCTTCGAAATAAGTCTGGTCGCAACGCTGAAACTTTCTTAGTTGAGAACTTTTTTTTACCTCTTAGTGCCAACGCCAACTTTTATTGACCCTGACCCTTTGAAAAAGAAGCAAAAAGATGTGACGTGGTTGCTCTCGTTGATGGGAGACTCAGGCTGACACAAGTGGTGGAGCAAGACGAGCCTCCATGTGCACCCAGATCCTGATCCAGGACAGCAGGTCCACTGTCAGCCTCCTCCCTTCCAGTCTGCCAATTTTGAGGCTGGTGCTGGAGGCTTTTACACTGCACTCCACGATGCATATGTATGATGCTCGATACAGGTGTATGTGAGAAGGAGGTCAAGTGCGACGCTCACTCCAGCTGCCAACAGTGACCAAGTCGAGGCTGAAGCTCCACAATACTGAAGCAAGAAATATCTCCCTAAAAGCCACATCCGGAGTCCTACAGGTTGATCTTGATAAAGTTGGAAAAGAGCAATCTATTCGGGTCTCCCCCATTGTATTTCATATTTTTATAAAGGCCACCCGTTATCGATATTCGAGGCCTTTGATGTTGCGTCCGCTCCTTCCGTCAGTCAGTCAGTGCCACTGGAGCCAGAAAGGCAGCAGGAGGTACTTTCAAAGTATGCTTTTCATGCCCTTTTTAGTGCGGTTGTATCGGGCTTCTGCAGGAGGTTGATTGCAACTATCCACCTTCAATGAGGGCAATCCCGGCAACAACACCAGGGTGTTGAAGGAGGAGGAGAATTAATTATGCCTCCCCTCGACACCACCTGGCTCTCTAGTGAATTACAATAAAAGACTCTCTGGTGAGAGATACCATCGATCTCACCGCATCCTCGTCAACTCGACAGTAATTTGGGTCCAAAGTCAGGCTTTCATGGAGCAGGTAAACATCAGGGGGGGGGAGAGGGGGTTAATTGATTTTAACCCTTTCCTGGTAGGAAAGCAAGTTGATGTCCAGACTTGCCTCCGGCGGAAACGACCGTGTCAAGGTGACTGACTGGAGGTCAATGGCTTGAGACTATGGCAGTTGGAAACTTGGTCGAGACTCTTGTTTTGATCTTTTGCAAAGCTCTTCTTTCACGTCAGAGTTGACATGGTCTAAGGCCGACGCTTAGCAAACTGGGGACACTAAATACAGATCATGCTGTGCACACACAGACATGTCTAGTGTACAACATGCTGGTGTCGTAGCACCCCTAACTGCCTTTTTCTTCTTCTTTTTCCGATCCTGCTCAGGCCGCAAACAGAATCGCAACCCTCGCAACATGTACATAGCCAACTTGTCCATCTCGGGAATCATCATGACCATCTTCTGCGTGCCGCCCACCCTCCTGCAGGTGCTCTACGGCGGATGGTGGCTCTTGGGCAGCGTAGCCTGCAAGCTGGTGCCAGTCACTCAAGGTGAGGATGTTGTGTGACGTAGCAAGAAACAGCTTTGAGGTTCTATGAACTGAGCTGCTATGAGACAAGCATGCTCTCTCCCTCTCTCTCTCTCGCGCGCGCGCGTGCGCGCGCACGCACACCCACACACGCCCATACAAACACACACCCAAGAATGCATGCACGCCTGGTGTTTCAGGGGACACAAAAGGTTTCTCAAATCTAACGCAAAAGCATACTCTACTCTGGCGTCGACCGACAGGTACTCTGCGTGGTCGACGATGACTGGGAACGACAGGGTCTCCGTCGTCTTCCTCTCCCCAACACGTACCCGCGCAGAATATGGTTGGGAGTCCCTGTCCCTGGGGTACCTTGATACTTGGTTAGGTTGTGATCGTACATCTTTATAGGTAGGTGCGTAATGACGACGGATGCTGCTGCCTCAGAATGATCTACTGGGGCACCAAATCAGCCACTTGGCACAAACCGGCTTCTTGGCACCGAATCAGCCACTTATGCATAAGTGCCATTGTCAATAACGTCAGACCAAGTCTGGTGGCGAAGGACGAGGTGGAAAAGAAACTGAGCACCAATGGTGCTTTAGAGAAAAGGGCGATAAAGGAGGACCTAAGACAACCTAACTCGTGCAAACCCAATTTGTACTTGAACCTAACATACCTTGTCCTAAATCAGAGACTTCTTGAGATGGGCCCAGTTGATGGGGAGCACAAGTAGCCAATTTGACGCGAAGTAGCAGATTTGGAGTCCACAGGGGTTCCACTCAAACGCACACCAATCTGACACACAAAACCTTCAAATTTGGAACACATACAGTTTCTTCCCCTCGTTTCGCCATCATTTCTTCAGCTACTCTCGATGGCAACACCACCTGTGCGTAAGTTTGACTCTACATAAGGCGCCACTTTCCTGCCCACTCGAGCGCTCACTGAGCCGGTGAGACACTAATGTGCATTCATTGCTGCACACACGGTAAATGCCAATCAGTGGTGACGCATCGTTTATTCAGCGCCGTCCCTGGAAATTAAAGGATTAAATTGAGTTACGAGTTGTACGTAAGTTTCACGGTCGTGGTTTGTACAGGTTGTCTCAGTTCAGTTGCCCAAGGAATGACGTCACGAGAATTGTTCAGGATTTTCCACAAAATTGTCGAAAGTTCTTCCTTCTTACTTCCTCCCCCCTGAACCCGACACTTTTATGTACAGGATATTTCGGACTTTTTCTTATGTTGTGGACATTTCATCATTCACCAGCCAGAACAATATATCACCTGATAATATCTATAGAATCACTACATAAAGAGTACAGTGGCAAATGCCTGCACTCTGGATGTACCCAGCACCCTCAATGACGTCAGTGATCACTTCATGTCCACCATCAGCTTGCACTTCTCCTTGCCCTTGAGCCACGGTTGTGGCTCAGGCTCTGGCACAGTC
>JAAUXU010070084.1_pt1 | contig 13627 bp, 12 predicted proteins | sample 7278151 | NCBI WGS metagenome assembly JAAUXU01 (sample SAMN14350113, study PRJNA611818) | marine sediment metagenome | isolation source: surface marine sediment (1.8m) | place: French Polynesia: Moorea | collected 2018-08 | reverse complement strand
TCATCACACTTGAACCAGTTGAATCATCTGAGTTGGACCAGTTGAATCATCTCAGTTGAACCAGTTGAATAGTGACAGTTGAACTTGTCAGGGTTGCTCCAGGAGGTTGAGACTATGCACGGGTTGCATTGCTACAGCGAGACTGTTTAAATTTTGCCAACCAGTTAATTTTGCCCCGTTTGGATCAATCCGTCAGCCACTTGTATGTGATTACTGACGACCTTCACATCTCTCGGACGCTGTGATTCTGGCATTTTGGCCACCTCAAAAGACTTGCCCACGCTTTTGCTCTTCTTTGCCGCTTCAAGCCCATTTTCGACTTCAAAGCAGAACTTGTGGGGGGGAAAATGGAAATGACTCGGAAGTGAAAGAGCTTCAGGTTTCATTCTAGCCTCTTTACTACCGAATGCACTCAAGTACGATGAAGCGTGGACAAAAAAGAATGCACTGCATAAGAAATGCACCAAGAGAAGAGATAGAGAAGGCAGTCGATTGATTATTCAAGTTGACACGATATCTCAGGATGATTTCGCCCATTCTGCCACAATCAGCCGGACACGCACGAGATTATGCGACTGCCACAGGCTGGATGACGCACATTTCGTTGCCTCATTCAGTCACTCGATCGCCGGCTGCCTGAGGCCGAGCGAGCGTGACATCGGCCGAAATCACCTTGACAGAAATGGGCTCCGTGGGCACCCATTAGAGGGTGTGCGAGAGGGGGGGGGGAGAAAAATTGCACGGGAACCCCCCCCCCCCCTCCCGTGTGGATGTTTGTTCTTTACCTATCCAATCAGATGATTATGATGATTTTCCTCTTCTTTGTCGAACTCGGGGATTGAGGGTACCCAAAGGAAAAAAAGTGCACGAGGAGCCCAAAAACAGACCCAAAAAGAAAACACAAAAAAGGGATCAGCGTGCGAGCTTTTTCTCCCCCTCCCTGGCGCGTGCGCTCAAGCAAGCGTGCGTTGTCACATGCGTGCGTGCGTGCGTGTGTGCGCACTCATGAATAGCCAAGCAAAAATGGACCGTGGCGGCGGCCTGATAAGGACCCCTCGGTCGACGCCGTGGACGACGACGACGACGACGACGACGACGACGACGACGACGACGACGGCGCCGGCGCCGGCGGCACCTGGCAAAGAGACTTGGACGCCCACAACTAGTCAGTCTAGGTCAGGATGAAGAAGAAGAAGGAGAAAAAAAAGAAAAAGCACCAGGAGGAACAACAACATGACTTGCGGCCCCCGCCGCCGCCGCCGCCTCCTCCACCGCCGCCTCCACCGCCGCCACCGCCGCCGCCACCGCCGGCGACTCCTGCAGCGACGACATCAAGAGCAACTTCTAGTAGTGCTGTGACCTCAAGATTTCCCACTGTGTTGGCAGGGGGTAACAAAGTGTTGCCCTCGAAAAGTGTGACCCCCCAACGTGATGTGGCCAGCAAACCCTGCACCAAAGAGGAATTCCTGATCACGGCCTTGATGACCAAGTTCAAGTCGTTAAAAAACGAGGACTCAGACTCTTGGGAATCGCCAGGGGAGATTGACGAAGACGAGACGGAAGCAGTTTTCAGCAACACGACGCAAAACGCTGACAACAACAGTGAGGAGACTTTAAGGCCTCTCCCACCTCCAAAGACATCTCGATTGGGACGTCGTCCGTCTCCTCCTCCGATCCCGGCCAAGAAGCCCTCCTTGAGCAAGAAATTCCTGGAGAGCAGCAAGTCTGGCCGAGGGATACCAAGAGCCCAGGTCAAAGTCAAGAGGAAAGATGGATCTGTTTCATCCGAACACGAGCTTGACAAGATGCCACACCATAACAAAAGCAACAGGACTTCGACCAAGAACGACAACAGGGTGTCGACAAAGAACGACAACAGGGCATCCGTGCCGATGTCAAAAAATGCCCATTCCGTGAGAGCAAAACAACCCTACATGGACAAGAACTTCACGAACAGCAACAAGTCCAGCAGGGCCTTATTGCTTGCTGAGATCAACTCCATGAGAAAAGATCAGTCATCCTCATCAGATGAAGGAGGCAAGGATGATGACTATAGGGTGTCCCCAAAGGACAACAACAGGATGCCCATGCCTGTGTCAAGTACTCACTCTGTGAAGGAAAAGAAACCCTACATGGACAAGGACTTCACGAACAGCAACAAGTCCAGCAGGGCCTTGTTGCTTGCTGAGATCAACTCCATGAGAAAAGATCAATCATCCTCATCAGATGAAGGAGGCAAGGATGATGACTATAGGGTGTCCCCAAAGGACAACAACAGGATGCCCATGCCTGCGTCAAGTACTCACTCTGTGAAGGCAAAGAAACCCTTTGGGGATCAGAACTTCATGGACAGCAACAAGTCCAACAGGGCCTTATTGATTGCTGAGATCAACTCCATGAGAAAAGATCAGTCATCCTCATCAGATGAAGGAGGCAAGGATGATGACTATAGGGTGTCCACGAAGAACAACAACAGAATGTCCATGCCAGTGCCAAATACTCATTCTGTACATGCAAAGAAGCCCTACGTGAACCAGCAGTCCATGGACAGCAAAGAGTCTAATGTGGCCTCCTTGATTGCTCAAATGAAGTCCTCGGGAAAGGATGGGCCATCCTTATCTGATGAAGGTGGCAAAACCAATGACCACAGGATGTCCATGCCTGAGTCAAATACTCATTCTGTAAATGCAAAGAAGCCCTATGCGGACCGGAACTTCACAGACAGCTCTATATCTAGCAGGGCCTCACGGAATGCTCAGATCAACTCCACGAGAAAGGATGGGCCATCCTTGTTTGATGGAGGAGGCAAAAATAATGACTACAGGGTGTCGACAAAGAACATCAACAGGATGTCCATGCCTGAGTCAAGTACACTTTTTGTGAAGGCCAAGAAACCCTTCATTGTCAGCCCCGTGTCCAACAGGCCCTCATTGACTTCTCAGGTCAACTCCATGAGAATTGAGGGGACATCCTCATCCGATGAAGGGGACAAGGACGATGACTACAGCGTGTCCGCAAAGGTGCTCAAATGGGAGTCAACATACATGAATGGTAACGCCAAGATGCTAACCAATGGCGGAGTAGGCGGCAGTAGCAGCTTGCCAAGAAGGCTGACCAAGAATTTGAACGGGGCTAGCGCGGTGGCGACGTCGACGCCGACGACTCGCTTGAGGCTGAAGCTGTTGTTGGAGAACGGATCTCCGGCGATGCTCGACCAGGTGACATCATTCAGGGAGGACTTGGACAAGGTGGACTTGGACAGGGAGGACTTGGACAGGGAGGACTTGGGCAGTGATGAAGAAGAAGAGGTTTTGATCAATGGCTCAATGGCTCCCCATGAAGCAACGACATTCGCTAGATCGACCGAAGGGAGGCCCGTGCCGATGATGCCGGGACTAAGCTCGATCAGTGATCAGCAATACGAGAACGACTCAGTCCGAGGGGTCAAGAGCTTCGAGAGAGGCAGAGGCAGCGACAACACCTGGTACTCGCCCGACGAAGATAGCTTGCGAGGCAGGAACAGCTTATCCACGGACGACAGCATCGAGATCGTCGACGGACGCACCGTCTTCGACGGGTCCTCCTCCAGCGATCAGGATCGCGCAACGACAGATTATTACCCCGGCGCGATCCCGTTCGCGAACGGGAACCTGCCATACCTCAGGGACGAAGACTCCGTCGCCACTTCCTTCGGGAGTGAGAGCCTGACCAACTTCATGGAGAGGGACTCCGTTGCTACCTCCTTTGAGGCCGAGCGCCTAGCTGACTTCATGGAGAAGGACTCCGTCACGACATCCTTCGGGACCGGGAGCCTGGTCAACATGAGGGGGTCGGACCACAAGATGGACAGGGTTTCTCTGCACGCCCAGAGTAGTCTTGACCTCAATCAGTCTTACCCAACAGCTCTTTTACTTACCCGAACGAGTCACTCACAATCAATGCAAGACTTCATCGGCGCCTTCGCCGAAGAAGACAGAAGAGAGGAGACAGAACAGCGCAGCTTCATCGGCGCCTTCGCGGGCAAGCCGGAAGCACAGATGCCACTGAACGTCACCACTAAGAGCAACAGCAAGAAGTACATGGGCGACGACTTGTTGCTGACGGACAGAGCCCGCAAACGCATGGGAGCCATCCCCAAGAGGCCCCCCGGGGGGTCCCCTCTACTGGGTGGCGGCAGCGGCAGCAGCAGCAACATCCCCAGGGCCAGGGTGGGCCTGCACCAGGCCGAGCAGTGGTAAGAATTTTCTGGGAGACACGTGTTTTGCTCTCGTCAGAAATGAAAATTGGGCAGTGCCCGACAGCCCAAATGCGTGGCCTTGACGATTTTGAGCACATCCGTCAGATCGTTAGAGGAAGCTGGAGAATTAGTAAAGGGCGCGTCTACACTGAGACCATTTTCCACGTGCTGTTGCTTCTTTTGTCTCAGCAACGTCACTGAAGAAAAAGTGTCAGGTTGAACGCGCCCTCTCTTCAGCCTTATCGCTATGGGCACCCCCATAAACGTTTATTCCCCTTCTATAAGCCCAAGAAGCTGCCCCCCCCCCAAAAAAAAGCTGTAAAAGAAGATGAAAGCTTTTTTTTTGGAGGGGGGGCACAAAAGGTGACAGATTTCGCTGTGTCAATCACAATCTGGAGATCTCAGTACGATTGCTCCACCCTGTAACGGACGGAATGCAATAGATATTCAATTCTTGCCACTTCAACTCGTGCAAAAAGTATCAACTTTTGCAACACTTCGCTGCTGACTTGATTTTTTTTATCTTTTAGATAACTGGCGTTCAATTTTTGCGAAACTCTGAATTCTTGCAAGTCTGACCCTTGACAAAAAAAAATCGAATCTGTACTGTACTTTTCTCTCTGTGAACTTGGCCTTGTTGCACCCAACCTCTGGTCATTAATTTTAGTGCTCAACCGCCTCGCACAAAATGGGTGCGGTTGACTTTTGGGTTTGGGTTTGGGGGGGAAGAAAAACTCTTGCGACTAATTGCATATGGGTAGGGGGGGGGGGTTGAGGGAGGCAAGCGGGGCACTTTTTATGTGTTCTGCGGGTGCCGCACCCCGATTTTTTATCCCCCAATCGGCTTTTTCGCTCCTGCCTGCGAGAAATGGGTATCTCGAACATTAAGGCCCGGTGGGCTCAGCTCGGGCTCTTTCGGTCTCTCTGTCTTTGGTGCCCCAAGGGGATCGAGACCCATAATGAAAATGGACTCGAGGCTCCAAGGAGATATTCGTTCTTCGATATTTCCATGCCTTCCGATTTCTCTTTTACCATCATCGAGAAATAAATTTGACTTTTTTGCAGTAGCTCAAAAAATGGCACGTAATTTCTCTTTCCACGCCCAAGGAGATTTGCAATTCGTCTTGAAAATGTTCCAAATCCCCTCAGTCTTTGCTTGGGTACCACAGGGTGGATCAAGTGGATTTGCCACCAAGACTGAGGAAGGCGGGTTTTGTCCTCTGCCCGGTACAGGGAAGACCAAGTAGATTCACCACTCATCTCATTGAACATGCGGAACCTCCTCGTGTCCGTGTTCGTGCATTTGCTATACAGGGAGGCCCAGTGAGCCAAGCAAAACGTTTTGAGGACATTCCCAGCTGTCAACCACCCTGTAGGAGTCCGCCAGACTCGACTGTGATGCAAGCCAAGCAGTTGAATGCCCCGATTGGAAACGTTGCGTCGTTAGAACAAAATGGGCACTTTTGGGCACGTAATCACTCCTTGTCTTGTGGGTGCGAGCGAGATAACAATGAGGAGAAGGAGGAAAGCTGTGAGTAATTAATAATTTCGTCCACCTTAATTTATGTCTCCTCACTTTAATAAAAAGTCGACGAATGTGATGAATAATTTTTGACTTTTCGCGCTTTTGAGCAATAAGAGATTGCTCAAAATTAAGTCCTTTAACGAACATCCTTCAGAAATACAACCAGAGAAAAGAAGGGGAAGTATTTGAAGAGTCCCTTAGTCAAACATAGCAGATCCAATCGATATTAGCTCAGAAGTCTATGTACTATAGTTCTATATCCAGGACTCGTATGTACAGTCCATAATGCTCCATAATTCCCTGCATTAACTAACTGTTTGTCGACCCCCCCCACTATGTAGTGTGTGCAATTATTATTATCTAGCTGAATGACGACTCTGCAATTTTTTAAATTCTCGATCAACATATGTATGCAGCAAAGTTAATGCACTACTCATTGCTCTATCTCTTTTCTCTCTTCTAAATGGGCCATTTTCTTCTCAGCATGAGTTCCCCTCGATAAAGAGATAGCACATTAACTAGCTGGAGGAGGAAGAAAAAACATTGGTAGTGGGTCAATAAAACATGCCTGCTTCTAAAGAGATTGAAATTTCAAGAAAACCAATGAGATTTTGTCAGGGTTGCCACTCATCATTGTGCGGGCCAACGACACATTTTAACACGTGCATAGGAGAGAAACTGTGGAGGCTTTTTCTAAGCCTGACTGACCAACCACTGCATATGCGTTGCAATACAGTAATAATGATCTCTCACTTCGAGTGGAAGACTTTTGAGTGGATAACAATGGAGGCACTCAAATTTGGTGCAATCCAGCTTCTGTTGTCTCTTGGAATTCCCCTTTATGGTGGGCCTTTTTGCGCCCCTCCAAAAAAGGAGGCCTTGATGAGGCCCCTTTTCTACTGGTGCATTATTTAAATTGCACCAGCACAACCAACAACAGTAAAAATCCCCCCTTTTGGCGTGGATGCAACAAGGTGGGAAACGAAAGTGCACTTCACGTTTTCTATTTGGCTGGATGGGCGTTTTCGAACCTTCAGATGTACAAAGGGGTCCATGATTGAGGGCAGGGGGGGGGAGAGGGGAAATTGCACCCAGGAAAGTATCATTGGTAGCAAATGGGCCATGGAAGAAGACGCTTTTTGATGGTGTCTTAATCCAATCTCGCCGCTCGCTCGTTGTCCAATCTTTTGTTCTGGGGAATTCCCTGCGTCGAATTGCGAGGGAATTTCCTCGTCCTGGCCCGGGCTGGGCCTGGGCAGCTGTCGGGTGGCCTCCGTCGGGGGCCCCACAGCCGAGCGTCCGTATATTTTCACGTCGGTCCACTTGTTGACTCACCCTGTAGGAGACAATGTCAACAATGCGTGCTCCGCCCCTTTAGGCCCATCTGAATGGCCTGGAAATGGCCTGAAAGCGTCACCCGAAACACGATCTCTCGTCCAGATCAAATAAATCAAGTCTCCGACGCGCGGTTTCACACACAAAGCTCGAGATAAATGGCAGATGTGATTCGCATTAATGTTTTTCGCTCTTGTGCCAACGCCCGAGCCACCCAATGGCCACGTGACGATGACTTATCGGGGCAATGTTTATTCAATGATGCACATTTCTCAGGGCTTTTTTGCATCCACCAACCGTGCCAGAGGAGGAACAGGGTGGGTCAAGAACAAACAAGGCCTGGCAATGTTGCGTCGCCTCTCCACCATAACAACCGGGTGGCTAAATAAACAAACAAGGCTGGGGAATGTTGCGTCATTTTTCACCCATAGGAACAGGGTGGCTGAAAAAACAAACAAGGCCTATGCATGTTGCATCGCTATTTCAGGCAAGCTTCATGTTCTTCACTGCCACGCCCTCTGGAGGGGCGTGTCCACACCCCTGAGAGGAGGAGGAGGCTGAGAAATACGGACAAGATCATGGATGACGAATCGCTCAGCTCAGTCGAGTCCTCTGCGGATTTGCTGCTCATTCGGTGAGACATTTGTGGCTTGTGTTTTTAACCTAAAGTGTACACGTAACTATAATTGTGCTTTCTTCTTTTTCAGGATTCGGGTTCCCGAATTGAACGTGCAGAGGTGCTTGCAATTCCAGAAGGACGAACTCATCTGGGAGGTGAAGCAGCAGGCGTTGGCGGCGTTGCCGAAGGTAAGAATCTTTGTGTTGCTGATCTTCCTCTTCTCGTCCTTGTCGCCCTTGTCGACAGTGACCGTGTGGGAGATGTTCGAAAACCACGAGTCATTCATTGCACGCACACAAGCACTCGTACGCAGCAAGACAGCTCACGCCAAGCTGGAATGTAGCAGAAAATAAATCCTACTAATTTTGAGCTGCACTGATGAAGTACTACCAAGACATATTACACCTAAGGGGCTAAATGACGTCTAAATGAGGCTAAATGACTTATTCGACAGTGTGCGAAAATGTGAAAAGTGCATACAATGGGCTCCCCTAAATGCACTTTGTGGGCACCATGAAAAATGGGCGATTAAGCATGGTGGGCGATAAACATAACGTGAACGCTTTCCTTTGAGAAATGTGCCAATAGTGAGTAGTTTTAGAGTTGCCAAAGCAAAATTTGTGCTTGCCAAGGAATAGCAGATGAGGAACCATCGGAGTCTCGACTCATTCTTACTTGGCGTGGCCCAAAATCGTGCATGACTTCAGTTCATAACATTGATATGCAGTGAATGATGTTACAGACGTCTAGTGTGCAAATAAGCAGGCAGTCATACATTGGGGCCATTACAAGAGTATATAGAGATACTGTACCGCTATATGTGTGATTGTGCAATTGTACTGCTATTAATGACAGTCTGTTTAATGCACACGAGGTATGCATGCAACACCAACGCACGACATTTATCCCAATCAGACGGACAGATAGTTCAAGAGCAGGACATATTTTTATATGTCACTGCATTTGTCCCACCGGGCAGTCGAGACGGAGGGCCTAATTGGCAGGGGGTGAACAGAAGGTTCCAGGCTGGGGTTGGGGCCCTTCGAGGCCCTCCAAGGAAAAAAAAATGAGCCCCACATTAAAATAAAAAAAAGGAAACTGCGTTCAGATACTCGTAGCTTGAACCTGCCACTGCGCATGTGGGCAATATGTCCCTCTTTGGAACTCGACTGCCCGAGAGAGTGCCTTGACATCCATCAGCCTGGCGGCCCCCAGGATGTCAAGGCGCTCTCGGTCACTTCGAACTGGGGTCACGTCGTCCTGATCAACGCACACTAGCAACGTGTGGTCAGAGCCAGGCCGGGCGTGCTGGTGGGGCCCGGCGAGGATTTGAACGGGTCGGACTCCACTCCCATTATCAGCAGCAGCAGCATTGGGCGGCTGCATCCACCCCAAAAAACCGATTGATTTAGTAGAACCTTTTGTGGTCCAAGTTGATCTTTGCCTCCCTCCCCTCCTTCCCTCCCCAGACAGCCGGAGAAGCCCATATTTTATTGAATCCAGCTGCTCCGAGAGGGGCGTGGAGCCCGGGCTCCCCCAGGGGGAGGGGGGAGTGCCCGTTCGCCAACGACGAGCACGTGTGTCTTCCCAAAGGTTAGCGCTGAAGCAACATAATTCTGTGTGGTCTGATAATGAGACCTGGCGAAGGACGAAGAGATAAGAGATTCCTTAGTTCACGGTCGGTCAATGGTGTGCGCAAACATATTAATGTTATTATTTTTATTACAGCGTGAGTCTGAAGAATAGCGATAGGACATCCGAAAATAGACTTCTTGGGTTCGGCAGTGATCACGAATGGGCGTGAGCCCGGTCCTTCTACGGAGTAGATGGGCCTGCAGATAAGGCCTACTAATGGCCTGGGCCTAATGACCTTTTCTGCGAAATACAAGTGTGGATTATTCATGGTAGTCAATTGCATTGACAAGACGTGACACAATTGCAGCCTCACATCCTTCACGTCAGTCATTTGGTGTAGTGTGAACGCGCCCTCAGGGACAATTGCACACATGCACGCGTGCAAAAACCTTCACGCGGCTGCTGAATGACACTTTCCCCGCTGAAAAGTATGCTTGGTGCTACAATGGCACCCCTGAGATTTCTGTTCAAGACTGTCAGGGTTGCCACATTTCCCTGTCCTGGCAAGTGTGAATGAGGCTGACCTGAGCAGCTAACGCTACTCCCACAAAGTATGTATGTTGATTTAGTCTTCCCAGCAAGCACGATAAACATACGATGTGATAATGTTTAATCGATTGCAGGCAATACTCACCTTGTACAAAGAAAAACATTGCTTTTTTACATAACTCGTCCTAAATTCCACACTGCATCGACTCAGTCTGCATCAACTGCCGGATCTGTTGGTGCAGAGGCAACATTTCCCTCTGCCTGAGTCATTTCCTCACATCCAATAAAGTTTGGCCACAATTTCACTCACACTCTCATATGGATGCTCTTGTCTGTCCACTTCCAGCCAGTCTCACATCAGGAAAGTTTTGCTTCCTTCCAAAGTATCCTTTGATGTATTTCTCAACAACTGACAAGACTATGTTGGCCAATGAAGAGTGTGTATTCTACATTATAAGTTTTAAACACATCAGCTGATTACTACAGATTGCTGCATGAGTGTATGAGTCAAGAGAGAAGTGGGTCATACATGAGCATCAAGTACTTCGCATGAGATCAATAATCGGATGCACTCTGACAAGTACTACAAGCTGTTGGACGGCAGCGGCCGCCACAAGCTGTTGGAGGCCGCGTGGTCCAAGAGGCTTCTCCCCAGGGTGGCCCTGCTGCCTCTGGCCCAGGTGCAGTTTCTCTTGCCGTAGGGCACAGCTGAAAGAAGATGCAGAAAAAGTCGTTGATGACTTTCTTACTCATGACGAGGTTTTGCCTTTTAATCGCGACACCTGCCATGACATTTCTTTGGCTATGGCCAAAGACGCCGCCTTCTACCTGCTCAAGCTGAAGCCCTTCGTCCAGGGCTCCTCATCCGCCTGCCCCATGGCCTCCGCCGAGCTCCCCCTGGTCCCCTTGGAATGCGTACAAGTGCTGCCTGCAGCCCAAGGTTGTGATGCCCTTGGCAGCTCTTGATAACACAAATATGTTTAAAGCGCAACACGCCCTCCTCACGCATCTTTTATGGGCAAAGCTCTTATCGATTATGGGTACTTAGAAGTGCGCAGAGGGTAACAAAAGTCTTATTTGCACACAATGAATTGGCGAACGAACAAATTAGCTCGTGGCGGCAGAAAACGCCCTCGATGCTCTTTGCCATATTTTATGTCTTTGAAAAAAATAAAAAAAGGTAGCACAAGCGGTGGGGGCGGACACGCCTCCCGAGAGGGGGGAGAGGGGCGGCTTCGGCACGCCCATTTGAAGGGGGGGGGATCCCGGAAGAAGGAAAAAGGCTGGTTTACGCAGTGGTGTTTGAGACCTGTTGTCTGGGCAAATTCAGATTTCCAACGCGTCCTTCAGGGCCTTCTTAGGCCCTTCTGCCCCTGCTCAGTCAGCACTGAGAGATTCGGTTCTTGCGCTGCCCGCATGCCAAAGCTTTTTCTGCCCAACGCATTCTTGCCATGTCTGGATAATAGGGGGCCCCAAAAGTCGCCAGGCCCTGGAAGAGGCCCTTGAAGAAAAAAATCAGCTGGTATTTGTGTCGAGTACGAGCGAGACCGCGAGCAAACTGGGCTTTTTTCCCGCCAAAAGGCCTAGGGTGGGTGCCCCTGTCCTCGTAGGCCTTTGACGGCCTTTCAAAGGCCTCGCGGGCAACTTTGCGGCTGTGCTTAACAACTGTCAATTAGAGTTGCTCCGATTGACGTGCTCAAAATATTGGCTGACACTGAAAAATGAACGCAGATTTCGTGTGAAGATATCACCCAGGAAGGACTTGCCGACACCCTGGCTTCCCCTCAACCCTTTTTTTGGGCTTGCGCACAGCCTTTGTGGCTGTGTGTGGCTCTCTCGTCGTGTGCGTGCGCCTCCGGGCGCGCGTGTCCGGGCCTGTCTGTGTCTCTGGGTGTGCGTGTGTGCGTATGCCTCGAGGAGTGCGCGCGTGTGTCTCCAGGTGTGTGTGCGGGCATCACTATGTGCGTATGCCCGTGCGTGTGCGCGCGAGCACAAGTGCGTGTGTGTGTGTGTGTGTGCGTGTGTGTGTTGCAATCGCATTCTTCACTACTCCAGCAATTGGAGTTTGCTGCAGTTGTGCAGTTTTCCCCCTCTGAAAAAATGGGCATGTGCGCCGCAATCAAAAATGCTGCTAATGGGCACTACCCAGATTTCAAGAGAAAAAGCCTGCCTTTGGGGGATTCTTACCCCCCCCCTTTTTTATCACTCTCCTAGGGGTGAAATGAGCCCTCATTTGTGGGGTGTATGGACATCAACCTTGGGGGGGTCGTGTACTGTGCATTAGCATCGGTTTTTGGTCGCCCAAAAAAAGTAATTGCTGTGTGTGACCTAATTGAGGAGAAATTTTCAAGGGCCACACACGTGTATGAAAGAGGCTTGAGGTCATCAGCGGTTTTTTTGCCACCCTGTAATCCTGATAACGATATCGATGACTTGATTGAACGTCGAGAAGAAAATTCAATAACTGCACCAGCTGCATTCATGTTAGGTATTACAGTACAGGGTGAAGAGGACTTTTTGCCACTCCTCCACCCTGTACTACCGGGTGGCCCATGAGTGGTGACACCCGGCTTTGTCACCCGACGTGTTAGCAATTCTCTTGCCATTCCGCCTCTCTGCCCTATTGTGTCAGCTGTCGAATAAAAAAAACTTGGCCAAATTTAATAAAAAAAAACACAAAGAACGACGAAGACACCAAGGTCACGCAACACATCTTGCTGGGTGAAGGCAGGGATCTTGTCGGAGTTGATGCTGGTGGTGATTCTGAGATGGCATCTCTATTTTTTCCATTCAACTCCTCTCATTGACTGCGGCACGCACTTCCCCAACGTCGAGAACGACTTCACCCTGACTGTGGACGGCAAGTCGATGAGGCTGATGGAGATCGTGGGCGTTACCAGGGCGGGCGAAATTGTGGCCGAGATATTTTGCAGAAACAGTATTATAAAACCGTCACTTACTAGCTCTGGGGACGTTTATGTAATTATCTCATTTGTACCCTTATTGATGGCCCATAAGGTACACTAAAGGTGCAGGATGCATAACTACCATATTAAGCAATTCTGCAGAAGAAGTTTTATCTTTATAAAAAGTGTGCATCCTTTATGGGCGTCCCTTTATATTTTTCGGCCTCAGAGGTTACTTCTACGAGCTGTCAGCTGATCCTTGCATGTGACAGACCTCAAGGATCTCGCGCACGTCACTCTCAGGACAAAAAATAGATGCACATTTGTAATTTGGGAACCGAACAAGTACCAAAAAGAATGAAAAGAGGGGGAAAACACACATTCACCCACTGAGAATACAAGATGTGCCTCAAAAAGCACGAAAAAATCTTCAGTCAGACATCTGTGAGCGAGCAGGAACTAAGTGTTGGAGAGGGGGGAGGATATTTGCATGCAATTTCCGCAAAAGGACATGGGCAGACAGCGCCTGTATAAAACTTTGTTTGCGCCCGTGATGCATCCAACTTTTTTTTTTTTGGCAAACCTCGTGCTGCAAAATGCAAATTCCAAGTAGGTGTTGTCCAAAAGTGGTCGGGCAAGCGAGGGGGGTCAAAGTTTTGTGCAAAACTTTGTTACCCCGTTAGTTCTCGACCCCCACGCGTGACAACCCTTTCAGTATTGGTTTTTTAAAACAATCTGATTGTGGCTAATTTGTGGGCCTAAAAGGGTCAAGGCAACGAATGACGTTCTGGTCTCGTCTTTCTGGCCCTGGTCTTGATCTTCTGCCTCAAGTTGCTTCTCTGCCTCTAGTTGCTTCTCTTCCTCTAGTTGCTTCTCTGCCT
>JAAUXU010068863.1_pt1 | contig 13627 bp, 14 predicted proteins | sample 7278151 | NCBI WGS metagenome assembly JAAUXU01 (sample SAMN14350113, study PRJNA611818) | marine sediment metagenome | isolation source: surface marine sediment (1.8m) | place: French Polynesia: Moorea | collected 2018-08 | reverse complement strand
GTTTCTCTCCCATGAATCTTTGCAGCGGCCTTCAGTATTGGTTCGAACTTCTGCTGCCTCCGTCCGAGTCCTTCCGGTGGCAGATCCTTGGCATCGCCGCCGTCAACGTCGTCATCTGCGTCCTCTTGGAGGACGTCGTCGTGGAGCAGTTCATCTTCAAGAGGATCAGGTCAAGGAGGTGAGCAGTGCAGTAAAGTAGGGAAGGGGCGAGGGCGTCTTGATCAACGTCTTGCATTCTTCGTTCTCAGGTCTGTGTCCAGCAGCAAGAACCACCGTCACAAGCTTTACCTGAACGTGGAGCGAGATCTTCTGTCCGACCGGGACTGGCCTCCACTCAACGCCTCCTCCTCTGCGTCTGGGGCCGGGGCATCCACGTCTTCGTCGTCGGCAGCGCTGGCATCGCTCGCTCCTCCGCCCCTGGGCGAGATGAGCGTGGACATGAGGGTGGTGCAAGATGACCAAGACGCGTTCAGCGGGTTCGGAAAGGAAACGGTGAGCGAGGAGCATATTTCCAAAATGGGAGAAAACAGCTACATATCCCTAGGGGGGGGTCACTCGCGGTGCATGAGGTGAGGGCTGGTTTTTTTGGAGCCCCTTTGTGGACAGCGCAGCACAAGAGTTGAGGCAATGATGCTTTTCCCCCATCGCCGGTCCCCCTCTTGTACCGGCCCAGGTTGAAAAGAAAGGATGGGCCGGTTTTTTTTCTCTGCCACTCTGTTGTTGGCGGCGGCCCCCTCCTTTGACCGACGAGGGGCGAGGGGCCTTCGCCTCCGTCTGTCTGTCTGGCCCAGAAAAGAAACCATTGTTGTTGCTTTTAGCCTGCCGTTCTTTCTTTCCTCTCTGCCTCCCCCGCCCATATAACATGATGCTAAGGGCAGAAAAAGAAGCAAGTCCTCCCTCACCCCATATAGAGAGGCTGTGCCTCACCCTCACCCCCCTATTTCATGCGGCGAAGCCAATGGTCCTGGAAAGATACTAGCTGTTTTTCGTCGTTGTCTTGGTAGCGGGGGAATTATTGAAGTTGAACGTCTATCTTGCCAATGAGGGAAGCAGATCTTCTCCGCGGCATGTCTTTGATGGACAAAGTCGTCTCTTGTTCTTCTTTCTTTCACCCGTCGTCCAACTGACTTGTGTCCGCCCGCGGCCTGAAAGATGGGGGTAGAAGGGCTTTTTCCCACAGAAGGAAGGGGAGGAAGAGGCCTTTTTCGCCCTTCCCTTTGTGGGAAATGTAAGCGACGTCCGTCCCCGTTCCTCCTCCTCCTCCTCTTCCTTCGCTCGACTGAGGGACGGGATAAGAGCGATAAAAGCATCAAAGGCTCCCCCAAGGGAGGGACGAAAGAAAGGGGGAGAGATTCCTCCTCTTTCTCTTTCCTTCGTGTCACGGTGTGTGTGAAGGAAGCCATCATTTTCCAAAATTATTATACCTCTCCTTTTCCCCCTAGGTTGGGATCGCCCGGCACTCGGTGGCAGCAGACGCTCTCAACGCCTCCTCCTCCTCCACGAACAAGCCCGGCGGCGAAGTGGAGGGAGTGGGATTGGAGCCGCCGCCCTACGACGGAGGTTGGAAGAGCCAACGGGCTACATAAAGAAGACAACGAAGAATGGACTCTCAATTAAGTTTTGCTTGCCAGGAAGAGAAAAAAAAGGCGCTAGCCTACTTTGCCTTTTATACACATACCAAATGAAAGAGAGAGCGAAAAAGCGCTGTACTACGTATTAATTAATTATATCAGAGAGCGAGAGAGCAGAATTAAAGTCGTCCGAAATGTACAGTATATTCTTTATGGCCAAGTTGAGCGGGGCAGTTTATTATAATAATTCCTTCGCCCGCTCCTCCCACCGTGATCAACAGATAAGTACCTTAGAGTGCGGATGAGATAGATAACCTTTGTAAATCGACATAAAAATACCTTTTTTATAGCTCACTGTTTCTTCGTTCATTGGAGTGATGGCCAAAGTGGTTGTTGTTGTGCTTGATAGCCTGCCGCCTTGTTCCATCATTTTATCCTACCGCCTTCTCTTCAACAATACGTGGGTTTGGGTTTTGTAAACAATTGTGATGGGTCAAACCGTCCAAGAGAGAAGCACCCGCCCTCTCATCAGCCGCCAGACCTGGATAAAGAAATTAATGTAATCTTCTTGTGGCTGGTGACGAACGTAACGATAGCGTTCGCCTGCCCAGTGCCCATGTATGCCTCTGCCGCCTCCTTCACGCCCCTCCCTCCCTCCCCCGGGATCCTGGATGCCTCCAGCCTGTTTCTACCTGCTAACATTGGAGGAGAGAGAGCCCATCTGCGGAGCGGCGAGGGAGGTGGAGTGTCAATTACAACTTTTCCGGGAGAAGTTAGATTACTTGAGAAAATGGAGGAGAAAACTCCTTGTGAAACAGAGGAGAGCAGGTGGAGGATGGAGAGGGTGTCGAGAGGAAAAGGGGGGGAGGGGGCCTTCTTGCGCTCGCTCGCAAAAGAAGTGTAGAAAGGATAACACCACCAGGGCATCATGGCCACAGTGGATACACTCGCGTTCGCTCGCTCTCACTCTCCTGGGTTGGCACAAGACGAAGATTTGCGTACGTAGTACTGTACTACACAGTCGGATTTTTAGGAGTGGAAAAAGTTTGTGGGATTTCTACATCCATCCACACTCGAGCAGAAATCGGCCTCCAGCTATATTCCTTGGTGAGTTTTTTCTTGTCTGGCCTTCTTTTTCTGCCTCTCTTTCAGTCCAAGCACTTTTTGAGCTTCTTCTTCCAGCAAAAGGACATTGGGTGGGCGGGTTTTATCGAAGAGGGAGGGAGGAGAGGGGAGGACCCCAGCCAGTGGCTATAAGGGATCAAGGGGGCTCCAACGCCACCACCGCTAAGGTTTTTTCCTTCTCCTCCTCTCGGCTCCTTCTTTTGTAGTCGTCTTCCATTTTGCAGCGGAGCGGACGCAAAGGATCTTTCCCCTCTCTTTTAAAAAGGTCTGTGAGAATAGAAGTAAAGGCCGGGGGATTTTTTTCCTTTTCTTCTTTTTTTGAGTCCTCCGTTGGTTTTTCCTCTTGAGTTTTGTGCAAAACCAAAACCTTCGTGACGATCGCGACAAGATTGATAAGGCGAGCTTGGAGGAGTTGCCGCCTCGTCTCCCGTTTCTCTGCCGCCGCCGACCTCCGCTCCTCCCGGGTCAAAAGTGTGCTCCTATGACCCGACCCGGCCGACCTCTTCACTCTTCAATTTCAACCCGCGTATCATGTTCCTGGCGATCGCGATCGTGTTACCACACGGAGCACTTTTCGACGGGGTTCATCCGCGACCCAACGCCGCAGCGGTACGCTCGAGCAAAGTCCCTGTGTGGAAAGAGAGAACAAAACTGCTGATAGTAACACCGTCCGCCGATGCTTTGATCGTCGCTATACTTACCAAGAGTTTGAGAGCGGTCCGAGTACCCTGATTGGCCCGGGGGAGTGGACCGAAGACCGAATCTTTGTGAGCGCGTCCTCCGGTCGCATGGAGCCGCACCAGATCTGCGCGTAGTTCAGGAAGAAGAGCTGCTCGTGGGTCATGTTGAGCCCTGGCAGTAGGGGCTCCTCCCCGTGCTCGTGGACCCACTTGGAGTAAGCCTGCAATGACCAAGTGTTACGGAATTTGAATTTGCCGCAGTCCACCCTCCCCCTTGTGCAGCCTAGCTATTGGTTCCCATTTAATTCATTAGGGAGATGCGGCATGCATCCGGTAGCTCCTCTATTGTTCGTAGCTCGTAACTTAATTATTTACGGCTCTATCGGACGCGGAGCAATGAAACAAATAAGGTCCATCTCGCCTCATTCTTCGTCGACAACCGCATTACAGTAAAGTAATGCACATGCACCGGAGTTTTGTTGGCAGCTCCTTCAAGTGCATGTACAGTAGTTGCATCGTCTTGGTGTTTGTGTCGCCAGACAATGAGCATTTATCTTGTGAGTCTAGCTACTCTAGCCATAATTCACCCCTTGATGTACCGAGCGATACATGCCACTTATGTACAGAGAGAGAAGTCGCTTTCCCCATACCGCTCTACCTAGGCCAAGTGTCCGTGTATCGTGCATCGTGTCTCTCTCTCACCCTGAACGCCTGCTTGAGCCCTCCGTTGTCGGCGATGTTCTCCCCCTGCGTCATCCTCCCGTTGATGGGCAGGTTGATCTCCTCCAGCTTGTACTGCGAGTACTGGTCCACGATGCAGGCGGCGGCCTTGCGAAAGTGCCCGATCGTCTGGTTGTTCCACCACTGCTTGAGGTTGCCCTCCTTGTCGAATTGGCGGCCCTTGTCGTCAAAGCCGTGGGTGATCTCGTGGCCGATTACCACGCCGATGCCGCCGTAGTTCAGAGACTTGGGGAAGTGCTGGCTGTAGAACAGCGGCTGGAGGATCCCCGCGGGAAACACTGACAAGAAAAAGATGACGCAAAGATTTCAAGTCGGGGGCAGAGGTAGGAAGCATTTAATACAGGTTCAACAATGAAAAAAAATTGTCAAATGATAGGGTTTCGTCCAAGGCATTAGAGTAACGCGTTTCAAGTAACGGCGTTACTGTAACTAGTTACTTTTCAAGTAACGAAGTAACGGACAATTTCAAAAGTAACAAAGAAGTAACTGTAACGAGAGAAAAGAGGAATGAAAATTTCGTTACTTTTTGCCATATTGACTCTTTTTTAGTCAATACTTTTTCATTTTGGGGGGGATATTCTTGTCTTCGTTTAATGATAAATTGTTGATTGATATTTCCTGACGCAAAATTTTGCTTCATCCTTTTTGGGGGGAGTTTTTTTCACTTTTTCTTTGTTAGGATAAGAAAAAAGTAACGAAGTAACGGGAACTAGATACTTTTTCTAACAAGTAACTGTAACTGTAACTAGTTACATTTTTCAAAAAGGAACGGTACTTGTAACTAGTTAAAAAAAATTTGCCCTGGTTTCGTCTCACCGATGTCATTCTTGTTTGGGTTGTAGAATGCGTTGACGACCGCCGGCTCGGTCGCCCACTTGTCCTTGTCCACCGGCTTCCGGAGCTTGTTCACGTTCTTCTCGGCCTCGAAGCGGAGGATGTTGAAGAGGTTCTCCAGGAAGCGACCGCGACCAATGGTCAACTGGTTAAGCAAAAAAGCGAAAAGAAATTGGCGGACGTAGGAATGAACAGGCGGACTTTTAGCACTTACGTTTGTGTATTCCTCTTCCAGCCTGGTTCCATTCGTGATGTACTCTGGATATCCGATCCTCTCATTCATGCTGTCAGCCTTGTCTTTGGCCACCAGCCTTTGGAAAGAGGGCATGTTTTTCCATCCATGTCGAATTATCTCTGACGCGACTTCTCACCTCGTCTCCCCGTCCATCCACTCGTTCTCCTCGAGCAGTTCGTTGAACGCTTCCCGTATGTCGTGGATCATCTCAAGCGCCGTCGCCTTGCTCTCGTGGTTAAAGTTGTCCCGGATGAAGAGCGCGCCCACCGCCATCCCTAGCTTCTTGTTGGTCCACTCCACGCAGCGGTTCCAACGGTTCCTGTCCGTCAGCACCCCTAGCAGAACCCGACGGAACTCCGCCCGGGTGGCCTCGTACTGAGGAGGCATGTGCGGCATCAGGTCCATCACCAGGCGCCAAATCACGTAGTTGTGCACCACCCTACAAGAAGAAAAGGAGCGTTTAAAAATGCCCACGTGAACATGCACACTTTCGGTTTTTTTTAGCTTGTACAATGTACATACGTTTTGTTCGTTCCCTGGAGGACTTTCCCGAGCTCCCTGAAGTAAGGCATCGAATAGCTCACGATCTGCTCATCCTGGAGGGAGATATAGAAGAAAATCGCGCTGAAGTTCATTAAACCTAACCTCGACCCTTTACCTGGTGGTGGTAGGGCACTCCCGCCAGGACTGTGTCGAAGTATTCGTCCCAGTCCATCTGAGGCACCTCCTCTTTGAGCTCCTGAAGAGACAACTTGGTGTAAATGGCTCCTGTGTCGATGCGGTCTTCCTCGGGAATAGTGATCTGGAACACAATTATTCCTAATTCAAATTTGGGCTTTCCTGCCATTCAAAAATTCTCCTCACGCACATTCGCCAGCGTTTGTTCGAATTGAACGACGGTCCAGAGCTGCTCGTAGGCGTCTGAAAAGGTTTGTGATTGGTGAGGATTTCGTTCGGAGCTAGCACAATAGCACTGTTTTCTAAAGATAGCAGTTCTTCTTTTCCTTACACTTTAATCCTGTTCCTTACCTGTTCTGTTTGCTCCAAGTAGGACGGCCACGTCCGTCATGTAGAGGTGGTAAGCCTCCAGGTCCTTCTCGGATTCCATATGGAGGAAGTAGTCGCGACTGGGGAGACCCAAGGGCATCTGGTCGATCTGGAATGAAAAAGCTGAGCTTGTTAAACTAATATTCCACCCATCTTTTGTCCCTTGCCTGGATAATGTGCGACTTGGAGTTCTTGTCATCAGGCCCTATCCACTCCTCCACCAGGACGCCAATGGTGAAGTTCCTCTTAATGGTGCCCAGTACCCGCTCCAGCGGAGGAGCCTCCTCCTCTGACCAGTTCTACAGTCCATTAATACGACAGTTACGTTTGACTCTGTCATGACTAAGCTATGGCTTGCCTTGTTTACTACGGGCCATCCTCCCAGCCTGGCTATGACTTCCCTGAGCGGGCGGTCGCTGACCTCCTCTATCTTTGCCATGTCCATGCAAGACTGGTAAAAGTACTTGGCCATCAGGGTGGCGTTGTTGTCCAGTTGGTCGCGATCCTCCTCCAGGATGCCTGAAATCCAGTAAAAGAAAGATCTACTCCAGCAAATCGCAATGGAAGAAAGTGAAGGCTACATGTTAGTGAGACGAAAAGATCAGAGCCCTCCTGTCAACGAACATAAAGAAAAGACGCAAAAGGATACCCGTACAAACGTTTCCATGCCAATTGATATTCGAGCACGAGGTAATTCCTTACCTTTGAGAATGATCTGCAGCTGGTCCGCCAGGACCTCAAAAGTGGAGATGGAGGACCTGTCCTCCGGGATGATGTGCTTCCTGTTCCAGGATCCGCAGGCGAACTGGAAGAAGTCGTCGCATGGGTCGGCGGAGGGGTCCATGGCGGCAAGGAGGTAGGAGGAGGTCTGCACGCATTGGGGAGTCAGGCAGATGGAGGCACCGTCTGCAAAGAATACGTATATTCAAGACGTGCGTTCAGAGAAGAAAATTAGAGGCCAAGATCGCTGATCCATGCATCCATAGCAAGGGGCAAAAGAGGGTGGGTATTCCGCCGGTATGCGCCCCTCTCCTTTTGTCGGTGACAGCAGATCAATCTCTCTCTTTCTCTCTCTCTCTTTCGGCCCCTCCCTCCCCTCCACGCCTACTCTATCGCTGGCGCAGGCTCTAAAGGTGACACGAATTAAAATATGGCAGTAGGTACTTGTAGTACCGTTATGTAAGGAGGAAATTATTTCCAAAAGAGAAAAGCTGCTAAGCTTGCTTTGGAAACCCACCGTGCTTAGATAGTTAGATCTATAGTACTAATGTACTCTTTTAGGTCCCCGGAGTGTTGGCTATGTATCCAAGGTCATGTGGAAAGTAACTTAAGAGTATTTTTGAAATCAGGAGATTAATGCCAGGATGGAGCGGAATTTTGTGAACAGAAGTGAACGAGAGATTCGAACATCGGGGAAGACTCTCCACACATGTACTGTACTGGAAATGGGAGTGTTGTTATCACCATATTTCCCTCTTAGGGATAAAGAAGAGAAGGCGGAGCTACCACAAGAGGAAAAGGCCTAAGTGTACTACTTGTCTACAAACTCACTCAGGTCCTGTATGAATGCTCCGTTTTGGCTGGGCGTGGCCGCCCTCGCCGCCGAGTCTGAGGCCACCCTGATGAGAGCGACGGCCATGGGCGCCAGGGCCAGGAGGAGGACGGCCAGGCAGACAGCCAGGGAGGCCAGGAGACACCGCTCCAGGGGCGTGCGGCGGCCAAGGTAGCCTCTCAAGGGATCACAGCAGCATGACGTTGAAGAAGTAGGGGGAGGGGGCGGAGAGGTCCCGCTGGTGGCGGTGGCTGATGTCTCTCCACAACAGGGAGATAGTTTGATGAGTCTAGAAGGGGGCGCAGGAGCGGAGGAGAGGAGGGACTTCTTCTTCTTGCTCCGGTGGTCTTTGCCTTTCTCGAAGGAACGGCTGTTGGCGGAAGCAGCAGAGGAGGATTCGGCGACCCCGCCACCGGGCGTCGTCATTGTCGTCGTCGCCGTGGTGGTCGTGGTCGTCGCCAGAGGACTGGACTCCAGGTCCAGCTCCTTCTTGGTGGGGGAATTCGTGATTGCGTTCGACGACTGCAGCCTCAGTTCGATGGCCGATGGCTTGGTAGAGTCGGCATTTTTTCCCTCCTTTTGCAGCAGGCAACCGTTGCTTCCCGAGTTGGTGGTCGCCGGCGGAGGAGGACGCGGCTCCAATTCTCCCCCTCCTCCACCACCTCCAGTCTGAGAAAGATCTGTGGAGGTGGCCTCTTCCTCCGCGGAGCCGCCGCCGCCGCCGCCTCCCACCCTGGTGCCGTTCGTCTCAGGGTTTACCATCGTGCAGAGAAGCGTCTGTCTGGTTTGGCGGCAAGTTTTCAACGCCTCTGACAAAGTTTTTTTTCTCTCCCACGAGATGAGATGTTCGAATCGGGACTTTTTAAAGCTGTCACTCGGTTGATAAAGTTTAAAGGGGAGAAAACCCTTTGGGCGGGCGTGTCTCTCTTCTTCTTCCAACCACCATCCTCCTCCTCCTTCTTTTCACGGTCTTATGGGCCCAAGTTTGGAGAACCGCCGCCGCCACCTTCCCCCCCTCCTCTTTCTTCTTGGTTCGAAATTGGGAAAGGGGTCTCCCCCCCTCCTCCTTCCGCTCTCTGCTCCCTTCTTCGGGTGCGGTGGGTCGCCCTAAAAGACCTTCTTCCTTCTTTTCCCCACCGCCTAAAACCGAGGAGGAGATTCTCCCTGAACTTGAATATATCGGGAGGGAGGAAGAGGATAAGAATGGAAGGGGCCTTTGCCGTCCCCTATATATTCTCGCTTCCCTCGGCCCTCGGATAAGAAAAGGAGAGCAGAATGGATGGAGATTTTATCCGAAAGGCCCTCCTCCTCCTCCTTGCAAATTGGAAAAAGGACGGATTATATTATTCGCCCTCTTACGCTCGCCCTCTTCTCCCACTTGTCCAATTGGCGGCCCCAAGGGATGAGCGGAGAATATGAGGACGAGAATGGGGATCGGAGGCGGGCGAGGGCGAGTCCCTTATTTACTTTCCATCTCTCGATGGGCGGCGGGAAAGGGTGGAGGGAGGGAAGAGGCACTAGATGTTGATCGCCGCCGCTCTTGGTCGGAGGAGGATGTGTACGCAAGGTCGATCACTAGCGGCGGCGGCGTGGGATAGGACCTCGCTCCATCCAAAAAGGGCGAGAAAGAGAAGAAAGTACACGACTTCTTTCTTGAAGGAGCGGCGGCGCCGGAAAAGGTTTTTCCCCCTCCTTCTGTTGGATCCTATCCTTTTTTCCTCCAAAAGACCACTGATCGGAGGCAAGCGAGCGGCGTCGGCGGCGATGTGCCAAGAGCGCCTCCTCCCTCCTCAACCGCCGCCGCGGTCTTTCGTTCGGTCGCCGCCCGAGGGAGGGAGGGAGGACGGAGGATTGGGGGGAGCGAGGGAGGGAGGGCGCGCCACAGAGGATAAAGAGGAGAGGAGGAGGAGGAGGAGGAGGAGGAGGATGGAGCCGCTGCCACCCTCCACCCAAACGCTTAAAAGCGTCGAGGAAAGAGGAGAAGTGTATCTCTCTCTCTCTCTCTCCTTTTCTGTGCCTCAATCTCTCTTCTTCTGCGTCGGTGGATGGAGGAGGAGAGAGTGCATGTAAATGTTGCCGCTCCCTCCCTCCTTCCTCTCTTTTTCCATGCATTTAGCTTCTCCCGTCCGCCTTTTCCTCCGCCGCGATCAAAGAATTCCCTTGGGAGGGATCGGCAAAGGGGTTCACAGAGAGAGGCATCATCGTTTTTCGGATGGTATCCCTTCGATTTCCATACTCAGGGACCCTTCTTATTCCATATTGTCAGTTTCCATACATAAAGTTATGAACCCTTCTATTTCTATACAGTGGAGTCTTCTATTTCCATACTGTTTTGGAGCCAACCCTTCTATTTCTATACTAACACTAAAGTAACAACTTTAACAAAAACTTTATCTGGTATTAGTATAGCAGGTTCAATTTGCATATCAGCAAGGTTGGCTGATCCTTGTCATGCAAATAAGGTTTTTACACAAATATCCTTCCAAGAACAATCAAGTTTTCTGTAAAAGGAGGATTGCCTAATTTTTTAAAGCAATTAAAGTTTTTCTTCTGTACTAACAAGTTAACTACAACTCGCGGTGTCTTCCTTGTTAAAATAGTACTGTATTTCCCTTCACTTGAACTGCTTTTTTGACTTACCAGTACATGCTTTTGGTATGTTGAAGTGATTGTTTTTAAGGAAACAGCCCTTTTCTACCTTGTATTGAAATAGAAGACTATCCTGTATTGATTTAGAAGGGTGGCAAAATTTCTGTATGGAAATAGAAGGGTGAGCTGTATGGAAACTGACTGGTATCTTCTGGTGCCTGGTAATTATGGAAATCGAAGGCGAACCTTTCGGATCACCCATAAAGTGTCTGCTGCCGCCGCCGCCAAGGACAATCCACTCATCGATGAATGGAAGCATGAAATTCGCCCATTATTCTTACTGTATCCAGCGGCTAAACTACCCCAGTGCCTTTTTTTCCTGAGACATCATTCCTGAGTACACCTAACAGGTGTACTTATTTGGGCTTCGGCCGACCCTTTGCCCCGGAGGAGGAAATAATGCAGCATTGCTTGTAAAGGTCGTTCAAAACTGCACCCATTGCCAAAGTGTTTCAGGAGCCCATAAAAGTGGCATTTCTCCCCCCAATTCTCCCTCGAACTCTATCCATCCATCTTGGGCCTTTGCCGGCTTTTCGCCAAGAAGAGGAGGGAGATCCGTGGCTAGAATTCGATCCTGCTCCAATTTTCCCCTTCTCACGCTCAATACGGGAGCAATACGTGGGCGCAGGGGAGTTAGGAGGGGAAGTTCTGTAACATTTTTTTTAAAAAAAAGACCATGCTACCGTGTTCTGGCTGACTTGCCCGCGTATAAGTGTGCGCGCCCTCTCACTTTCCGTCCCCCCCCTCCTCCATGTTGGCCCAACTGGCAAACAGGAATTGGAGGAGGGGAGGACGAAGAGGGCAACTTGAGCAAGGCATGTTGGAAGAGACGAAAAGAGAGAAAACGATCGGGGTTGGGGCTTCACTGAACAAAAGAGAAGAGAGCGAGGAAAACATTGCGTAGCATTGCAAGTGTGCCCACATCCCCATGGAGTTATTGTATATGGGACCGCCAGAGGGGAAGAGGGGAAGAGCTACCGGTATCATACGTGGCGGAGAGGGGAGTACAATTGGGCAGAGAACTGCCCGCCCGCACTTTCGTCGCATTCGCCGATGCTAATTAACGAAAGTCAAGACGAGGGGGGTGGGGAGAGAGAGAGAGAGAGAGAGAGAGAGAGAGAGAGATAGAAATAGAGAGAGACCTAACCTCCGCTCTCCCTCCCAAAGGAGAAAGTGCGGAGAAGAAGCTTTTTTCCCGATCACTTAAACTCGCACCTCCTTTCTACTACTACGCATTCGGCGGCGGCCCACCCAAGGAAGGGGAGGAAGGTTGTTCCTAAAATCTCCGTCCGCACTTGACCACCTGACCCCAAATTGTTGTCCTTCCTCCCCCTCCTCTTTCAGCACCCAAGTGCTCTCTCACGCCGCCGCATACCGACTTGACAAGTGACACCGAGGAGCGAGAAAAGCCCGACCCTCCCTCCTACGATTGTTGTTTTCTATTCAACTCAACCAAAGCGCTTTCTTTCACATGATAAAGGCGCCTTAAGGAAGAGGGCGAAAGTGAAGGTCCCGCCCACCCCTGCCCAGGATAAGGTGCGAAACGCGCTGATTGAAAAGACGAAAGTAGGGAGAGACGAGGGCCAAGGTGGGTGTGCACCAAAAGATCAATCTCAGACAACTTGACAAAAAAGGGGCAAGATAATTGGCCACCGTTCCACGTTCCCTTCCCTGGGGACGGAAGACGTAATTTTCGAAGAAAACTCTCATTGACTAACTTCTGGTTCCTGCTATAAGAGACAATGGTAGCAATAATCATGATCAAGCGTATGTGTATTTGACAAGTATGCGTGAGCCGATTGCTTCATGCTACTACAAATATCGAGCTGAGAGGGAGAGGGAGAGGGAACCAACTCAACCAAGGCACTATTTTCTTCCTTGACGTGGAAAAGACGAAATTGCTTGAAAAATGGAATAATACACTGACTGAGTAGAGGTGCAAAGATGATGTTGGAGCTGCCGCTACCTTAAGTACGTCTTCTATCTCCCCTCTGCCGCCTCGCTCCCTTCCTGCTCAGCCTCTTCGACGGAAGCCACACGGCCTCCTCCTGCTTCGGCGGCGGGCGCGGCGGCGGTGGCGGGCGCGGCGGAAGGGTCTCCGGCTCCTCCTCCACCGGCAAAGTTCATGTCCATCTCCACGTCTTCGTCCTCCTCCACCTCTTCGTGCGACTCTCCGCTCTCGCCTTCCCCCTCGTCCTCGTCGTCCTCGTCGTCGTCATCCTCGTCGTCGTCGTCCGCCCCCATTCCGCCGCCGCCCCCCAGGCCGCCAACACCGCCAGGGCCGCCGCTGGAGCTGCTATCCTGAAACGAAAGAACACTTTTATTATTTACGATTTACGGTTACTGAATTCCCATGACACACGTTGTTAATGTTAATATGATTTGCATCAGCTAAGATAGTAGAACTGCGGGTAGTACCAATACCCAACTAACAGGTGCTCCAAGTTGCAAAGATGCGTCAAGCCGTGGACTGCAGAATCCCTAGTCAAGCAAGGCGTCAGGAGATACAAACTCTGAAGAAGACATTTGTATCCCAGCAATTTATGTGAAAAGTTGTGACCCTTGACTTGAACCTGTCAATACAAACAAACAAGCAAGCAAGCATAACTCAGCCAAGAACTTATATATCTGTCCTCTGATCGTCCCCTGATTTATCTTTGTGTTCCTCCTTACCTGTGTGGCCTTCCCTACGGGCACCGCGTCGGAGAATGTCTTGGCCACGGCCATCCACCTCGCTCGCTGCTCCCTCTCCAGCGCCTGGATCTCGGCGTCCTCGTCCCGCGGCACGTCCACCAGGTGCCAGAGGGGGTCGACAACGCGAGGAAGCAGCAGGGGGAAGAGCGGGGCGCCGCCGCCGCCGCCGCCGCTCAGGGACATGGTCTAGGAGAACAAGAACAACGCCGCCGCCGGCTTCTCTCCTGTCTCCTCTTTCCTTTCGTTTATTTTGATTTTTGTCCGACTTCATCTCCAGCCCTTGCACGGAAAACCTTGATCTGATCTATCGCAACCTCCATCCTCATTAGTCATTAGTACTCCTTACCTTACTTATTCGAATTTCATAAATTGAGCTCTGTGTAATCTTCTTTTTACCTGCGGCCGTAGGCCCGCAGGTCTACTAGTGACCCTGGTTGTTGTTGTTGTTGTTGTTGTTGTTGTTGTTGTTGTTGTTGTTGTTGTTGTTGGGGGGAATAAC
>JAAUXU010048233.1_pt1 | contig 13628 bp, 10 predicted proteins | sample 7278151 | NCBI WGS metagenome assembly JAAUXU01 (sample SAMN14350113, study PRJNA611818) | marine sediment metagenome | isolation source: surface marine sediment (1.8m) | place: French Polynesia: Moorea | collected 2018-08 | reverse complement strand
GTTTCACACGACTGTGATGCTGCAGTCAGAGCTGAGATTGCTCAGCTTGACGGTTCTGGCCCTGGTGCTGTTCTCATTGGCGTAGACGAAGTGGGCGGCGTTGAACACCTCAGCCGTGACTGTCCATGCTCAGCCCACGCCCGGGTGTGATGATACTTGGCTCCACATTTAATTGTACACTCAGACCAGGAATCGGTGCAGAAATGAGGTCAAAAGAAACAAACAGCAGTGTTGATTGATAGTTCAAGGTTTCAACTATCAATGGGCAACACTTGAAATGATCCCTAGCCTCCTCACAACCTTGGGCTGTGTACCGAATACGTCACTGCAGTCTACAATTTGACGTGTGTTATGTCTCTTTATCACCCAGAAAAACTCCACCAGACACGAATTGTGACGCACTCTGTACTTGGTCGTCATTGATAAGCCCAAAGAGTAAACAGCTCCATTACCTTTTTGTCACAGGAAAATTCTTCAGGCAAACCCTACCTTTAGGTAGTGAATGGGAATCCGTACAGAGTTTGAAAGTCCCTTGGGAGCGAATCTCTCTCTCTCTCTCTCCGGGCTGTTCAAAGTCCCACCGGAGCATGACGACGGAATAAAGGCCCTAACAGCTTTCCAAACACAGAATCACTATACCTTAAAGGTTCACACATCTTGCTACTGCTGCACACACAGTGAGAGCCACTGTGGTCGTTGAAGCCTGACGCCAATCTGACAACAGTAGCAAAAAGTACACCCCGTATTCAGTTGTTGTTTCTTTTTCCTTCCTGCTCTTTCAGGCCTAATGGCTTTCACCTTCGGCAGTCTCCACGCTGCACATGTACACAGCGCACAGCTTTGCCTCAGCCTTCGCTTCTGCTCCTGCCAATAAGTCAACAACTTTTTTTGTCATTTTTTGCCTGTCTTTTTTGTTTCCCTGGCCCAAAATCACGAAAAAACAAAACCAAAAAACTTTTCGTGCATAGGAAAAGAAGCAGCAGGAAAAAAAAAGTCCCACCTTTTCCATCATCTCGGCTGCAAATCAAGCGAAAATTGTTGCCATCTTGTTCTGTTTCCCTTATCATGCAAAATTTTTTTCGTTCCCCTTTCAAAAAAAGGGCTCTCGACCACATTCCCCCTCCTCCCCCCCCCCCTGTGTGTGCGTACGTAGGAACTTCATTTGCGCTTTCATCAAACACACGTGCACCTTTCTGCGTGCGCGTGCGCATTTGAAAGCAGGGGGGGGGGGGGTAAAAGGGGCCCCGGACACGCGGACTCCACGCGCATGAACGAGAGCGAGCGAGAGAGGCAGAGAGAGAGAGAGAGAAGAGGCAATCTATAGCGTTTCCTCCTACCTTTTTTCAGTCCCTCATAGGGGAGCCAGTAAAAAAAATGTGAAGTTGTTGCCGGGAGCAAAAATCATGACTTACAGGTCTTATCTGTTGCCGCAGCTAAGAGACATCCAGGCCGGACCTGGGATGACCGAGGTGAGCTGGACTTTTGGCCCAACTTTTGCTTTGACGAGATCTGAGTGATCCTCAAGACCAAATTTCAATGATTCAGCCCAGAAACACTTGGGTTTTTTGACCAGGAGCGATTGGAAAAAGATCTGCGTTGAGTTTGCCAAGCACAAGAACTGATTGGTTTTCTTTTTGTCAAACACGTAACTCAGTGAAGAAAAAAAAGGTAGGAAGAAACTAGTAGACAATAAGTTAAATACGAAGGAGAATTGGTGAAAAAAGCCCAGGAGAACAGAGAAAATTATTTGATCACCGAGTATCTGTGAAGAAAGTCGACTGGTGAAAGAATAAACTTTTCGCTAGAAATCGAATTGTTCGTCAAATACGGCCTGAGTCATGTGCATTTGCGCGCTAATCCCGCACTTTGAGGTGTTGGGAGGGAAAACTGCGCTGGCCACAAGACTGTGCGATGTCCCAAACTGATCGATATCGCGATATTCGCTATCGAGCATCGCCAAATCGATATCGGCAAGTGACCGTGAATGCCCGGTTAACACGAGTCTTGTCAAGATGGTCCTTGACGTGGTACAGTCAGATCCCTCGAACGTAAAATTCGCACAGATCAAGAGTTGCAAAAAAATGGTGAGCATTTTTTTTTCACTTCTTTGGGAGTTCTGGCTTGTTTGACTGCGAAAAGTTTTGAGGTCGTTGGTGTTTTTTGGTTTTGGGCTTTATTTGCCCGCTTCTTTGTCCCATCCTGAGAGGAACAAGTGGATTTTTCTTGGACCAAAGCTTCAAAGAAGGTGCAAATTCTCTCTTTTACAAACGAATAATAAGCAATAACTACTTTTGGCCCCAAAGCGAACTCCATCATACTGGTGCCATATCTATCTTTTGGCTGACCGGACTTCATCACATATGCGAATCATTTGACTGTGTTTTCATAGATGTCTTTAACTTTGGGACCTTCAGCATCAACGAGATCGACCCGAAGGGTGTGATATTAATTTTGACAATCCACTGGCCGATTTTTTGTGTGGCACATTTTGACCATTTTTTTTTTTTTTGTATTCTTCCATATATACTCGATCTTGGTCTGCACAACGTGTGAGCAGTTGAAGGCGCGTCCACGCTGTCACAAGTTGGCGTGTCACAGCCAAGAGAAAACAGTTTAAACGCATCCTCAACAACAATTTGTGTCTGTTCCTCTTAACCCCTCTGTTTTCCTCATCGTCTCCCCTCCATGTGGCTATTTTTTTGGCTCAGAGAATATCTCAGAAGAGCCTCCTGGAGCCCGAGCAAATGAGAATGTTCACACGTGCATTCATAATATAAACTAACTGTGTGTGCGTGTGTGATTTCTTCAGCTTTCCTCTCCTATAGTAAATTATGTTGCTAGCCCATTTTTCAGTGTAACACACTGAAAAGAACTGCACAAGATGGATGGACGTTTGACAAAGCTCCTGCCCCAGGTATTAATATACCTAATTTATGATAGCAATGAAACATTGGGGGGTTGCACATTTTCTCTGCTGCTGTAGGCGTTGCCAATCTTGCTGAAGGTGCTCTGGGGAAGCAACAAAATAGAGCTGGTTTTATCCGTCACCAGAAATCTTCTTCTTCTTCTTCCACCCACCCACCCACCCCACTTTCAAGCAAAGTTCACGTTCTCGTGCCAAAAACGCACTCGCGAATGCGTGCACAAAACACATATATTATTTTCCTAGAGCTGTCTGTGCCAGACCGGAGCTGAGGAAATCTAGTTCGCCCAGGGTGATTTAAGCTAGGGGCAACGCGAAGAAGAAGATTGCAGCACTTCTTCTTGCAGGGAAAAGTAAAAAAAAGGAGCTCTGGCATTAAAAACACTCATAAGTCTCCTCAGCAATTATGTCTGAATTCTACTTTGCAGCGTTTAGACAGGAGTGATTTTATCGCAGGAAACAAACCCTTTTAGGCCAGGTAGAGCCTCTCGAGGCTGTCTGCAGACGGCCACGGCGAGGCCGGGCCAGAAAAAGGCCACATCGAGGTCTGACCTGTAAATGCTTCCTAGACAATCTCGCCCCAAACTCGGTGTCAGAGAGGTTCAACTGCTTGGCCAGGTCAGATCACTCGGGTGTGCCTGCCCGGAGAGGCCTGGCCGAGGCCTGAATATGCCACATTACAATGCTGCTGCCGCTTCCTCGCCGCCTTGACACAGTTTGCAGCCAGACTTTCAAGACCTCGTCCGCATATCAGAGCGCAGTCCTGAGGTCACGGACTCCCGGGGGAGCCATGAAATAGAAAGAAACAAAAAAAAAAGCAAGCTCTTCTGGGTTGCGCGTCTCTCTCCACCTCGAGCGAGCCGCTACGGCCTCCATGACCTCGAGCGAGCCGCTACGGCCTCCATGACCTCGACCAGAGCCAGACGAGCTCCTCCGGCGTCGGCGGCGGCAGCATCTTTTTCCCGGTTTGGACAGCAGACGAACAATGTCAATATACTCACACACGCCCGAAGGAGTTGGGGAAAACCCTTTCTGTTCGGTTCTCCCGGGCCTGAAAGGAGCATTTCCTTTTCTTTTCTCTCTTGGCATGAATGATGATGATGGCAGCAAAGTGAGAGAGAGGAGGGGGAACCGAGAAAAACACGCGCGAAATCGAGAGGTCCATGATGGTGGTCAAGGAGATGCACGGCGAGACGTTCTCAAGTGGCGGCATCTTCTTCTTCAGATTCTGCCTGGACTCTACATCGGAAACCTGAGGGATTCCAAGGACTCCAAGCAGCTGGACCAGTGCAAGATCACCCACGTGCTGTCCATCCACGACAACGCCAGGAAGGTCTTCAAGGTCAGTTCCGCGCAGTGCACGCGCCCAGAGTCACACCTACTGGCACGTGGCTGTCTTTTTCTTCTTCTTCTTCTTGTGGGTGTGCAGGACAAGAAGTACTTGCTGATCAGCGCCAGCGACTCGCCCAAGCAGGACTTGGTGCAGTTCTTTCCCCAGTGCAACGACTTCATCCACGAGGCCAGGAGGAGAGGGGGACACGTGCTCATTCATTGGTACGCTGAACCACAGGTCTTAGATAGCGAAACTCATTGAGGCCCAGATATATATATATATATATATATTAGGCTATAACAAAACAGAGTCAATTTTGGAATTTCATGGGGTGCATAATGATACATTAGAGAAGTGTAGTCAAATGGTTTTGCAAAAAAATGTGCTTTACCTTTCCCTCTCATCACTTAAGGTTCTCTAGCTGCCATGAACTAAAATCCAACAAGCTGAATAATGAAGGAAAACTTTAGTTGACACACCTGAATGAGTTACAACAAGACTTCCGACATATACTAATGAGTTACTACAGTATTATTGATATTTCTGACATCAATGAGTTACTACAGCAGTGTAAAGTCATCTGTTTTTTTCTTACATCTGTCTGCTCTGCTTGCAACTTTGCTCCTAATCATTCCATCTCGACATAAATCTCAAGACTTTAAAAACTTTAAGTGATGAGAGGGAAAGCTAAATCACTTTTTTGAGCAAAATTATTTGACTAGCACTTGTTTTTATATCAATAGGCATCAAATAGGCCATGTCATGGAGGGTTAAAAATTTTTGTTGTAGCCTTATATATATATTGTTCTATTCCCTAAAATACGTACGTACATGTATACGCCAATCAGCTGAATATTAAAGGGAGATGCATCCGGCATCTCACGTGTTTCTCACTAGCTACTGCAAGTCAGTCTTGAATAAACGTTCCTAGAGAACACACGTGTTTCCTGACTCAGTAACAGAACATGGCGTCATGAACAACGAACTCAGTGCAAGAGAGAAGAAAGTGTTTATGTACTACTCAAATTCGTACCTCACACGATACGATCGGCGACAATAGTGCTTATATACTGCCCAATTTCAACAACGAACTCAGAGTGCTGAGTACTTTGTGCTCAATTTCGTGCCTCACTCTCGATCGGCGCAAATGTTTTTTTGATCAGTATCTGGTCAAAAACATTTTCATACAAGGAAAACGGTGGGAAAAGAGGTTTTTTCCCAACACATCATTTTGACTCCCTGGGGAGCACACTCAGGAGCAGCGCCATCTGGTGGCCAGCAAGGAAGACAACTGATGGAAGAGTCCATTTCCACCTACCCCTCCCCATTGCACTGCCCCCTGGTGGCAAGTATTTTAAATATATCACCAACAAACAGCTCCAGCTCCAACAGATAAAGTGGACCAAATGCAAAGGTCACTGAAAGCTCATAAAGGCCATTTCACTAGAGCACTAACCTCTGCAGAAAGGCTATGCAAGGCCATGATACAACACCCTGGTGCAGTCTCTGAGTTGGTTTATCAATCAGCAGCAGACAATGTCAAGCACACTCAGGGAATGGTCACAAGTCTTTTAGAGCAACTACATGACATTGACCCAGATGATACATATGTGGTTGGGCTAGATGATGTAACAGTCAGAGCAGATGAATCCATTGAAAAACTTTTGGAGGTGAGGGATGCAGGTATTGCTCAAGTTCCCCCTATGCCACCACCACTAGAGCAACCACAGGGCACACATAACCTAGGAGGCCAGAACAAGGCATGTGCTAATGACTCTCTCAAACCATTGACACTGTCCATTGAAAACACTCCTGAAGAATTCAGAGACTGGAGAAAGCAATTTGACACTTATTATTCTACCAGCCAGCTGGACTCATTAATATACAAAGATCAGGTTGGCTACTTGAGAGTTTGTATTGACAAAGACCTATTTTGTCACGTAGAAAGGCATCTAGAACAGGCCACCTTCATCATGGATGGGGGAGGGGCTATGACCATTCTGGAAGAGGAGTTCCGACTACAGTACCCACTGTTTAGTAGACACCACAAGTATTTCAGTGTGCAACTGCCCCAGGGCATGTCAGAGTCAAAATGGTTGCAAGAATTAATCTGAATGGGAAAGGAAGCAGATTTAGATACTATAACAGTGGACCAATTGCACATCTTTTGCTACATAACCAGCATGTGGGATGCTGATCTCTGTTTTAAAATGTTACAAATGGCAGATCTAACAATTCCACAGATTGAGATGGTGACGTCACTCCATGAATTGGCAGAGTGTCAATCAAAAGGTTTTTTGAATGCACCAATGGTAGCAAGCATCCACAGAGCAAAGCAGAGGAAGAATGATGTGTCACACCAAGGGGCAACCACAGCAAGGACTTGAAAGGAAAATGTTTCTGTTGTGGGAATTCAAACCACAAGACCAGGGACTGCACCTGCAAGAATTTGACATGTCACACATGTGGCAAACCAGACCACATTGCACCCATGTGCCTTACCAAAGGAAAGTAACCAAATCAGCAGCAAAACAAGCAAAGATTTACGAAAGGCTCAGCTTCAGCTCCTACATTGTGCTCTTCTTCACCAGTCCCTAGACCATAGAGAGCCACCACTGCTCATGTGCATGCAGCACAATCGCATAATATTCCCACACTGTGATTTTTTGTGGATGTTCTGCCTACACCCAAGGGAAAATCATTCGCACATGCAGCACTTCCAGATTCAGGAGCTTCAATGTCCATAATATCCCTGGATCTAGCTAAAAAGCATGATTTCATTATAAATAAACAACAAAAAGTAAGACTATGGCCGACTATTCTGAAATGTCTTGTGCAGGAATGGTTACTGCAGCAATCTCTTTTGACAACACCACTATACACACAAGCCTCATGGTTTTGCCCGCATTGAAACAAGACATCATCCTCAGCTGCCATGATTTGGTCAAACTTAATATTTTATGGAAGAATTTCCCAGCATGAATCAACAAAGCAGGTATAAATGAGGCTAACTCAGTAGCAACACCCAATTCATCTGGGGAGATCCTCACCCTACTTCACCAGCAGTATTCCGATGTCCCAGGCACATTTGGTCAAGGGGAAACTAAAAAGCCTATGAAAGGATCACCCATGACAATTACACTAAAGGATGACAAGCCTATCAAGCCCAAGCACATTCTGACCATGAGACAAATCCCCATTCACATGCAAGAGGAAGTCAATCAAATCATCAATCAAGCCATTCAAGACGGCATATTACAAAAAATGGATGAACCGACTGATTGGATAAGTCCAGCATTCTTTGTCAAGGATCTGGCACGTGGGAAGAAAAAGGGAAAACTACACCTAGTCTCCGACTTTTCAGAGCTTAACAGGTACATCCAAAGGCCAGTCCACCCATTTCCCTCTTCAAAGGACATCATTAATCAAATAAGCAGTGATGCCAGAGTTTTCATCAAGCTAGTTGGACTTAAGGGTTATTTCCAAGTCCCCATGGAGGAAAACTCATCATACCTTACAGCAATACTGCTGCCGACAGAAAAATACTGGCACAAGAGAGCCCCAAGGGGTCTGTCATCTAGTGCAGACAAATGGAACATGTGTTCAGATGCAGCAGTCGCAGGCCTAGAAGGCATGGCGAAAGAAGTGGATAATATCTTAATTCAGGCACCAGACTACCCCACCTTATGGAAGAGACTGCAGAATACCATGGATAGATGCCGCGAGCATGGTATAACAATATCCAAGCAGAAGATAGAAATGGGGGACACAATCAAATTTTGCGGGATACATTATCTCTAAGGGGGGAAATATCACCAGATGATTAGAAGATATGAGCAATTTGGAACTTCCCAGCTCCTACAGACATTCCTGGGGTACACTCATTTCTAGGGCTAATCAACCAATTGACTATCTTCATTCCTGATGTAGCCCACATGACTGCCAGCATTCGAGCATTGCTTAAAAAAGAGGTAGCTTTCCTCTGGACAGACACTCAGCAACAAGATTTTAACAAAACTAAAGAAGTAACAATCAAGCACATGTCAATTCAGCACTTTGATGCACCTTCCGACAGATGCATTGCGACTCAAAGGCATCGGATATGCTCTAATTCAATATGATTCTGATGACTGCATGTCATTAATTCACTGTGGTTCCAGATCTGATAACTCAGCAGAGCAGAGGTATGCTACAGTAGAGTTGGAGTGCCTAGCAATCACTTGGGCCATTACAGAGTGTCAGCATCACCTTCTGGGATGCCCTGACCCATTTACAGTAGTCACAGATCATTGAGCACTATTGGGAGTATTCAGCAAGGACTTGGCCACATTAAAGAACACCAGACTACAACAGCTATGGCACAAAGTGACCGATTATCAATTCAATGTCACATGGACTCCTGGCAAAACGCACCTTATTGCAGATGCTCTATCATGTGCTCTGGTTTTCACACCACCAGGAGATGACAAGGAAAGTGAAGAGTTAGCAGAATGCTTTGCCATTACTAGCCTCATCAGGAGTGTCCAGCTTGCTGGTTCCAGGGTTGGCACCATAGCCTCATCATGAGCGTCCAGCTCGCCGGATTCTGGGTCAACACCATAGCCTCATTGGGAGCCCCTGGCTCACCGGACAACCCTCATTGTTCCTACTTTAATGCACCTACTCATACTTCGGATGTATTGTTTATTATCCGTCAGCAATTGGCACATCATGGTCTCACAAAGGACCCATACTTTTTAGGGTCCTCGTCTTGCCATGTTGAGACTTCCTCCTGGACCTCCCGGATGACCTTCTGTCCCCCTGGGGTCTGGTCGAACCATCTTGGGTTATTTTGCATGAAAAGCTCCAGGCAGCATGCCCTCCTAAAGGCCTTGTTCTGCATGGAGGGCCCTATCGCATTGTGTCGTAACTTCAGCATCATCTTCATGTAGTAGTTAGATGTCACCAGGAAGTTGCCAATGGTCCTGTCTGAAAAGACTATGCAATAGGCGTAAAAATGGTACAGGACCTCTTTGGCTGCCAGGTCTAGGCAGTCAAAGATGTGGTCTCATCCTTGGTGCCATGGCATCGTGTGATCATGCCTCTCGTCAGGTGGTAGCATTTTGAAGTCATTGTACCAGAAGAATTGATACTTGCGCTCGTCATCCTTGGCCAAGTGTGTCTGCAGCCGTCTCTGGTGGTGCTGTTCGACTTCAGCTTGTTGGACTCTACTGTTGCGATGGGACCTGCATTGCATCCCTGGTAGGCATCGGCAAGCTAGCTCGGTTGCACCACCTTCTGGATATGACCTTCTAATGAAGTCCTGGTGTAGTGGGTGTTGCTTATCGTCATAGCCGCAGAGCCATCCTTTGCCGCGGGTCTCCGGTTCTAGCAGCGGCGTTGGTGAAACTGGCGCCGACATGGGTGTCGGTTCTGAGGGTGGTGATGACGATGCTGAGGTCGACAGCGGTGTTCCGGACAATGCTGAAGTCAACAGCGGCGGTGTTCCCAGTCCTGGTGGGAAAGTTGCCAGACTACACCATGTGTAGCGTCTTGCCCTGGGGCCCTGTGGGCGCGTTTCCCTACATGCCTTTCTCCGGAGTCAGGACTGGTACTCTTAATCAAGACACCATTACGCCTAACGGGAGCCATGACTTTATTCTCAGTTACACAAGATGGATAAGATGTGTCCTCTTCGAACTCCCAGGAGAGACTGCCTCTCTCGCCCTTCTCCCTTGGGCCGGCCAGCTCTGCTGCTGCCGTACCCAGTCAGCCGCTCCTCTGTCCTAGGGGAGAAGGAGTGTGCTCCTACGGTAGCGCCCTCTGGTGGCCACAGCCCTAACTTATACAGACTAAAGCTATAAGGTACTACTGAGTACAAGCTACACGCATGCCTAGTGGCGGGTATTGTCCTAGCAATACATTGGTACCCTATACTGTGCTGTGGCATCCACGTGTCTGCAGTCACAATCTACGTTATGGTGAAGGCCGCATGCTTCACCATCTCCTATATCATACAGCGCCTGGGTATCACTTACTATGAGGTTAGTGTGAGGCCCTCCTGTTACTCCCTGGCCTACGCTGCAGGTAAACGCAATCTTTTTAAAAGTATTTAACTACATCTTCATCTTTTGACCCCATGTAACAAACCCCAGCCACCATCAGTGAATTTCCAAAGTTGACCCCTTTTCAACCTAGCCTAATATATATATATAAATATAAATATATATATATATATATTCCAATCCAACCCCCAACTATAAAGTCACTGCCTGGTCAGTCTGTGTCTCAGTAGTTCCTGCCTCTGCAGTCCCCACCTCTGTAGTACCCTGCCTCTACAGTATCCTGCCTCTGCAGCACCCTGCCTCTGTCGTCCCTGGCCTCTATTGTCCCCACCTCTGTTGTCCCCACCTCTGTTGTCCCCACCTCTGTTGTCCCCACCTCTGTTGTCCCCACCTCTGTTGTCCCCACCTCTGTAGTCTGTAGCAGCCCTGACTGGTAGCATCAGGGCTACCCGCCTAGGGGCTACTATGGCGACGGGTGCGGTGCCTCGCGGAGCCTCGCGGATGATCACCTTAGAGGGCTCTCCGCGTTCCGGGTGCTTAGAGGGCTCCCCTCGCTCCACACTCGTCACTACTAGAATGACTAGAGGTGGAGGACTCAGTATCGGAGTAGGAGGTGGACGGAGAAGACATGTTCACTCTTTGAAAGCCGTTTATTGACTGCCTGCCCAAGGGAGGGGGAGAGCAGCGAAGAGAGGTTGCATGCGTAGATGCTACAGTGACATCAGCATATACACAGATACAATGAACACCTGATATACAAGATTACACCGTATGACATGTTACATACAGTACTTGTATGAGTAGGGTTAGTAGTGACACATAAGATTGGGTTAATGCTACACGTACATACTACATGAGACTACAGTCAAGATCGGCGGGTCATTAATTAAGGGCCGCACGCTTCAGGTCCCTGCCTATGTACTCCCTGCCTATGCAGTGCCCGCCTATGTAGTCCCCATAGCCTGGCAGACAGACACACACACTATAGATGGTGGGGGGGGGTCCGGCTTTTGAGGTGGCTGGACCAAGTCAATAGTACCAGGAAGAGACAGTTTGCCTTGGCTTATGCTGGCAGACAGACACACAGACAGACTATATAAAATCCTACTGGTTACATATATATGTTCTGTTACTGAGTCAGGAAACACATGTGTTTTCTAGGAATGTTTATTCAAGACGGACTAGCAGTAGCTAGTGAGAAACATGTGAGATGCCGGATGCATCTCCCTTCAATATTCAGCTGATTGGCGTATATACGTACATACATAGGGAATAGAACATCTCCCTTCCTCCCTCCCTCGAGGGGGTGGGGTTACATTCTATATTACAAATACCATACCATGTTGTTTTTGCAAAAATGGCCCCAAAAATGAAAGCAAACAATAATGCCATAATGAAGAGCACCACAGCAATGACCTCATTGAAGTTTATTATGAAGCAATGCTGCCATGCTCCCTTGTCTTGCGTGTCATTTAGTTTTCTAAATCTCATGCCAGCAACACTATGCTTGCGCAAATGACGATGCCTTCTGTCGATGTGTGGCTTGCAGGGTCGTGTAGGTGGGGGTGTTCTGCCCAGTGGGGTATTGGTAGATGCCTGGTCTATCATATCTTGTTGCTGCTGCTGGATTCTGCTGTGCTGTCATATAGCTGCTTCCAGGGCCAGGGTAAATCAGCATTGGTGTTGCTGTGGCTGCTGCAGTTGGCTCCCAGGGCTGTGAATTGGGATCATAGGTGACAATGGTTTTTCATGTTTTCTTCCAGGGTATCTTGCAGCACAGGAATAACACAAGTGTGATAAGACCACACAAAAATATTAATGTCGCTGTAGGTGAGTGGAATTCTATCAGGTGAAGCCCCTTGGAGTTGTTGACTGTGTTTGCTTTAGTAGTTTTGATAGTATTATCTACTAAACCCATTTGTCTCTTCTGATCTATGACTAGTTTCAAAGTGAGGTGCTTATGTGAAAGTGACCTTCTTAAGTAGCTGGGAGCTGTGTCTCAAGGTAGGTGCCGGCGTGTTCAAATTTGTTGAATCCTCCTGTTTTGAGGGGGGTGTACTTTCGAGACATACAGGTTTGAGAAATTGCCTGTTATGCACTTTTTGGCGGCAATTTGGGAATAAGACAGTGTATGATTTGCCATTGTTGCACTGATTCACCATAACACCAAAAATATCCCACTTTTTTCCTCCCTTTGGTCCTTCGCACTTTTTGTCCCATCTTTAACGGCTCCATGTCCTTGGCTTGGCAATCAAATTTATCTTTTATGTTTGCATTTTTGCATCCTTGTGCTCTCATAAGAGGGGAATTGTCTCTTGGCTGGTATATCTTATCCAATGCTGGTAATGCAGTTCTCAGGGCTCTCCCAAAGAATAGCTGATTGGGTGAATCCTGAGAAGTGGCAGGGGAGTTGCACCACTCACACAATCTCTTTTGGAAGGAGAATGCCCGCCACTAGGCACATGCTACGCATAGGCCTAGTGGCGGGCATTCTCCTAGCAATACATCAGTACCCTATACTGTGCTGTGGCGTCCATGTATCTATAGTTACAATCTACATTATGGTGAAGGCCGCATGCTTCAAACAGTTGATTCTTTATTTAATTGTCCTTTGAGAGTATATAATGTACTACTCTCCTGCAGTTGGACTGTCCATTCAGCTGATCCCTTTGAGGATGTAGCAGATACTAGTTCTTGTATTTTTGCTGTTTTAGGGCACTTTGGAACAGTTTGGAAATGATTATTCCAATACCATTTACCTTCAGTTCGGTCGAGTTCACACTCATTCAATCTCAGGTTTTTAAGCTGTTTCTGGCATAGAAATCTATGGCCACGTAACTTATTGGATCCAATGCCATCCCAGGTTGGGTGAACACTGCTTTTCATTCGGGCAAATGCCCTCAAGGCCTGTTGTTGTGCATATAGCTCCAGCGGCGGTATGTTTAAGAGTGCCTCCAGCCCTGCTGTGGGGGTGGAGTGCCTCATGTTTGTTATATATATGAGACCTAGTCTCTGTAGGCGGTTGAGCTTAGCTTTGTGTGCTAATGCTTGGACACTATACACCCATACTAGTGCTCCATACATTTCTTTTGGACGTATAATGCTGGTATACATCCATTTTATCATATGAGGTGGTGGACCTCGCATCACTCCCAATGCCTGTCGCAGCCCAAAGAGTAACTTCTTTGAGGCCAATATTTTCTGGCCTATATGGGCCCTAAAGCTCAGTTTGGAGTCTAGAAATACCCCAAGGTAGTTGGCACCCTTTGAGTACTCCAAACGTTTGTCATGCATTATAATCCTAGGAATTTTATCCCAGTTGATCAGT
>JAAUXU010032233.1_pt1 | contig 13630 bp, 11 predicted proteins | sample 7278151 | NCBI WGS metagenome assembly JAAUXU01 (sample SAMN14350113, study PRJNA611818) | marine sediment metagenome | isolation source: surface marine sediment (1.8m) | place: French Polynesia: Moorea | collected 2018-08 | reverse complement strand
TAGCTGCGGGAGTAGCAGTAGCTGTGGTAGTTGTAGTAGCTGTGGTAGTTGCAGTAGCTTTGGTAGTTGCAGTAGCTGTAGCAGTTGCAGTAGCTGCGGTTGTAGGAGTAGTAGCCAGAAGCAGGAGCAGTAGTAACCCTTGGAATCGCTGTAGCTGTCGCAGAAGCAGCAACAACAGTGGTAGAAGTGGAAATGTTGTTTCACTGCACGATGTGGCACTGCTGTTGCTTCAGCGTTATTGCAGCATCAGATGCACGAGTGTACGATGTACCTGCAGAAAGGCCTGCGACAGATTCTGGGAGTAGTAGTAAATTTGGTGGGTTGTACCAGCAGCCAAGCTGCTTACATGGGGATTTTTTCCCTCTCATCATTTTATACTTTGACTTGCAGGAATGAATACTTTATAACAGAGCTCGCCTATACCGACAGCCGATATAGGAGAAGAACAATTGCTATTCTCCGGCCCAGTTCGCTTGCATCGCATCATAACACATCACATCACGTCATTTCGTACTCCGCTGTTCAAACTTTTGGTGATTCTACGTGAAGCTATGTGATACAATTTGAGGTGATCAATGTTATCACCTCACATAGCATCAATCAGAATCACCCAAATTTGAACAGAAGAATATGAAATGGTGTGACGCTATGTGATCCGAGCAACGCTAGGACAGGAGAACGACCGTTATTGTCCTTGCACCAAGCGCAAAAGCGAAACCTGCGACTATCCAAATGCTCGCCTCAAATAATGATTGTCACACGTAAGGCCCACTTTGGTTTTGGATAAGGGATTCCCGTCACGCTACGCATAGGCCTGTTCTTCTGTGCAAGCTGATGGGGTTGACAGAGTCCAGAGGATGCGAGACTCACATTAAAATGCGAAGAAGTCCTGGTTTTCACGGTTGTAAGGATCACTGGATGTAAAGGCTTGTGCGCTTTTGTTAGGATCACGCGCCCTCTGTTGTACTTTAAAGTACTTTAAAGATTTCCTTCGTGGGACCCCATCAACGAACAAACAAGTACGTTGAGGATGCAAAAATAGGCACTTTGCAGCAAAACTTCATACAAGTAGCCTTTCTTATTGAAGTTGAATCAAAGATTGATCAGACTTATCAGGGATGACTGACGAAACAGCCGAAGAGGGACACCTCTGTCAGTGTGCAAAGGAGGGACCTCTGACATAAGGACTGCCTCTGGCGAGAGTGGCCCAATAGCTGGATGGTTAATGAAACCAGAGTTGCACGGGTATGTTGATCTAGGAATAATTTCATGCACTGGTTAGCTGATATAGGCTATAACGGAGCCTAATTTGGAAGTGTAAATGAAAGGGGGGGAAGCCTAGGTAAATTGACGGTGAATACAACGTTAAGGTGAAAGAATCACCAGAGATTGTTTTCAGTAGGTTAAAAAAGGAGACTTCCAATCTATCCCAATAATAATTCAGCGTTTTCTCTCAGTCAATGCCGGTTTACACAGTTCTGCGCCATGAATGCTGTGTGCATATGATGTATTCAGGTGTACCTAGTTTGTGCACATCTATTTTCTACTTAGTTTCAATGGGTTTCAGTGAGTTTCGGGCCATCCTTTTGTCTGACTAAACGTTATATTCAAATTTCCTGCCCAAACCTTTGCTAGCTTGTACGGACGTGGCCAGCCCCGTTAGGACAGTCACCAGTTGTGACTCGAGCTGGTGGCTGAAAGAGATGTGACTCGAGTTCACCCGAACTGGTTGCTTTTAGCGGGTGGAAATAAAGCGCGAAGTCGATGTGAGTGTCCATGACTCTGTGTTTCCGTGACTCTGTGCATTGGTGACTCACCAGGTTGGTACTTCGAGCGCTGCACCGACCGTACCCAAACTTGGTCAACAGACACTACTTTTTACGCGCCATCCAATTGAGGCTTAGATGTGCATTTTGAGGCCGAAATCGAGGTCCACCAATGGCATTTACTTATTTTAGCTTATATATAGCTACGCCATGTGTGACGTATTAGTATTCATCGGTAGCTATCTATGGTGAGAGACAGCGACAGGGACAAGAGAGAGCAGACTCTCCTTCTTTTTCTCCTCAGTGTCATTAAGCAGCATTATTTTTCAATAATTTTACTACAAAACTGAAACAATGCAACTTGGAACCACTAAGAGAAGGGGCTGAGGTGTGATCCGTTTTTCCTTTTAAGAAGAAAAACCGTAGCGAATCAGGGTGTGAACGACATGGAGTTCATGGACTGAAGCTCGCGTGGAGTGCGCAAAGCGCGAGGACTGCATGAAGCAAGCAAGGGGCGATCATCAGTGCCTGGATGGCAACTTTAGAATCATTGGTTTAGAACTGGGAGACACACACAGACACACACACACACACAAGGCTTTGTACAACGCATATCTTTGCCCCCAATTTCTCAAGCAGCGCAGTGGTTAGTGCGTAAGCGCCAGTGATGCTTTAGAGTGAAGAAGAGGTACCATAACTTGATGTCGCATGCATGAGAGATTCAGTCTTCAAAATAACCCTAGTCCACCTATCTTGGTAATCGTGCTGTTTGAATCAGACCAGCCATTGCACGACTTCCTGTCCGCTGTGTTTGTAGTGCATAGATCGAAAAGGTGAGTCTTGGCACAGAATTACACTTACAGCATCGAGGCGGTTTCTTCGACTAGAGGGTAGATCTGATGTGGCTGTGGACGAGGGTCAGGGAAGCAGCACTAGGATCAAGATCTTTCAGGGCTGATACTTTATTTTCTCTTATAATTTGTTATTGTCCCTGGATGCGAAGCTTAAAGTATGCAGCAAGCGTCGCTCAACAGACTAGACCCATGGATGGCCTTGTCACCCCCGAGTATTTGCCACACTTGGGCGCCACTTAAAAATCATCTCATCTGGTAAAAGCATCCTAAGTATGCAGAGCTCTGAAGGCCTGCGGCCGTCATCGAGGCCTGAAGCAGGCCTCAATTGTCGGTCAGATGTTGATTTTTGTTTCTTTTAAAAGAAAACACACTACCATGTTGACGTTTTCTTGACAAAGCTGGTTCACTAGACTGTACCAACATTGGAGTGTGGCTGTTTTTTCAAGCTAGAACCCCGTAGCGTAGGATTCGAACCCGTGATCTCCCACGCAGGACTGCACTGCGCTAACCGTTGGGCTATCGCCCGCCGACATCTTAACCCCAGCTCGAACCCTTTTCTCTCCGGCCGAGTGAATCTTGTCCGCGGCCGAGGAGGCAACCAATATGTCCTCCTGAAATGAGACTTTTTCGGCCGTCGGAAGTCCGACAAAGTCCATTACCGAGTGGGCACGAGAAAAATCCCCCGACTTTTATATGTATCCACCCGGAGAAAAAGAAAGGGATGGACTTTGTGAAGTACGCACGTACTCGTACGTGCAATTCTTTCTGGAAAAAAAAAAAAAACGTTGGAAGCGCAATTCGAGAGAACTTTTTTTTCGTCACCAAGCCCAAGGGTAACGATGTGGTGGAAGAAAGAAGAGATGCGAATAAAGGACGTTGTTGCCATTTGAAAAGAGCTTGAGAATAGAGGGGAGGGCTTCAGAGGCTTTTTGGGAGGCATGCATACATATTTGTGTAGGAAAGGGAGGCTGCTGCGAGGAGCTTCCTGGTGAATACGTAATCTTGTGCTGCAGTGATCATGAGGAAGCAAAGAGGAATTGCTTCTGTCGCCATCCCCAATACATAAGTGCCCAAAGTGAGCGGGGCTCGAGCGAAGCCGCTTCTGCCAGTGCGTGATTGGGTGTGACGAGAATGCCCTGGTCACAGTGGTAGTTTTTGCTTCACTGTTTTTGACTCCCCGGTTGCGCTCGCGCGCAGTTGGGGAAGATGACCAATTTGGGGGCAGAATCCAGCCTCCTGATCAGTGTCGAAAGAAAATGATGAAAAAAATAAAAAAAATCGCTTCTTGTATCCTTCATGCTAACAGCCTCACCGAAAAAAAGTAAGTGTTTGCGCCTCAGAATTTCGCTCTGAATAAGGCTGGGGTTGCTCTCGACTTGCTCCGGTGTGAGTTGGCAAAATCATACAGAAATGGGTGCAAACTCGCAAGCTGAGGACACAAACGAGAGAAAGCGAGGGTTTTTTTTTCACGAAGATATTCTCGATCTCAGCAAAAATGTGCCAGAGTCCGCTTCGTTTTTTATGCAATTGTCGTCGCCGACCAGCCAATGGCAGCAAAATTGGCAACGTGATGAATGCCGTCTCTGTTCTAGCGTTAGTGGCTGTCAGGTGTACGATTGCATTACTGCTTTGGTCGAAGATCTTTTGTAATCGACGGAGGACGCACTGCACAGGTCGGTACAGTGCGTACAGCATAAAGCGTGGAGAGTTAGCGTAGAGCAAAAAATGCCTCCGGCGGAATTCCCGACATCTATCCAAACAGCAGCAACGCCCGTGGGAGTCTCATTTCCATTTCAAAGGAGCCGAGTTCTGCCAAGGACCCGGGTTGCACTGGCGAATTCTTTTCGGCCGTGTGCGAGTCCAGGGACCGATTGATGCTTTCGCCCTTGGGACCCAGGCGAATGATACATCCGTCATCAGAGTCTGCCCGAGTAGATGCGCCCTAAGTGTGGCGTATTTCTGTACTTGACGGTACCTAAGGGAGAATACAGTGGGATGAGGAAAGTCAAAGGCGAAAAAACAATGCCAAACTAGGCCGAGAGAGAAAAATTTGAAGCTGAAGCGTCAGTTCAGCCCAAGTTGATGCACTGTATTCTCTAACATTGTAGATGTAGGGTCTTTTCTCAGTCCAATCAAAACAGACTACTTAACTCTGTTGCTGGAACTGTGGATACGCACGCTGGGCTCGAGAATGGATGACGGAGCAGGCGCGTTTGAGATTCCTCACTGTGCAGTGGAACCCGAGAATTACTGTGGGATCTGAGAAGATGATATTTACAAGCGGGTGATTCTCATGTCCGAGAAATCACCCCGGGCCATTAAACATTTGCCATTTCTGGACTGACCTGGACTGCGCACAGTGGACGCTGAGTTTACCCTTTTCAGCTTTACTCTGTCCCTGCTTTTCTTCTCCAATGATTTCTTACTGTATTGCAAGGAAGAAAAAATCTTGCCGCACCAGTAGCCTAAAATTTGCAAGAAACTTACTGGTCGCATCTGCGTGCTCTCGAGCATGGGTCCAAGTGCACGAGAATTGATAAAATTGGTCAGGTGTGGCATAGCTTTCTGCAATGGCCAACTAAAACCAGCTCAGTGCAGATATCGGGGGTTCTTGCAAGCGGGAAATGATTCTTATGACACGGATAATTGCTGTTGTAAAAGTTTCGGACGAGGGAAATTGATTCCGCTTTGTGGGCGATTCTTATCAAATAGTGGTTCTCAATTTCACTGCACTGCAGTGTTTCTTACGGAACAGATAGAAATGTAAGGTAAAAATCTTGCGGACAGCGGACACATCTTCTCGAGTACCTTCAATGTTTTGTGCTGAATGCAAGACCTGAATGCAATCTGTCGCGGAGTCAAAGTAGTTGACTGGGGCAAAGATGGCGGTGAAGAGTTTGGAGAGGATGGTAGGGATCCCCTCGGTACAGGCACTGACATGCGTGGGTCTGCTTGCAACATCGATGTCGTCGTGTTTGCACGTATTTGTTTGACACTCGAATATCGGGCGCATCCGAATCCAGTCAAGTTCTACGAAATCGACGCATTCTCTTTTACGATATCGGGGAGAAAACGTGGACGGCAGAAGTCAAACTTACAGGTAATACTGAACCTCAATTTAGTCGCTAAACGTTTACTCGTCTTCACAAGCATCCTATATCACTCCTCATCTCTTTGAGACTTCTGCAGCGTACGTTGAAAGTTGTAACGTTTGAATATCGGACAAAATATCAAACTTAGAAGAAGGGGCTAGGAACGCTATGGATCAACCATTCCGTTAAAGGGCTTTCAAAGAGTTAAGTAATCACATAAGTACTGTAGCATAGTGGTTGACTGAAGTGGGGATTTTTGGGTCGATCTGCCGAAACCAAGTATACGGCCAACTGAGTCTCCTTTGGCCGACAGTCTTCTTCAGCCCACACAGGGAGTTTCGACTGGATGGGTCTGCACGCTACTTGCCGAAATGGTTCTTTTCGGGCCATTGAAACTCTTTCAGTGAGACTGTACAATGTATTGCTTCACCAAAATGATCAGACACCCCACATTGGCTCAGGTGCTTCAAATTTCATGAAACATCATGCGTGCCTGTGCAATGATCACACAAGCCCGTCGGACTTGGTCTTGGACCAGCATGGACTCATCCATTATGCTCTTGCTACAAAAACTTCTCCATCAGCTACAACAAAAAAGGTCAGGCACGCATCGTTATCATGAGTTTTTGAGACCATCTGTTATAATTATATATCAAACTTTTATGCCCCTTTGCTCCAGGATCACCCACTTTCTCCCCGTATGGTTAAGAAGACAATAGCTAAAAAAATAGCAACTACAATTATTGATTTTTTTTTAAATCTTGAGGTAGACATATTGTCCTTTCAAATTTGGTATTATACATGGACATATTTGGTCCTCTATTTTGGGCATGATCGGCACTTCAATATGACCAGGTGAGGTTTAAAATGCGAGCTGTCACGCAGGATGCATTTCAATAACATGCAGTTTCATAAACCCATCCCATTTAGCATCTTACGTGACAAAAGTGAGTGATTAGAACCGCAATAATTTTTGAGATCAAAAGAGGACTGAGTCGCCACAAATTTTCCCAGTGGTGTCATGCCCCGAACTTTCCAGACTCCCAACGCCCCCACACACGCATATAAATGCACCCTAAATGTCTCTCAATGAGATCCCACCTGCCTATTAGAAAGTGCCATCAATGAGCAACAAACTTGCCAAAGGACGTCTCGTTGAATAACTTTCAGGAAAGAATAGCGGAGGACAATTCCTTCGGCGGACGTCGTGCATGTTGCAATAGTCCGACTTGAGTGGTTACGCCCGTCCCAGGCAAAAGGCCTATTTTTTCAGTAAAGGTCAGCTTCTTTCCTAGCCCTCGAAAGGGGGAAGGGAGGTAGGGTGATCCCCGTCCGTCCACAGGTTTACCCCCCCCCCTCCCCCCCCCCCCGCCCACAGGTTTACCCCCGTCACCCGTTGGGTGGGGGGGTAAAGGGGATCAACCCTGATAGACTGCCTGAATCATTGGCTAATAACAGTGGTTATGGTGATCTCTGCAAAGCGAACGGGTGGGCTTCACCGGCTAAAACAGGGCAAACATAAAGGAGCAAAGGTTAGAAAGGCTGGATAAGATTGGACTGAGAAGAAGACTCAAGTGACTCATATTTTGCGGCAAGAAGGAGCATGCGGAGTTCTGCCACGTAGTGTGGATCTGTGCGCTGTGTATGTCAGCATTGGTTGCGCCTGCGCATTAAAATAAATGTCTCTGCAGCAAGCACGAGCGGTATCATCAGCAGTAAATGGCAACGATTTCCGTTCATCGTCCACATGCAAATGGTCTCCAATCGCGGCCGTTACAAGATAGCAAATAGTAGCACACGTACAAGCGAGAGTGATTTTTCTTTTCAGCCGTGGAAAGAGATCTAATTTTTTTGCGGGTAAACGCACTGCGAGCATGAGAGGTCCATAAACTTTTGTATAGTTGGGTCGTATAGCGGAAGAGAGAGATGTCGTGGTTAGTGAGCTATTCAAAAGGTACTGCGATCTTCTTCTGAGACATTTGGCCTTCCATGCTCCATTGTTCATACTAAGCATATTGGATGTTCGTAGTACAGAAGGCACTGCAAAGTCGGTCCGTATGACAGTATTTAGCTCTTTCTGCTCTCTCTCTCTCCAATTCTCCATGCACTCAGAGGTAATCGATCATTACCTAATGAGGTCTCTTTTCTTTCTCATTCTTGAAAGTTTGTTCAGACTTTTTGTCATCTAACGAATGACTGTCTTGACATCTCCTATTCCTTGTTGCTATTACATTAGTTTATGGTTAGGAAAAAAGCACCGAGGTCGAGAGGAAAGTTAAAGAATTCGAAGAAGTTGTCATATGCGGTCCAGCTGTCTTAGAGCTACTGTGTGTTTACTTTGATTTATGGTTGATGAACTAACTTGTCACAAACGCATAATAAGCTGCAATCTTAGTGACAAATGCGGCTACTACAGAAAAGTAGTTGCTTCAAAATTACTCTGGACGTGGCGAGGTAATTGCAGTTTAAGGGTTGTGAACGCTGAATAATTTACATCAAAGTCTTCTCATTGCTCTCTGGGCCTCTGCTTGTTTCACTCTCCTATTGGGAAAAGCTTCTCCTTCATTAGATCATGCATAACGAAACGATAAATTATCAGGCAACTTTCAACGATAATGCCATGGCACAGCTTGTTTGCATGTATATTGTTGCGACGGAGATCAAATGACATGAAGTGACTAGAAGTTGCCGGCAAGATTTAAATAGAACACTCACTAGAAACCTTTGCTGCTAGAGCTCGACTTGCGTACATTTCCAGCACATTTTCAAGCACCTTCATAGCGGGCTTTTGACGGGCTTCTTTTTTCAACTTGACTGTTGCAGTAGGTCCATTGATATAGTGAAAGCTCGAAATGTGGTTTCGTTAGCATCAATGTGGTGTTGTTTGGAGAAATCCATTTTTATTTAGTGTGTAGAGTAGAACTTTTGGTCGGTAGGAAAATTTTATTGCCATCTTTTTCAAACAAAGCGCGACAAAGGTCTTAACGCGTTTCTGCAAGCAAAAAAATAACCTTCGTTGCTTCTTGTATGCAAGTCAGAGTAGTGCTGGTTGTCGCCTTTGTCTTGCAACACACAACTAATTTATTAATGAGTTGTTTACACACAGACTTAAAGATTGGTGTAGCAAGAAGAACCTCAGAGGTCCAAAAGGCTTCTCGACAGTGAGTGATAACAATCTAATAACAATGATGATGCATCTTGAAATAATCTTAGCTTCCCAAGTTGGGAGTTTTCGGATGGACCTGTTGAACGAGACGTCATCTAAACTAGCTTCTATTTGGCCATATCTCTATTTTGCGCGTTCAACATGCACCAGTGAACACAGTATGTATGCGCATGTATCATCATAGCATTTTTACGCAAGTTTTATTTACTCGGGGCGGGTGGGAAAATGGCACTATACAGCACGTAGCAACTTAAGCTTGTGGTGAAGCGCCAATAACGTGTGTAAATAGTTAGTGCGTACGTGTGCACGTACATGAATTAGATCGATCAGAGTTACCAGTTAGCTTAGTGGCAGAGCTTAAAATCGCTCTGATGAAAAGGAGTTGCACTGAGATCCGTCCCATGGACGACTCTGCAAATACTTGACGCCAGGTTCTTCGCACAGTCAAAGACCCGCCCTAATCCAGCTGAGGGTAGCAAAAGTGCTTGAGTGCCGCGTTGAGGACGTGTGGGGCCTCGTTGTCAGAACTAGTGACTTGTCTGGGCAGCTGCAGCGAAGACACATCTACAAGGACAACCTCCCCCCCCTCGTCGCGAATGATGCACACGAAGCGACACACACCAACTCACAAAGCCGCAGCACTGATGCATGCTTCTTGTGGCGATCCCTCGTTGCAAACTCCATCGGGAAATACCTGCCTGTTCCCTAAGTGTGACCACGGACAAGTTGCACAAAATCTGGTGACGTAAGAACAACTGGTCAGACAGACCAGGCTCATCTTACTGCACTGGTAACACCTTGACCAAGTATGCTTGATGGTGCGCAGGAAGTTCATGGGACGACGTGGAGGGCTTAACGCGACTGAGCGCTCTGCTGGGGGAGATCTCGGAGGATTACCAACAAGTGCGTACAAGTGCTGACTTGGGTTGGGTATGTGATTCACCTCGGCTGCGTAATTCCGGTTGTGCACACAGTCGCGCTTCTAAAGATCGGTAAGCATGCACCCAGGCACTACACATATTCGCATGCGCTTGTAGTTGCAAGCGAAGAAATTTGTAATCATGATTTTTGGACTCTGACGAATGACAACTTTGAAAGCGCACGATACTTTGGACTGTAATCGCAAAAGTCCTTGACTTGAAAATTATTAGATCACGTTATGGAGCAAAAGTCGATAAAATTTGGGCCACTTCAAAAAAAATTCCGACGCTCTAATATAATGTTAGCAGCAAGAAACCATTTGATCAAGTACAACTCTACTCTGCGGTGCGTTTGTAAGTGAGGTGAGGTACCTACCTACAGTTGGGTGCTATGATTTTTGGCAACTTTGGAAAATGCATCTGCAGCATTGATATCTCTGTTTGACTTCATGTTAAATGGAATCCGAGTCGAATGCTGTTTTGACTGTTGTCTCCTAAATGGAGACAACAGCCTTACAAAGGCAGTCCAGAGAAGAGGGCTTCGGGGCCGTGAGGGGGCTTCACAAGGTCCCAAAATTGAATGAGGTTTACAAAAAATATTTTCTAGTGTCTTGCTGAGGGGATCCTCTTTGAAAAATGAAGTTTTAAGTTGAGGCTCTTCGGATCGGCACCCACAGTTCCAGACGCACTCTCATCTTTTCTCTAGTTTCTCTCCTTCAGACAGGTAGTTTTCGGAAATTTTCGGAAAAAACTGTTTTTCGTTCTCAAGTCTGGAATGTACGCAATACTGTTCTTGTGCATGCCGCAACCCTGGGTCGTCCAGTATAAACATACGTAAATAGCAATGAGGTTTCCTGTGCGAAAAAACACACCTTCGGGCACACGCGCACGATACTTGCCAATAGCCAATGCTCCTGGCCTTGCTAAAGACCTGCTCGGACAATTTTCTTTGCTGTGGTCGCTTTTTAATCTGTGCCTCGGTCGCAGTTGCTCTTGTCAAAAAAGAGAAATTGTGTTAATTGGTTTCCTTCGAGTGTTTTTCTCCACCAGCCGGGCTTTCTCTCAATATCGACTTTCTTACCTGTAACAGAGAAGGAAAAACACACACAATTTAATCCCTCCAATTATATGAAAGATTCTGCTCGCATTGCTGACTAAATTGGCGAGCAAATTGGCGCATCCTCGCTTCGCTTGCATGTCATTTTGCAGAGCTTAACTCTGTTTTGTGCAGCCAAACGATGATACTGTGGAAAATGTGAATTGCTCTGCTGTGTAAGAATCCCCAAAAACCTTTAGGAAGTGTCGTTCTCATCGGGCCAACGGCCCCAGAGCCCATTAAAGTTCCCAAAGGCGCCATTAAGAGGTTGTCAAAGAGATATTGCCGTTCAAAAAAAAAAAAGTCGTCGTTGCCCTCTCTTACGTGCGTAGCGAACTGAGTGGGAAGATAGAGAGAGAGAAAGAGGCCTTTTTCTTTCTTCTTTCCTCAACGATCTGGGAGGGTAGGAGGGCAATCGTAATTGGGAATTCAATCCGGGGTCGTTTGTCTCATCCCCTACCGTAATACCACACGCACACTCTCGCCACTGTGGCCGCGGTATTGTTGTTGGTGGGGGTGAAGTACGTAGCGATGGTGATCTTTGTGCCTCCGACGCACACGATGGGGGTGGGGTGGCGTTTGTCTGCCCTTCATACATCTCTTTTTCACTTTGTACTCAAACAAGGTTTTTTGGTTACTTTTTTGTCCGTGACGCTCGATTCATGGTTGAGGAGAGGTCGAAAGAGAGCGGGGTAAGTGAGAAGGAAGTGGCTCCCCTCCTATCTTAATGTTCTCCAACCAGAAGCTCTTTCTCTAATGGTTCGTTTGCGTCAGCGATGGGCCCTTTCTCTGCCTCCTCCCCAGTGATTTGTCCAAGATTCTCCTCGGCGGGTGGTTTTTTTGCACCCGGATTTTAGCGGTGGAAAATAGAAAGAAAATCTGGTAACAGCAAAGGCTTAAGAGGAAGTAGAAATACCCCACTCTGACGGAGCCAACAACTCCCAGTGCCTTCGGTAGGAGAAGAAAAAGTTCTAGAATGTCTTGCTGAATGCAATCGCTTATTCTCAACTTTAATCCTGGAGTGGACTTGTGCACGAATTCCTTTTGCCCTCTGCCAAGGCTCTTTCTCACCCAGATGCGAGGGAAAAGTTTTTTCGGGCAAAAGCTTTCAAAAACTTTCCGCGTTGATACGTTGCCATCCATCTGTCTCATACCTTCACGTAGGCGCACAATCCTGGAATGGCACCCGAACGAAATTCGTAGTGTTCCTTCTAATCAATTTGCAGTTGTGCGCGCGTATCTAATTGTGCATACTGACAAGATTTTAAACCTTGAACACCTTTTAAAAAAGACTATCAATCTGCAACGGTTTCTGTAAGTCGGACAGTGCGCACGCACCCTGGCACGTGTGTATGATAGCTCGAATCCTCACGCAACTTTAAGATGTTGCTATCCCTGACAACTGAATTTCACTCATGGAATATTGATACTGCTCCGGTGCATTGATCTGCACATTTCCTCGTCATGCCACCAGTTTCGTGCAACGGGGACACTTGGCTTGGAAGAAAAAACATAAAGAGATTCCTAATCCACAGCGTGTGCAAGTTCCAGTGGCAGATGAGGCAGCACTGCTTTTACGGTAATTGAACGAGCTCTTCAGTAATAGCAACAGGGGGGGGGGGCGGCAAGAAACTTTAAGAGCCTCTCTGTCGAAGTTTCCCTATTTACGGGTACATCATATCGATGCTGCTGTATCTGGCGAGGGCCTTGTCGCTGTTTATGATGAAGACACCTGCACGTAAAGCTATCGCATAAAGGTAGAGGAGTTATCTGACTCAATGGTCGTAGCTAGGGGAAGAGAGGGGACTCAAGAGGGGAACTTTTCAGCACCGAAGAAAGAGACTTCTTTATTAAGTTGGTTTCCGCATGGCGAACAAGAAAGGCGTGCACGGAGAGCTATTTCTTCTTCAGAGGACTGAACATGAAGCAGGACAAACTTGGCGAATGAAGCATTGGATTCCCACAAACCCTTCAAGTCGGGGAATGGGAGGGGGACTCAGACTTGCAGCATGTAGCAACCAAACCGCCAGCCAAAGTTTGGTGACAAGTGTACCATGGCTCCCTGTTGCCCCACACTGCACCAGTGCAGAATGGCACGATAAGTGTCCCATCGATCGTTAGTAAGTAGAGCAACGTGATACAAGACGGAAAAAGCAACACCAATCGGGGGCTCTCACCAATCTACGCTTTAATGGATGTGCTGTACTAACTGGGTACAATACCGGTATATACAGTGCTTGCCGTAAATAATGTCGCTTGGTACAAATGGTTGTGATATGCTTTGTGGGATAATTGTAAAGTTGAATTTAAGGTTGAAATGTGTCACAGAGAGTGTCAGACATGTGATCCTGCAGTTTTCTCAAGTTTCAGACACTCATTGTCATGCTAGAGCAGTTTAAGTGTGATGAGTTGGCAAGGGGACCGTGCCAGTCGCTGCCAAAAATTGGTGTTTTCAACCAGTAAATGAAAGTGAAAGTAGCTGAAATTTTCTGGGGGGCTTCACCCCCCGAACACCCCCGCGCCGTCGTGCTAGGCCCCCAAAACAGTACGTAGCACAACATAAGGCTAAGGGCTGGAAAGGGTGAGAGATACTCGGCTGACTAGGCTGATATGGCCTGGCGACAAGCGCATGGGCGACAAGCGCACCGGGGACAAGCGCACCGGGGACAAGCGCACCGGGGACAAGCGCACCGGGGACAAGCGCACCGGGGACAAGCGCACCGGGGACAAGCGCAC
>JAAUXU010159454.1_pt1 | contig 13640 bp, 10 predicted proteins | sample 7278151 | NCBI WGS metagenome assembly JAAUXU01 (sample SAMN14350113, study PRJNA611818) | marine sediment metagenome | isolation source: surface marine sediment (1.8m) | place: French Polynesia: Moorea | collected 2018-08 | reverse complement strand
CCCTGCGGATGTGTATGGCCATAGAAAAAAGTCTCTCAGTGCAACCTTAGCTTTTTTGACAATTGGAGGGGGGGGGGGGAGCGGGAAGAGTGTCAACCTTTGTGTTCACAGCGTGATTAAGCAAATGTCACCCCTGCAAAGTTAAATATAAGCCAACCTGATAAATTAGTACAGTTGTCTGACAACAACTGACTCTTGATTAGGCGAACAAACAAGTTTGCAACACAAATAGGGGGAGAAGAAGAGACACAAAAGATAATTCAGCTTCCCCCTAATTTTGCAGCAGAAAATGTGGGAAGCTGCAAGAGGCTCAATTGATTTTATTATGATGGCAGCAGAGAGAGAAGGCAAAATTGCCGAAATCCATCCCGGTGTTTTCTTCCCCGGACTTGACCACGTCACGAATTATTCAACCGCAGACACGAAGACGAAGGCAAAGGAGATGCTTCCGCTTTACGACCTTTCGTTTCCAATTTCTTTTTTTTTCTTCGCAGAATTGACGACGCAATAATCGAACACTCGAAAATTGCGACGGCCGAAAATGCCATAAAGACATAAAGCAAAATTTTGTCAATATGTGTGCACAAGAGAGGAGAAAATTGCACATGCAACAGCAGAGTTTTACTGCTGCTGCCAAGTCTACAGAGTCTCTCTACCAGGCAAAAAATAAAGCTGCGATGCTAGAGTTGGCGCCTCTTCAGCTGCGGTTTCAAGCGCCAGGTAAAAAAGTCTGAGAGAGTAGTTTATGGCTCAACAATAGGCCTTTTCTGCAAGGAAGAAGCTATGAAACAATTTCTCTTAAAGAAGAAGAAGAAGAAAAAAAAAAGAGTCAGCAGCAGCTGCAAGTAAGTACGTACGTACGTACAGGGTGGGTTTTTTTTTCAAATAAAACTCTTGTTTGCTCTCATGATCACGTGAGCCTCCATCATTAATCACTTAAGCTGCCGCTAATGACCCTGCAGACGCTAGAAATAATGATGAAGCCTTTGCATGTGTGAAGACATTTTGAACAGTGCTATCGGAAAGTTCTGCTCAGAGTCGTCATGAGTGTTATTACAAGTGGGCACTTTGGAAGTTCGTCCTTGGCTTGGGCTTGATCGAGGCCACGGTCGACTGAGGAAAGAGAACTTTGCGAAAGGCCCTGCAGGTGTGCAGCAGCGCCGGGGAATGAAGGCCTATTGACCAGACAGCTCTTGTCAGGCCTACCAGGGCCTGCCGCGTGTTAAGGACGCGTTACTGGAGCAGACTTTTGCCCACCAATGTCGTGTTTGTGACCCAACCCTCACACACGGAGAAAAGTCCCTCGAAGTGAGTCAATGACAGCCCAAACCAACGCTCTATTCGCTCTCGGTTGAGTGGACCTTGTTGGGGGGGGGGCATTTTGGGCGCCCAATTGCTCACTGATATCCCATGCATGGACCTCCCCAGAGCAGAAAAATGGGTGAGGCTGCCTTCAGCTGCTGAAGGTCTTCATGACCTTCATGAGCCGGAAGGTCTTCATGACCTTCATGAACCGGAAGGTCTTCATGTCCTTCATGAGCGAGGGGGGCTTCCTCAATCACGTCTGTTGGTCTGAGAGGCCCAACATAGAAACTCTATCGACAAGTAAAAAAAAAGTCTCATACAACTTTTTCGAGATGGTTGCCAAAGTTTTGACTTTATGTCATGAATCAAGACCACCCGTCAGGTACCCGTCGGCGAAGGTGGCAGAGTCATTTCACCCCCACCTGCTGAAGCTCCCCAAGGAGCAACTGTGGCTGCGAGTAGAGCAGCCATGCATCTGGCACCAGACCCAAGACCAGGGTAGCTTAGGGACTCCGTTCAGCTGACTGTTGAAGACTTTGGCCAAGAATCGGTCGAGCACTCGCTGCAAGGACCGTGCAAGTACGGGCCAAATGTCATTGAGGCCACTTCGACTGCCCCAGCAGTGACGTCGAGGCCACAACTTCCGTCTCTGGAGGCTCTGAACAGCCTTTGGTCGAGCGATGGCCGTGGCAGCCTTCGGCGGCCTTGAAGGCCACCGAAGGCTGCAACGGATTTCACTTCGACAGAGAGAGACTCATTAGCAGTAGATAATTGCCACCTTGTTTTGGCCGACAGGTAAGGAGTCCGCTATTAAGTCGGGGAGGGAAGAGAATCATCAAGGGGAAACCGCACGGGAATTATTAAGGTATCTTCCCGTATTTTTCGAAGTGTGGGTGGTTGGGGGGAGGGGGAGGCTTAGTCAAATTTGCTGCCCTCCCCCTCCTCCCCCATTGAAAATTTCAGCAACTTTCGGGATGAAAAAAGTTGTCGAAAAAGTTTTCGAAACAGTCTTTCATTTTAAGTTCCCCACAACTCTAGTTTGTGCGCTGCAGCTGAGCTTGAGCCTCTTACGTCTGAGAGTCCCAATGGCCGATTTTAGGTGAAATTTCTACCAAAAAATGTTTCAGCGCAGGCAGTGCATTTCAGTGACTGAAGACACGCGCTTGGACATCCGGGACAGCTGTGATCGGACATTTTCTCTGACTCACCCTGTAGAACGGGAAGCTGAAAAAAAAAAAAACGACTCGATTCTTGACCCTCGAGTGAAGTTTGTGAAATGAAAAGGGCTAATTCGAAAAGCCTCCATTGTCTCGCCCCGCGGGCGGCGACCAAATCGGCGGCTTCTTCGGCCGCAGCTGAGTCGTCGTCGTCGTCGTCGTCGTCGTCGTCGTCGTCGTCGTCAGCTGCGGCGGCGGCGGTGGCTTCGTCGACGGCCACAGAGCAACTTTTTTTTTTTTTAATTTGCAATCTTTTTTCCCGCACGCGCGCTCGTGGTTTTTCTTGGCCGCTAATAAATCACATCAAAAATGTGATAATAACGAAGAAACCGTCCTGAAAGACAGCATTTTTGCTTCATTTTTACTGCTCAGAAATTCGCAATCGCACCATGAGGGAGTCAATAAAGCAGGCAATAAATGACTCCACCGAGGAAACAATCGAAAAGTGTGTAAAGTTTGGATACGAAGCAAAAGCCAATACTTTTATGCTGCCATTAATTGAAAAAGAAAAATCAAAAGTGCTCTGAAATCGTCCCACTGCAAATTTGCTGTCACCAACTTTGCAGCCTCTCTTTGTCCCCACTCAAGTTTGTTTCTCTCCCTAATTTGTCTCGAAAATCCTGCGAATTTCCTGGGAGATGCAATAAACGAATAGTTGGAGATAGTCTGAGCACACTTAATTTGCTCTTTCTCCCTCCAAAATTACATATTCAAAGTTGCCTATTGAAGGGGGAGAGATGAGAAAGGCGTGTGAGCCAAAAAGACGGGTGCAGCAACAGTGGAAAGTTTCTTTATGGCACCGGCGCAAAGTCCGGGACTGAAATTGCCAAACTGGCACCAGAAGAAGACATTAAAGAGACCCTGAATTAAACATTTGCTCTCTCTTGTCGATACCTCTTTATTCACGTGGAAGTGAGACCGCTGTTTCTTCTGGGAGCACCCGGCATAACGGGGCGGGGTCGGGGTCGGGGTCGGGGTCGGGAGGGAAGGAAGGAAGGAAAGAAGGAAAGAAGGGGTGCCTCGTAACCAACCGTGTTGTCAACCATGAGAGGCGTTCTGGTTCAGGACAGTGATATTGACGTCTCCTCATTTCAGGCAAGAGCTTCAACCTGATCATCACCGTCAGCACGACCCCACCTCAGGTTGCCGTGTACTCCAAGTGCATGAAGGTCACCGTCGACGGACCGAGGGAGCCAAGAAGTAAGACAAGTAAGTTACGGCATTTTTGTCTGGTAGAGACAAGAGCTGTGCAAACACAGACAGACAGACAGACACAAAACTTCCCGCAATCACAGCGCCGACCAGTGCAGCCAGACCAGCAACAGACTCGTCGGGTGATGGTTCACGCCACAGCATTTGTCTGGTAGAGCTAGCTCATTTTCTGTCCACACCCCTGCCAGAAACGTTGGCCACACTCTTTGGAATCTCCGTAGCACAATGTGGATGCGCCCCAGACAGAGCCTGCGTCTGGTCGAGTTGTGTTCACACACGTTCTACTTCACTCACACGTCTCCGGGCAGTCTTAAGACGCGTCTTCTGCCGCACATTTTCTTGCAAAGGCTCTGTCAGTCAGCGTGCGCAATTTGGCTCCTTTTTCACCACTCACTCTGGCAGTGCGTGCACACTTATGTATCCTCCACTCCACCAGACAAAGAATAATGCATTGAGTGCTCTGCTTCATCCTGTTCGGTAGAATTCACAGGTAAAAAAGAACATTTTCAATTAACCCTTTCCTCTTCACACGTCTCCGCACGGCTGAAGCACGCTTCACCCGGGCACATTTGCCAGACCCGGAGGACCTGGTAGACGCAGCTCGGACGCCGGGACTGAGATGTGCGTCCAATGCAGCACAACTGTTCTTTTGCTGACTTTGACCAGAGTAAACCGGCCTTAACCAGCTCGGTGAGACGACGCCGGAAGTCATTCTACTTTTCTCTGTCTCAGAGAAAGAAACGAATGCGATTTGCCACAAATAAAAATGGAAGAGAGAACGCATTTGAGACCGAAAGTGCAGAGACTTCGTTCCAATACAACTATAACATATATTGTGCAGCAAACTTTGTGCTACATTCACTCTTCTCCAGCTTATTTAGCAAAAGTTGTCAACTGCAGCGCCTGCGCAGGGAACGATTTCACTTTGCTAACTTTAGGTGAATTTTTATATATTTTTTGCCTAAACAATGGGCAGAAGTGGGCGCTTCTCTCTCTCTCTCTCGCTCGCTCGCTCGCTCGCTCTCGCTCTCGCTCTCGCTCTCGCTGTCAGCAGTAGTTTTGGGTAGTTTTCCCGAGGAAATCAATGGTTGTGCAGCAACTTCTGGAATTACCTGTGATTCCGCCAAACTCTCATTAGAGGGAAATTGAATTTTAACTCGCGGTTTCTGGATGATGAATTCCTTTTTTTCCGTCAAGACAAGCAGAAGTTGAGAGCTTTGATGGGGAGGGAGGGGGCGGGGGAGGAGGAGGAGGGCGTGGCCGTCAGAGGCACACGACGCAGCCCAATCAAAAATGACTCAGGTCTCTCCATTTCCTATCGAACCCAAGGCTCTGAACTGACTTTATTATCGGTATTGGGCTGTACAGGGTGACCCGGACGGAGAAGACCTCTTTCCGTGTCATGCACTCAGTGAGACTGTAGCCACAGCGTAACTGACTGGGTCACCCTGTCCTTTTTCTCAACTCGGTGTGTACAGAAGAGGATGCATCCACTGCACTGCAACTGAGCAGCACTTTTGAATTCTGCATCGTGTGACACTACTAACATGTCCGAAGCCATCGTGGACCTGAAGGACACGAACGCGCGCATGTTTCGGGGTCTAGCAACCCCGCGTTCTCGGGCTGGATTCGACCCGGACGTTGTAAAGCAGTTGTACCCGAACTAGAAATGTCTGGAACCCCAGGTTGCTCCTGACACACCCTGTTGAGGGCCCGGGTCTTTTGAGCCGCGGCATCTGCCAGCGGCTGCCAAGCTGACTCCTCCTTGACCAGAGCCTTTTTCTCTTTCTTTGTCAGTCAAATTACAGCTCGATGTTGTGGACGTGACAAAAAAGTGAACAGGAAGCGCTGAGGGTTTCACCTTTTTTCATCCATCCTTTCTAATTTCTCCCTCCCTTTGATACATACGGGAAGCGTTAATGTAATTCACTTCAAAGGAGCGTTAAAACGGCCTATGATTATCCCTTTTTTCCCTCTTGGCCACCGCTTGGCAGCTGCTGCTCCTTCGTGGCCGTCGTCGTCGCCGCCGCCGTCGTCGTCGTCGTCTTCGTCGGGAGCCTCGTTTTGGGAGCGAGAAAGAAAGAAAAAATGGGAAATTCTGTTAGGAGAAAACAGCTCCGAGGGAGGGCGAAATTGCACAAAGAAAAAGAGAAAATAGGGAGTTCTCACATACATCCAGAAGATTTTTGACTGACGATTAGGTTTTGTCGAGGAAGAAGTCAAGGATTCGGCACCAATCCTTGCTTCTTTTTTCATGGCTCACACGGTGCAAGCCAGGTTTTGGTGTGCGCACACCATGACTCATACGTGGCAGATTCTCTCCGCGGCCATGAATTGGTTCAGCTCCGATCCATTGGCCTCAACAGAGCAGGTATTGGCGCAGAAAGAATTGTGCATACCAATCAGCGCTCACTACGGATGGTCCAGAAACACAGGGTGGCCACTGTGTGCAATCCAGTGTCAAATGCAGTCTGGGCTCTGCCCCGAGGCTGTCTCCAGCTATAAGCGGAGACCACTGTATGTATATACTCTCCTTGGGCCTCCGCAACAGCCTCAGCCTGCGAGGCTGCACAGGCGCCCAAATCTCCCAGGGGTCATTTTCTGGCCCTCCATAAATAAGTGCTGAATCTTACACAAAGTTGGCAACAGCTGCCAAAAGTTGGCAAATGCCAAACAGGGGTATTCCAGACTGGCAGAGTCCAGTACACACACAGACATTCGTTATCCAGCGAAGCCCAGGTTAATGAACTTTCGCCTAACGAACAATTTCTTTTTAGAACGACAGCCAGAATTTTTGCCTTATGAACCGAATTCACGTCTGTGTGGCAAAAACTCCACCAGACAGAAGTGACGCTCAAGGATCGGCAGTCCAGCTTAGTGACTAAAATCTATATCCAGCATAAGCAGTTCTCACTCAAAGAACACATTGTTCCACTGAGGAAAAGTCTGGATCTGTGCGGATGTGGACGTGAACAAAAAGTGAGCATGAATAATAATAACACACTTTCCTATAATAGATCAATTTGGCTTCTTTCCTGCTCTGCTAAAGCCAAACTCGACGCAAATTTGTTAACAGTTATTAAAGTTTAGCTGTTGAGAGAGAGAGAGAGAGAGAGAGAGGAGAAACTGAGTGGAAGGAAAATCAATAAAGGATTCTAATTAGTCTGCTTTCTCTCTCTTCCTCTCTCTCCTCTGCCAAACTTTCTCTGAAACTCGACGGGATTTTTTTTCCTGTCAAAAATGGAAATTTCCTCCTCGGGGGAAAAGCCGAGTTTGTTTCGAGAGGGAAAAACAACAAAAAACCGACAGAAAAATCTGGGTAGAAGGGGAAGGAAGAAGGGATTAATTCCACTGGATCGAATCTGTAATCTGAAGCACACCCAAGTTTCACCACTTTTTTCCAGCCAATGATCAAGCTGGAGAAGTTTTTCTTTCTTCTGGCTGCTCGGGCTGATGCCAAATTCTGCTCTAATCCTGGACTGAACAGGGGCCAAATTTGTCAACTTAACGTTAGCTCGAGCTGAAGTCAAGAACAACAACGACCAAAAAGTGGTCTAGTCCAGGTTGACTCCTGACTCGTGTCCATATTGTGACTGTGGTGAGCATTGAAGTCAACACATTTACAGTTTGAAGCACTATTTAGCATGATGCATGGTTATTAAGCACTCACAACAACGATCGACAGTTAGTGGTGCTTTTATGAAGGAGAATGGATTCCAGTAAAAAAAAAGAAAAGAACAGAAAATCGACTCCCTTGGAGTGGAAACTCTTAAAGTGTGTGATGTCCACATCCACGCACACTTTGTGCGACTCACACTGTATCCGCGGGCTCCACAGCTGGTGTGACATCAATGGATTGCACCTGACACCGGTGATTACGAGAGATAATCAAGCATGTTTCTGGCCGAGGCTGCTTGGCAGCCTCGAGGCTGTCCGATCGGGCCTCGTGACCCCCGCACGGCCTCTCGGCACGAGTGTAAAACAGTTCTCTCGTCAGATCAGATCTTGTCTCCAATGTTTATATACTTTCTGCTGTTACAACAGATAGCGGATGATAATTTGCTCCTATTTTCTTCCACTTACTCGTATCAGTCACACACGCACGCAGAGAAGCAGCGATCGGCAATAGAAAATAATCGATTGCAGACAAAAAAGACCAGTTTGCTCCATATCTTTTCCCAGCACATTTTTTGTGTCTCTTTTTCTCTCCCTCTCTAATGTTCCTCAAACATTCCATGACAATAATCATAAAAGTTTTGTTGCTCCAAACTCGTCCGATTGAACAACAAACACTTGGACAGACAAAAAAAAAACTAGAGGCTTCTTTGAATTCGTACATTTTTAACGCACCTTTATAGGCGTGCTTGCCTTAGCAAAATTGGACTGACTGAGTATTTTTTTCTTTTTTTTTTTTAAAAAAAAAACCAGGTATTTTCTTCCTGTCCTCCAAAATTGGTCCATCCTTTTATGCCTGGCACTGCGGACAAGGTATGATCGGAGTGACAGCATTGACTCGGTGAGATTGACCAGCACCGAGTCCGCTTTGCAGTGTGAGTCACAAAAAATGGCAATGAGAAGGTCGACACAGAGGTCAACAATGGCGACCTGAGGTACGTACCAAGGTGGTCAGGGTCATGAGAGGCATGGCATGAGGTCAGGTGTCATAGGAAAGCTGGAGACGACTTGCCAGCGTCTTTTTTTTCTTTCTTTGGCTTTGTTTTCTTTTTGAGACACACACTAGTGACTGCTCAGTTCAGCAGTGACGACATCTGCTGACTGAGAAAGTTAAAAATTGGGGGACCCCAGAGCAAATCACTGGCACCAGACCTCCCTCCTCCAGTGACTTCTGGAGTCACAAGTGATTGTCCAGTGATCCAGCAAATCACTCACCGATGTGCGCACTTTTTTGGCTCATGTTGCATTCCATGTATTGGTAAATGAAACAAAAAAATGCCTTCGCAATCATGACACGACTCATCGACCAGGAGGCATTTTCGTACTTTGCACGTCTGCGTTTGTCTCCAAGTCTCAGTCAGCTCCTCTGGTCAGCTTGGTCAGGAGATCTGGATCGTCTCTGATCAGCGCTGTTGTTGTCAGTTTCTTGACCTCCTGGATCCGGTGCTGCCGAGCGTCGGAAGGGACTTTTTTTTGCTCAAGCCGACGACGAAACCAATCATAATACTAAAAGCCAACAGAGAGGAACGTTTTGTGCGCATTATTTGTCCACATCTGGCTGTTTTTTGTAGAAAAGTCGTTGCGCAATTTCGCGTATCGGAAAGAAAAAAAAGACATCATTGATAGAGCCACAGAAAGAAAAAGATATTAATTTTTTTGCTCCCAGTCAACAGAGACATCTTTGAAAAATCGACTGCTGAGCATAATGGAGGCTCCTCAGACTGAATAAGCTGGACGTACCAGAAGATCCGTTCTCTTCTGCGACACCCTGTATCTCTTGGTCAGTCTCTTGGACGGAGCTGGCCACAGTTCATAGCTGGACTTTATTCGGCATGGACCTGTTGACGCAGTGCCTTTGGCCGAGGTCGAGGCCGAGGACACGTGACCCCCGTGGACCTCCATCCACGGCCTCGAGGCTGCCAAACGCTTGTTTTGAGCCTCAGCGCAGCCCAGACCAGGCACGCACCCATATCCAGCCCGAGCCCAGTCCCCACCCGGTCTGGGCGCCCCTCTCGTTGCCCCACCCTGTATCCGCTGACACGTTGATGTCGTCACCCCGTGGCCAGACCGCAAAAGCCAGGATCATTGAACGGGTAAACAAGTGGACGGAGGCGGGAGTCATCAGAAGCGCAATTTATGCAAGACGACGGAAATAATTGCAGCTCTGGCGGCAGACGCAGGATTAATTATCGGTCGTCGCCGTCTTTTCTCAACGTCAGGACGAAGCTTTTCTTAAGGCTGCGTTGCCCAGACGCTTTTCCGCCGCCGGGCCGGCCGCCGGGTCGGCCGCCGGGCCGGCCCGGAGCTCTTAAGGCCGGCTTGAACAGGCGTCTTTTTGCACTCAGCACGGGCAAAAAAGCCGACTCCTCCGCCACTTAACTATTCCACCGCGAGTCTGACACCCCCTCCTTCTTCACTTTTTTTTTTTCTTGCGGCCACATTTTTGGCTTTTTGGTTAGTTAGCGGCGAAGGCCTTCAAAGAGTCCAGTCGGTTCTGCTGCCTCCACCAGACAAAAAAAGGAAACAAGCGCAGCCGATGTTCGATGACTCGAGTGACTTTTGGTCTGTATTTGGGAAAAAGAAACAACAAAAAAAGCAGCAAATTTCGAACTTTTCCTGCCTTAACAAACGTGTGTGAGTTAAGAACTGCTTAATGTTTTAGTAGCTCTTTTTTTTGAAAAGTGACTTCAGGAGTGACTAAACAGTGAGACATGACTTCTTTTTAAAGAAAGAAACACACAAAAAAACTTCAAGTTGGATTTGTGAAAAGTCAAAAGTTGTTGTTCGCCTCAACTTTTGCCCCTGTTGTCGACGACGTGACCAAGTCCTAGACCCGCGTCAGAGTCGTCCCAGGTAATGACTCAATAATCAGTCACGCTGTTCTGAGCAGCTCAATGAGTTGTTACTTTTTTATGTCCCAGGTATCTTTTTTTTCTGGCAAGTCGGAGTTGGTTTTATTGCTCCGGAGGAGAACTAATATTTATATAGTGGAAAAGTTTGAAACACTCAGAAATGAGAGGAAATGTGAGCAAAGCATCGTGGTTGCCTGAAATGCCAGTGACAGGCATTCCTGACTCATGGCAGGCCACCAGTTGTGCTCTGCTTAAAATGATACTAAACAATTCTACGCGGCCTAAACAACACAGTTTAGTCACTTGGGCATCCTAGCCCTACTCCACAACCTTGTCAAGCTGGGCCTGGTCGTAGGCCTATTTAGGACAACGTCACAGCCAAAATGGGGCGCAGCTGGAAAGAAATATGAAAAACTCCGCAGCGTTAGTCAAAAACTCTGCTCCTGACAAGATTAAAGGGTTTCTTCGTTAACCGGGTGTTCGCTAGATGAGGAATAATTGTACACATTTTGCTTCCCTCTGGAAAATCAGAGCTTCCATCGGGAGGAAGAAAAATTGGACAGACGACTGAAAAAAAACCGCATAATCCGACTAAAAGTTTTAAAAAAGTTTTTCAGACTTTTTAATGTCAGAAAGAGGATTAAGTTGTGGCTGAAGCCTTTGAAAAAAAAATGAAAGAAAGAAAGAAAAGTGTAATTTTTCTATTCTCAGGGCAACAGCAGCACTTCAGGCCGTTCTTCGACTCCAGGTTCACCGGGCACCTCTTAGAGCTCAGGAGAAAGTCAGATCCATTCAGCATGACAACGAGTACACAAGGTAAATGCTGAAGAAACGTTTGCACGGACGGACTTTGGGCCGCGCACCCAAATTCTGTCAGTGCAAACCGACGCTCGGGGGGGTCATGGAACTCCTGTCTCAATAATTAGTCATCTTGGGAGATCAAAGCACCTTATCAAGGGGAACAAAGGAAGAAGTAAATGAGGACGACGGAGTCTCATTCGTCAGACTTTGCATTCCTTGCCTTTCCTCCACTTCCTGGTACATAAAGTATGTTGCTTTACTACATAAAGTATGTAGTAAAGTAACAGTCAAAAACAGATCGCAATTGACGAAAAACTGTCAAAAGCCCTCCTTTTTTGGTAAGAACCCCCCACCCCCACCCAAAAAAACCCCAACCGCCTATATCACTTTACCGAACGAACAAAGAACCCTGTGCATTGACAAAATGGTATCATAAAACACTCATACTATGATTGTTGGGCTCATGCCACATATGACTTAGGTATGCATAGTATCTCTCACGAGCAGCTTCCTTCCATCGACTTTCTTTCCATGCCTCTTTCTACACTATCTGCACTTCACAGCGTCCGAGGAGTTTAACCACGCCGCGGCGGCAGCGGCCGCCGCCGCCGCCGCCACTGGCGGCAGCGGTGGCGGCTCCTCTTCCGCGGCCGTGACGGCGATCGAATCGCCCAAAACGGCGGCCAATTTCTGGTCTTCTTCTTCCGCTCCTGGCGGGGGCGGCGGCGGTGGTGGCGTCGGCGGCCTGGACGCCGCCGCGACGGCCGCGGCAGCCGCGGCTGCCGCAAAGTTCCACATGAACACCTTCGACTACCAAGGCAAGTCTCCATCCATGGTCTTCTTGTGTTGTTGATGTCCTCGTCCTTGTTGCTTTTGTTCGGTTTTTGCGCAAATCTTGTGGTCACACTTGTAATATTATCTCCTCCATGTGCATGCGTGGCAAGATCCGCTAAAACTTCTCCCACCTCGTCTCTTCCTCACTCTCGCTTTAAAGTGTTATTCCTTATTTTTTTATATATTATTTACACAGTATTGGCAAGAATAGAGCTTGCAGTTTAATACTCTGGTGCCATAAAAGTTGCACTAAAAGAGCGTCAAAAAAACCGCGACATTTCTGCATGAGTTTTTCGCATGAATGATTTCTTCTTGCACATTTCGTCGGAGACCAATAAAACAATGACGGAACCGCAGGCCAGGCAGGCCCTGTTAGGGAGGGCCTGTTAGGGAGGCCCTGTTAGGGTCCTCCTTTCTCAACGCTGTAAAAATTCAATTTGCGTCTGTCATCCAAGTACAAAAAATTGCAGAACAAATTGGACTCAATTTTGCATGACATCATCAGCTTCAGCGTCCAAAATAAAAATATTGGGAAGGATTTTTTTTTCTGCAGCGACTCGAACATTGACGTTGTCCTCAAGTCCATCCTCGGCGCGTTTCCAAACATTCATCCAGCAGTACTCTGAGCCACTCTGGTCAGTGCAGTGACCTGTGCAAAAGAAGCATTTTGCACAACAAGCTGTTGCAGACTGTTTGCAAACAGGTGTGCTGCTTTCAGTCCTGTCCTCAAGAGCAGCAGGGACAAGAAAGGCAGGACTGTGCGGGCCTGTGCGGGTCTGTGCGGGCCTGCGCCGGACTGTGCCGGACTGAGCAGGACTGAGCAGGACTGCGCTGGACACCCATCCCTTTATGGACTGATCGAACTGGATGGTGGTTCACGGCAACGGTTTCGCCTTCCCCACCTGGGATAATCAGGTGTTGCTACAAATTGCACATGCGAAATGAACGGACGCCAAAAATTGGGGAGAGGAAACCTGCCTTAAAAATAATCATGGCAGCTTTGCTGAGGCGGGAAAAAGAAAAATATGCTTAAAACTGACAACAAGAAAAAGGCAGCTGATAATGATGTTCTCCTCCGCTCTCTCCACTACTAACGATGTGGCTGCGGTTTTACGAAAAAAAAAATCCAGCCAGAAAAGCGATTTTCGCATGATGTAAAAGCAACAACGGCCTCATGCGTGAACACAGGGGGACGGGAACGGAGGGGTAAGAGCCGCCACTGTTTCCTGCCTCTTCCCTCACCGATTGATCCCCCCCTCCCCCCGTGGGGTGTGTGTCTTTCACCCTTGCAACTGTCGTCGTTAGGCCTCTTGCGTGATATTTTTTCAACGTTTTAGTCAAAGCTACTTGTTCAACACGAAGCTGAGAGCCAGAAAATTGAAAACATGCAACCAGACAGAAAAAAGTGAAACTGCAACTGTGGTCGAAGCAACTTTTTACCGTTCAATCCTGCAAACTTGTTTTTTCTCCCGTGTGAGTCAAATTAAGGTGCATTGAGCTAAAAAAATCCCCAAGGCAAATGCTTTAACTGCTTTGCCACAGTGTGTCTCACATAAGTCCAACAACCTTAATTAAGCACTTTCCTGTCAGTTTGAGGCATACTATGAATTAAGTGTATTCTCACATAAAAAAACCATCACAGCAGGTCAGTTGACACTTTGTATGGGCTGAGAGTTAGTACACACAATGGCGTAAGTTATCATCACATTGCTCAAAAGTGCCATTCATAGACCTCGAAGCAATG
>JAAUXU010025980.1_pt1 | contig 13641 bp, 12 predicted proteins | sample 7278151 | NCBI WGS metagenome assembly JAAUXU01 (sample SAMN14350113, study PRJNA611818) | marine sediment metagenome | isolation source: surface marine sediment (1.8m) | place: French Polynesia: Moorea | collected 2018-08 | reverse complement strand
CAGGCATTCAAGGCAGGCAGGCATTCAAGGCAGGCAGGCATTCAAGGCAGGCAGGCATTCAAGGCAGGCAGGCATTCAAGGCAGGCAGGCATTCAAGGCAGGCAGGAAGGCAGTCAAGCTGACAAAGGGCAGAAATGAGGCCCTCTTTTGCCGAAGCGGACTTCATATTTGACTAGGGGGGCTCATCAATACTGCCCTTGTCAGCTACAGTTGACTCTGAATATAAAAGAAGAGTCCCTTAATAAACGGCTGCTCTCATCACAAGGTGACGCAAGATGCGCGCAAACTTTGACAAATTGGGCACTGACCCATCTTCGGCACAGCAGCAGGAGAAGAAGAAAACCAAGCGACAGGGCTTAAACCTTGCATCTTGGGCTTTCGCACCAGCTGCTCCCAAGGAAAATACAAGGCTACTGTGTTAGATCCTGACTTGAGAGCTAAAATCTCCAAAGTGGTCTAAAAATTTGACCACCATGAAACGGTGAGGATTAAACCAGGGCTTTTCAGTCCTTTTAGGATACGACACTGCCAGAAACAAAATGCTTGTCAAAGCCGAAGAACTGGTCGTTCCTGTGTTGGCTCGCAGACCTCTGAAGATGCATGTCCTTATCCATCAACTGATCCTTTTAACAATGCTACAAATCTTTGTTAATCACACCAGTGCATGGGGTCGTGATAAAGTTTCAACAATCTGCTGGACAGTTTCAGAGCTATGAGCATTCAAACTGATTCTCGATTAAAAGTTTTGGCCCTACATATACAGTAATGGAATGTGCTCTTATTAGGGGGAAAAATAGGAAAAGTGCTTTTATTGGGGGGAAAAAAAATTAGTTTTGCCTGCTTTATTGCATATAAGGAATTTCAACCTGTTCCAACCCGCCTATTAAATGGAGCTTTCTCATATTCGGCACTCTTGTGTCAGCACACTTGACTCTACTTTAAAAGGACATCCAACTATTTTGAAAAAAAAACTAACCCTCCTTAACCATGTGCAGCTATTGAAACCAGCTCGTTACATACGGGACAAACTGGTGGTCCATTTATATGTCAGTTCTGTGAAACTTGTGGGGATCGCCCACATATCTGGCCCTGGCTGGTGGAGTCAGGCGATGCCAGGGTTGCCAACTGACATTCTTCAGCACCAGTTCTTTCATGGGCACTGGGAATATTCCCTCGATAAAGTGAAGGAAAAGTTTAAATGGTCCAGTCAGAGGGTGAGGGTATGTTCAGCCGAAGTCAGGTGAAATATGACCAGAGTGGACCCGACTGAATTACCTCAACCCAGTGTACCAGTTCTCTTGGGTCTGCCATGGGAACACCATCAAGGGGATGATGGAAATCCCAGCTGGCTCCGATTCTGCCAACCAGCAGTCCTTCCCAGCCTCGAGGTCATACAGCTTAGGGGCTGGCAGTAAGGAGCGTCATTTTTTTGGACTTTTTTTGGCTTCAGCTTTATGAGCAGTTGCCAAAGAAAAAAGTAGCAACGTGCAGATTTCTCCTCAAAACTGTGCAGTATGATCCCAGAGTCTCTCTTCAGTGCATAGTTTGGTAAGGACCCCAAGCAGAAGAAGGAAAACTTCATGTTTTGTAACCTGTGACCTTGTAACCTTGTAAATGGCAAGACAGACTAAGACCACGCATTTTTGTGAATCAGTGTTCTTTTAACCCCCCACCCCACTGGTTGGGATCAAGTCAAAGTTTTGGTGCGGGAGAAAGTTTCACGTCTGATATGTTCAGGACGTCCTGATTATTAGAAGGAAGAACAATCAACTGTTTCTGAACATTCTTTCAAATGCCAACGTGAGGACTTAATCATCGGTCAATGGAGTATCTAGTTACAAAAGTGAAAAATGAGACCACAACTCTGATGACTTGGACAAAATGGTGAGGACCAGACATGGATACAGAGAGGACCAGACAAGTGATACAGAGTGTTCTGATGGCGCAGCGAGTGTGGACGGTGCGGAGCGCACGAGTAGTGAGCAGCAGGAGGATGGTGCATAGCATGGGGGCAGTGCGCGGCACAGGAATGGGAGAATATGGGCACGGTGTGGAGTGCGGGAATGGCACAGAGTGCTCCAGTGCTCATATTTTACAATTAATTTTATATATAACTTTTAGTTTTGCCTTCGTACCCCAGTGGCCCCGGGTAGCTTCACCAGTTTTTTCATAAAACAACCTCATGTATCTCACTATTGTACCTCTTGTATGAGAGCATACTGAGCGTACAGGTACGAGACAAAGAGCTCTAGATCGTTTGCTGCGTACAACGCACTGCTGCAAGGTTGTCATCTTCCCACCTTTGGCTTCGTTTAGTGCCGCACATACTGACGGTGCAGGCAAAAGCAGCTGACCTTCAGCATGGCTCCCTGCCAAAACTCTCACTGTTTAGCAATGGCAGGCTCCGGAGCTCCACCGAGAGGCTCCCCCTTGGAAGACCCCAAGCGAATCAGGATGATAACACTTAAATTTTCGAGGGACTTCTCCCCAACAACTTGCTTCAGAGAATGCTCCAGGATGATGAACTAGCACACCTTGTTTCCTGATGTTCATCTCTCGGGCTGCTTCTTCCACCTGTATCAGTCTATCCTTGGGAAGGTCGAGGAACAGGGATTGAAAGCCAGATGAGAGCAAGATGTAGAAACTGCAACCACGGAAACACAGCATTTAGCCCTCCGTACCAGTTGAAGGTGTGGCAAACCTGCTTGAAGGACTGTGACGCATCGCCCGATGTCCGAGGGGAGCAGTATGGCTGCAAGGATGCTTCGAATCCTATTCACCTCTTGAATCATTGCCAAGATGTCACTTACCAATGATCCAAACCAACAGCGGCACAGAGGACTTTCACAGCTCCTTGGACTCCATCGTTCGGTTATCGCATCCAACCAAATGGACTCTGCTGCGAGGCTTGGCCATTCAGTCGCTCACAGTACGAGAGTGAGTTGTTAGGACTGACTGATGTTTCAAACAAGATCTGCGATTAGATAACGCTTGGCCAGAGAGCCCAAAATTACAGACATAAAGAAGATAGGCTGAAATAACTCAGAGCTGTAACCTAAGTAGCCTAAAAAAGTTTGCCTAAACTATTTCAAAGCCCCACTGCATGAGGTTTGAGGCCCAGTTAAGGGAGGCCCAGTTGTTGTAGAACCCAGACACGCATATTATGCAGAACATTGCATGCTGTGATAACTTAGCAGGCCTCCCCTTGTCAGAACGGGGAGGGGGGAGCTCAATGTGGGAGCAGTGGAAACTGCATTACAGTACGTCAAAGAGGCTCTCCAAACAGGTCGATGAATGAACTACATTATAAGTTTTCTGTACTTGATTCAGGTTCTGTATCCAAGGATGAGCACGAGGGCAATACATTTCTAAGGAGCGGTCTAGGATTTGACCGATACGTTGATCATGAACTGCAGCTAGGCCACATTATAAAGTCGCACTGATGCGGTCCCCCATGGCAATGTGCTCCGCCAGCCCAGCGTCGACAAGAAACAGAAAGCACGACTTCTACCAGAGTTGACTTGAGAGCTCTTAACAGGAAGTCTTATTGTGCAAACCATTCTTGCTGAACAAATTTGCACTACATGAAATTTTCTCTTCATCGGTCAACATTTGGATTTTGTGCACTCATGTCTGGAATGACCCCCCTCTGCAGCAAAGAAACAACATTAGTACATACGGTCAAAGTTTTGAGAACAAGAGAAGAATCTTATGTAATGCATGGCAGAGCGCATGGTCGTGGGACAGCACATCAGTACCACTTAACAAAGCGGCCTTCCATGTCCAATGGCACTGACTCATGTCCAATGTTAGAGCCAAATCCAAGGGCGTCCCTGCAAATTAACCGCCCTAATAAGCATGTATGAGCGAATGAATGTCCAAACACCCCTAGGACGATCCATGCTTTAGAATTATGGGTCCTTGTGATCAAGATCGAAGGCAACAAGGCAGAAAATGCCTGCTTCCCGCAATTTGCAGATCAGCGCCAAGGGGACATCTACAGCCATGGCCTTTGCTTGCAAGTTCAGGAGCCTCAGGCAAGTCTGGTGGGAGAACAAGGTCTGCTTGGACAAGATCCTGGGGCCAGTCGGACTGAGACTTGAGTAAACGACTGAAGGGCGTCTCCTGTCTGCCGGTGCTATCTGCTGTTGTGTAAGGGAATCACAATGTGGCTCAAGGAAAATGGATTCGCGGTCCAGGTCTTCTCAGACGAGAAGCGCATGCTCCCAAGTGATAGCAGCTAGCACCCATCCTCAGCCATGATGTTGAGTTCTGTGGCCTCTGGGTGGGCGCCGCACAGGTTCAAGCAGGGCCTCAAGACTGGTCAACAAGACGAAAAACGACATCCCGTTGTCCAGCCACGACTTGATCCCAGTTATTTTTCGTAACATATGTGCATGTGGCAGCCGGGCAGAGTCCATCATCACAAAGGACCCAGAATTGCGTGCTCGCAACCGCCTGACCCTGGTCCATGAGGTTGCCTTGGTACCTCCCTCTCCAGCCTCAAGCACCTGAACACATTAGGATCTGGGCCACTGAGGATGGAGAGAAATGCGAGAAAGCCTGTGCCACACCTCACTCGACGACAGACGTGCTGACAGTGGACGAGTAGCAAGCGGAGCCCCTTTTCAAGAATGCTTGCATGACCTTCAGGTACAAGATCGAGGCAGTGTTGCCCAAGGGAGTCATTTCGAGAGAAGACCGAGCTCAACTATTGCTCGTACATCTTGTGAAAGTCGTCCCTCATATAGGAGTTCTTGTTCCAGTCCAAGTTTGTCAGATGGTAGGATTTTCTACCATTCACTGACGCACTGTGTATGTTATCTTCTGCTGTCATTTATGCTGCAACAAAGACTTGAAATCCCCGCAGACCTTCCCCCTGCTTCTCTCCGTTAATTACTGCAATTTGCTGCCTGTCTCTCGAAAGTCAGGGCTTTCGCGTGCATGAGGTCTTTCCAAGAAGCAGCCTTTAAACTTAATTTACTCAGCAGAAAAGTAGGGAAGTGTTTGCTTGCTTTCTTCTGCTAACATATAATTGCGCACTTTCACATTTCACGTGCGACTAATTTGCCCTTAAATACATCGTACCATGGAACGAAATCCAACTTCTCCAATGTCAAGTACACATACGTGTACTGGATGTTCCCTGCGTACTCAGCAGTAATTTCAGTGCTTTCAGTGACTTTGCGGGAACAAAAACTGGGGCAGTGGGGGGGAAGCGCAAAAGTTGTGCGACGAGGTTGTGTGATTTTGAACTTTCAGTTAGCGGCGAAACACCTTTGAGCTGAACGACAAAGAAAAAGCCAAGGGAAATTTGAAGGAGAACGTGGAGGAACCGATGAGGCAGCCATCTTGACCAAAAGCATAAACAAGGTGCACTCATCGCTGTGCACCCGCCGGCGGTCAATGGCCACGTCTGCTTTGCCTTTTTCTCCATGGCTCCAATGTCTCCAGTCCTTATCCTGTGGTCTTCCTTTTGTGTGGAGAAGCACCCAAGAAGGTGGTGGAACAACCACTGAGCAAAGGCAAGACTGGTGAAGCAACGAAGTTCTTGTCCAGAAAAAAAACCTTTTCTGTACAGTCGTAGAGTAGTACACTGAGTAGCGCATCAGTTAGGGACATTGGGGTCGATGCTTCTGTTCTTCCTGCTTCATTCTGCCTTGAAGTTCTTATCTCTGGAGTCCGTGGTGCTCAAGGGTACCTTGGAGGCATTGCCACTCTACTCCACTATGATGTACGTCACCTGGTCCTCTTGTAAGGCTTTATTAAGTTCCATTCATGTATAACAAAACGATGCATTCTATGAAGGACCGCGACTGAGTCAGAACATGATATCATGAAACATCAAGGGACATTACTTCGGCCAAGGACTGTATCTGTTCCTAACCTGGAATGTTTTAGAGTTGAATTGCGACGTTCAATGTGTAGCCGAGATAGTCAATCATGAGACGCTGTAGTTTTAAGTTCCAAGTGCTCATTGTGATGCTACAGCACTCAAAGTAACATGAGTAGACAAGAGCACGGCCGGAGCAAGGGTCGCGGCGGCCGAATTTTGATGTTTTTGACCACTTTTCCATGATGAAAGTGGTTGAAACTTTCTGTGGATGTGGCCACCCACCACCCTCTAGTGCTCCATGCCAAAGATGGCACCCTCTGGACCAGAAGGAGCAGCTGGACCAGCAGAAGGAGCAGCAGTGACAGGGCACACAGGTGGATAGAGCACGCTCATTCTGTTGTCTGTTGTTCATCGTTTGTCCGCGATCATGCTCTTGTGCACGAATGAGGTGTTTTAGGCCTGTAGCTTGTCCAAAGATGGTCCAGAGGGTGCCATCACTGGCATGGCAAAGCACTCACTCTACTGTCACAATGAGCACTCAAAACTGTAAACTTTTGTACTCAGAATTCTGTCTTATTGTCTAAATGATCCATTTTGTGTTGAAATTCAGCACTACAACATTCCCAGTTAGTGCGTGATGTCATAAACCACCAAGCAACATTTCTTACGCCAGGGACTGTATTTATACAATAACGTCCATTTCGTCTGGGGAACACAGGATGTGAGTCTCAATTATCTTGATCACGATCGGATAATGTGACTACAAGCAACTAAAAAATACATCCCAAACCTGCAACCACATCCCAAATTTGGCCCCAAAAGTGACCTCGTTGTAGTGACCACTTTTGGGGTAGTAGTAGAGCTGGCGCTTCCCATAAGGTTTAATTTTCAACTGACTTACACGTTGAAAGTGACTCTCTTGTTGATCAACCGTGAGCAGCGGCGAAGAGTAGAAATCAGCTTTGTCAGACATTTCCTGTATCAAGTGAAGATACAATTGCAGGAGTTGAATTTTTCCTTGGACGGCCACGTCTCCTACGAGAGGGAACCTCATTTGCTATGTCAGCATTTGTGGGACGTAGGTAGCTCCTTGCTCTTACGTGGGTTTCATTATTCTGTAATTGAACTTCATATGACTCTGAGGACCGCATTGCAGTGACTGTCCCATATGTATCCGACCGCTTTGAATTGGGATCTTGGATGATGACATCTTGATTTATTGGTAGAGTTTGAAGTCTGGGGCCTGTTGATAGTGTTTTCAATTGTGCCTTCTTGTAGCTTCCCTATCTTGCTGCTGGGCTTGAGTGGATGTAGCTGTACATTGTGAAATTCCTGGTAGGAACCCTTTGACATTGCGGGAGAAGAACATGTCAGCAGGACTATGACCGTCAGCTCTTGGCATCTGACACCAGGCAGCTAGTGCCGTCTACCAGTGGATGCAGTCTTCTCAAGAAGATATCTAACTGTCGTAACAGCAGCTTCAGCTAGGCCATTGCTTTGTGAATTGTACGCTGAGGAAAGCTCATGATGAATATCGTACTTGTCACAAAATTCACCAAATTTCTGGCGAAATTGAGGTCCACCATGTGAATGCATTTATGAAACCCAAAGTCGAGAAACCATTAGAAAAGTTGTTTCGTTACTGTCTCTGTAGTAATTGCCTGAAGTTTAGCAGTTAAGATGAAACCAGAGTAGTCATCTGCTAAGGTGAGCCAATGAGAATGATATAGCATATCAAGACCGATTCTGTGCGTAGACGGAGGAGCATACTCCAGCTGTTTCATCGGTTTAGGACACTGACTGGGTAAATGTTCTTGGCAGACTCTGCAATTTTCAATTATTTACTTTGATGTCATTTGTCATACCGGGCCAAGAATAGAGCTGTTGAGCAGCCTTCTTTGTTTTGACTTGCCCGGAATGACTTAGGTGAAGTTTTTTTTGAGTGCGTCGGATCGCAAATGTGCAGGAACAATAATTCGGTCATTATGCAAAGTATCTCATGCTTGTTTGTTCGAGCTGTCTGAGGAAATGACAAGTCTCCTAAGGGGAAGGACAGAGAGCTATATGTATTGGCATATGCTCTGGCTGGATGAGAGGGGCATAGGTGTTTGGGATGTTTGTCATCTTTAAACGCTTGTATGATTGCTTGGTATCCTTTGTCAATGGCAGCTGTGTCGAACATTGTAAGTTGAGGTCTGGCTGAGGATGCTCATAGAGAACACGTCATAGAGACAGATTTCCTCTTTGTCATTGTCTCCATTGTCTTCGGGAAGGAAAACAGGAGCACGTGAAAGTACATCTGCAGCAACATTCTGTTGCCCAGCAATCCAGGCAGTGTCAAAATTGTATGTCATGAGTTTCTCACGAAGTCGTTTGATCCGAGGATTCTCCAAATCCTGAAGGTTCTTTTCAAAAATTCCGACTAATGGCTTGCGGTCACTGAGAACCTTAGTAAGTAATAGTCACATTTAGATTTAGCCCATTGAATAGCCAGACTCTTCAATTCAATTGTGGCATATCTGCCTTCAGTTTCTGTGACCTGTCTGGACCAGCATTTGATAACTTTTGGATGCTCCAAGCTGTAGCAGAATATCTCTACATCTCGCTGTAGGAGAATATAACTTAGGCCGTTGTGTCTACATGCATCAGCTATGAGCTCAGTTGATTTTCCAGGATCAAACTGTTGAGTGATTGACTTGGAAGTAATGATTGTATGCAAGTTTTCATAGGCTTTGTCGTGTTCTGGAAGCCACTGGAATGCCACGTTTTTCTGGAGTAACAGTCGAAGTGTAGAAGTCAGGATTGCAAGGTCTGACGGGCAAGAGCCGAGTTGATTGGCAAGACCTATAGATGAACGTTGTTCAGTGACATTTCTGGGAGCAGGAAACTCACGAATGGCTGAAGTTTCTCAGGATCTTGTGAAATTCCGGCTGAGGAAATGATGTGTCCAGCGAACTTGACCTCCTCTCCAACTTTTGTCCTTCTTCTTTGATATATGTTCTATGCTACCATTTACGTTATTTATAAGCTCTCCGTCCTCATCTACTCCAGATTACAGTTAATATCCAGTATTCAATTAACGCTGTTACTCTCTTACTCAGTACTCTAGTCTTAAGCTTAATTTTGAGGTACTCACTCTACACTCTACTCTCGAGCTCAGCGGCAAGAACTGACCGGATACGGAAGTGGACTTAGCTTAAGTTTCGGAAGCAAATTTTGTCCCGGTCTCTTTCGTTTACACTTGTACTCTACGTAGGGACAGTATCACTGGAATTGTCACAATCAAATGAAGACCAGTTTCATTCTGCCAGCCAGTCACTGGCATACTTAAGTATGTGGATGGATGATTGCATGCTATGTCTCACAGATAGGGTTTTCTTGCCTGCTTGGGCAATAAAAGGTGGGAATGTAGAAATGTAGAAACCTCCAGATTTCAGAATCACAAGAGACCAAGAGGTTTCCCCCGAAATGGTTGGTCCTATACTGCTAATGTCCTGTGTTGACTGTTCCAACTTCTCACTGACGATTTGAGCAAGTTTGAGCTTCGCTTGAATTTCCTGTTGTTCTGGAGCAGTAATTTCATTCTTCATATTTTTGTCATCATTTACTTCTTGTGTTACTACTCCAATTTGCTCGGGTGAACAAAAGTAGTTTATCAAGTCGTATGATGCTGGTGTCACAACTCTTCCCACCTTCTTCTTGGTGGCAAGATGAGCCTTTGTCACCTGAGGCCACCAGAAGAAAGCTCAATGATACCACACATGAAGCTAGCAGCTGTCCTCTTTATTCGTCAACACTCCAGATGCACAAGATGTTGAATTGGACGTCACAGACCTTTTCTGCTGGACGGTTAGACTTTATATAGAGAGACGTGGACCACCGGTCTTCTCATGAAAAGCATTTTTTCTGGACTCTGGACACTTGTCAGGTTTTTCAACTGCATAATCAGACGTGTAATGCACTCGTCAGTGCTATTTGACAGAGCCATTGGTGCTCTCTTGTATCTGTGTTTGCCAACAGGTTGCAATTTTGTAGTGACTTTTAATGATTCTTTGTCAAATGAAGTTTGGAAGAATCGATCTACTTTGCTCGATTGCTTTGATCGATTTTGCAACTATTTTTCGCTAATTGTCAATATGGGAGCCAATTTTGCTTGTGGCCAGGTATTCAATAACTAAATGGCATCCTGCGTGCTCGTCATTTACCTCCTATTCGAGCTGGAAGAAGGCTAGACCTCTCGATATCGTGTTTTGTACTGAGGGTCACCTTCTTGGGGTTGATGAGATTGTCGTAACATTTGGCTGCTCCACTTAGGTGTTGCTTGCCATTGTAATGGAGTAGTTGATATCATTTATCGCCTAAAACTTGATGTGTGGGTCTTTTGAGTTTATCTTGACAGTTAAGTTATGTTCAAGTTATCTTGATAGCTTTGGCCAGGACTTTTGTCCTCAGGTTTAGAGCCGTTGCTAAGACCGATTCTGAGGGTTGCTTCTCCAAGCATCCGGCCATTGGGTCGACTGCTTTCCCGCTTGGAAGATCGAGGCGCAAGAATGAACAAACTTGTCGCTTTCTTGCGTCTCCCAAGTAATTCCGAACATTCATTGCAGTTTTGTTAATTTCTGAGGGGTGGAATGATGCTTTTGCAGGAGTGGACGTCTCTGCTTGATGGTCTTTTCTTGCTTTTGAATTCACTGCTCCAGGTTTCCCTCGCTGACCCCTATAGTCAAGAATGGACAGTTGACTGCAGGTGTTGCACTTTTCCCCAAGGGGATGAGGAAGACAAACCCATTTATCTCAGTGGCTTTTGCGGGTGAAAGTGCTGCGAAGAAGAGAAAGCTGCAGATGATGAGAAACCTGACGTACACAGTTTACCCATGACATCTACATATGACAATACAACTTTTAGCGCCATTGTTTCCTAGTTAAAAGCGACAGCATCATTGTCGGTATTACATTCCCCTCACACCATTGAAAAATATTCTCTATGGCTTCCTTCAGTACTGTGCGTTAAGGAATCTAGCATACATGTGAGAGAGGTGTTCAGTTGCATTCACGATGTCATTTCTCATGTCCTGCTCCTGCCACTTTCCGAGCTTTCCCTCCGCTGCAGCCTCCGAACCCCCAACCTTCTCAGGTGCTTGGTCAACAGGTCTGTGCTTGGTCTCAGCTACCACCAACCAGCCAATGATAGCACACACAGAACGGCAGACATTCAGACTCTTCCAGATTGTTACTTCGTATTGTAGGTCCTGGAAGAGGACCACTGATTAGGGTCAGCCTGGAGGCTAAAGAAGTAACTGGACCAGATGTTCAAAAATTGCCGGGAAAAAGTGCAGATTTGCCGTGTCACTGTCATGGATAGTTGAAAGTCGAGTGACTGAGGAAAGAACTATGTTTATGTATGTCTTCATCCTCTTGTCACGAAGATATCGGCTCAGCTATTTCGCTTAGTCCTATCAATTGACTAAGAAGCCCCACATGTTGCTATTACTGATGTTGCCACACATGTAGGTTGCTGCTGTCTCTGATGCCACGAGCCCTTGGTACAACTATCGATCTGGCACACACGAAATAGAGCACTTTCCTTAGTCTACAAGGTATTATGAAAGAGATTAGAGAGCTGCTGGGATTGTAGTATCATTTCAGAGAAGCGAGAAAAATTTTGACCCAGCGCAAAGCTCTCATGTGAAGTCGAGGTCAAAAATGGTACCAGTATAAGTGTACTTTGTAGCTCACATTTTCTACTTCGAGGTGCAGCCAATGAAGAAAGCATTTCATATTCTTTTGCTAACAGCACTGAAAGTACAGACGATAGAAGACTCCGATTCTGCTAGAGGTGTAACAAGCCTCTACTTGCTGCACACTGTTCATGGAGTATGGTAGAAATATGTACCGTCGTCGCCTGCTGACCCAGCCACGTGGTGTTGGCCATGTGTAAGCCGATCCTGTCATCCAGCTTCGTAGCGGTCAACGTGACCAAGAGGGTAGTGCAGTAAACAATGATGGCAATGGCGCCAGGATGAAAGTAATGCATTTGAGCAAAATCATATCTAAATCATTAAAATAGTTAAGCAGAGACCAATGCCTCTACAACGTTGCTAAATTGTCCCAACCTGTCGAGAATGGAAATGGTGCAAATGACAGTGAGAAGGTAGAATATGAAGTCTAATGGCTGTGCAAATGGTTCGTACGCGTTGATGAAGTCCAAAGGCTGTGCTTCTGCATCCGTTATCGTGTAAACCTGTGTAGAATAGAAAATAAGGTACTAGGAACTTCTTAACTATGATGACAAGAGCTCACCATGAAGAGCTGCCCGGAGGCCAAACCAGCCAGGAATCCATGACAAAACAGTCCAATTAATCTGAAGATCTTCTGGCTCTCCAAACCAAGCTCAAGTGGAGTCTCCTGGGGTTTTAACAGTTCTTGATTGTCCTCTTTCAGGGTAGGATTCACACTGAATATGATATATAATAAAAATGAAAAAAGAAACCGCATCTGAAAGACCCTGAGGTTCGCTGGCATGATGGTTGAGCTAATGGTGAGAAGTGTATGCAGATCTCTTCAAGGTCTGTCTAACCTCGTTCTACTGAACCTCGATGTTCAGTAGCGATCATGTTTGTTATCCTATTGTGCTTATTTATTTGTTTGCAGCTGCTAAGTAGATAAACAATCAAGTTTTAGTGGGAAGGATAAGTTTAGCTCAAGAGTTACTACCTTTTTGCCAAGTTACCAATCACAGCAACATTGAGGAGTCCTCTATTGGCAGCAGAGAGTTCAAGATTGTTGTCACCCACGATTGTCTGGCAAAATAATTTTCAGAGTGATCTTCCAGAACAAAGTTGGTCTCGTCTACTGTGTGGAAACACATCTAGAGTTTGCAATGGAGGTCACACTGAGACTGAAGAAGGCCCCTCTGATGCCAAAAGTGTCAGTATGTTCTCTCACCTAGAGAGTTTGAAGGAATTCCCTGCTCCTTTCCTCTTGTAGATGAAACTGCCACTGACCTTCTCCATGTAGACCTTGTCCACGTGTGATATGACTGGCAGCACCGGCGTGATGGGGGAAGGGACAGCAAGGGCACAGCCGCCTGCCGTGGCAAGGGTATCATGGTCATGTTCATACGCAGAAACTGAAGTCATGTCTTGCACATCTTCCTGTATATTGCACGCAGTGGTAACAGTTAATTGTATAAATTACTACAAGACTAAAATCTCAGGTGAATGTTTTGCTCCCATACCCTTCCTAGCAAAAGCACTTGGTTCTTCTCAGGAACTAATGGACAAACAAATGGAGTCTTATGATAATGTGAGATGTGCCGATTGCTGCACCAAGTCAAATCCAACGATCCTCATTGTTCCAGCTTTTGTCTTTAATCTTTGCTGCACCAGGCACTGCTAGGATTCAAATGAAGTTGTCGTCTCATTGTAACCTGGAGTTCCCTGATTGCCAATGCTAGAGCGGGATCTCCTCTCCGCCAGAGGATGCGAGTGACTGTTGAGAATGTACAGCAGATCAAACCTGATGCTCTTGCTCCAGGCTGCCCCCTAGTGAGTGTGACAATTTTTGGTGAGGAAGTTCTACAGTTTTGGAGGCGATTAGTGAGCAGTGGGTAAAGTTACAGATATATATCAGACACATTGTTCTGGATTAACAGCTCCAAGCTCACACCGCTCAAACTCTCTTTATCATCTGTCACATATACAGACCTTGGCGTAAGTAATTTCAGTGAGGTGAAACTGAGTGTATAGACCGCATGGAGTCATTTTTGAGTGGAATTTTTGCATGGAACGAATCCTCCAGACAGT
>JAAUXU010134364.1_pt1 | contig 13643 bp, 10 predicted proteins | sample 7278151 | NCBI WGS metagenome assembly JAAUXU01 (sample SAMN14350113, study PRJNA611818) | marine sediment metagenome | isolation source: surface marine sediment (1.8m) | place: French Polynesia: Moorea | collected 2018-08 | reverse complement strand
TTCTTGCTTGTGGGCAGAGACACGCACAGGCAGACAGAACTTGCATGACAACACATTAGTACATGCCAAGTGTATGTACTGCACAGTGCATATTTTTCATCTAACATAGAAAATGGCTAATAGCTTTGTCCGGCAGCTAAACTGATCATAAAGCAGAGCGTGCATTGTCATTGCTTTGCGCATGTGTGTTATTAGTAAATTTAGTAATTAACACAACAGGAAACAACATAACCAACTGGACAGGTGTGCGCATCTCGACGAACACGCATGAATCACACTTGCCAGAGCGCCCGGGATGGAGACAACGGCTGCAGGCACAGGGTCCCTTTGCAGGCACAGGGTTGACCCCGAAGGTTGACCCTGAGCCAGAGCTTGTGGGTTAGTGCAGTACTGTTCTTGAGTAGGACTCACGAGGGAATAAAGAGTTCGTGTCGGATTATGAAGGGTTTCCAGCTACAAAATAGTCGTAATTCTTTTTTTTTTCTTAATCTCTTTTTTTAGCAAGTGGGCGATAATTCCTTGGAGGGCATTAAGAGACTTCTGCAGAAAGAGGATTTTGCAGAGGTTACAAACAACCAAACAAACAGCTGCTCACAATATCATTGAGGTTTCCCTAAGGACGTCACCGATGCTGCTTTAGGAAGCCAACTTTATTGCCTCCTTTTTTTACTGACGTTTTCTGTCTCTCCTTATCACCAGTCTAGACCCGATGGCGCAATTTCTGCCCCAAAAGGCTTCCGCAGCCTACAGTATGTGCAGTAAAGACCGACTTGCTACATAAGTCTGCATAAGTGCCATGAGTGAAATTAAGTGGGTACATAGACACACACGTGAGTGCCAGTAACATCCAGTGTGGCTCCAAACTCTGACCCTACAGAGATCTTTTGAAGTGTTTTGTACGGTGTGTCTGGAACCACAGACGTACCGTAGAAGGATCCTGACATGGAGTGCACTGTAAAGTGTGCATAGAAACACACACACAAACACACACGCGCGCAGTTTACACCTGAGGAGGTACCACAGTGCACAGTGTACGCTATGCACTTGTAGGGGTCTCGAAGTGTGATGAAAGGTGTGCTGAAAGCCCCGGAAACAATTTACATATAATAGTGTCCTTCAATGTAGAGCAAAGGTTGTTTCGAGCCACACTGTATACAATGCAGAGAGACAGGAAGCGAAGCTGCCATTAGGGCTGCTCAAATTGGCCGGCCAGAAGAGGCCTTAAAAGTAAATGCCTCTGTGTAAAGTAGTGACACCATTTTCATGAAGAGCTGCGCAAAACGAAAAGATTCGTTGCAGTAAGCAAGAAGTTGCCAAGCTCAATGAGAGTGGGTTTTTTTTCTACTTCTTTTAAGTCCGACACTGCGCAAAGTGTACTTTGAAATTCGAGATCTCGATTTTTCCCCCATTAAATGTTGTCAGAACGAAATGGGCTTGTGTCCTGCATGCGCTCTTTACATATATTGTTGTTCCATCATCTCTAAGGTTCTAGTTCTGTGTAGCGCGGAGGAAACAAGAGAAAAATGTGTCGATCGCAGTTGCAGCTGTTTCTTCTTCTCCACTTAATGACCGGGAGGGTCTGACCCCCCTCCCCCCCAATTGGGCATTTTCATGACCCCTCAGTACAGTTCAGAGTTTTGCTCTCTGTCCTGTCTCTGTCTTTTCGTCTGGCCTGACTCTTGAGCAGAGAAGAATGCTAATTGTACATTGGAGAGTGGGGAAAATTGCACAGGTGTGCAGAGACACAAAAAAACGCAAGGGCTGATTGGTCCAGACAGCCCTGAAATTTGTCTCTCATTCTTGAGCTGCAAGTGAAATGGATGGATCCGATTAGATATTGCGGGAGAGCAGCCTTATCTGCATGAAGCATGACAAAAGAGATGACTACAGGGTGGCCACAAACACTGAGACGCCAAAGAATGTCCCAATGATAATGCTTGGTAGGCGGCAAAAGGATGCCATGTCATAAATGTCAACCATAGCACACAGTCTGGTCAAGAAGTTGCCAAAATTTCTGTGCCGCTGACGGTTTTTTTATGTTTGTGCCCACCCTGTAGATAAATGATATCTGCATGATACCACCCAAAACTGTTGAGCATAGGAGCCGTACCATAAAGGTCGAGGATAACATACCAGAGACAGTTATTCAATCAGTAAAAATCAGGGTTGTTATGGCATGGCCAGGGTTTCTGGTCTGTAACTTCCTTTATCAATGGGTTCTAGTGCTTAGGCAATGTGTAAATAGAATGTGCTGTGACAAAGTGGACATTCTTTCACTGAGTACATTTTGCCCTGCCTGAATCTCTTCGTGAAAGATTACTTTTAAAAATTTCTGTTTGGAAATGGAAGGAGATTGGTTGGTTTTCAACCAGTCTTTGCTCCAACCCTGTATTCCATGTTGCTCACAATCCGGTGTGATCAATTGAGTTCTGCTGCATAAGCACAAAACAACTGTCCTTGTGCACAGCCCTAAGCTTGCAAGCTGTGCAGGACAGATGAGATGAATGGAAAGTCCCTAATCAGTGAGTCCATGCCATTAGTTTGCCAAGCCAGAAGAAGAGAAGGAGAAGAAGAAATAGACACATAGTGCACATGGTTAAAGAAGATTGTACTGGAGGAACTGCTGCTGCTGTCTCGTTTTGGTGTCATTAGTGAGAAGACAATGTCACGACAAAGCCCAGCCCGGCCCAGTCAGCCCAGCCGGCCCAAGCCTAGGCCGGCCCAACCAGCCCATTCCAGGTGTGGGCCAAACCAGCAGCCGTAGCTGAACCGCAGACGTCACAAAAAAGTCGTGGGTGGTCTCTCTCTCTCTCTCTCTGTCTCTCTTTCCAATTACAGTCTTTCCTCTGTCTCTCTGTGGGCCTCTTCTTGACTTGAAAAGTAACGTCTTTGGCAGAAGACGTCATTAACTAATGCCAGTGAAATTGGCAGCAGCAAAGCTGTTTTAGGTCGGTTCTCTCCACGTCGATGGCAAACCCACGTGTGCCGTGCAAAAGCCCTGGCTCGGGGTCAACCTTCGGGGTCAAGCCAACCCAGCAACCCCTTCTCCGGGAGTCGCTGTGTGACAAAGAATGCCAAATACTAATCTTGACATGATAGAGACAGAGTGTACGTCTGGCATATTAAAAAATGACTGACCTCATTACATTGTGGCCTCTAACTGTTCCACACATAGTCGTCATCTTGAAAATGTAAAATTTGGCTCTGAAGCATGATTATCTTAAAACTATGAGTTGTTTTATTAAAAAGGTAACAATTCCACCCTCCATGAGGCTAGTCTATGTTTGTGTCCAAAAGATTTTGAACCATGCACCGCCAAAACTGAGTTGCACAAAGTAGAAGAAGATACTTTATCCTGTACGTACGCTGAGCAACGCATATGCTTGAACTTTGTAATATAATCTAGCTTGCGCGCTTGCACGTCTTTACACACGTCTAGCGAACTGAAATCGGTCGCTGCAGCAGTTGCTTCGTCCTCTTTTATAACTTTTCGGTGCATTAAGCGGGTTCCACTTTGTGTGCACAGAGATAAGACAACAGATCTCTTTCTGCCAATGGACGCACGTAGAAAAAAAATCAAAAAGGTCCCTCTTGTACAGGGTGGAACAAAATGTGTAACTGGACTAGCTTGAAGGAGGAGATGCAAAAGTTTCATTGGCAAAAAGAATCCTCGGACCAAAATCAAGTGAGTCCTAGCATTCCAAAAGCAATTTTTCTACATTCCACGACAACTGTTACTATATCTGGCCCGAATTAAAAAAGAAAGAAAGAAAGAAAGAAAAGAAAAGTTGTGTTTACAAATGAAACTCTTGAATGTTTCCTTTCAAATTCCTCCCCCCTTGGTGAATACCTAAGTCTAAAGATTACATTTGATCTCCCCTGTGCGGCCTGACCAAGGTCAAAGTCAAGAAACTCATTCCCTTCCTACGAGGTGGCGGCGGCTAAATGTAACGGAGCCGGAATTCGCATCCTTTCCTCCCCACCCTGTAAAGTACAAAGGAGGACGATATTCGATATTTCCAAGGAATAATCTTCCCTCTTTGGTGCCTTCTTCTATAGATTAAGATGGCGTCTCTCTAGCCGAGAGCTTCAACCTGTTCCCCTTGCCCCCCCCCCCCCCGACCCCCCCTTGTCCCCCCCCTCCCGTCCAATCATCCATCACCCACTTGAATTTTGGAACTGCGGAATAACAAATCCTTTTTGATCGGAGCTCGATTTTTCGGGACCTTTAAACTTGATCCTGAAGAGTCTGATCAGGACCACTCGTTAAGTATCGCGGTCTCTCAGTACTCGGTCAGTCAAGTATTTCACTAATAAGGTTGATTTTGGAGGAATTAACAGTGAAACAGTTGAGCTGCTGGCATCAGTGCAAAAATGAGGACAGTTATTACACGCTTGTAGAATGTTCGCCAAGTAGGCAGGGAGATGTCAAGATTGCTAAAAGAATATATTTTTTTAAAAAAGGTAAAACAGACATTTAAGGCTTGATGGCGGCTCAGTGTGAGGTAATCTCATATTTGGCCAGGAAAATTGCATCGAAAGGGACACTTTTGACCCGAAAAATCAGGTTTTTTCCAAGTTGACCAGCTTTGGATCCCCAGAGCCGCCACTTTTGAGCAGCAACAACCTGTCTGTTTGTCTGTCTGTTTGTCAGTCAGTCAGTCCGTCCGTCCGTCAGTCCATTTCGCCGCTCGACCCCTCATTAAATCTGAAAAACTGGTGTTGCCCACCAAAGGGGATCACGAAAAACCGACGACAGCAGTGATGATATTTGGGGAAGCAGCAGCAGCTGCAGCAGTTGCAGCAGCGGCAGCAGCAACAACAACAACAAGGGACTCGTCAACATCACCTTCTTCATCATCTTCTTCGTCACGGTTGTCAGAGGGGAGAATTTGCACACCAGGATGCTGAAATTGTTGAGCAATATGATGTTGTTTCTTGGATTGACTGTCTTCCTAACTGCGCAACATACAGGGCGGCTCAAGGATCTTTGCCACTCCTCACAAAGTTGGAAAATGACATTGCCAAACTCCTGCTCTCGCCCCGTTCACATGTGTGCGCGTACGGGTTCACTGAAGAAGATTTGCCACTCATTGTGGCGGTGGAAAACAGCAGGTGACTCTCTATAGGTGCACCCTGTTTCGATGTGTGTTTGTACAGGGTGACCGAATGAACGTCTTTCGAAACAACATGGCCAGCCTCCTTGATTCACCCTGTACCCATGCGTGTGTGAACTGGGTGGTCCCGTAAACAGCGCCACTCGTTGCAAGAGTGGAAAACAACATTGGCAATCTCCTTAGTCCACCCTGCATTCATGTGTGCACGCGCCGGGTGACCTAAGGAGATTGGCGACATTTCACAAAGGTGGAAAACAGCATTTACTGTCCACCCTGTAATCACTCATGCGTGGACCAAATGAGTCGCCCGAGCATCCCCAGTCCAGCCTACATTAACTTCTGCTTGCTCAGGATGGACCAAGGACGCTTCCCCTCACGTTTCGAGAGCGGAAAACCACGTGGCAAATCTGTCCGGTCCACCCTGTATTCACGTGCACGCGTGTCGGACTGAGCAACTGTGCCGAGTCGTTCCTTGTTCCACCCTGTAGATTGATTGTGGAGATAGAAACAAAACTGCTCGTTTCTTCTTCTGCTGCCCCTGCTCAATGTCCGGAGATTTTCACAAGTGCCGCCGAGATCGTTTTTCTCCTGTTCTTCAACGGTCTGAGAGTCCTCATTGGTGGCTCCGCGAGGGCCCTTTGGGAAAATCCTCGAGTCTTTTCTCCGTCCGCGGTTCGTTTTAACCCTTTTTCTGTCTCTTGACGTCTGAATTGACCGAGCTTTTTCCTCTTCTCCTACTTCTTCTCAATGACTAAGTTGGGACTCCTCCCATGGACCAAAAGCCTCGTATATATATTGTACATCTAAAGTACGCCATTTTCTTCAGATCGGTCCATACAGTGTGGCTCTTTTATGGCACTTGTGTACTGATTGACACCGCATTCAGCGACGATCACAGTTTTTCGCTTTTTCTCACCTCACTTTCTCTATTTTGTGTATGCATTAGCTACGGGGTGTCTCGTAAGGCTGAGAACGCTTATTCAGGCACCCTTGGAGCTGAAAGTGCCCTTGAACTTACAGGACACCTGGTACTTACTTTTGGAGCAATAACAACACTTATATAAGCCAGACCCATCAATGTAAGCAAACAGGAATCAATGTAAAGCTAAGCTTTCATTGACTCGTAAACGCGAGATTAGCAAGGCTGTCTTTGTACCTAGGACGTTGTGTGAGTGTCAAAGTACGAATAATCTAAGAAGTAGGATAAGAAAACGACGCAAGAGATATTTGTTCAGCGTCACTGACACTTTTTTTCGGGTTTTACCCTTAAAAACTATGCTTTTGGGCCGTTTTGCAGAATATCATCAAGTCTGAAGCATTTTTCCACATAAAAAGTTGCCCTTTTCTGCCCCCACTCGCCTATTTTTCCGCTCTCTACTAATAAGTTAATGTGATGTTGAGGCACACGAGCCTCGCCCCAATTATCGGTAGCGACGCCTGCCCAACTTTTGGGGCGCACTTTCCTCATCGACCGGCTGCTCCAGAGGAGCGAAGAGACTCTATGGGTCAGCCCATATTCTTCTCCTTCAGCATTCTTGTTGCAGTTTGGCGCATTTTTCAAAGGATTACAGTTCCCCCTCGGCCAGCAGTAGCAGTAGCGGCAGCAGCAACAACAACAGCAACAACAGCAGTGGTTTTGACCCCTTTGATACGGCCACTTTGGGGAAGGAGAGAGAGAGAAAGAAGGGGGACAAAAGTTGAGGGAGCGAAATCCAGATCGTTTCTGGTCAGCTTGACAATTTATTTGAGGCTGCGGCTTCTGCGAAAAGGATCATTTTCAAGGATTTCAATGACAGGGCTTCCCTGTTGCTCTTTTTCTTGTTCGCCACTACAGGGTGGTTGGAAGTACTCACTTATTTCCACGTAAGACGGGGTTGGAACACCCACCAGGCAGTGTAAGAGCTGTCGTGTTACTTGAGCCGCCCTGTAGGGGGCCAAAAGGCTATGAATGGGGCATTCTTTTCCACCTCAAAACCCTTTTCTCTCTCTGCGCAAAAAGGGTCAAAGGAAGCGGAATGAATTGTGGGTCAAACTCAAGCGGCGTCGTCAATTTGGAAGGTTTTTTTGCAGAGACTTTTTTCCCCCAGAGATAGGACAGAGACTCCAGAGTCTCCATCTGAGTCCTCAAGTGCTTTATTGTTTGTATGCTCAAGTCTGGAAGCTTTATTGCTTGTGTCCTTCAGGTATTTGAGCATCGCTGTAGCGCAGAATAAATGTGGAATTTTTCCGCCCAATAAAGTGTTGGTGAATGAGGAATTAACAAAGTTGTGACAGTGTTTACTTATTAGACCTTAATAGCTTCATTTGACCGGGTTGGGTAGGTAGAGAGACAGGTACAGTGACGACAGCAGTTGTTGATGTGGGACTGCACTTTGCATGTATCTGCGACAACACCCTGTACAACCGAATGCTTCATCACAAAAAATATCAATATCTCCTACTCGACGTTCCATAAAGGGAGTTTGAGCCGCCTACTCGAATATTCTTTTCAATTTGAAACTTTTATGGGCGAAGATAAATGGTGTTTCCATAATTTTTGAGCACGAGCTTGAAGTGAAATCTCCTAAAGTGAATACACACTGACTGGGAGAAGTGAAAGACAGCAAACGGACAGTAAAAGAATGAATCGGCAACCAGTGTTTCTTCTTCTCATTTTTACTTGTAACAGTCAATGGCTTCATCATCACCGAATAGTAAAAGTAAAGAAGAAATAGATCGGAATGTTCATTAAATGTATCGGGATTTGCAACTTCAAAAGGTGTAAAACTTCAAGATGAACAAGTGTCGTCACTTGTCTGGATTGGTGAAAAAAGGTCACTCGTCCATCCACGTCTACCAACAGTATGTTTCAGTGTCAGCTAAAATTTTAGATCGTTATTAATAATGATAATAATGTGGCAACACTAAGTAAGTTCACCAACATGGAGAGCCAAGAAGAGACCAGGCAGGCAGGTGAATGACAGTAATTCGACCTCTTAAAATATCTCTTTACTCAGTGTTTACTCTTTGACGACGACGACGACAAAAACTATGCCCGTGGAAGGAATTTACAGCAGTTTGAGACACGCGGAAAGATCAATCACTGCACAAGGATCCCCTTTTGCCAGTGGTCTGGAGGTGAGCAACGACTCGACTCCCAAAGGCTTGAGTCCCAAAGGCTTGCCCTGGTGCTCCAGCTGCGGCCGGCCCGACCTGACCCCGAGCTCAGCTCAGGCCACTCCTAACCCCAGCCCTGGTCCCCACTCCTCCTTCGTCCACGTATGGGACGTCCTCATCGGCGAAACAAAAAGGGTCTTCTTGGAGGGGAAAATAAAGGAGGGAGGGAAGACATTGAACAACCCCCTGCTGAAATGTTTCGGACACAAAGGAGAGGGGCGGCGGCGACGACGGCCGCGGCGGCCGCGCAGCCGCGGCAGCGGCCACGGCAGCGGCCACGGTGGCGGCCAGGGCCAGCCTGCTGCAGGCGTGCTAAACGAGGGCGGAGAGGGGAGAAAAACCAACAACACACGTTGACGTCAGGACCAAAAATTCATGGCTTCTTAGCAGGCAGTCCCTTTTTCTTCTTATCCGAGTAATTCAGTTGTACCAGGAACGAAATTCCTACGCTTCATCCTTGTACAGGTTGTCTCAGCAAAGTCTGCTTGACGTGCGTGAAGGCAGCGAGGCAGAATCGGTTCTCAGGGTGTCTCAGTTGAGTTGCCACTGTTCGTATTTGCTTAAGATAACTTCTGCAGAAGACCACAACTTGTTGAAAAGTCAGTAGCGAGAACATGAGGATGTTGCACTAGCCCAAGGTCTTGCACACCATGGAATACCTAAAGAGATGTTTCGGCCACAATTTTCCGGTGTTTTCTCTCAGATTTTCTAACATGCTTCATAGTTCAAGAAGTGAATAAACCTAAAGAAACTAAATGTTCCTGAGACAAGTACAGCGCGAACTGAGTAAGACTTTTCTTCTGTGTGATGAGGTACTGAACGGGGCCCAAAGCCAACTGCAGTGCACGAGGCATTGATATGTGACATCTTGACCATGTTTTGTCTCACAATCAGGCTCTTCCCAGTCACTGACCCAGTCTAAGGTTGCGAGTCCAACTGGGTCAACCTGTACGAAAATCCCAACAAAGCAAGTTTCATTATCGGCTTTGCTCACTCAGGAATTAATTGACTCGTTCGATTTTTTTTCGGGAAAAATCGTTGGAGCGAATTCACGAGTCATCAGCTCAGCATGAGACTTCTCCTTCTTCTTCGAGTCAGGAAAAGTGTTTATTTCCTTCACCTAGATTTTTATCTCCGCGCTCCGTGGTCCGTAATAATCCCTTTCCTCTCCTCTCATTTCTTTTACCAGCTAAAGACGCGCTCACGCGAGGGAAATCTGGCCAAATAAGAAGCGCCAAATCTAGATTGCCAGACCCGCCTTTAAAAAAAACCCGCTTTTTTATATCTTGTGCAAAAAAAAGGAAACTGGCAAATCACGATCGATTTTCCTGATCGGGGAATCTGCAGAAAGAGAGAGGTCTTAGTCTCTAATGGCGAAATGCTTTCATCTTGTTTACGAGCACTGAGAGCGTTTAGGTAAAGGAAACTTTAACGGCAACCCAGCAATCAAGGTATCCGGTCTCTCCCTCTCTCTCTCTCCAGGATTGTGCCAGCTGATAGATGGCAGAGGCTGATATCACCAAACAGGCACGGATGAAAACATCCAGAGGTGGTTTTTTCTTTTCTTTTCCACTCTAACATTCCTCAGCCCACCTGTCTTGTTTTCCCCAATAATCAAATCCCTTCTCTGCTAATTACAGAAATGATCAGAAGTGGACTGTGTTTATATGATTCCCGCCCTCCTCTTCAACCCCACGTTAAGTTCTCTCTCGCTCTGCAGGTGCGTCCTGATTCGGTCCTATGACGGTGGCCCGAGAAATGAGAAGTCAACCTAAAAGTCTAGGCGAACATGTCATAGGCTGACTTGGCCCAAGCTGACAAACGCTCTGTAGCCAGACCTAAGACTGATCAACCTCACATGACATGGTGAACCTGACACAGCTGTCAAGTCTTGAGCTGTCCCCAGTTGCGCATGCTTTTCTTTAGCTGACCTCTGACTGCAGTCAGTGACTGAGCCTGAAGTGAAGGACCAATGATCGCTTTGAGAATAGCCGTGGACCTCCTTTCGACGCTCTCTGGCAACCACTCCATCAAAAAGTCGTCGTCCGTCGGCGGCTTCGCGGATAAACAGAGGGGAGAAGCGAAAAACCGCAAAAAGAGCAAAGATTTTTGACCGAAAAAAACTCCCCTCCCGCTCCTCCGGCTCCTCCTCCCCCGCCGGCGCCAAAGTCCACGTCTGCAGCGTCTTCAAAGTGTCGTCATTGCGCATTTTACTTCGAATGGAGTCATTTTTGGGCCAAAAGAAGAACTTGATCAAGTCAGTAGAAGACGAGGAATTTCCCCCCCCCCCCCAAGCAGAAGAGGAGAAAAGAGAAACCAGCGGGGAGTCCCCGTGGGGACTGAGTCTGCATGACAAAGACGTGGCCATCGAGAAGTGACACTACAGCACTGACAATTCTGCTCAAGAAACTCATGAAATGCATGAATGTCCTATTCACGACGAAAGAAGCCTTTAAAGGCTGACTCCCAGAGTAATGTATCACCTCTGGCCTTTTTCCAGAAAAACCTTTCGACTCTCATGAAAGCCTCAGTGGCCGCTGTCATACACACACACCAACAAAAAAAGTCCTGACAGCCACTGCAACGTTTGCGAAATTGCATGCCAAATCTTACCTTGAATGGGCACGGTGGGAAAGTCTTCCACCTGGCTGATCCCTCTGGCCGCGAAGGCCGCCTTCACCTCGTGGCAGCCCAAGTTGGGAGCGGACAGGACGAAGCTCGGCACGATGCAGATCCACAAGGGCAGGAATAAAGCCTCCATTTGTGATCAAGTGTATGCGTCAGGGAAAAGCTCAAAAAAGCCTTGATTGTTGTTTGGTGGAACAAAAATAATCACTTTATTTCCCTATTGATTCCACGTCACCTCATGGCAGAGGAGGGGAAATAAATGGGAAATCGCGATCACTTCGGGGTCAATTCACTGTTTGTCTCTTCCTTCTCCGTGGACAAACGCGAGCGATCTGACGGGAAAGAAATTCCTTCGTCGACTCCAACGTTCTCTACTGCTGGGCCAGCGCCGTTGACAGCGCGCGCGCGGGCGCGGGCGCGTCCGCGTCCAAGAAGAATGGGGAGGGGGGAGGGGGCACTGGCAACGTCGCAAAAATGCGCTGACAAAGAGGAAAGTTTTGCACTGCATGCCAGAGATGCTTCTCCGACACTCATATTTCATTGATCGGGGCGGAAGATATCATATGGGTGCTACATACGGGGTGGGTCATAAATGCGGTCGCACTCCGGGATGGAGTGGTTATCAGGACCAGCATCTCTGTCACCTTCTCGAAAACTTTGACGGTGGCAGTTGCAGCTCCCGTCTCTGTTATCGCGTCCGGCAGCATGAAGTCCTTTAACCCCGTCCTCCTCTGGAGGGAGCTTAGCTTGGGCCAAGCATGGAGGCTGACGACAAAGGGCTCAATTATCTCATTTAGGACTGCACCAGCACCTGGTGAACATTGCCTCATATTGTCCAAAACAAGTGTGGCTCTGCCCAATTGTGTTGCTGCCAAGGCAGCGAATCCATGCAAATCGTGCACGAGCCAGAGATGAGGTACTTGACTTTTTCTTGAGGATGCCTTATGAGAAAATGTGTTCGCAGTGCAAGAAGAATGTGGCCAGAATTCCCTGGTGCATTATCTTTTGGCATGTGCGTACATTACAGTGATGCCTCAACTCAGTTCATGTACTAAGATGAAAGTCATTCGTGTCAGCGGCTTTCAATGTTCTGACATGCGGAGGAATTCACCACGAAGAAGCGCATTTTGATGCCGTTCCTGAGGAAGCTGTTCTCACATCCGGTGTTCTTTTAAGCGGTCTCTGCTGTACTTCTTGTTGGAGCTCCTTGGTCAAGGTCCCGCAGATCCACACCCAGTTTCTGGCTTAATTCTCCGCTCTCCCCCATGGCTGCTCTCATCAAGTTTGGACATGATTCATCTGCTAGCGCTCCGCCTCCACCAGCTGCCTCAGCCTCTCCTCCCTCTTCATGGCCAGGAGCTTTTCTCACAGCACCTGGAGCAACTCCGTGCGGCATTTCAGCACCTCCTCGTCAATTCGCAAGGGAGCATCCATGGGAGCAGCGATACCACCGCCAAGGACTAAGTGGGGGAGAAGAGCATTGGTTTGCCTCCGAGAGGTGCCCAGCGGTCAATCCCGACGTCCATTGCCCATGGATGACAGCTGACTCGACCCGTCCAAGGCCGATTGAGTCTCGTCTCTGGCCTTTTCCGAGTTACTTAACTTTTAGGATTGACTGTTGGAACTCCCTGCCCATTGCCTTAACACAGAATGAGCTACAGTGGCACTTTGCAATCCTCCGGAGTCGCTCAATGACCAAGAATAAGCACCAGTGTGCAGCTGTGTCTGCTGGACGTCGGGTCGGGTTTCAAAAAAGTTAGATGAACCAGCGGTTTGGGCTGAAGTATTGTCAGTTCGTCTCCTGACGCCAGCTCTGAGACAAGGGTTTCTAACCTAACAATATATGTCCAGCACACAGTAGTAGTCCAGTCCTAACATTGTGGCAGATGTTGAAAAATGACTTGACGCAGCGAGCTCATTCTCAGCCTGATCTAATGTAGCCCGACTAAACCTAATCTAACGTAGCCTAATCTGGCGCGGCCAGTCCAGCATAGTCTTGCGCAGCATAAGCCCTAGTCTAAGCTAACCTAAACCTGACAAACCCAACCGAAGCTAGGCTGAACTAACTTGCCAACCAGGGTTGCCCCATTGTGTATGGTGACTCCGTGTTGTTGGGACTGGAAAGCAGTCATGCGAAATCCAGACTTGTGCCTGATGTCATAAGCGGCGTCCACTGCAATTCCTTCAGCTGAGTGAAAATTTGCTCCTTTTCTCCTGCACTCTGTACATAGATTACAATAGCACAAGTGCTCGCTAGAAACCTGCATTTGTCTTAATTCCGCCCAGATAACGACATGTTATGCAGCACAAATAAACCTGAACATAAATAAATATGTTTGAACAGCACCAGGTCAAAGAAACCCGACGCGGTTCTCATTGACGATTAGGTTGCGTTGTAGACAGTAATGCAGATTAAGGCACATCAAGTATTCATGTAAAATTTATTGGGATTTCTTATACAGTCCTTGGCGTAAAGATTAGCCAAGGGGATGACTACACCTCATGTGCTACACTTGGACATTTTAAGGTGGAATTTCGATGTGGAACACATAAGACATGATACTTAGGCACAATGTCGGCGATGCATTTTGTTTACTTGTCGAATAGTCACCCTCTCGCACTCTGTCACGCTTTTTTCACCCCCTCACAGAACCTAGCAACTTTTGGCCTGGACAATAGGATTTTGCCTGGTAGCGCATGGCGCCGGAGGACCCGGGGAGTGAAACCCGGTGGAAATGATGG
>JAAUXU010016206.1_pt1:5000-13644 | contig 13644 bp, 18 predicted proteins | sample 7278151 | NCBI WGS metagenome assembly JAAUXU01 (sample SAMN14350113, study PRJNA611818) | marine sediment metagenome | isolation source: surface marine sediment (1.8m) | place: French Polynesia: Moorea | collected 2018-08 | reverse complement strand
GTCTACTACTACTCCTTCGTGGTACAGTACAGGCTTCCACGGGCACGTCTCCTCTGTACGGCAAGTTGTCCTTTGGTGCGTCCTTGCGAATGTTCAGGCGGTAATTGCCATTCGGCTGAAGCTCTGCCTGGATGATATCTTGTCTCAGAGCCTAATATAAGGGAAAAACGTCCCCCAAACAAACGAGGGTTGTCCAAGACACATCCATGCACAGGGTCCAGGACTCATTGCTTGCAACTTCCTCATCCATTTCACCTTCTCGCATTCCCATCCGAGATTGAGGTGTGAGCGCAGCTTCTCCGGATCCGTGATGTCCTTGTTCTTCCTAAAGTTGTCAGCGATGCACATGAGGGCGTGTGGCTCATCTGGGCATCACCAGCAAAGACAGACTGGACCGTGGGTAGCATCTAGCGATTGTTTCAGAGGACTGGAAAAGAATTGGCAAAATGCAAGACAAATTCCCCCTCATTTGTCCAATGCAATTCACCATGCCTGTTTCAGATTTGTACCAAAGTAGTTGGAACAAAGAAAGGTACCACATCAAGTCTTTGGTGCCATGCAGAATCTCTCCGTAAGAAAGAGCTCCTATCTGCACAATCAGCACACAGACAGCCTTCAGTTGTAGAGGCCATGCAAGGGAAGAATGCCAAGTACTCATCGAACATGATCTTCCATTCTCCTTGACTGGTGGATTCCACGTTGCTGCCATCTCCACAGTGAGCAACTAGCAAATTCACTGCACTGGTGCAGCCTTCAGCTCCACCAGCCGCTCCAGCATGCTGTAGCAGGTGTTCCATCTTGTGGTGACTTCTTGCGTCAAAGTCTTGGGCTTCTCAATGTCCAAGGTGGCCTGATAGCAATGAAACTTCTCTTTGGCTATTGTGCTGGATCTCGTCAGGATGACGACCTTTGATGCCTTGTCTCGAATCTTCTGAAGACCATCAACTCTCTGAAGAGTTCCTTGGGCACCCAGGTTATAGGTGTGGGCAAAGCAAGGATGATGCTTGAGGCCAAGCAGATCAACAGTTTGACAATCTTGGAGTCATTGTCCGTCACAATGAGATCAGTTTCAGCATCAACACTAGCCCGAGAGAAATGACAAGATGAGTGAAATCGGAAGGACTTTTTGAGAGTGTTCTTGCTGCAGGTGCAAATGATTCCTACCAAGGAGAAGGTACGTCAGATGCTGTGTTTGGGAGTGATCCTTTTCCCGCCACAGCTCTGGGACCAAATCAGAGTTCCCAAGAATGTCACTGCGACATTGTGAAAAATGTCCCTCAACTCCAAGCGTCTACCAAGAGAGCTTGCACGGGAACAAAGCAAATAAAATTTTGTTGTTATCTTCCCTGGACGATTGCCATGCCTGCAGAAGGCCTCTGGGCCCCTTGGGCAAAGGAGGGCCATGTTCCCAAGGAAGACGTGGTCCTAGAGGACTGATTCTCCACGGTTGAGTGCGGCCTGGACTGCCACGTTTGCTACTGCTGAGGACAGCGATCTGAACTGGAGGATTCGCCACTGCTGAGGATGACAGTCACGACAATCAAATTCCAAATTGAGTGTCATCTGGAGTGAGACAAGGAACACTGCTTCCACTACTTATTGTCCTTTTTTGCATGAATTGAAGTGTAGTGGCATCTGGCTGTCCAGACTCGTCCACCCTCATAGCGACGTCCCCGGACTGTCCACACTCGTAACGACACCTCCAGACTGTCGAGACTTGGCCACACTCTCAACTCATTTCGACTGTCGAGACTTGTGCAGGTCGTTGTCCCAGCAGCGGTCATTGCTGTCCAGATCGTCGACTTTGATGAAGTTTGTCTGAGGTTGCCTCGAAGACGGCCTTCTTGAGAATCGACGTGATTTTAAAGGCATTTCAGTTACTTTTTTCGGTTTGGAGCCAAAAGCATGCCAAATTAGGGACCGCTGTATCGAACAGTGTTGCATTACAGGCCAAGGGGTTCGCAGCCCCTCAAGAGCGACCTAGACGTGCCGACAAGGGACCATCCCACCATGACCTGATCCATGCCATAAGACAGCCCCGAGCGAAGTTTGAGTCCTCTGGGTCCAATGATGCGGCCGCCTTTCCGGAGCACACAAACGGACGTTCCATTTTAGTTTGTATGATGTCAGCAGATTCGAGATGAAAGTCGGCAATTACCAGGTCACAGCACTCTTGGATGATCAAAAAATGTGTAATGCCTTCATGGTCCGTCCAAAGAGGGTTGTCGAGGCTGGGGATGCCATCATTGATCAAATAGCAAATACAGGTCATGTTCTATGGTATCTGCCTTCAAAGATTGATGAAGAGTAGTCAATCAGCGCAGGAGTCGCGCAGGTTCGAATTGCTGTTCAAGAACTTTCCGTCTATGCGTTATATTGCTTAGTGGAGTAGTGCTCCCTAATCCTTTGTAAGTATTAAATGTTGTTCATGTTTTAAAGCGTTAACGGGAAAGAAAAAACCGAACAAGTAAAAACTGACTATCCAGACACGTATGGTCAATCCTTCGAGAAAGGATGAGTGAGTCGTGTTTAAATAGACGCTATTTATTGGCCTTAAAACGACGACTTCTCTAACTATTTACATCAACATAAGTCGTTTGCATTATACGTACTACAGATATTTAACTGTTTGAAAATCCAGGTATCGTGCATGTTAAGCCGCCTGCACCGACGACCCAAGCCTCCTGATGAGATTGTAGCATTCATCCCTCCTCCTCTTATCGCCGATGGCATCCAGCGCCTTGGCGGCCTCGGTCAGCATCCCGGCCCTCTCGCCCGGAGTGGCCAGCAGCGGGCCGGGGAGGTGGCGGCACGCCAAGTACAGCGCCGCAGCGTGCTCGCGGGTGCCGCAAGAAGGCTGGCGGTCGTCTAGAGGAGGTAAGAAAGGCTTTAAGAGGGGTGCACCGTGGAGAGAGCCAGCTTTCCCAGTTGACAAGGGACATTTTTTAGAGGCTGGCGAATGGAGGACAACACGACCAAGACTAACTTGCTGTTGTGTACTGAACAAGGCTCAATTTGTTAACAACGCGATATTGACGGCAGGATCCGACCCTGTCTACTCGGCGAAATTTAAAGATGTTCTGCAACTGTCGTTGTTACCTTTTCCGCAGATTATTCCTTTGTGAGTAGTCTTCTGGACGAACGACTGGTCCAACAACTTCTGCGTTTTGCCCGGGGCCGCACCGGCCATCAACCTCACCGTCGCCTCCCGGAGGGGAATGCGAGGAGAGGCCCACTAAACATGCAGCCATAAATTTGGTATCATAATACAACTTTAAAACTATGCACTCTCACCGTGAGCCCTCTGATCAACTTCTTCAGTGACCTAACGTCCCTCTGGAAGGCCGCCAGGTAAGAGGTAGCGACGCAGCTGTCGCCACTGCTGGTGGTCTCCAGCTGCCACAGCTGGGTCCGGGCGTCCAATTGCCAGTCGCAGCAGAGCAGCAGCACATCCTGAAATTTCAATAGAACACGCGATATTAAAATTGATTTAAGGACTTAAACTGCTTCAGCATCTAAGGTACGTTTGAGATACTGATGTCATCCAGCAGACGATTTGGAGTCCGGCGAATTGTCGCACAACATCGGGTTTGCATGGCAGAAGCATCGCATTGTCTCAATGTTCTCATGCAATGCAACTACAATGCACGCCGAGATCATGCCTCAACGTCTCGTCTTCTTCATACAGTATTCGCCCTTCATTGTTCAGCAGCACCACTTTATTCGATTATGTCTCACCACCGCGATGCCGTCGTAAGTGTCTCCTTCCTTAGTGACGTGAACGTGGTCCACTGCCTTCTCCAACTTGGCTGAGGCCACTTCAAAGGCTAGTAAGATTTGTGAGAGCGAGTAATTCTGGCGGCAGCAAGAGAAGACCAGCTTCTGAGACTCGAAGCAAGAGACCACTGCTTCAAAAATGATGTTTTCTGCTCCCTGATGGATCGTAGAGAATGAAATGTACATAGAGCACATGAAATGTACATACAAACACGATCTCGTGCACTATTTCAGCTTACTCACAGGGTAAGACGCTGCCACCTGGTAGAGCTTGGCAGCTTGTTCTCTCTCATCTTGTGCCCAATGCGCTTGTGCGGCCAAGAGTGCCGCCCACCAGCGAGCGGCAGCATCTTGACAAGCCGCCAACACCCCAACGTCCACGGCCGTGTTGTTTTCCTCCGAGCCCAGAGCGAGTGCGAGGGGAGTGACGTCCGAGGCTTCGCCACGACGCTGAGGCCGCACAGTGGCTGCTAGGGCTTGACGCAGACTTTGTTCACGAAAGTAGCGGCTCACCAACGCCAAGGGATTCAGGGTCAGCGGAGCAGTCGTCTGGGACGAAAGGAAGTAAGGAAGGAATTATGATGCGTTGCAACACTGAAGAAATACGCTAATACGAAAATATACAATTACTCATATTGGTACTGTCATCTCTCACCAAGTAGGAGCACTCCTGCCCGAGATACCAGTCTTTCTGGAAGAAGAAGTCCTGCCCGGTCTTGGTCAACAGCCATTTCAGGTTAGCGTCGATCTTCTCGTTTTTACGTTGTCTATGCTTCGCCTTGAACATGTAGAACCTGGCCAGGTACTTGAAGGCCCTCGGCAAGCTGTGCCTGATTCTGACTGCCAGCAGTGAATACGCGTACGACCGGAAGTTCCCAGGCAATTCTCCGCCAACATCCCTTCCGGTCAGCGACCCCGAAGAGGCCTCCGCCAAGTTGACGGCTGCCATTGCGAAGAAGAATCCAGTCAAGTGGTCTCTCCGCTCGGTGCAGAGATGCACCTGATGCAGCTGATGGTAAGCCATTGCACACTCTCTGCGACCATTGGCGATGTCCCTCCGCAGGTTCGGTCTGGCCCCAAATCCGCCAGCATGCCGGACGAACCAACGGGTGATGCCGAGTCGGTGGAGGGCCTGATGGAGACACTGCCATAGGACGGACAGAGACAGTTCCAGCCAGCCGGAGGGGACTGAAACAAATGAAAAATCGCTTCAGGCTCTGAGACATTTCTCTCTTCTTGATTGTCACCGCTGCTAACCGCATGCTGGAGCCGGGGCGTGCGGAAAAGTGTGGAAAAATCGAAGCAACTGTTCCCTTGATGACTTGTGTGTGGCTCATTAACTCACTGTAGGCAACAGCAGGCAGTCGATTTTTCGGCAAGATAACGACGCCATATGGGACTTATAAGAGCACAGCAGTGAAAAAAGCGGATGTTGAGTCGTCGACCAATGCTTGGGCTCATACGTACGCCATTAGTCAGTCTTCAAGAGCGAGAACTCCGACGCGAACCTTACGTGCTTAAGTAAGATTTATCATGAAAATGATTTCCAGGAGGGCCTGAGTGATGTCATTTCCCTTTGTTTATCTCGAGCCGATAAGTGACATTGGATGCTGCAAGATCGTGACTCAGCAGAAGCTACAGCAACAGGGCAAGCAGAACATTTGTGCGTATCACGACAAAGGAATGCCGGCAGCAAAGAAAAGTCCTGCCCTTTGCGTTTAGTACTTCTGATATGGTTACCACAAAAGTACTGTGCACGCAATGCAGCCGATGTCTTCAAGCTTGGGCGATTCGTCGGTCTAAACCTGCACAAATGTTCTTCCAATGTATCAAAATGGATGAGCAGTAGCAAAACTGTCATTTCAGGTAAATGCAATCTACTTCACATCGAGCTGTATTTACAATCAATAAGACATTTGGCGATTTGAGGGCTATTTATAGGCAGGACACGTTTACTTGACCTCACCGATGACCTCCAAAAATTGCAGACAGGCTGGGAAAGCAGCAGCGTGATAAAGTTTTGTTGCCAAGGCACAGCTTGGAACGAATATATAGCACTGCTTTGGTACTCCCTCACCTGGTCTTCCTAATGCCTCGACCGCCAGCCGGAGATGTCTGGCCACTTCTTGATGCTTTTCGACACCCTCTTTCATCTCAATATCCGCCTGCTTGCGATGCTTCCAGAAGCTCTTCATGGCCGCGCTCTCCTCGGGAACACTGGCCTCGCCGTACACAAATATCTTTACCAGCCCCAAAAGAAAGAGAAGAAGGTAGATGGAGCTTACGAGCAAGGTGGAGGCCGATAACTTAAACAGGTCCAACCTGAAGGAAAGAATTAATTCGTTTCAGTCCAACACGTTTTCTCTACACTCTTGATCCTCCTTACCATGAGTAGTAGTTGGCGTCGAAGCTGAGAATAGTCCTACCTCGAGTACCCTCCTTGGTAGGAACGTAGTCGAAGTCGGGAGTTACCAGCGGTGCCAACGGATTCACCACGAAGACGGTGAGCAACACCACGCAGAGGATCATGCGAGATTTGTCAAGCATGCCGGATCCAGATGATTTCTGAAAATTAAAAACAACCAACTTCTTTTAACACCCAGAACTCGTGAAAAATTTTGTTTTGGTCATACCTCGCTGCTCACAGACTCCGGAGATTCGGGTAAGTGACCAGAACCGCTGGTGAGGTAATCGGGTATCTCCGGCGTCGGGGTGGGGGCGATTTCTTCTTTGGCAATGTCCCCATTACCATTCATCATTTTCAGCCTGGCATTTTCCTGCTTTAGTTTGATGTTTTGGCTTTGTAGGGACCTGTCATAGATACACAATTGCTTGTTATTATAAGATTGGTCACTAAGCTGGCGTAATTTTTGAATGTCAGAGCAGCGGAGTCCTCATGACTTCACCAAGCCCGATATTGTGAGCCATGAATACTTCACTTGAGATTGATGCCACTGATCCCATCCAAATCTCAGGAAAGCGCCTTTTTGGGTTAGCCTTCATTACAGTCTTCACAAAACTCCCACGAACAGTAGTTCTAGTGAATATGAGCTTTCCTGTTCTCAGCTTATCCTTGAACACACGCACACTTTCCTCAAGTATCTTCTACGTAGATCCTACAGACTGTCAATGAACTGACGATGAACTGCTCAGCAATCTCCTTCCGGCTGACACCCACATGCACCTGATCACGCATCCGCCACCTGATCTCCATTTTGAAAAGAATGTACACTTGCCTTTAACTTTGTGCACACTACAGCTTCTGTTCAGCAATCACTTGTCACCAATGGATCCTTCTGCCATTAAGTGTAAACGACATTTAAATTATTAGAAGCTGTCAATCTTATCCCACACCACACTGTAAGGTGTGCCCTGTCGAGTGCTCCTGGGTAATTCACGATTCGCCACTTACGTGGAGTGAAGGATTGATGCGCTGAGCTCCCCAGAGCAAAAGTTAGTGAGGCTGCTTGGCCTCAGCAGCTACGGGCTATACCAACCAGCATGCCCCCGTGAGCAAGGGGTGCTTCCCCATCATATGGTCTGCCAGGCCCACAACTGAAACTTCTTCAAAGATGTGAAGCAGTGAGGATCAGTGTGTGAAGAAGTATAAGATCAGCTAAGGTCGCCCGGACCATCTGGGGAGGGTGGGGTAAGTGCAGGACCATATCATTTTGTCTGGGAAGTTCAATGCATCGACCCTTTACCCAGGTCAGGCACCCATGAGCCCTCAAAAGAGTATACCCTAGTAAACAGTCAACTTGGCTCAATACGCCATGAATGGATGGGTCACCTCACTTGGTCGTCAATGTCATAAATCCCAGTACAAACAAGCCACTTCTCATGTCAAACTTTGAACATCATGTCATTATTGCTTGCTCTTTGCCTTCAACGTCAGATTTCATTCCTCAGCTGCAAAATAAGAGCACAAACTTGGACTTCGTGACGCCTTAATAGTGGGAAATGGGAGTTAATACGACAATGCTAATCTTGTCCCTTAATAGAGTCGCGTGTTAGCAACTTCCTGGGGATGGTGGCATAACGGTCAGGAAGAGCATTCTGATATCAATTGTCTCCTTTTCCCACCTACGACCATATTTTCGTCTTGCCTGCCAACTGTGCTTGAGTGGGCTCAGAAAATGTGCCAGTTTATTTATAAAGTCGAGTGTGCTGCGCGAACATACCTGATACGCTCTATGGCCTTCCTCAACACGAGAGACTTGTTCATCTTCGCCGCCTCTCCCGACACCAGATTCTTGAGCTCTACAATCCTATCATTGATGGATGACCTGTATCTCTTCTCAATCACGTTGTGAGCAGATCTGCGCTCAGGCTTCTTAACGCCGGATGCAATAGAGCCATTTTCACTTGACATCCGATCTGGCTGATCCAGATCAAGCACTTCGTTCTTGATCTCTTTCTTGATGACTATCTGTGGAGGCGGCTTGACTTTAGTGGCCAGATCTGCCGGAGCTGGCTGGTAGACTAGTGTAGTTGGCCCGGTACCAGACTGAGTCAGGAAGACTCGCTGAGACTGTTGACTGGTGGTGTTCGTAGCCAAGAGGATGCTGTTCGATGTGGAGCCCAGTACTAGGTTGCCCGTTGTCATGGGCTGGAGTATGATTTTGTGCGGCTGTGGAGATCCATTGCTCAACTCCTGGACATTGGCAGTGTGCTTGTTCTGCACCAACAGACTCCGAATGGTCGGACTGTCCACCACGGCCGGCTGGAACACCTGCTGTTGCGGCTGCTGTTGCGGCTGCTGTTGCGGCTGCTGTTGCGGCTGCTGTTGCGGCTGCTGTTGCGGCTGCTGTTGCGGCTGCTGTTGCGGCTGAGCAGCGAGTATTTGTTGCGAAACGACCTGTAGGGT
>JAAUXU010068098.1_pt1 | contig 13646 bp, 13 predicted proteins | sample 7278151 | NCBI WGS metagenome assembly JAAUXU01 (sample SAMN14350113, study PRJNA611818) | marine sediment metagenome | isolation source: surface marine sediment (1.8m) | place: French Polynesia: Moorea | collected 2018-08 | reverse complement strand
AGCGCATGAGGTGTAGTCATGCCCATGGCTAATCTTTACGCCAAGGACTGTATGTGCTTTTATATCGTCAAGAAATTTGGAATATCGCCCAGCCTTAGGTTCCTTGATGTCCAGTTGCAGCACTAGTGGGGGTTGCACTTTGCCTCAAGAGTGAGGAAAGTGGCTGCACTAGAAAGACAGCTACTTTCTTCAGTCTGACTGAAATCCAACAAGCTCTTCAGCTGGCCAATGATTCTCCCACTAAGTCAATGAAGAAGTCTGCAGAGAGCTGCACTGAGCACAGCTGCAGTCTTTGAAGTTTAATAACTTAACAGTCGACAATGAAGTCTGGGTGAGATATAATCAAGCCAGGCAGGGAGGAGAAACAAAGGCTTTCCTGGTGCCCTGAGACAAAAATCCTGTTCTTCGTCAGGGGAATTTGTTGTGTTCATGAGGGTCTTCCCAACATTTCTCCACATGATGCTCTTTTCCACCAGACTCTTAGGGAGAGCAAACAGTTGACGGAATGCTACAACCTGGCTAACATTGGCAAAGTCATCCCGATGAACTCGGCAGTCTTCATTCTTGGCTAGACTTTGCTACGGAGGCAGCGAACAGGTGCTTGCCAGAAGTGTGGATTTAGGACTGGAACTTTGGCTGGATTCGAGACAAAGCAAGAGACAGATCAAGAAAAATGACTTCATTTCTGGAAGTTTCATCGGTCTCATTGCAATTGACTGAAGGAGTCATCACAAAAACAAGAGGAGGTGTCTGAGTCAAGGACAAAGAAAGAAGATGGAAGTGGCCTTGGCAAAATCTACAATGACAATGTTGAAGCATCAAATGTCGTGTTGAACTTTCAGTGACCTCTTTTGTTCAGATGTGGGTGTGAAAACTGGGGTCATCTATGGATATATATTCCAAGTTATTCGTCTGCTCCGAGCAATGTAAATGCACTAAATCCACATTATGTGAGTATTCAGACATGCATAGAGATGTGCAATATTGAAGTCATAGTCAATAAGCTAGGACGGAAAAAAGGCCTATAAGCTACAAATGACAAGGCTGTAAAATGTACTTTTTCGACCATGCAATACAGTTAATATATACAGCTAATTTTTGTTTAAAAAAAACACGCTAAAAGACGGCTCTAAAAAAAATAACCACCTTGGTTATGACGTGCACGTACGCGCACGCACTTAGCTGCAGCTGCCGCTAACCACTGCAGTGTCCTTCACTAACATGGTCTGTTATTGCACACGATGCCTTAAGATGCATGCACTTTCTTTCTTGCCTGAGGCAGGAGGCGCAGTTCTCTTTCTCCTGGTTGGACTTGAGGACAGCGGCGGTGGGTCTCTCCACCAAGAGCACCTCTCCGGCCTCAATGGGCCTCTCGGCGATCCCGTGGCGGCCCCTCAAGTCGTCGTACCGGATGCTCACAGCGCGGCTGAAGAAAATTGAAAAGAGAGTTGAAGTTGCAAACTTGAAGTGCTTCTGCAGTACAGACAAAAGGGCCGTAACCATTGACGCCTTCCCGATGTCTGCACAGACAGTGATTCTGACACCGAGGCCAAGCGTCCTCTTGCCAGAGGTCGACCTGCATGAGCTCGTGCTCCGACTGGAGTGAGATCTTGGGCCAGAGGATCAGGATTTGCCGCAGGCGACTGTGGACGCGGACACCCCGAGGGTCGTGGAGACGACGTCGTTGCTTTCGGTGATCAACATTGCCTTGTCTTCAGAGGGACCGATGATCCCAAGGTGATCGGACGTAGCAAATCTGCACTGCTGGAATTTCTTTGACGTATCATGCAGTGCGCATCACCTACAGCCGTAGTTGCTTCGGTTCCACGGACGGGAATGTCCCACAGTGAATTCGCAAGTTCAACTCTTCATGCAAATTTGATGGGTATCACTGTGCGTTTGCATGAAGCTGCAACATTGTTTTGGATTTTGCCATGATGTCCTATTTAATATTTGCACAGTCCATTCCTTCAACATAAGCAGCTCTAAAATCTTTCATAACTTGCCAAGGTGAGAAATGTCTTACCCTATGTGCGTACAGGACATAGTTAGTACATAGGGGCGAGGAATGCCTGAATGGAGTCGAACTTTAGACACCCACTGAACGTGCGCTTGTACCTCAGGGCGGGCATGGAAGTGTGGCAATGATGGAGAAGCTTTGTCTTAATGCGTTCCTCCGCCTCCTCCTCAGCTACTTGGACGTCTGAAGTTTCTCTCTCGTCCTCCATTAAGGCCTTCATACAAATGGCCCTCCTTTCTTTCAGCCTCTGTGGGTTGGGATGCCCCATCTCCATGGCCAGGGCGACGTCCTCGAGCGCCTCCGAGAAGCGACCCAACCTCAGGAGGGCCGCAGACCGGTTGGCCAAGGCCAAGGCCAGGCCTTCCATGTCGTTCTTCTTGGCGTCGACCTCGAGGTCCGCACTGGGGTTTTTTTTTTCATCATACGACCGCTGCTCTGGATGAGGCGAGAAGATGACAGATTCCTATGGGGAAAAATGACAGAATAATTTTCAATTTCCTCGGGGAGGAAAAACGTCTTCTCTGTTCTCCAGTTGACGTATGACATATTGTACAGGGTCGAACAGCAGAAATGGAGCTCGTCTTTGGACGACGAGCATAAGGATACTACCATATTGGTGTCCAATAGCTGGCTATTTTGCAAGACTGCGCGATGTACCATATCGATAACGAATATCTTGAAAAAGTGGAAGATGTTGCCCCAAAAGCACTTGAATCTTTGCAATGCTACAAAATAAAGGGTGTAACAGCAAAAATGTGATTGAGTCTCTCAATCTCTGGCCACACCTTGATGAGGGAGTCTCTTATCCCGAGAGTCAAAGTGTCCAAGGAAGAAAATGACTGGAACAATTTAACTCTCGGGCCGAGTTTAGGAGCCTCCATCACCAAAGTGAGGCCAGAGATTGAGAGACTCAGTCACATTTTTGCTGTTACACCCTTTATCGTTGAACTTGTCAACTGAGGATCTAATCAACCAAGTCCGAAATTATTTCAAGTGATCATAGTGACAATTGTGTCCTTATCTTCATGATGACTTTCCGACGTCAGGAAAGCAGCGAAAGAGATTTGCCAAAGTTGGCCCTCAGAAGCTGGGTCGATTGAAAAAGTTGATTGAAAATTGGACGGGAATTTCCCAAGCAAAGTTCGCATGAAAGTTTGACGTTTCTCAGTCAAGAATCCATAGCAACATTAACAATAAGGTGCAGAAAGTGCGAAATTCTACACCCATCCCCCCACCCCACTCCTGAACAGCAAGACCGTACATGAGCGAGTTCTCCGTGGACACGTCCAAGTCCACCCTAGACGACATCACGCTCGACGACATCTCAATGCTGGGAAGTTCCGGCTTTTCCTCAACCCTGGCAGATGCTGCTTGACCTGAGGTAATGTTTCGTGGCAAGGAGAAGTTTCCAGCCAGGACTTCAGTGTGGGCAGCAAATCTCTGGCAAGGGAGTCAGCCAAGTCTTCATCTCAAAAGAAACTGTGAACTGTCTTCTACATAAGAAAATTCTTCAGAAACATCTGATTCCATTCACTGAAAAGTTTCACAACTCTCGGAAAAAGGTTTTGTTCTTGCCGGACCTCAACACATCTCACAATACCAAGATTGTCTGGAAATTTCTGGCGGATGAATGTCAAGAAGGAAGAATTTTACACGATTTCGTGCTACAGGTGAAAGATTTGGGGCAGCCTCGAGACGAAAGTCTTTACAAATGATGGACAATTTATCTGCAGGAATTCGAGAATGGCCAAGGATTCTCCGTGAAAAGACTTGTTACCCTTTCGTGGCAAAAAGTGGCTTCCAAAACCTGATATTTTCGCCATGTGCAAGCCCCTTTGGGCCCTGATAAAATTTCAACTTCGAGCGCCAAAGGAATTTCGATTTGTGAGCAAATGCAAAAAAAACCCGGATTTAGTCAGATCGGTCCTAAATTGGGTATCTGGGGTCGGATATCGTGATATCGATTGATCTGGAATTTCGCACAGTCTGGCCATTTTGTGCATATCTTGTGTAGAGGTGCCCCGTGTCATCATTGCTTTATGGGAAGTTTCGCTTTGAAAGTTGTTGCACAGTTTGTGAAACTTGTCAGAGTTGTTTTTTATCTTTTTTTTTGCTGAAAATGTCTCATCTGGCAAAAAAGTTAAGCTTGAAAGTGATGGCGACGGCTACGACAATGATGAAAGCGCCACCAACTTCAAGGTCACGGAGGACGACTGTGGGTAGGTCTGCAGAGAAGGCCAACTTGGAGTACAAGATGACCTAGGTGGCCGACTGGTCCATGATCTGCGTGGTGCCACAGGAAGTGGTACTGCAGAGCGATGGGTGGCGCACTGCGTAGCGGTGGATTGAGTCAGGGTCAGGTCGATGACAAAAAAAAGCCAGGTTCATTCGGATATGACAACCCAGGTATTCACATAAAAGAATATGACATTTTCAGTTCCCTTTTTGCTGATCGACCCGGTACAACACTTCTTGAGGCGCGTGAACGAGCGAGACAAACGTTGCGTGTGATTGATGCATCAGCCGATCCGGTGGTCGCGTGTCTGTCTGTGGGGAGACGTTCCTGTCCACGTTCGTGCACTCGCTCGCTCGCTACTCACGTTGTAGAGCTGCAGGGCTTTGGCGTCGTCGGCTCTCTTGTAAGCCTGGTTGCCCAAGTCGCGGAATCTCTTGGCTTCCGCCGCGCTCTTGGCCCTGTTGTTACCGCTCGCACCCCTGATGACTCCTTGCACGATGGGCAAGTGATAAACAAAGTTCACCCTCTCGCCGGCGTCCTCGAGGCCCTCGTAGATGGACACGGCGTCGGAGGATCCGAAGAAGAGGAGCGCATTGCGGGTGGAGACTGTGGGGTCCTTTTGCGGGCGAGACATTGCAAAGAACTTGAATTTGACTCGACAAACTGTTGTATACGAGTGATGACTGAACGCTACTGATGCCTGGGGCGGGGTGTGGGTACATACAGGGTGCGTCGCCACCAGTGCCAGTTCATAGGCAGATGTGAGCCAAGTACAGCGCGCCCTGTACGTTCATACTTGGGTCATTTGCGTTCTCACGTCTTGATGCGAGCGTGCACGCGAGCGCGCGTCTTGCGGACGACGCGATGACGCTTCCCAAGGCGGGGCTCAAGTGTCCCACCACCCTCAACACGAGCATGTCAGATGTGTCTCAGCACCAGGATTGCGGATCCAAAAGTTTGGGGAATTCGGGAAATTCGGGAAATGGTTTGGGAATCAGAACGGAACCTGCAGTTCTGGAATTCAAATTTAGAAAGCAAACGGAAACTCCTTTTTTGAACGTCTTTCACGAGCTGAACTAGAGGAATCAATGTTGACAAACTGACCTGAAGCCTTTTTTTTTTTGACTGGGTAAAATTGGAGGCGCTTTGGCCCAAATTTTATATATTCAGTAGAATCTCAATATAGTGAACTTTTCAGTGCATAGATGTAGTTTATCAATGTTTAGGAATCAAGACAATCTTTGACGATTGAACTGATCGCATGGATCAAGTTCAGTCCAAGTGGCTGCCCTCAGCTGGTGAGACCACAGCCTGCAGGTGAGAGCGGAACTTGCCCCACCCATGGTCCTCCACGTCCCAGTTGAGAGACCCCGTGGACTTCTTGATGGTTGTGTCGACGGACTTGCCGTTCAAGTATGAGGCGGGATTGATCCTCCTCGCCAAATAATAGGCAAAACCAATCATTTAAAGTCTAAAGTCTAGAATGCTCAGGCGAATGGAATTTTGGGGCATGTCAACTTCGGGGTCTGATGTCCTCGAGTCAGCCTCCGATATGGTCACCTCCGCTGTAGTCAACAACCTCGATATAGCCAACTTTCCTCTGCTGACGGAACTTCTACTCCGATAGAGTCGGGTTCAACTGTAGCCACCTCCCATGTAGTCAAAGTTTGAGATTTTTTGCTCTTTTTTACGGAGGGAGATGAGGAGGGCCTTCCAAATCAGCAGCATTTGGCTCCTCATGCAGTTCTGGCAGCACTTGAGACTCTCATAAAGTGTTGCCACAAGTTGGGCTTGTCAGACCCAGTTCAGTGTGTGCCCTGTTGCGCATTGAAGTCTTTGACAGAATACAGCAGTGAGCCAAAGTCACTGATGATTTTGTTTAAGATGAAAGAAAGTGTCTGTGTCAGCACTGATTGCACGGGTAATCAAAAGAAGTGTAATTATGACAAAGAGGCCGTTCTGGTCTCAAGAAGTCAACACCTCCGACATTGTCAACTTCTTGCTGGTGACGGGCAAATTGAGTATATACGACCGAGGTCGACTGTTCATACATATCAAACACGAGGGCCTTATGCACGTCTGTCCGGACTGCGTGAGGGGCCTGAACTGCGTGAACCTACAGTTAGACAACTCATAAGTCGTTGCCACGACTTCGAGGGCAACTTTCAGGGTGACCCCGAGGGCGGTCGTAGCAACGGCGAGGGCGAGGGTGGAGGCCAGGGTGATCATAAGCACACACAAGTTTGGGGATCAGGGGTGGGAGACGCAGACGCAGCGCTTTACATTTTTGCCCCTTCTTCTACCCAGGAGAGTGGGGAGCGCGTAAGCTATATAAGCTTACATGTATATAAGCTAAACATATAAAGTGCGAGGGCCGTCTGTAGGTCTGTCAGACACCCACGTAGCAAGTTAGAGAAGGGCAGATTTGAGGCCTGAGTCTTGAAACCAACCTCAATGTGTGACATGTGAAGCAAAACGAATGAAAATGCCTCAAAGTGGAAGGATCTCTCCGTACCCGAGCAAGCTGCTATGGGGATTCTACTGTATCAGGATTAGTCATTGTTACTGAATGCACTCTAAATCTTAAGGTGGGCGCACTGAGACATTGGAATTTCAATCTGCAAAAGAAGAAAAGCTCTCTGGATTGGGACGACAGGTGCAGGATTTACTAACGCCATTATATAGGGATGCCTCGAATCTCGTCTGGCCGAGTAGCGCGTTGTCTGTGATCCTGCGCGCTGCCCGCGTGTGTGCGTCGTGCGTGTGCGCGTGCACGATGTCAAATGCATACAGAGCAAGACACGCCCAACTTACCAAAAATATCATTGGGCAAGTAGAAGCTGGCGGATGCGACGGTGGTGAGAGGTGCAGCTGACTACGAGTAAGTAGTGCTTATGAAGTGGTGCGCGTTTTATCGCGCGGGCAGCGGACATGGAGAAAGCATTGTTTCTTCTTCCCCAGCAAGAAAAGAGCGGACGACGACGAAGTGGGGGAGGAGGAGGGGGGCGGTTGCGCCAGGAAGCGCCAGGCAGCGCCAGGCAGCGCCAGCAGTCACGCCGGGCGCAAAAATAGCCGACTTGATCTGCTCAAATTGAAACTGCTCCACGGCGCGGTGCAATTATGACGACGACGCCGGCTCCGCGGCGCAGGAAGCGAGACAGGGCTGAGCCGTGCGTGCCCCGGGGTGAGCGAGAAGCGGGAAGGGGAGGGGGGGGGGGGGAAGAAAGAATGAAAAAATAAAGAAGACGCATTTTTCCCTCGTCCTCTCGGTGTTCTGGAGTTTGCGGACTTCAAAGGGGTCAAAGTGGCGCTTCTTGAGCTAACACAAAACGCGCCTCTTTTTGCCTCGACGCCTCGCGGGCGCTCGCTTTTATGCCTGAGGTAACTACCGAGATAGGGAAGAATCTGCGGTTGTTTGCTGACGTCAACCAAGTACTTTCATTAACTTTTCCCAAGAATCTGTCTCAAGCGAGGCCTGAGCTTCAAAGGGCGGCGACGAGATGCAGACGTCTCAATTTCGGGGCCGATTCTCTGCCGAAATTGCTTGCTGTAAAGAGCGACGATTATGAACGCTTTGTCTTTCTGAGCAAACCCGGCGTCCTGGCGGCCGCTGTCAGGCGCAAAGGTCGAAAGCACTGGCCAAATTCGCAACTTTGCACCAATCATTGCACGCAAATCATGCGGCGACGATTGTGGTGCGAATGAAGCAAAGCAAGGCTTAATCTGAGCGCCAAACCGCTCATGAAGGCTCATCAGTTTTCTCATCACTTAGAAGAAATTTCTCACCGGTCAAAGTCCTTAATTTTGTGTATTAACGTTGGTTTTAGAAAAGCTCCTAATGTAGACCTTGAAGAGGATCCTCGTGGCTTTCCAATGCAGCATTGTCAGTCACATGTGAAGCACCCTGTGTGGAGAAGCGGGGGAAGAACCGTCATGGCGAATACTTTTCGAGTCTGGCTCAACACATGCACGTTAGTGACGTCCTAGAGGTGTCCCGACATTTCTTGGTGGGCTTGCTCAATGGCCTGAAAGAAGGAGTCCTGCTTCCTCAGGTGGGACGGCGAGGTGGTCCGGGCAGACAGCGACCCTATGGAATCTCGGTCTCCTCGTTGCAGTTCGGCTTCTTGCCTCTTCACGTCGGCCGCGGCTGCCAGAGTCTCCTTCTCCTCGACGATTCTCTTCTCGGCCTTCACCCCCACCAGGTAGTAGATGGCAAGGAAAAGGGCTCCGCCGCCTGCGCTGGTCAGCGACACCAGTTGGAAGATGTCCGTCACTTGGAGGTCAGTGTGACTGAGGATTTGTCCACTCACCAGACTGCCGACACCCTTGGCTACGCGATGACGTGAGCGAAAAGACAGCAAATGCAGCATCGTTAGTGGGTGGCACGACCATAGTTGCAGTTGAGTCCAAAATAGTGGACGAAACTGTACATAAGGACGGTACTGTATAAAAGTGCACTGAGGCTCTCAATGTCTGACCACACCTTGGTGATGGAGTCTCTGAAACCGAGAGTCAAAGGGTTCGAGGAAGAAAATGACTCGAGCAATTAGAGTCTCGGGCCGAGTAGAACAGACTCCATCACCCAGGTGTGGCCAGAGATTGAGAGACTCAGTCACATTTTTGCTGTTACACCCTTTAGGTCACCCCAAATATATGGTCACCTCGGTCTTAAGGTCAGAAAGGCCGGGAAGTGACTCCAGATGGAAAGCTTTGCTATGTCCGCCTGCTTCCATGCTGTGCTTTGCTAGTACTCACTACTTTTGCTCCACTCTTGCACTTCTGACTTGGCCAGACACTTGCCCAAAAAAGTGTTCAAAATCAGTCGAATCCGAGCAGCAGAAATGGGTGCAAACGCACGATTGAAGGTTCTGTTCCGTCAAACTCTTCTTACCAATCGTGTGCCAAGTTGTAGCTACCGTTCCTGCCATGGTGCCGATGTAATCCGGAGGAGCAATCTTGTAAGTATAATACATGCTGGCTGTTACCGGCAGGGTTATGCACACGGCGTCGAGCACTGCCAGCCCCAGTATGTAGTTGGGCGGAGACGTCCTGGGTGTGTGAGACAAGAGTAGCTCCAGCATCTGGACAAGTCAGCCCATCACTCACTGGATCACAGAGAAGAGCAAGAACCTGACGGCCTCCACCGCCACTCCCGCCGCTATCACGTTGATCTGGCCGACGAATTTGATGATGGGCTTGGCGAAGGGAAGAACTGCCAAGCCGGCCACTCCTCCAATGGTGACTGTGTTGCCTAAACACATGGTGAATGACTCATTTGTACGGATGCGCAATGGCAGCAATGTCGTGCGTTGCCAACAGTTATTCTACTGTAATTCCAGGATAGCCAGCATCTCAGAGCACATGCATCACCTGGCCTTGGGTAGTGTCTCATCAGTTCTTTCCCCCCAATTCCCTCGTCCAGACAAAGAGAGGCTGAGGGCATAATTTGTGTCGTGACAAAGCAAGTGCACGTCTTATGTCACTCATTGTAAGCAACACAAAGGACAGTCAAGCCTACATTTCACAGAGGAGGCAAACGAGAGTGGGTGGACCATCCAGCCAGGCTTGGTGTGCACGGTTGCACAAGAGCATCATCCTGGTGTGCGCATCCTCTTGAAAGAATTGCACTACGTGTTATTACTGAGTGATGGCAAAGAGTGACCATGGCAAAGACGCTTTTGTCCTCACATGTGATGAGTCAGCAAAGAATTGACAGAGCTTGAATGGCAGCACCACGGCAACTTCACCAGATGGACACTTTATGACCGACTGCTCTTGTTAGAGTTAAATGAGCTCGTTGTGGAGCCTGTGACTGGTATTGAGCTTGTAGGATTTGTGACTGACAAAGGCTGTGACACAGAAAAGTCGATGAGGGTGTGACTGAACAAGGCCCTTTTGGGGCTGCTGGCAGGCAACAGGGCAGGATTGGCAGGGAGTGGGACAGGGTGGAGGGAAGCGGGCAGTTAGCCAGGCTCAGCTGGGACCAGGGCAGACTCGGCTAGCCAAAGTGTGGCTCTGCTTGGCCGGACCTGGAGACAGCGGACCAGCTGCAATCACCCCTGAGAGAGAACTAAGAAAAAGGATTTCTGGACCATTCAGTTGCCTGTTTCACAAGGAGTTCGGATTTTTGCTACTTCGTTTTGAGCCCGAGCATTGCCAGACACGCGTGCTAGTAAATTATGTACATGCATATTCTATTCCCTCCTCATAAAGTAGCACGGTTATTGCCTCGAGATGGAACTTGACGACACGATGGCAGATCTAATTTCCCCATCCCGAGCTGAGGAAAGTCGAACTGCCACGAGGGGTCATTAAGGCAATTTACAAGGAGGTAATTGGTAATCTGAGGCAACAGTTTTCTGATAACTGCTTGCGATTTTTCAACTTTTTCAGAGTTTTTTTTAATTGTAAATGGGATTGACGAGCAGAGTCATTCGTGATGAGAAACAGGTCCACAGTACAGCTAGCAAAAGAGCTGCAGAGAATATCTTTCCACTACATAAGAGTAAAATTAACCACGTGAATTCTGTTGCCATTTTCAGACAACCGTGGTCTGCGATGCTGTCTGATTTTACCTTGGGAGATCGCATCAATTCCCAAAGAAGCATCGCATAGAAGAATTCAAATTTAAACAGCAGAATGAGGAAGGACGTTGATCATTGAGGCATCGTCAAGACTCACAGTTGTTCCCACTTCCAATATGAGCAGGTGCCATGAGATACCTTGAGATGTGACCGAAATGGACAGGAGAACCAATTCTTCTGTGCCTTAGGTGGGAGCTCACTGATAGGGAACAGGAGAAGCCGCTTATAGGAAGCTTCATTGCTTTGTTTGTTAGATCGTTCATTCTTGTGAACAAGGTAAGGGTGCCTAAAAAAGGGTTTGGGCCGAGAATGGATGGCGTTCTGACGGCTTCTACTGTGTGTCCACGTAATGTTTTTCATCATTTTTAGGGCTCACCAAGGACAATATTTTCATCACCAGTGCAAATAGGCCCAATGTCAAAATGTCCACTCAGTCACCAGTAATTCCATGACCATGAAATTCCATTGTTTGCTCGATGGTCAAAGTAGTTGAGACTGAAATGGAAATCTTCACGTGACAGAAGTATTCATTTTGGTGAGGAACCATTAGTTTGGTGACTTAAGTATTAAACTTAGTGAGTCGAAAATGTTGAATTGTTTTTTCAAACAATTGGATGTCAAATGCACCCAGGGTTCATTGACCCACCATCAGCGTACATATTTGATGTCTCACATTGTGGAGGATGTTGCTGTGATCCTGGAAGTCATCTGCTGCTTTTTCAAGGGTTCAATGTTGCGTGGTTGAAGTCCATCCTCTGCTCCAGTCTACCCTTCTCACACATTTTTTGAAAGACCCTGTATATACGGCTGTCTGGGCTAGTAGCACTTAAGCTCGATTGTGACCCTCGGGCCGCCACCCCCCGACCCGACCCGACCCGACCTTGACCCCCGGCCCCCGGGGTCGTCAAGGCCGAATCCGGAGCGATGGACAGCAAACGATGGATATTGGAAGCGTAACATTTGTGACATTTGCAATGTTCTGCTATGTGCACGTCGTGATGCTCCTGTTTTTGCACATGACCTTTCTCGAGCGAGCGGTTTTGAGTGTCGGGCGGTCAAGTGTAGTAAAATTTGCAAGATGTCCTGAACTGCGGGAGCAAAGTGAAATATCACCCCTCTCTACAAGTGGAGGAAACTAATGTCAGAAATGCTACATGAGTAAAATGCATGAGAAAAGTTACGTTCTTTGGGGCTGAAACGTTGTTCTGGTTTACGTTGCGAGTACCTGGGTCAAAAATTGCCAGTGTACCAGGTTGTAGATGTTGCTCTCGTGGCCCTGGTACGTAGACGTCGCCTACTCACCTATCATACTAACTGAGGCATTCAGCTCGCCCTCCATGTAGACTGCAAAGTAGCTCTCTTTTATTCCTAGGAGCAAGCCCAGCATGGACACGAGACCGAGGAGGACGACCGAGGGGATGGTGAAGATCTTCTTGAGTGCTTCCGTGGTCTTTTGGCCGACCTTCTCTGTCGACACGTCGAGGAAGAAGACTATGCAGCAGGCAATCACCAGGTAAGCGTCAGCCACGTAGTACATTAGACGAAAGTCATAGCCCTCTGTGACAGAAGAAAAAGTTAGCAGCGACTCCCAGCACGCCGTGCTCAAGGCCAACTCCGACTGCTAAGAGCGCACGCACCTCCTGATCCTTCCTCGTCATCCCTGATCAAGTAGCCTGCGATGAACGGTGCGATGGAATGAGCAATCATGCCGTATAAATAAATGTAGGAGTAGTCGCTGTCGTGCCGCTCCGCCATCTTGAGCGCCGTGCTGTCCAACAGCGTGAATGCCGAGCCTATGCCCCACTGGAAGACAGTCCGCACGGCGAAGTAGGTCCAGATAGTCACGACCTGTGATCCCTCCGTCTCGAGGCAGGTGCTCAGCCCAGGGTAATCGACCACTCTGCATTCCCTCACGCTCGTGTACCTCTCGTCAGTGCACTGCTCGGCCACGCAGTAGTCGGCCTCCACATATATGTTGGGAAGAGAAAAGGGCTCCACATCAGAACCGCAGTCGAGGAAGTGCGAGATATCTTGGAAGTCTTCCAGGAGCGCAGCACTAGCCTTACACGCGTCCACGGTCTCGGTGGAGTTGCACAGCGACCACCTCACGTCGATGACGACCTGAGTGCCGTCGTCCAACCGGCCGACGGTGGCGGAGGGCGGGTAGCTGACTTGGCGATACTGCGGTAGAAATGCAAAGCTGGTGGAGGTGATGCCCACGACCAAGATGGCACACATGAGGATGGCGCGGTAGCCAATCTTGTCACCGGCGAAGCCTGAAATCAACTAGGCAATGTTGCGCCGCTGAATTGTCTTCCTGATCCGTGAGTCCTGCTGACCTAAGAGGGGATTTGTGAAGAACGTGACAAAAGGAAGGAGTCCATTGATGTTTCCAATGTCATCGTCGGAAAATCCGAGGTCCTTCATCTGGAGGCTGATGTAGGGAAGGACGCTGCTCGTGGCTGGAACATTACGTGTGCACCGCAAGTGACGTCATCGTGTGTGTAATAAAGTGGGCCCCTTGGGGCGATTTTTTTTTTCAAAATGCACACTCATCAGCAGTTGCGACTGATATAGAAAAAGAGATCCCACCCAACCAGACTGATGTTGGTCCACACAGAAAGGTGCTCCTAGGCTGACAAGGTGTTGGAGCAGGAGACCTTCCTCGAGGACGTGGGTCAGTACTATTGTCACCGTATGAAAATTTTATTATAAAATGTCACCCTCCTGAGCAAAAAAGTACTTTTTTCAGAAATTTAACTTTAGCCTGCTTTTTTGTAAGATCCACGTGCACCTTGTCCGCCTT
>JAAUXU010054177.1_pt1 | contig 13646 bp, 12 predicted proteins | sample 7278151 | NCBI WGS metagenome assembly JAAUXU01 (sample SAMN14350113, study PRJNA611818) | marine sediment metagenome | isolation source: surface marine sediment (1.8m) | place: French Polynesia: Moorea | collected 2018-08 | reverse complement strand
CTGCAAATGTAAAAGCAATTACCGCCGCCTACACTTACACAGCTTGCACAATTTAGAAGAGGACGTAAGAAGACATGGAACCGCTCCAGACACTCTGGCGCCGCCAACAACTCTTCTATTTAGGCGCTGCTTACACTCAAAAGCACACACTCAAGGACCCTTAGTACGAGCAATTGACACGACGACGAGAGAGTTTGCGTGGGGAAAGAGGAGTCGTCGTCATTTTCCTCAGCACGGTCTTTCACTGCCAATTGTCTGGGAGAAACTGCCCCTTCTTATTTCTCTCCCCTCCTCCGCAGTTCCCCTTCTCTTCCCCCCTCATTATTCTGCGACCGGATCGAGGGGAAGAGGAGGGGGAGCGCGCCCGCCGCTCTATTCCAATCCCAACCCTCCCTTTGGGCGATTGAGTGGGTGGGGGTGGATGGAAGAAGGAGAGTCTCCCCACCATTTGGAGAAGAAACAGTTTATGTTTAAGAACTTGTCGAAATTACAAAACTTTGTGTTTGGATTACGTTACGGTGAATTACAGAGCTGGGCAAAGTACTTGCTTTCAAAATCGACTTGCAATAATTTTTAAGATCCTTTTCTTTGGCTTTTTTTATCTAAAGGAAAAGGCTTAAAAATCTTCATTGCAGTTTGGCGTTTCCTTCACTGGCCGGAATCTTCTTCTCTTGGAATCATTAGAGAGAACTATTTTCGTTGCAGAATCTCGGTGGCAAAGTCGGAGACCGCGAAAGGGGATCTCGATAGATATTTATTCTTTGCCCAAAATCTCCCCCCGATTTCGCAGATCCCAGGGAGCGACAAGGATCATCCCTCCAGAAAGCAGTCGCCGCCGCCGCCAAGAGCCCAGCCAGGGGGAGGGGAATCATGACTGACTGCGCGAAATGCGGGGGATTCTCCAGATTCCTACCGTTCAAGCAAAAGGGGTCTACTACCAATTAGTCCTGCCAACTTGGGCATCGGTGAAATCCTGATCTCCCCGAAAAAAGCAGTGGAATCCGGGGGAGATTAGTAGGGCGAAAAAGTGAGACGAATTCCTCCGACAAATAGAGGGCGAAAACCCAAACCTTCCGAATTCGCAAATTTTGAAAACCGAAAGAATGCCTTAAGGGGAGGGGGGGAAATCCATCTCTCGTAAAATCAAACCAACCAACGCCCAAAGAATCCTTTCCTTCCACAATCGACTCCGTGTCGAATTGAGGGGATGATTTCCCTCTCTTGGAGACGCCATTACGATCATCATATTTCTCCAAATGCAAACGACGATCAATTTTCTCTTTCTCAGGTAGCCAAGAGAAGAGAGGGCCAGCTCCGCGGGAGGCCAACTATTCATTCGTTGTCTGTCACAATTTGGGTTTTATGTGGCGTCAAGGTGGCCATAGAAAACCGGGCGCAGAATCTGTAGTCCTCAGGAGCGCCTAAAAATTGCGTGGCCACCACCGACGGCGCTGCCAACTGTTCTATGGAAAAGCAAACACCGTCCGCCGAGAGGAAAGAGGAGGGGATGACACTTTTGACCAGAAGGAGAATTCACCAACACGATGACGCAAAATGTGATTCACCGCCTTTGCTCGACTTTGCCAAAAGGTCCACCGTGGCGAATCCCCCTCCCCAAACCAAACCCTTCCGCGCCGGTGGACGGTAAGGGGGGGGGCGACGGTAGCACCGTTGACGATTATCCATCCCCCAGTTCTTCTTCCTCCTTCCCGCCGCCGCCCTCCCTCCCTCCCTCCCACCGTATCAGTGGCTAGGATCGAAAGTGGAGGAGGAGAGCCCCTTTTCTTTTCTTTCCTCCTTTTTGGCCATTTTCCGCCTTTGATGTCCTCCTCCCCCATTGTCTGTTTCGCCTCTTCATATTTTTTTCTCCTCCTTCCTTTTGGGCGCGGCCCAATCCTTTTCTTCTTCTTCCATGTTCTTCTACCCGATCTATTGTTGGAGTTTTGGGTGGTTTTTTTCTGGGACACAGGTGTGCCCGGCGATCAGTGGTTGGAGAAAACTTGCAGCTGGGTACGGAAAGGAAAGGAAGATTTTTATGACATTGCAACAACAGTTTTTGTCATTATTAATTTTCGGGAAGAAACCGTTCCCCTATTGCGGTTGTGGTCTTCCATAAATTTCTTGGGGAGGAGCGAGAGAGGGGAAGGAGAGAAAAAGATTAGCTACGCTCTGAGAAGAAATTGTTGCACGCAACTGTTGGAAAAAAGAGGCAAAAAATATCGACCAAAGAATTATTATATCCGGGAGGAGACAACGGGGGGGAAGGCAAAAAAGCTGAAGAACCTGGAGGCAACACTAATCATCATCAGTCGAAGTTGCCCTCGGGCTAAAATTCGCCACTTTTCTGCTGGAGTCCAGGAAAGAAATGTGAGTGCGAATTCGCAAATTCCAAGTCTGTTTGGAAGTTCTTGGGTCGCACACAATTTGTGTCACAGTTTATTCTCTCGCAAACAGAGCTGAAAATAAGCGAGGAGAAGAAAAAAGAGCAACACGGAAAGGGAGAGAAAAAAGTTTGGGGTCCGAAAACGCAGGGCTACGAACGTAGCTCAACAAGGGAAAAAGAGTGTTGGACTCACTCAGTCACTCTCTCCTCCTCTCTCTGCGGCGTTGTACGAAACGTAGCCGACGGGGTCCAGAATGGAGGTGGAGGAGGAGGAGGGGGAGAAGGGGGAACTTATTCTCTGTCGGCTTCCTTTGATCTCTGGGCAAATGATAGGGCGGCATGCCCGCACTATTAGAGAGAAGGGGGAGCCCCTCCTCCTCCTCCTCTTTCTCCTCCTCCTCCTCCACACGTGGGGAACTGGGCTGGAGAACGGAGAGATGCTCCTTTTCCCAGCACTAGATGCTGCCTCCTTTTGCTCTATAGTGGCTCAATAACGAGGAGGAGGAGGCGCCCCCTTCCCTCCTCCTCCGGTTTTTTGACGGTTGACCAGGCCAATTTTTGTGAAGCAAGAGAAGAAGAAGGGGAAAGGAGAGTTTTGGCACCCAATTTCGAAGGCGGTGGCGGCAATGAAAGAAGAAGAAGGGAAGAAGGGACGTTTTTTCCCCGTGGCTAATTAATCTGGGTTGATTGGGTCTTCAAAGTCCCTCGATGACAGTTGTCGTCTCCTTCTCTGTCGGTCCGTCGTCGGCGCCTCTGTTGGCAGCAACCTCAAAAAGGGCTCCTGTTTTCTGTCGTAAATTGGAGGTAAGAAGATTTTTATTTCCAATCAACATCGGGGGGCCTTCCTTGCCGCCCCAATTTTGCTGCTGAAGACGGACGGGGGGAAAACGTCTTAATAGGCGAAAAGAAGAATAGGAGGGACTGTCGAAAATTTTTACAACGATGAAAAAGACGTCGAGTTTTAGTGGCTCTACAATATTCTTTTTTGAAAGCGTGCCTTGGACAAGAAGGAAGGAGGAGGAGGAAGAATGTGGAAGAAATCTGCGACGCAGTTGCTTTTTTTGCGATAATTGTCTTTGTGCTCGGCATACATGGGGCGATCGGATTTCGCGGGAAAAATGCTTGGGCTGGAGGGAGGGTGCGTCACTGGAAAACACGCGTTGAGAGGGGAAATGCATGAATGTAGACCCAGAAAAAAACGATCGAAATCTGCGTCTTCTCTCCGTCGATCCTTTGGCGGCGTTTTCTTTACTTTGTGCGCTGTACTAGAACGCGGGCTACGCGATGACAGCATCCCCGCATGGACAAGGGAATAAGTAGTAAACCTGGGCGGGCGTACGTAGCTAGTAGTGCAGCGAATATAGAGCAGGGCTCACCTTACGCGTTATAGCTTCCCGGAAAGCCCCTGCGCCTTTTGAGGAGGAGGAATCTGTTTAGCATGCCAAAGGCGGAGGCGTCATCAGTCAAGGAGAGGCTCAAAAGGAGACGAGGGAGGAAAGGGGGAGATTAATCATGACCTAGCGCACGAACCGAATGGGATCCACATCCACGAAGATACGGGAACACTCCAGCTTTTCCCCCTCCAATCTTTTTGTCCAAACACACCACAAATCCTACTCTCGCTCCCCTTTTCGCTTTTTGAAGAAACGCCGAACGAAGCGGAGAGCTTCGTAGCGGGATAGGATCTTCTTCTCTGGAAGTGCTCTGCTATTTCTCATATGGGGGGGAAAACTCTCCTCCATCTCCGTATAGGTATATCCCATGTGTAAGAGCACGCCCGCAATGTTTAGTTCACAAACATGTCGGAGGAGGAGGAGGAGGAGGAAGAGGAGGATGGCCAGACTGGCGCTGTGAAATCGGCCAAAGCTCAAAGGAGAAGCCGACACGATATCGACGAGACCCAAGGAAAGTTTTCGAGTAAACTTTTGAGATATTGGAAATAAATCCAGCCCGTTTTCTCCTTACCTAGCCCAGTTGTTACGTTCCGTCTCTTCCTCCTCGACCGGGAGGCAGCTCTCCAGGTCCAATGTGTTTGCAGTCGTGTTTGTCGCTGCGGTGGAGGTCTCTAGGGTGGTGTTGCTCTCCTGCTCCTTCTCCTCTTCCTCCTCCAAGATGACCAACTGCTGGCAGCGGGCCTTCCTCAGGAGAGCCCTACTGACCTCTTCGAAGAGGACAATGTGCTCAGCAGGAGAGGAACCCCCTTCTCCTCCCGCGGCCGCCGCCGCCGCCGTGAATCTAGACGCGTCGGGGGCAGCCAGCTTTCACAGTTAATAACCGTCGTTGTTGGTGCGTTAGGACAGAAAAACACTCTAGTGTCACCATCTTTCAGTAGCACATCTCTTGCTGGCAAAAAAGTGGGAACAACACGAACTGAGGTGACCCTGTCCGATCTGCCGCGCATTGGCAACTGAGTGAGCCCCGTCGATGTGTTACACTTCTTTCCCCTCCCTTTTCCATGCGGCGGCGGCGGCGATTGTAAGAGAGGGGAGAAGAGAGCGCTTGAATGGAGAGGGCGGAGGAGGGAGGAGAAACAGAAGGAAGAGAAGAAAGGAAAGAGAGATTCTTGTGGCGAAGAGGAATTTTTGCCGAGGACGAAGGCTTTGCGCTTTTGTGCTATTTCGTTGGTTTTTTCAATTTTCTCAAGAGTGGACAAAGCGTATGCGAGCAAACATGTCGGCGGCGGCGGGAAACTTTAATTACCGCCGCAAAAGGCGCCGCAAATATCCAAAGAGGCTTGCTTGGCGGCAGCAATGAAACGCGAAAAAAGAGGGGACACTAGCAACACAAGACAAGTGGTGCGTGCAGCAGGCAACCTCACAAAACGGACTTTTTTTGGGTTCTTCGTCTGCTCTCCTCTTTTTTCCGCGGCGGATCTCTTTGAGTCCCCCTCCTCCTGTTCCCCGGTCAAGATGGAGATAAGCCTCTCCTCTTCTTCTTTCTCTTCCGCCGCCGCCGCCGCCTCCCTCCGTTCGTCCTTAACCGTCGCTTGTATTATGCGGGGGGAAAGGAGGGATTTTTTGAAGATGGGGATCGCAGTTCTGGTCCTCCCCCTCCTCCTTCCCGCACTCAAAAATGCTGTCGCGAGGCGACACGAGCCATGTTTCATCTCATCATCGCTCCGAGAAGAAGAGAGAGAGAGAATCCTCTGAAATATTTCCCCGGCACTTGACTTTGTCCGGTGTATTTTTGCAAGGGCAGAAACAGAGATCCCGTTTTTCTCCTCGGAATCCAGAGTCATACCCTTCGAGTGCGTGCGTTGTTGAGTGAGCGGCTTTTCGGGAAAAAAGTATGAAACGATCCTCCACTTCTTCTTTGCCTGTGTTTCCTCTCTCTCCCACCCGCGGCGGCGGCGGCGACTTGGGCTGTGGCGGCATCGGTTGTTCGTTCAGTTTCGGGGGAGGCGGTTTTCCAAGCCTTTGATCTCCGCCGGGGTCTTTCCCTCCCTCCTCTTTTTCCGTTGCGGTCTTTCCCCCTCCGCCCATGGAAAACGAGCGAGGATGGATGGGATTTGAGACGAAGCGAAGTCATGTCAACTTTCTGCGAGAGATGAGAGGGCGGCTTCAATCAGTATGCGAAAAAGGGAGGAGAACCTCCCGCAGAGCGCCTGGGCCAAACAAGAGTCGCCAAAAGTGAGTGACAATCCTGGAGAAGGAACGTACTGAGAAATGAGAAGAAAAGAGGAGCTCTTTCATCCTCCCCGTCCTCCATCAACCCGTAATCCGTTTACCATTAAGCAATTATAGAAGGGGGTGATACCCAACACCGCAGCAAAGGAGGGAGCCGCTAAGGGGAGAAGCCAAAGGAGACTTAAAGTAAAAGATATTCCTCCCTCCGTTTTTCCTCTCCTCTTTATCCGTCCTCTCTCCCCTTTAACCCCCTTTGACTCATGCGCACATCACGCCGCCAAGAAATAGAGAAAAAAAGGTAAGGAAATCTTAAGGCGATTCCCTTCCCCCCCTTGAAGTGAAGTCGTCGCCGCTGATGTTCGGACGGATGCGCATCAAAGCGTGCAACCGGTAAAAAGGCCGCCGGAAAAGAAGGAAAAGCCACCTTTGAAGTTGGGGGCAGCAGAGGAAACGGAACCCATTTTACTAAACTCGCTAGAAATAGTGGGGAGGGGAGTGAAAGAGCAACGTTCTGTTTTTCTCCCGTCGCACCTCTTATATTCCTTATTTTGTTCTTTCCCGGCCCGCCTCTGAGGAAGAAGGGAGAAAGCAGAATCCCGAATATGCTTAATCGCATTTCCCACATTCCATCTGGGCACGCGAGCAAAGACGGTAAGAGAAAGAAAGGGAGAGGAGAGGACGAAATCGTGCTTAGGGCCATGTCATAGAAGAAATTCCATCGCAATCGCAAAAGTCTGTTTGGCACAAAGAGAGAGCATGTTAGACCTCTTTGCCATATCGCGGCGATTTTAATTTTCCCACACCTCCATCTTTCTCCCACAGCTGCGAGAGCGGAGAAAGGAAAAAGAAGAGGGAGAAAATTATCTGTCGGACAAAAAAGGGAGCAAAGAGGCGGCGGCGCAAATGGTGGTTTCCCTCCTCTTTGCAGCAATTTCAGACTCCCCTTTCTTTTCTTTTCCTCTCGGTCGGTCCGTCCGTCCGTTAGAGATGCTACTACCATTTTCATAATCGCCGACCGACAGAGACCTCCCCCATCTCTTTCCCTTCCAACCGCCGTCTCCGCCACGAACCGCCGTTCGCCCGTTGGTCCCACTGATGGTGGAGGAGGACCGTCTCCGTCTCCAGCGAGAGACTCTTTCCAACGGGCGGGCGGGGCGGCGGCGGTTTAAGATCAAAGCGGCCGCTTGTTTACATAATGGCTGCGGATCAAAGGTGCCGCCCTCACACCCGGCCGCGGCGGCTCCTTTGATCTCTGCGGGGAGGAGAGGGGGGGGGGGGACGGGCGGACGGCGGGGAGAAAAAGGAGCTCAGACCTCAGTTCGGTCGGACGGAGGAGCCGCCTTCTCCTCGCCCCTTTTTGCTGGCCACTCCAGCTCTCTTGTCATTCCCTCTTGCCGGGTTTCGCCCGGTTGCCTTTTTCCATGCTCGAACACAGGAGATTGCTGGAAGAGGACGAGGAGGCGACAACGACTGACTGCTGCAGAATGGGCTTCGACTGGTTGCACCTCGGATGAGCCGACGGCCACCTCCACCTTTTTTTTGCCTGATGGTCGCTTTTCAGGTCCCCAATTGGCGGTCAAGTGGCACCGGGGGGTAAAAAGAGAAAAGAGGCGGCGTTTTCAACAGAGGGAAAAGGCTTATTTTCCAATTTGGAAGCGATCTTTTGTCCAAGTGAGAACTTTGAAGAGGGAGCCGACAGAAGTAGTACGCCAGCTTTTCAGTGTATGTAGGCAGCAAGCAGATGGGCGTTTCGAAACACTAATTAAGTGCCGCGAAGCTCGCCACCAGGCTGTCGAAGTCTAAGTGAGAATATGCACCATAAACTTGAGCCCATTTCCACGAAACATACTCAAGTCTCATGCAGTAGACAGAAAAGACAATTGACAAAAAAAAATCCTCCTAACAATATATTTGACCCCCTCTACAATCAATATCTCCTGCGCGTCCTGTCTTCTTCTACGAATTCCAGTAGGAGCATAATAGCGCCGAGCGTGCCCATTAGCAGGGCAGCGACCACGATCCAGGGAGGAATTCCGAAGAAGTTGCTGTTCCTCCTGTGGGGAGGCGGAGGAGGGGGCATCATGGGCATGGGGCGCCCCCTTCGCACAGGCAACCCGGGATGGTGGCGCGGAGGACCTGGAATCATGGGCACGGGCCTCCTCCGCATGAAGGGCGGCGGCGGCCGCATCATCATTCTCCCTCCTCCATAGGCCGGTCGGTGCATCGGAGTAGGAACGTTCATCACTGGGCCGTATCCCAGTGGAATGTACTTTACGACGGGCGGTCCGAGCGGGGTGATGAGCATGGAGGCGCCGGGGAACTTGGAGGGGTTCGGCAGCATGGAGGCGGCAGACACTTGGGGCAGGCGCGGGGCCATAGACATGTGGGGCATCATTGTCGGCGGGGCCATGTGGTGGTGCCCCATCGGAGGGAGTGTGTGGTGGGGCATTGTGCGAATAGTGGGAAGGGGCGCCGAGTGGTGGTGAGGACCGGAGACGGCGTTGCAACTGCAAACGAGAGGACTGCCAGAGTGAGCTGGAGCATGAGGAGGGGGAGGCGGAGGAGGAGGAGGACGCTGGTGCTGTTGCTTCTGTTGCTGCTGCACCTTCAGATTTTTCCCGCCCGGCGGAGGAGGAGATCCATGCCTCGGCTTCTTCTTGTCGTGCCTCCCGTCTTTTCCTCCTTTTTCGCGGTGTCGGTCGCGCTGCTGCCCTTGTCCCTGGTCCTTTGGGCGTTGCTTCTCCTTCTTTGCGGGGCGCTCCGCTGCGAAGTTGAGGGGCCTCGTCGGGAACTTCTCGATGCGGAAGAGGGTGCTCTCGAACCCGTTTTGCCTCTCCTCGTTGAAGCACCTTGGGCCGTGGTGCAGCAGGTCCTCGTACGCCTCCTTGGCCCCCTCCGAGTCTCCCTCCACGTGACGCTTCTTCTTGGGGGGGAATTCCGCTGAGTCGTGGGAGGGAGTTTTGTTTTTCCCGTCCTTCCGCAGCTCCCTGGGCTCCGGGGAGTAGGATCCCCGCGACCACATCTCCTCCTCGTATCCCTTTGGCACCGCCGGAGCCGGCTGGCAGAAGTAGGCCTCCTGCGGCGCCTGCTGGTAGTAGGGAGGAGGGACCCCGGTGGCCGCGATCCCCGGAGGCGCCATGGAGAAAGCCTGTTCTTGTGGATATCCGGTCGCATAGAACAGGTTGGGCGCCGGGACGACGGCCTCCGCGGGCTGCAGGCACGGGTCATCATCGTACGGAGGAGGAACTAGGAAAGGCTGCCATTGCGGATCCATTCAATCATTCCATCTTTTTCATCGAAATGTTGGCCGACTTGAAATTTTTTCTTCTTTTAAATACTGCCTACTCCCATATATTTCAATTATTATTTCCCGCCAATTTGAATTTGAATTTGAATTTGAATTTGAATTATCTACAATTTTTTTTATTTGGGAAATTATATGCATGATTTTTTAATCCATACTTTTTTCTCTGTTTACTTAGCGTTTAATAGCTTTGAGTATAGGATGGGCGTCCTCGATATCGATAATTATTTTCAGCAATGATCAGGCAAGAACAACGAGAAAAGAAAGTCTGCATTTAAATTCAATTCTTTTTTTGCTTTCCCGCAAGCCATCAATCACTACGCATTTCCCTGGAAAAGGGAGGCAGAAAAGGGAGGGGGTCAAGCGTAGCGGCGGCCGCCCGAGCTCGTCCAGATGGTTTTTCTCCCCGCCGCGGATCCGCCCACCGAGAGAGCGATCCCACCTGTAACTCAAAGCTCAAAGTGCCGCCAAAGGAGACTCTGTTTCTCCCACGAACGCCCCCTTCTCCTTTTCAGCCCACAAATGTACGTAGTAGGGAGGGAGGTGGTTACGGATCAGGGGGAGGAAAACCCTTTGGGACTCGCCGCTGCCGCCGCCGCCGCCGCCGCCAAGGCGCGACCGCGATAAGAACCAATTTGGCAATCTAATGGCCTCTAATTTCCTTCCTCCTCTCTCCTGACGAGCGATGCGGCCCGGCCAGTTAACAGAGATATTATTAACGTCTGAGCCTCGATAGTTTTGACAACAACCCCGTTGCCGATAGAAAGAAAACGCCAATTTTTCGCGGCCAACCCCGACACACCGAGGTACCAAAGAAGAAGAGAGAAAATAAAACAACTCTTTTTTCGTAGCAACTTTTGTTGGAACAATAGCTTTACTGCTTCCTCCTCTTCTCCGTTATTTCCTCTATCTTCTCCTCCAGCATCTTCTTCCAGTCTTGTCCCCTGTCCATCCTCCCGAATCGGACCTTCATATTGAAGAGCTCCCTCACCTCCTCCGAGTCCTCCTTCTCCACCCCCGCCGCCTCCAGCGCCTCGGGGAACTTGGCCGCAGACGCAGTCGCCACCAGAACAGTCACCGTGTCAAAGCCTCTTGGCTCCACTGCCTGATTTAACAAAACACAGAATAACATTTTGTTTGCTTTCCAGACTAGATAGGTAAGCAAAGAAAGCTTATAGGACTTAGCAAAATCAACAATTTGCCTTGCCTGGTGCCTATATGCCACCGCTGTGTGCGGGCAAATCTTTTTCCCCTCGTGCCTCTGGTGGCACTCCCTGATTGCCCCTTCTATCTCCTCGTTGGAGTAAGACCCGCTGCCTGTCACCACCGACCTGAGCGAGGAGAGGACGTCGGCGGGGATGTTGGCACTCTCTCCAGCCTTTTTCTCCTCCAGAGCCTCCATTACAGCCTTGGTCCTGTCGGCGTCGGCGCCAGAGGCGAAGTAGAGCAGACGCTCAACGTTGTAAGGGGCCTGAAATGTGCATTACTGTTGTTGTGCGAAAGGAACTGGTCTTATATTCCAGTGAGCCTAATACACTTATGTCTATGGCGCTGGCCCAGGTCGAGTGCACCGTGTCAGAGGGCGGGGTCAGCAGGCCGGAGCTCACGGTAACGTGAACGCAGTCGTTGCTGCCCACTGCCGCAGCCAGCTCAAGGCGGGGCCTGGAAAAAATAAAACAGCAAAACTAGCAGGCTGTTTCTATTACCAAAGTTGTAGTAAAAATGCGTTTTGCACTACCAGCCCTTTTCCTTAGCCTCGATAAGTGGCGCTAGGATCTGTGCGGCCAGGAATCCTCCCGCAATGTTGCCGCAAGCCCCCGTAGGGACAACGATCCTCACGCTCTTTGAGCCCTTGTGCACGCGCCTGAATTTCGCGGATGAGAAAACAAATACTGCAAGTTCTGCACTTTACTACATGTTTTTTCCCTCACCTTGCCTCGAAGTACATGAATGCAAAGTGCGCTGCCTGCGCCATGATCCTCGCCCAGTTGATAGAGTTGAGCGAGCAGAGCGAGTGCTCGGAGGCGAAGGAGGAGTTGGCGAAGACGCGCTTGATGGGCTCGTCCAAGTCGTCGCTCGTCCCCTCGACTTGAATAAAAAAGAATGGCGAAAACACTACAGATGCTGTGCTGTATGAAGTGTTGCAGTATGGTATACTACATCTTAACGAAATTATACTTTGGAAAGAGACTAAATTGTACTGCAATAAACAGAATTAAACATTCGGCGACACTTCCAATGTTAGGTCAAGCTTATAACGTACCCGAGTACACGTGCACGTTGTCTGCGACGACGGTGGTCATCTGCCTCTCCTGAATGGGTGTGACCCTCCCGCGCGGGAGGAGGACGACGACGTCGGCGGAGGAGAGCGGGCGGAGGGCGCGGATGGCGGCGCTGCCCGTGTCGCCGGAGGTGCCGATCAGGACGGTCACGCAGCGGCCGCGGCGGGAGAGGAACAGGTCCATGAACCTGCAGGGACTTATGAAGAATATTTGGAAACAAAAACGAAAACAGCAGCCACAACATCAGCAACAACAGTCGCACCGCAGCAGCAGCAGCAACGTGAACGATGATAGCAACAGCGCTAGACGGAACGCGAATAAAAAGAGCGCCATGGAACAGGCTAAAAAAACTACATCTTTCGTTTGCCTTGCTGTGACGGACAGGGCGAGGTCCTTGAAGGTCATTGTTGGCCCGTGGTAGAGCTCCCCCAGCAGGAGCGGACCCTTCTCGCCGTCTCCCTCCGACAGCACGGAGCAGCTCAGCGGCTCTGAAGGAGACGTGAACTCCTTGTAAGCCTGGACAATCAAAAATAGCTAGATACAAACATCTACTACATCACGCGCCATTGTTTGGGATTCCCCGCACCTCTTCGACAATGTTTCCAATCTCCTCCCTGGAAACCTCTTTGGGCGACACGAAGAGGCCGCAGACCTCCTTCAGGATGTCCTTATAGGACATGCGGGACCAGCTGGAAAAAAGGATTTTGCTCTGTTACAGCAAACCTTGGGATAAATTACTCTTGAAATTGCCAACCACTCGAGCGCCTCCGCCGAGAGGAGCGGTATCGCCTGGGGAACGTAGAGGCCTCCATCTGACGAGTAGCCTGGCGAAAAATAAAACCAACCGACTAGAAGCTCCAAGAAACTTTGCATTTTTAAATGCAAGAATAAGCGACGTACCCGCAAATAGAACCTGCTCGAAGGTGAAACCCTTGTCGCCACCTCTGGAGCTGCGGTACTTCATGGTGGCCGCTGGAGGATTCAATCCGCGATTTCTAGAGAGCAATTGATCTTAATCAAGTGCTCGAGTGTTCAGAACTCAGAAGCCGGCTTCTCCCATTCCCGTTTCCTTCAGCTGGCCATGTAGCTCTGTATCTGCTGCGTGTTGTCGGCTAGAAACAGGATCTGAAAAAGCTGTTTTCGAGACAGGCAAAAAAAGGAGGGAAAAACGAGGCAGGGGAATTTGTATAGAAAGAGATCTCGTGGAATTTTTATTTCGCCTTTTTTGTCTTTCAACGAACTTTTACAATTTTTTTCGAAAGAGCTTTTGCTCACATCGGAGAAAAGTATTCTTGCTGTTTCAACTGTCTTTTGCTCTTTTACACCTTGTTCAGACTTTTTGTCTTCTTCCTCAATTATTTCTCTGAGAAAAACAACTTTCAGTATAGTTCAACCTTTTTTACTGCAAACACTGTACACATGCATCTTTTCTTTAACATTCTCCTTCTCCTTCTCACACCAGGGGCCCAAAAATGTATTTGAGGACGAATATCACAGCTCAGGCCCTTCGACGATTTAATAGTTTTCTTCGTTCAGCTTGGCTTTTCATGAAAAAGGGATATGGAAAAGTGGGGAAGAGATGGGTGGATAGGGCGGGGTCATAAATGTCTACGTCTCAATGTGAACGCCAAGTTGATATCTTTGCACAGAGATACGTTGTAGTACGTACACAACACGACAAGACACACATTTGGTGGTATGCCCTCGATCGATCGCGATGATTCTTCCATATGATTTTTTTGGTGGGAAAACGACTTTAGTACATATCAGGGGGAGAATTTACAAGATTTTTCCGTACACTTATGCTTTGGCACAGTCATTGGGTCTTTTCTTAGCTTACCTCCTCTTACAAAGCAATACTTGATATTTTTAGCCAGAGTCTCTAGGAGACCGCTGTCTTTCGAAGATCTATGCAAAAACCTGTGCTATCAATGCCTTTAATAAGCTGCTGTGCAAATTCTGTGCAAAAGAGATGAGAAAGGTGATTGCGACAAGAATATTCCACTCTGGTGAAGTAGCGAATCGATGAACGGATGATCAGACTTGCACTT
>JAAUXU010060236.1_pt1 | contig 13650 bp, 12 predicted proteins | sample 7278151 | NCBI WGS metagenome assembly JAAUXU01 (sample SAMN14350113, study PRJNA611818) | marine sediment metagenome | isolation source: surface marine sediment (1.8m) | place: French Polynesia: Moorea | collected 2018-08 | reverse complement strand
CCTTTTCTTTCTCCTTCTCCTTTTCTTTCTCCTTCTCCTTTTCTTTCTCCTTCTCCTTTTCTTTCTCCTTCTCCTTTTCTTTCTCCTTCTCCTTTTCTTTCTCCTTCTCCTCTTCTTTCTCCTTCTCCTTTTCTTTCTCCTTCTTTTCTTTCTCCTTCTCCTCCTTCTCCTTGTCCTTCTTCTGGTGTTTGGTATTAGAAAGCAGAAGAAGAAAAAGCAACGGAAATTTCTCACTTCCCTTTGAGAGGCTTTGACAGGAAAAAGAAATTCTAAACTAGAAAAGAAAGCAATTTCCTGTATTCCCCTCAATTGGCAGATCCCTTTCAAGATCTTTTTATAAATCCATTGATTTACGAGCTTTGCTCATGCTTGGATTATGCCTGAAACGTTTTGTCAAGCAGACTTTTCTCTGTTGGGCGCAATTTTTCAGGGAAAGCTGACATTATTGCCAAAAGACACCTCAGCACTCCATAGACTCAATTTCGCAAATGGATTTTTTCACTCGTGATGGACACTTCACAGCTGAAGGGGGTTGCGGAAGACAAAAATGTCTCCTCAATGGGGCAGAATGGATGGGGTCAAACGGGGCACATGAAAAGAGCAGCTCCCTCCTCACGAAGAAGCGGGTGCTGGACAACGACCTGTTCACCCGAGTCCAGTGGTGACACGCAGTTTCCCTCGGGGTCGACTCCTGGCGCCCGGCTCAACCAGAACCGGCTTCGAAACCCGGATGTTCACTGACCGGAACCTTCTGACAGCTCTGACAGCAGCTGCAGACTGCGGCACAGTGGAAGGCGTTTGTAACGGCGTCGGGTGCACCGTCAGAAGTGGCCCTAGTGACCTCTGCCCCCTCCCCCCGGCCGGCCACTGACCCCGGGGACTGACCGGGTCGATCGACGCCGCACGACCGTCGTCACTGGCTTCTTTGGTCGAATTTCAAGCCCTCATTGGAGTCCCCAACTGGCTTCCACTGTACATAAATGATAAATGTAAATAAGCTTTCTTTGTCCTTTCCGTTGTTGAGGGTAAGGGGGGATACCTTACCCCCCCCCTCCCAAGTGTGCCAACTTTTACAGACATCGATCCATCTGAGATCCAGTGATCTCCCTGTTCCTTGAGGAATAAGATTAAAAATGTCGCATTGATCATTCCTAATCTGATAAGAGTCTCCCTGAGTAGAAAAGTTTCTGTTCGTACCACCAAATATCGACTGTTTGAGGCCAAGCCTCTGTAATCGAGCATATAAATGAGGTCGTGCATAAAATAGGTGTGTTTTTCTTGTGAAGGGAACTCTTGTACAAACAAGTGCATAAACCTCTCCCATCTTTTTTCGCCCCAGCAGCTGCTAAGAGATCCTATTCAAATATCTATGACAGAATCAACAGTCTGAGCAAACAGAGGCGCATTACGGAGTGGCAAAAGTGAGAAAATTCACATCTTGGGAGGAGGAAGAGAGAAAAGAAAGGGTTAAGCGACCTTTTTGGGCTTTCTCACCCATGTTTTCCTTAACTCAAGCACAGTGATGCTCAGCGCGCACTCAAGGACAGAGATATCGAGCTTCCAACTTGAGAGTTCCATCATCTTAGAGGGAATCATTGAATGACCTTTGCCAAAAGCCACTGATATCACAAGTCGTCGTTCCAATGAGCAGACATCCCATGAAATGAACACTTTGATGAATGCAAAAGTCTTGGAAGTTGGCCTTCAGCTACAAAAATTTAACACAGTCTCTTTATGTAATTTCTGATGAGCTTCTTGGTATGTTCTGCCGAGCCTCCATTGCACATTGCTCCAGTTCAGACAGGTTCTCCTTGGACTTGGCCATGAAGTGTGTCAACACCTCGACGTGCCGATGGAAGCTCGAGTCCCTGATGTGGAAGGCTCTGCCATGATCATCATTGTGGCAGCTGTGGAGGATTCGAGGACAGGAACTTTGTGGAAGAACCAATATTGGTCAAGGTGCGTGCGGTTTTATCTGCGGCAGGTCTATGGCCATTGGCGCCATCTAGCGGTCATTTTGAACAAGCAACAAGAGAAACAATTTGATTTGAAAGTACAAGTGATTTCTGCTGACACAGCCGAAAAACCACGAAGGTCTCCAGGGAGACCACGACTTCCATCCGTGTCTGCGCATAGACCAGGTCACTTGGCGCTGGAATACACACGGTAAAACGCTGCAGCAGAGCTTCCCCATGCTGGCGTAGCCTTAACACAAATCACCTTAAAATTGTATAGCCGTGAAAGTCCTTTAAGCAGTATATTGTCTATGCCGTGCACGAGTGTGACATTGTCTGAAACGGAGCAAAAAACCCTAACTTTTTCAAATCGACACTTGAAAGGTGTCATTTGTGAAGAATGCTGAGTGAGCAATGAGTTGTGTCCACTCCACACATGGAGCAAGCAGGAAATCATGGACTCTGTTCGTCAAGTCATATTCACCGCATGGAAGTTTACCAAATGCAAGGTGTACTAAACCGGTGCTTCTTATGCAGTAAAAAGTTGTCCAACAGTCTGAGCTTCACTAAATCGAGGTTTTTCGCTAAAATGGTGGTCACGCAATCGAGCATCGACTGTACTTTTAACTCCAGAAGAATCGTCACTTTTGGCATCCACGTTGGCTGCCAAACAAAGTAATGTAACGAGCTTTACCTTTTAGGCAACTCGATCGTTGCTCTAGATATTAAACGGAAAGGCAATCTAATATCTGCTAGAGCAAGCATAACCTCTAATGCATCAACACCAGCGCCATCTAACGGCGCAGCAACGAAACTCTCCACTAGGAGCCGCACGCACATTCATATGGCGCCATCTGACGGATCTTTTCAACAACACTCACCCAGCCTCGCTCGCAATGGAAGAGTTCCTGGACATGGACTTGGGCGACATCTCAAAGTCCGAATCTGACTTGTAGAGGAAGGACTCCCTGCGCTGGGGAAGGTTTTGGAGAACCAGACCCGGACTGCAAGCGTCCAGGTGGTCACGGCCGCCGGGGGAACTGCCATTCTCCACGTCAAAGCTGCAACAGAGAGGAGGAACAACACTTTAGTCTGGGACACAAGTTATGCAGTCTCAATGTGGAGAGTCTCGAGAGTGCTCTGTCGTCAACACTGCGTTGACTGGAAATTCCCATGATCACTGTGTGAATTTCCCAGAGCACCAGGCACGGTTCACGGTGGCTGCATTGTCCACAGTCAATACTCAGGCTGCATGTAAATTAACTCAACATGTGATCTCGGTTCTGGGGCATCCCATCCCCAGAGTCTGGTGCCAGAACAACATCTGTCCCAGCTGCTGCGAGCTTTCTGTTCTTCGAGGACACAAAGAGCAGCAACCGCAACAGCGCGTAACACGACCAGGAGCTCGGCAGAGGAGGCCTCGTGCAATGTTCTTGCTCCTCTCTCATTCCATTGGCCATGGCTGGCAATCAGGGTGATGGCAAAGATGTACAACGATAAATATATATATCATTCTTTCCAAAATGTCTCGATCGTCATACAGCATTGTTGTTTTTAGAGCTCCTCAGCCAGGCAAGTCACTTATACATCCATCCTGTATACAGAGACATGAGTCTAGACAAATATGTACCAAGGTTTTTCCTTTCTATTTGAATAATTTGCATTTTACACGCCTTTTTTGCATCCCAGTGCATAATTGCACGTTGGAAGCACCTCCCTCGTGCATCCATTTGTGACGAGGCTTCTGGCACCAAAATGGCGAGTACGAAAAAAGCTTTCAGTGTTTGCAGAATAATCTCCACGGATCAGACGTGATGACTCCGATCCAACAGCCCCTTGCTTTGGTCACATTTGAAGGGATGTCTGATCCAAGAAGAACGGCTCAACTGACAGAAATGTCATGTCAAGGACATATTAATCCTTCTCAATGGCGAGAGAAGAGCTCAAAAAAAGAGAAGGAACTTGCCTAGAAAGCTGTCAATGGAGACTTTTTGCCAGCTTCTCAGGAGGTTCTGGGTCGCATTCATTTACTCGAATATCAATCTGCCAACTTCGAGCAGGAGGTCCGTGGCCCGAGTCCAGTCGAATCGGGCTGGACTCGAGTCGTTGTACATTCCTACACCTTATTGCTTGAAGCCCAGGGGACGACATCACGGCCTCGACAGACATCGCAGCCAGTCAGATGTCATTTTATTCACAGTTATGAAAAGTTGGACCCAAAATCCAGCAAGTCAGGACTTAACAGTTACCTTTTTTTGTTTTAGCTTTATCACAGTTTGAGCCTGGTCTGGATCGATGTTCAAGTGCTGCCATCAGCGACTCTGGTCCGACTCGTCATTGTCATGAACACGCTTGACTTTGGTCTGATCGTCACTCAACTCAAATCACTCGTCTGATTGGGATCCCATTTTATAAGTTGTTTTTTATGTTTTGAAGTTCCCGAGAAGTTGCGCACAGCCTGAGTAAATGAGCATCAAGTTGTGTGCAGCTACTTTTGGCCCACCCTGTACTTCTAGGTGTTCTACGTGGAGAAGAAAGATGATGAAATAGCTGCGACCGACAAATAAGCAGTCATCGAGTGTCAACGTCTGTAGTAAATTATACATTAGTAGGCTACTTCGAAAATGTCAACTTTAGTTGTTCTGTGGCGGAAATTTTGCGTGAGACACTATTTAAGATGGTACAAGTTTCATTTTTTTGGGGGGGGAGGGGGGGAGTTGAAAAAAACCCTTTGTTTTCTATCTGCACTTTCAACTCAAAGTTTTATGGCAAACTGCATTTAGAGAGCATCGCGCAAACTTCTCTTCTAAGACGTCTCTTTTGACAGGATTGAGCGACAGAAGTTTTTGACCCCGCCGTGGAAAGCAAAGAAGCTCCTGGAAAGCTGAACTGATGCGCACTTTTGTTCCAGGACCACTCATTTGTCCAAATTTTTATGCAGTCAACTCCGCTACAGTACATAACTTTGATCCCATATTGTGGAAAAATGAGTGGTCTTGGAGCAGAAGTGCACATCACCCTACCTTTAGCTAGCTACACATAGCTCGACACATTCTAAATACAGCATGCTAGAAAAGTGTGAGGTAAAAGTGAAGATAGTCAAATGGTCCTTAAGAGAAAAAGATGGTTTTCGGTCGGCCAAATCTTATATTTTGGCTAAAAACACATGTGTAGCCTTTGGCATACGTATCATCAATTGCGCGAGAAGCCAAGTTGTGCGCGAACTGACATTTCACGTCTCTAAGCACTAAAAAAAGATCCATCGATTATAGCACGTTGTGTAATGGCTTAATCCTGTTCACCACATCATCCTGGCACAGTGAGTACAAGGGCAGGAAAATTTGACTCTGGCCCCGCCAAGAGCTCCTTTGCTCTTGTCACCCCCTAGAGACACCCCAAGGCCTTCAAACCAGATGATGCAGGCGTCACTTTTTGCCCAGACTTTGCCAAAAAAATCCAATTAGAGTTTTGGTGACAGCAACAAACTAGAGCTCCATAATTTATCCAATCGATAACCCGATAAAGTCCTGCTTTATCCCTCATTATCCATGATTTCTCGACATGAAAGAGGACAACAAAGTCGTCAGACGCGTGACGTCAGCGCGGGCGCGCGCGGAGGGGACTTGATGCTCGTGGCTCACCTGTCTCCACTGGAACAACCTGACCAAGCACAAATTGAGTTGCTGCTTTCGCACATTTTTGGGCGGCGTCATTCATTTATCTTTGTTCTGCTTGGAAACGCGTGCGCTGGAAAATCGAGCGTGCACGCGAACAGCTGGTCCGAACAAGGGGCATTTCCAGTCAATTTATGCCCCCCAACAACAGCCACGACCAAGCTCGAACCGTGCGCGTGAGGCAGGACGAAGAGAAAGACTTGACCTTGGACCACTTCTCCATCGTCATCTCCCGCAGGCTTCAGACGTTCTGGTACGTCACTCTGCCTAGCTGGTCGTTCTGGTCCACGCTGACGAGCCCGGAGGCGGCCCTGAGGTCCTATCAGTCCACGGGACAAAGCTGCGTGGGGACTCCTGGACCAGGTTCTGGTCCTTGGCTTTCGTCTAGGCCACGTTGAACGAGGCCTCGTTGAACGATGCCACGTTGAACGATGCCACGTTGAACGAGGCTGCCTACGAACGAGGCTGCCTACGAACGAGGCTGCCTACGAACGAGGCTGCCTACGAACGAGGCTGCCTACGAACGAGGCCTTTGCGTGACTGGCGCACAATGAGACTCGCGTCCATATTGAGTACAAAGAAGAAGCATCGCGCGCCAGCACGTGCACCCAGACCTCCTCGGGCGTCCCGTAGAGCAGCGACAGCTTCGTGGCCAAGGCGACGAAGGCGACGTCCACGAAGGCAGACTCCTCCAGACACGCATTTTTGTGGTGCAAAACTGAGTGCATTTTTTCCCCCTGTATTGGCATAAGAAGGGAAAGTTGACGACCTGAGTAAAAGAAGCAATTTCGGCAGCCCCTCGAAACTTCCTGGCCGTAAAAAGTGCACCACCCTGTGCGTATTTTCAGCTATTTACAACGAGATGTCTCAGCGAGCGCGCGCGCATTATTGAACATCCTAAAACGTGCGCGCGCTTCTTTCTCGAACTTTGGAGTGAGTGAGAGAATATCCATAAATTCCGGTTTATCATGCGAGGCCTAAGAAGGCCTATCTTTTTCCTCTCGCTCTCGCCCCTTAAGTCACAAAACTCAATATTGCGCGCGCGCGCGAGCCAAAGAAATGGCCGTCGACTTTTCCAATATGGCGAAGGTATAAGAAAAAGGTGCTGCAGAATATGAAGATGAGTGGGGCTGAAACGCCCAAGACAACGAGGAATTTCTTGGTCAAGCGACCAAAAAACGGGTGACGACGGAGGAAATACTCAGACTGTGCAGCAGTTTTCTCTCTGGTTCGAGAGAGAAAAGGGCCTGACTGGGATTGACACTTTTATAAGGTAGCATAACTTTCCACTCAGACCGAGTCTCACTTAGGGCGCGTTTGCACGGGCAGTTTGGGCCGGTGCAAACGCGCCCTTTACTTACACCTTTACCTTTTGACTTTCCTCATGAGTAGCAATTTGTTATGCGGAGGCATGATCCGAGTCCGCCGGCTGGGGTAAAAGTTGGGCAGGTTCATTTTGGACATATTAAAGCAGTCGGCAGTGTTCGCCTCCTCACAGTGGTCGCACCTTAACACTCACTGCCGGGGCTGTGCGATACCGCAGATCGATACTCGACTCAAGGGGAACAAGAAATGGCGATACTCGACTCGGGGAGACCGAAAAATCGCCGTTCTCAAAACAACGATGCAATGCGTGGAATAAGCGATTTCAGCTTGTCTGATGTTCAGTCGATATCAGTTGATATTGAGACTGAAGTTTGAGGTCCCGGGGACCAAAGGTGCCAGAGAAAGGGCAAGGGTCAGTTCGGCCGGCCGTTTCGGTTTGCCCAAAAGTTTGGCGGATTTGGATGTCCTCGATCGGTTTATCGCACAGCCCTACTTTCCTCTCAGCGTCCTTCTTCTCGGCATCACTGGAACGCTCGTGTTTAGGGTTCCTTCTCGATTCTTCACAATTGTTGTTCCGAGAGAACGTTGAAAAGCTGTTTTGTTTTAGCGCAACGTACGAGAATGTTGACGGCTGACGCAACTTTGCACAAAAACGCACCAACAATTTGTACAAAGCCGCCGGTGCTGTGACCTCAGAGGCCGAAAAAAGGAGCATTTGTCTTGAGGTCGCATTTTGCTTGTCTCAAATGTGGCCGCAGACGCTCCTGCGCCGGTGTTTCGGGTCAAGATCTGGTATCTCGGGGCTAACTTTTTACGGGAAGGCGCTGCTTTTGCTCGGTGCTCTTCTCCCTGTCTGACCCGTTGGGCCCGGCGGGACGTGGACGAGCTCCAGACGGACGCGTCCGCGCCCGACTGACAGCTGTGCACCGTGGGACGGACGTCGGACGTCCCGGGGGTGTCGAAGGTGGCGATTTTTGCAGACGCGAAAATTGCACGCAGTTTTCGCTGTCCCTCCCGAATCCGGGAGCAGAAATATTCGCCAACTGTCGAGGAAAAGGTTCCGGTCAAGTCGAACAGTAAAGAACAGACATTCAACTGTGGAATCCTTTTGTTATTACAGGTATTATTGCGTGGCTATTGCAAGCCGGCCTTGAATTTCAGCCTCAAAGTTGTGCTGAGCGAGTACGCACATCACAAATGATTATAATACTGTTAGTAACAGGCTGTGTTAGCCGTCCTTGAGGATAATCCGCACCAGGCTGAACCATTTAGAGCAATAGGGGCTTCCAATACCGATTTCACGGTATGAGTCTAGGCAATATCCAAAGCTTTATAGTTATAAAGCTCCCAAGAGCTCTTCATTTTCGTCAAAAAAATGAATAAAAATGTCAGCCTGGAGATTCTGTAAACTGGTACGTGTTTACTCCTACTGAGAAAATAAGAGTTAAAGAGACATTTTTCAGAGGGTTCCAAAGAAAGACCAGCCAGAAAAAAGAGGTGAATGCAGAATATCTCCTGTGGATCAGCTTTTTTGAATTCATGTTGAGGCAAAGTTAAGAAAGTTGTGTGTTATAATGTGCGTCATTCCACAGCTGACTGATCAAAGCTGCAATTTTGTTGCTAAAGACCCCAAGAAGGAGACAGTGCGAAATCTCTTGGAGCAATTTCACGACACTTATGATATAGTATTGATAAAGCAGCCTCTACCAACTTATGAGACACTCTGTACGAGTGCCATGACGTCACGTGGCAGCAGCCAGACGATGAAGTGGGACACAATTTCTGTTATGCAGGCGTCACTGTGATTCACTTTGCGGGCTGGCTAGATAGTGGCAACAGCTGAATAAGGCCTTTGGAGGCCTTCCTTGTCGGCACCTGGGGGGGAGGGGGGAGCTCTTAACAATGGCCGAAAAGTTGGCAAAGGAGAGTTACTTTTAAAGCGGGATAAGGCATTCTTGGAGAACAACAACAACACTGAAAAAAAAAGTGCCTTGAGCTGTTTTCTTTTTCACACGAGGCCTCCTGAGTCCTTGAATAGTTTTCATCGGGAGTCTTAAAACGTGGGAAGTAGTATAAGTGACTTATTTAACTGCCGTGGCAGCAAAAGTGAAAATTGTCTCACTTTTCTCTGACATTTTTCTACTTTTCATGCTCAAGAATAGTACTTTGGATGAACTTTTTTGGGGGGGAAAGGACAGTAGCTCGACTGGGTGCAGGACAGGATGACGTGGGTAAGCAGAGAAAAACTTCCGTCCTCATGCAGAATAAACCCCACAGTAAATAAATGAAAGCCTACCCTGCTTTTTAAGGATCAACGTTTTGGTGTTGACCAATCGAATATTTGTGACGTTGACAAAGTTTTGGGCTTCTCTCATTCAATCGATTGCCTTTTTTTTTTTTGGCCTCGCCTTCTTCGCCCTTCTTATTATTATTTGCACTCCCTGAAGGCCAAAATAGAAGGAGAAAAATCCCGGCTTAAAAGCAGCTGTCAGAATTGTGATTAATCTCTGCTTTTCAAACATGCAAGTGAAGGCAATGTTGAAACACCCTGGAAGACAAGGAAGGAGCGAGCTCGACTCCTCCAAGTGCTGAAACACCCGGGGAAGAGGGCAGAAAGACTGCGTCACAGCACTTTTGTGCAACACAAGCTGATAAAAGTGCGAAAATCCTTGGCGAATTGCACGTGGGGGGAAAAGGGACGGGGTTCAAATTTAGTGCAAAGTGAAGTGTAAAAAGGGTTGCGCACCTTGTAAAGGGTTGAAAAGCTTCTCTGTTCACCTAAAAATGCCGCATGAGGATCCCTTCCTGGAGATCACACAAGCAACGGCTGGAGTGCAGTTTGCGCACTTGTCACAGCTGCCATCTTGTTGACTGTTTGAGAGTTACAGGGTGAGCCGGATTCTCCTTGCTCTGAAGTCGGTCAAGTCAATAAATTGGGCACTCTGTTCAATGAGCGAGACACAGTTGCTAAAACAAAAATGCTTGCTGGACCAACACAGAAATTGATCAAGTCCACCCATGTTTGTCATCATCAAGTCTCCCAAGGTCAAGGACGAGGCTGAGGCCAAGGTCGGGAGGGTTGGCTGCTTTGCTTGTCCACTTACAGGAGGCCATCGACTTAGCTGGGGTCACTTCTAGGGAGGCCTAAACTGATTGATCACTTTGTTAGGGCGCATTTGAAGCTGCCTTTACAAACTGCGCCAAAAGAGAAAATTAAATGGCGGGTGGTTTTTGTTTTTGCTGCCAGGCTCGTGTTTATCAGCATTGAGAGTTCCATGGTCAAGCACGTGTGCCTCTCTCTGACCGAGTCAGTGTGAGAAGGTAGTTGAAAAAGTGTGCGTTATACATGTCCGACTCTGGCAGGTCCACTCAGGGGACTTTCCTGAGCTACTCAAAATATTTTTGGATGTAGCACATCAATGAATTGCACCCTCAACAGAAATGACAGGAAGAAAAGAAGGCTTTTTGCTTTGCCACCACACAAGTTAGTGCTAATGGACAGTGTAAGACGGAGCTGAAAGCTTTTTTATTTCCTTTATTGGGAAGAAAAGAAGTTTAGTAATGACCATTTGACTTAATGTCCTCAAGGGTGCCCAAAAGTGAAGTGAGGTGGGGAGGGGAGGGGAAACAAGAACAGCTTTGAGACAAATGTACAAAAAGCACAAGATCCGTTTGGAGGACTGAAAATGAGCCACTTGTGCGCAAGAGGCCTCGAGATGAGAGACTTTGTTGCCCTCCAGAAGAGGCAAGAATGCAAGAAATACTTTCTGCAGAGGCAGAAAAAACTTTCCCCAAAGGAAAGATCGAACGGAATTTTACAAAACAAATCTACAGGTTATTTTAATCTTTTTTGTTCCTCTGTAATCCAATTCTCTCACTGACTTTTTTGTGTCTTCAGTGATGCTTGAAGTTCTTGCCAGGCAAGAGGCAATCTCCGCAATGCGTCTCTATCTCCACATAGAGACATTTGTACACACAGACATACCCATCACCCCCACCCCCTCCCCACCCCCTTGGGGGAATGAATGAGTAACACCAGCCCTCAAATTCCTCACTGCTCGTCAAGTCCACCTTTCTTCTTCTGCTTCTTCTTCTTCTTCCTCTCCTTCACTGACGTGACTTCTTCTGCCAACTGTAGAATTATGCATTTGCTTCCATTTCCCACATCCTCAGCTGCATTAACAATTCAGCCTGGAGGAGGGACGAGAGAGGCCCATTAAGGCCCATGATTAGACTGTTACCTTCTAAAGGGAAAATGTATGTGTGTGAGTGTGTGTGAGGGAGAGAGAGAGAGAAAGAAAGAGAGAGAGACTCCTATCGGTACAAGCCCGACCTCAAAACTGACGAGAAAGAGAGAAAGTGTGTGCGTGAGAGAGATCAGCTGAGTGTTTCTTTCTCTCTCTCTCTCTCTCTCTCTCTCTCTCTCCTGGCCATGCATACAGTGTGTAGGACGTGATATGGGCAACTCTTGAAGCTGCACAGGGTACACACTGTACTCTGCAGGGGTGAGGCAACCCTACTTTATCGCTGCCATCTTCGCCACTGCTTGACCGTGCCGTTACGAGACCAGCTTGTCTCACGAGGACTTGCACTGCTCCGAGGCCTCCCTGACCCAGATGTGGAACGTCGTGCCTGTCGTGAGGACTTCGATAGCTGTCGAAGGTCGGCATTTGGCGTAAGATCTTTGTATGCTCTACACGTAGACAACGTCTGAGGAAAGTTGATGTCGTACTAACCATATTTAAAGTGGGTGTTGCTTCAAAGTCGCTCAGCTTTCTCTCGTCCCTGTAGACAAGTCTGTGTGACAGCGAAATCCATCCTCTGAGTCAATTCCCCACTGTTGGCAAAGTCAGCAAGAAAGTCATCTTGACACAGTATGATGATAACAATAATAATCCAGAACTGTCCACTTAACACCCGAGTGGAACTAAGACCTTTGAGTCTCCAGAGTTGCCAAAAATTGTCAAGAGTGACGCTTGACAAAATTGGGTTGCTGCCGCCTGCCAAGCCTGAGTCCCTTGCGATAGTTGGCAATTTTTGTCACTTTGCCTCAGCAGCTTGGTTTTAATGCGGCAAACAAAGAGCTTTGTGTCGAGCACAAGCTCGACAGTGGTGAATGTCGAGGTTTGACAGGGGTTCTCATCAGCCAAATAGGAGAAAGATTTGGGGCCAGAAAGTGACAGAAAAACCTTATGAGCGGATGTGGCTTGGCATTTGTCTGGCGGTGGACAGGGTGGTTCAGACAAATTCGTGTCAAGAAGTCCCTACTTGTATGGGTACTGGGAGGACCGACACCGCCAAGTACCGGGGCCGCCTTCAAGTACCTGACCGAGCTTTAACGCGCTCTCCAAGGCCTGACGAGGCTGACCTTTGGAGTGGAGGAAGATGCTCCGTTGGTCCATCCAATGATATTGGATTTGAGCGCTTTGAGCAACCCTCAAAACTTGTCTGCGTCCACGTCCTGCTGCGTGGCCCAGAAGGACACTCCGTTGTCCACTCCTGATCTCCCTCAGGTTGCGGCTGGCAGACGTCGGACTCTCCCCGGGTTCACGACCCCGATTCGTGCCAGACAAGCACGCCAAAGCACGCAAATCCCGGGCGTCACCCACGGTAATCGCTGGAACAACAGCAACGTAGTCGTATTTTTCCTTCTGGGAAGGCCCTTCAATCACTTTTTTCTCCTCCGATGAGGGGAAAAAATGGATGCCAAAACAACGCGAGCTTTCGCGGAATCAATATTGATTTGAGAGTAGGAAGAGCCTGATCCATTTTTCTTCCTTCCTTCCTTCCTATGAACCGAAGTTTGCATAGCTTCAACTTCCTCTTTTTTCTGGGACTTTAAGTCATCTTTGCAGTACTTCTGGAGCCACTTGAGTCAGTCAGATTTCCGGAGAATCGAATATCTTCACTCACTCAGGATATCGCAGCCTCACCGGCCTCGCTCATCGGAGGCTGTTCCGAAATATAACCAACTTTTCTTCTTCGCCCATTTGTAGCGACTGCGTCAAAAATAGACGCGACGCAGAACAAAGAAAAAAAAATTCGTCCGCGTCCATCATATTTACACAAACCTCTTTTTCTTTTGCTCTTGTTGTTGAGAGTCAGCGCCGTCAGAGGCCACCACAGCCTCCACCAACCCCTCGGCCTCTCAGGCAGTCTCATCAGCGATCACATCTCCCATGAGGACTCTGATCGGGGTCTTTGGGGAGTCGTCATTCGACTTCGAAGATGTCTCATGTCATGGACAAGGTCCCGGGGGTGGAGATCGCAGGCGTGACGAATCGGCAGCAGCGACCTCGTCCAGGACGTACTCGCCCGCGTCAAACTTGTCCAGCACTGAGGAGTCAGTGGAAAACTTGCCAGGCATCAGTTAAATTTTGGCGGGCCATGTTTGTAATTAATGGGTTTTTTTACTCATGTCGTTCTTGATGCCGAGTCGCTCCCCCGACGAATTGGCGGTGTCCTTGTCGGGGCGCGCGCATGGGCCTGGCATGAAGACCATGGTCACCGGTCAGTTCTCCAGCAGCTGGGACAGTTGCTTGTCCGCACCAAACATCTTCTTGCCCTTGTTATTCACCTTCTCAATGTTAGCCTTCCTTCACCAGAGGTCTTTTGCTCTAGCGGTCCTTTGCTCTAGCGGTCCTTTGCTCTAGCGGTCCTTTGCTCTAGCGGTCCTTTGCTCTAGCGGTCCTTTG
>JAAUXU010006064.1_pt1 | contig 13652 bp, 14 predicted proteins | sample 7278151 | NCBI WGS metagenome assembly JAAUXU01 (sample SAMN14350113, study PRJNA611818) | marine sediment metagenome | isolation source: surface marine sediment (1.8m) | place: French Polynesia: Moorea | collected 2018-08 | reverse complement strand
TCTTCACTTTTCTCAGTGGTCCCTTTGTCCCTGGATCGGTGGTTCGTGATGCTCCTGCTCTCGTCACCCCGTATCCTGGCAGATAAGGTCCTTCTAACTTTGGCGCCTCACCTTGCTTCTCGCTGCTGGTCCTTGTCCTTGTCACCGGACCTTGTGCTTGTTCCTCACTTGCTGTTACCGTTCTGGCTTCTGCTGTCGTGCTCGCTGCTCCTGCCATGTCCGTCGCACCTCTCACTCCTGCCGCAGGATCACTGGATCCTGGCGAAAGCAAGCTCTGTGGGTCTCCAACACATCCTGTACCAGATTGTAGGGCTTGACCCTAACAATACAGAAGAATGGACGTCAAGGATGCAGAACTGTGAAAGACTGGGAAATGTGGACGCAAGGACGCAACAGATCATGGAGAGGATACGGATACTAGCAGAAAGTATCCTCAACAATAAGAGGTACGTGGGGCAGGAAAGCAAGAGGTGCCTGTGCCGAGAAGTCAGCATCACCATCCTTACAGAAATGGTGAGATCGTTGGCAGCCATTAGTCCGGACCAAAGGGACGAGTGGACATACCTAAGGGAAGAAGGAGAACGAAGAGAGCAACGGCTTCGTATGCTCTACCTGTACAACTCATTGCTGGATACAGCAGAGATGCTGGATATCCTAGATAGGATGGAGGGCGAAGAAAAAGATGCATGGGAAGACCTTGTGCACGAAACAGAACAAGCCGCCTCGTGGATCAGGATGGCCCGCAATGAAGAGGAAGCAGGACCATTACTAGTGACCAAGCAACTAATGGCATCACAGATGATCGAGGAAAGTGAGTGGCTACAGAAGCGAGCCGCAGAAGGCAAGACAAAGTCCAGGGATCTAGCAGAGATCGCAGTGCTCAGGGAGCACCAGCTCTCTGTAGAAGCAATGACCGAGAGATATGGGAAGATCCTGTGGAGAAACGGAGGATGTATGTAGGGAACGCAGACCTCACATTGGAAGACGTATCAAATGATCTTTAATTAATCTCTTTACAATGCCTACATGGGCAAGTAATGTACAAGTCCTTGTGCGACTTGGGCCGGTAGTGCAATCATTGATTCTTTTGAACCTGGGCATGAAGCTGCTGAAGAGTCCAACAAGACAGTAAAAATAAAGTATACATCTTCCAATGTTCCCTACGCCTCGAGGTTGGTTTTATGCCAGTAGCACCTAATGCTACCACTTCCACCTCTCAGCTGAATGTGAAAGTGGCCTCTGCTAGAAGGAATGATTGTTGGGATCTCCTTCTGGTACCTTGATGCTCTTGTCTCGATACAGCTGGGACTCACCCTCAGCGTAGGCGATGGAGAGCTGAGAGACGGACTTCTCGTCCATGTCCTGTCCAATCCATACCCGCCATTCCAAAGACTGTCCATATTTGCGATACACGAAGTTGTATATTGTTGAGTTGTTCTCTATATCTCCGACCGGATGTGCTCCCCAAAGCTAAGCTGTGACCATTTCTGTGTAATATTGAGTTGATATTGATATCGTCGCTGTAACTAGTGAGTGAGTAAACGGGAGTGTGAGGTCGAGGTCTCGAAACCTCCGACCACTTAGGCGATGATCTCGCCAAGTGGACACAGCGCCAGATGAAAGTTATGTGACTCAAGCTTGTTCAAGGAAGCCACGTTCATCAAACAAGGGTGAGCAAATAAATATAAAAAAATGACTTTTGGTAGGTTGCCAGTTCTGCTGGAACTTCGAAGGAAAGGTCTCCATGGCAACAGCACTGTCAGACTCGATGCGTGAGCGCATTGCTGGTGCTCTGCAGGTCGGAATGACCATAAGCCAGATCATTGTTGCATTCAATGTGCACAAGAGCGCAGTTGCACGCATAAGAAATGTCATGGAGGCCAACAATGGTGATGTTACACGAAAGACGATTCCTGGCCGACCAGCCCACTTTGTCACCAAAGAAGAGGCTCTCAAGCTGCGTGATTCACCACAAAAACTCCTAAGAAGAGCCACCGAAAGGAGGCTGAGGCCCGAGGCATCATCCAGCAGAGCATGGTTTGCCCCAGGCGTCTCCCAGGCCTGGAGTCAAGAGGTCCTGTCATCCGGTAGGCTATCCTCCCTGGTCAAAAGGTCCGAAGGCTTGAACGAGCTAAAATGCTCATTGACTGGCGCAAAAAGGCAGGGAATTCCTCCAAGGTGATTGTGTGGCCTGACGAGAAGATGTTCTATATTGATCAGCACTTTAACTGTCAGAACACATGCTTCCTCGTGCCCAAGGGGATCCCAAGCCGCACCTGCGCACCATCTGCAGGTCCAGGAACCCTCAGAAGGTGATGGTCTTTGTTGCAGTAGCATCAGATGGCTATGTTATGGACCCTATATTCATCCCATCGAGCAAATCCTACAAGAGGATTGTCTTGCAGCCACTCATCACTTGGATGGAGTCTGTGCGGGCACTGGGGCAGGCTCTACTACAACAAAATGGTGCCCCTACCCACACGGCAAACTCCACGCAGAGTTATCTGCTCTCAGAACTTGGAGAGAATGGATGGCCAAAGAAAATGTGGCCACCAAGTTCACCAGATTGTTCTCCTCTTGACCTCGCCGTCTGGTCTAACATTCAGGCTAAAACCAATTAGAATGCATCTTCATTAGAAATGACTATAACATTTGTGGCATGTTGCTCATGCCTTCTGTTGCACTAAATGCTGCAACATTAATCCTTGTCCTTGTTTGTCCCTTCCCATGCACAAAGTCCACCGTCATGTTGTATTAGTGTGCCTAATCGATGTTGAAAAAGTTGCACTCATGGGCGCACTCTTTCCGTGACATCCGGTACAGTCCTAAAGAGATCCTACAACATTCTTGTACTTCAATCAGTCAAACAGATGCATCCTCCTGGAATGGCTCACTTATTTCGAAAATCTGAAATGGGGTCACGGCTCACTTACTTTGAAACGGAGGGAGTACTTTTTAGCCGGTAAGAATGAGAATGGAAGCATGACAAAAGATACCTTGTTTTGTATTTTCTCATTATTCATCTCGTAAAAAAATGAGCTATCTGGACCAAAAATTTTCACCTTTAATCTCGAGTCCCAGTGTCCACAATCATCACCAATCACCACAGGACATTTTTCGGTGCAGCTGTAATGTTCCAAAAACCTGCAATCCTAGTGAAAACCTGGAAAAATATTTTTTGCAGGAAAACCTAAGCATCCGGCAAACCTGAGCTGATGAGTGATCACAAAAATGATACAGCAGCCAGTAAGAACATTTAGAAGTGACTCTTAGACAACATACGACAGACGCTTCAAGTCTCTCTACTTTTCACTCACTTTTCTGTGAATTCAAGTGCATGTGTTGGGTACAAAAAGCGATTGATGTGGCGCTGGTCCCAACGCCCTTACAGTGACTGCATCGCAAAGTGTTTGGAACGTCACATTTAAATTGTACTGCTTAAAAGAAAACTGTCCCACAAATCTCTTCTTTCTGTTTGTGTCGCTCCTATTGTTATGTTGAAGAAATGGCTTCATGCAGGCAATGTCGACAGGAAGTCAGATGTGGACCACCCTGTACTTCAGGGCAAAAGAATTCTGCAACACCGATCTAGCTGTTCTTCTTACTGACCAAGAGGTTGACAGTGCTGCTTACATCGAGACTTTGCTGAAGTTCAGCATTGAGAATAGAGAAGGAGGGTGAAATGAAACACATGAAATTGAGGCGCCAGTAATAAAATTGAAAATGTGGAGTTCGAAATTTTTTCCTCGTTGGCACACCTGTGAGACACGCACGCCGATTGCGAGACCGAAGGGGTCTTGTCGACCAGACTGTAGAAGACTCTAGCGGACACAACTATTTAGAAAACAGCTTCTTCTTCGTCATCTGCGTCGCCCGCCAGCTTCCTCTTGGCCAACAAAAGGTGCCCCTCACTGCGCACCAGCGCTTGACGGCTGCCCTGGGGTGAGTCTTCGCCGTCGATGGTGTCGGTCTCGCCGGTGATCGTGTTGGTTGTGGGTTCGCCGTCGCAGAGGTAGAAGTAGTCAGCGATCAAGAATCCCACGCCCTGACTGCGCACCAGACTTGTCCGGAGGCCCACCAATTCGTCGAACCGGTTGGCGTTGGTGTTGTACCTGATCAAGGAGGAGGAGGAGGAGAGTGGTCACGCTCTGCTGGCGCGAGGCCTTCAGCTGGAGAGTTCTTACGTGAAGATGGAATTCGCAAACGTCGACATAACGTTGAGGTCTCCTCCGGTGGTAAGGAAGGAGTTCCCGTACTGCACGGAGATGCCGTTGGAGGCGGCCAAAGGGTACCTAGGCCCGTCGTCCCACACGTCGTCCGCCACGGAGTAGATGTACGAACTCTGAGTCCGGCCTCCAAGTACTCCTACAAAACCGAGGATTAAATCTTCGTGCTGCAAGCTCCGAATAGTCCTCGTGTATCTCAGGACAGTCACCTGCTGCGATGACGACGTGCAAGGAATCGTCGCTCCTCTTGATCAGGCCGCAAAATGGACCCCTCTTGGCCTCCTTCGTGGGTGCCACTTTTCTCCATGCAGGATTTTGGAGGCCGAAGTCGTAGATGTGCGTGTCGACAGTGCCCGGGATTCCTCCCACCTGGGAACAGATAGAAGCTGCTTCACTTGACGTACATGGCAACTTGCTTAAAAATGGGTCTCGCTTATTTCCAAGTTCGTCCCTGGAACGAATCTCTACCCAGCACAGCTGACCAGTCACTTCCAAGAAGCTGGAAGTGCAGCCCGGATGACAGCAAGTTTTGTCTGCTGCCACAAACGTGCTTTTTCGACTAAAAAATCCCCCCAAAGCCATTGTTTCAAAGTTGCTTGGAATGAAAAGAAAATATGCTTGCTATCTTGGATCTCGGTGGTTGGGTTGTCAGTTGCACGCTTCAGGACGATGTTGGGAGGGAGCCCATGCTGGTGCCACTGGCTCAGGACAATGAGTACAAAACCTTGTGATTGCCTCCGGTACTTTTGAACTTAACTGACTTCGTGACTAACGTCATGACCTTACAGTCATTGGTTTCACACATTTTTTACTTCTTTCACACTTTCATATGCAGAACTGCAAAGTTGTTCCTGTGGCATGGTCAATAAATGCGGAATTCTAAAACACAAAAACTCCATTATAACTACGAGACTTGTCATATATGCTATATCCTAATTTGCCATGATAGATAAATATGAAGTTTGTAAGGTACTTCTCAGTTGACATGAATCCTGCAGCTGGATCTCACCGTGGAGCAGAGGAATGCCAGGACAGACATAGATAGACATGCTCCACGTGATTCATCGAATAATCACAAACTTCCCTGATTAAACTTCCAAAATTAATCGATCAATTGTGGACGAAAGAACTGATCACTGAACTCATCAGCAGACAATGATGCTTTTGTCTGAGCTCTGCCCACAGCCAGGATAGCACTCGTGTTGACCATCCTGCACCCACACCTCTCCTTTGAAGAAGTGCTCGACCGAATAGTGATTTCGGCCGAAAATCGGCCATGATTTTCGTTTCAGTATCGACTGCAGTTTCCGCTTCAGCTATCCGGCCGGAACTGAATTTCCGTGCTCCTCAACATGCAGAGTTAGTTCCTATATTCTACTCAGGTTTTAACTCAGGCTCTGCACATACTGTACAGGGACTCTTGGTTTCGCCGACAGCTAGCAAGCTCGTGGTAAGTTATGACCTGCACCTCTGCTAATGTGCCAATGGCTAAGACGCAAGGCAAATTCAGTTCTGTCAGCTTACGATGCAGAATTCAACTGCACGGCCGAAATTACAGTTTCGGCTAGTGACCGAAACGTCCTTTTGAGCGAATAATGACTGAGGTCACTTTCGGTCGTTCACCCTTTGGAAGGCTCTTGCTGCTGCAGTCACTCACCTGACTTAAGCTAATCATAATGGGGACCCAATCATTTGCCAATGTCATTTCCACCTTCGCTCAGTTAGGGTCACGCTAGGGCGTCAAACGTCCTGTGGATGCCCCGAGAATGCGGTTGTGAAAATCTCCTTTTCCAGACACACTCACCATCAGAAAAGCGGTAGAGGAGGAGCCGAGGCGCACAATGCAATGTTCGGCTGAAGATCTTGGCAAGTCAGGTCCAGCTTGCAAGACTTCATTGCTCCCAGACGTTCTGTAAATTTCGGTCATGTCCGTGTATTCGGTAGTAAAACCGCCTGAAGGTAGGACAGTGTTCTTGTTAGTGACAATATTTGGGGATTTGGGCGGTAACTATGAAGAGCCATGAGCCGTAAATGGCTCTTCTTGACTTCCCTCAAAGCCAAAACATGCTTTCAAAATTACAAAATAAATGTATACAATTTTTGATGACGTAAAAGAACATTGTTGCGACCAAGGTGTTTGACACGGTTGGAAGTCAAGAACCTGTTCATGACAGTTAGCAAAACAAAGAACAAGTCAGCATCAGCTGCAGGCTGCACAGGTGAAAGAGGAACCAGAGTCAGAGGTTAAAAAGAAAGTGAACCAGTGGCTCAGCACAAGCCTCTTGGACCGGTCAACATCAAAAGGTACATGTATTGCCTCTGTTCAGAATAAGTGAAAAATTTCCCAAATAAGTGAGTGATTGAAGTAGTTTGAGTATGATTGGCTGCTAGAAGTAGGACCATAACTTGATTGGCTAAAATAATTTTGGGCAGAGTATTGTCAGTTGATAACATGTTGGTGTCTCTGCAGCATCTCTCTGAATGATCTGAGAATGTTTTTTGTGCCATAGGTTTTGCCTTTGTCATATTCCTAGTTCAATGGCCCCCATTTCACGGTGAAAACTTGTATCGTAGTCACGGCAGTGTGATCTTGATTGCACCTTGAAATCCCCAACTTTGTTGGCCCTGAATTCCACGACCACAAACACTTGTGATGCTGCACAAACAGCCAATCAATTAGAAGACACCAGAGATCATTTCAGACAATCAGCTTGTAGAGTATGTTGGTCTGCCATCAATTGAAGCTTCAGTTTCAAACGGCTTTCTTATTTTGAAACAGAGTAATTCAGCTCTTAAGTGAGAGGTCGGTACACCCAAAATTAAGAACAGATGTACTTTGAAATTTCCACCTCATGCTGATTCTGTTGGCTATGACTTCATGCCAGTACCGGTAAAAAGAACCTGGCAACCCCTCTCATAACAGCCTGAGTCATTTTTTTTAAAAAAATACTGATGTATCAAGTCCTGGCTCGTGTTGGCCCCCTTTTTTTCACTTTTGGTCAAAATGGCTCAGGGTTCGTGTCATTTAGCAACAACTCCTTCTTACCGGTGAACCACCACTCAGTCTGACTTTTCTGCACCACTGCCATCTCTGCCCTCGGAGTCGAGAGCCCAAGTCCGGACATCTCGATCCAACGTCCCTTGCCGTTGTCCGCGTCATTGGTGCCGTCGTTGACGTTGAATTCATAGCACTTACTGCGGAGGTACGAGGGGAAAAAGAAAAGAAATTTCGTTCAACGGGACTTCTGCGACTGATCAGAGCCAAACTGTACGCGCCTGGTTGGGCTTTCGTAGTCCGCCCCGATGAATCCTCCGCACAACACAGGTCTTTCATTGATGAAACCACCACCTGATCCGCTGACGTGGAGGGAGTAGTCCCCTGGTCGCGGGCAGGAGGTGTAGCGGGTGGGCTGGTTTACGTCGAGGACCTCCGACATGACGTTTGTGGAGTTGAAGCCGGTCGTCAGCCAAAGCTTGTTGTACTCCATCACTGAGGAGTGCAGAGAGAACGTGCCAATGTTGTACTTATACTGTACTTACTGCATCAGTCACCCAAGACGGAACTTCGGTATCACTTTATGAATTTGCATATTTCAGACTCGGAGAAGAACTCTTATGTTGGTAATATTCTGCATTTCTGACGTTTTGGTACATAAATGAGGTCGCCTAAATGCTAAGAAACATTCACATTATCACATTGTTGCAGGTATTCCAGGCACATTTCCTTCTTGCACTCAAGGAGAAACCAGGTTTGATCCTACAGTTGGTTTAAATGCAGAGTCTTTTGCACAGATCGTCCCCGAACTTGGTCAGCACACACTACTTTTTCACGAGCCTTGGAGTCTATATGCATAAGTTACCATGTGTGAGGTCGTTTTGAGGCCCAAACTGAGGTCCAAAGTTACAATCTCAGTCGCCTCTCCATTCACCGCACACCTTCGCGAACCAGGCTTTTGTGCAAATAGCCAAGAGAGTGCGAATAATCGAATAAAGGGCTGCTGTCACACTTTGATATCTGGAAGAGTTATTTTTCGAAATACTCAGTGACGGTTGACTGACTGTCCCTTCACCTTTGTCCCTTTCCTGGCACAGTTTCTTTCAATGGCTGTCGGTGCGAAATGGCTTTGGCCATACTGTAGCTGTTCCACAGCTCATCTTCATTACCAACCACAAGGCTGGTTTGAAAATTTTGCTTTCGCTGCTTCTTGTAGGGAAATGGGCCTTTGGCCAAAATAGTAACATTTCAAGGAAGTCATTTTTTCTTAAGGGCCGTTGCCTATGGGTACTTTCAACTCAAAGATGCAAGAATTTGTATTTTTCTTACAGATTCTTCTTTTTAAGCAATACGGCCACTGTTTTATAGTTGACAACTTTGGGACCACAGTTTTGATAGTTACAACCTGCGATTACAATTATTATATCCTTTGTCGACTGTACATAGATAAAGCTTCCAAAGGCATCTGCAGAAAAAAGTAAAAACAAAAAAGAAGAGAAAAAGAAACCTAAGAATTTTAGGCCAATTCTGCTACTCCGCAAAATCTGCCAAAGGGGGCAAAAACAGGGTCCCGGGCAAAAAAGTTGCACCTTGTATTTCTTTGGCACAGGGCGGAAAAGATAAATTGCAGAAGGTGCTTTTTGATCGTCTCCAGCGTATTTGGTGCAGACGTCATCCAAATCACTATGCATTACTTTTGTGCTGATAAAATTTTTGGAGGGCACATGAGAGAGGACCAAATTTGAAATTTTTTCTTTGGATTGATCCGGTCCGCTTTGACGGGGGATGGATGGGGTTGCCCCCCTAGGGGTCGAAGGACTATTTGGGCACGCTTGTCTCGCAGCTTCCTCACCAAAGTCTGTTTCCTGGCACTCGCGCTGCCCGGTGGTGCAGGTAGCACAACTCGGCGGGGAGGCGCACTCTTCGAAGAAGAGACACACGTTTCCGTTTGAGTCATAGGAGTACCAGGTGCAGTCCGTTTCCGCCTGGTTCTGGGAGTGCATTTCACGTATGAGCGCCTCAAAGCAAATCATTCTTTCAAGCTCACCGACCTGGCATTCAGCGAGGCAGTCCTCAGGACCGGTCACAGAGGTGTCGGGCCCGTTGAGTGTTCCCGTGCATTTGACATTCCAATCGCAAATGTACTGGAGGGGGCACAAGACGTCACCAGTGACACTGTCAGGAAACGCGGTGGAGGGCACGAGATTGCACCCGTTGTCTGCTGCGTACATGAAGCATTCCTGCAACGAATATTGACTCTTATAGTGAGTCCCATTGGTAAGAGCAGTCACGCACTTACGGTCGACTTGGACGAGTAGGTCCAGTACTTGCACGGCTTGCCCGTGACGATGGTCTGTGAGCATGCGGCATGACACTTGTCGGCGGCTGCTGTCTGGATGGAAGAGGCGTCACCCCACTCACTTATCTCTTAGCTCAATGCGCTACACGAAGTAGTCCTTTACCTTTGTGTTGTTCAAGAAGTAGCCCCGATCGCAGACACCAGACTCGTAGCAAATGAGCGCCTGGCTGCGAACAAAGTCAGAGCAGAAGAACAGCACCAGCAACGACAAGTACTTGTGTGACGATCCCATGGTGCCTGGCGGAGGCTCTCTGTCCTACTGGAGGCTCGAATACGACATTCGTTGATTGATAAGAGCTATAAATGTGTGGCAAAAGACTACTACTCATGAGCCAGCTGGATAAAGAGGATTAAAGCACTCTTTCATTGATCCTGATTAGAGGCGTAACATTACGTGCGTATGACGTCTTACTCCGACGAGTCAAATTCGGCTATTGCCGCTAAGAAGGCAATCCTTGACAATTATCGCGCCAAACATACTTTTTTCAGTGTTATGCTCCAGGTGCATCTGAATTGGCTGGCAATCGATGCTCGCTCTTTCAATGGGATCCGGCAGCAATATGTATTGAGTGTACAAAGAGTATACATTGTTCGCTACAGTCGTTCACTACAGTTTGCAAACTCTCAGGATTTCGCTGACCCCTAATCTGTGACAAACTTACTTCATCATGAAATTTGCGCGGTCACCCTTTGTGGTGACGCAACGTACTTTTCCTCAAAACTATGGCCAACTAAACCTGGTTTCACTGGGTAACAATATTATTGCCTAAAGTGCTTTAATGCTGGAGATGTGAGTTCATTTCCACTTTCGCTTAATTGAGACACCCCTAAAAATGGGAGCTCCAAAAGTTCTGACACACTTTGGAAAAATTAAGCAGCCTCTTATAGGTGTCATTTAGGACATTAGGATAGTTCCAAAACTTCATTTTTTGCGTTACGCACTGTTTCAGATCACTGTTTGATCAATGGCTGTCTTGAGTGCAGTGACATTTCCGTAGCGTGGACGAGTTCCACACTTCAAATATACGGAGGAGCTTTTGTGTGACGCTTGCCTTTTGAGCCAGCACCCAATCTTGCCGTAGAAGAACATTGCCATTGGCGTAATTGACCACGAACTATGGAAAAAGTTTCAACTTCAGAATACACATGTAATTGACTGCCTTCAGCAGGCAGCTGTTTTTGAACCAAATGAGAGGCATCTTCTTGCCATCTCAGGCTGCAAAGCTGAGAGCCGTGGCAGATACCTGATGTTTCATGAGCATCATGATGTTGTTGTCACCAGCTTGGGTGCCTTTGAAGCTGATGCAACAGCTGCTCTGTGGATTGAAGATGATGTACACCGTGAATGTCTTTTTGCTGCTGAAGATGGCGACTGGGCTAGCTAGAGCTGACTTCAAGTTGTTCAGCAGTCCTCTGCAACATCTCAACTTCCTTGCTTTTGACAGAGAATAAACTTCTCCAACATCAGATATGACTACTGCCCACCTGCACACTTCCAGACCCTGGACGCCACGGACGTAAATATACATGGATGGCGGATGCCCCAGCTGAACTGTCATCAATATCCCCACCTGAGGTTTAGGAAAATTGGTGCCCATGGAGCACTGAACTGCAGTGGAGACAGGGAAGTACTGTGCAATGGAAAAGGGTAGCACCACAGGAAAATCAGGAATGCTAGAATTTTTCATGGGAGCTACCTTGTACAGTCAGTCAGAAACAGAACAAAACAAGCTTGATTGGGACCATGATGCCATCGGACTGACAGACTGACACACTTGGACTGATGCCCCCAGAAAGACAACATCTTGAGACATTGTAAGAAGGCCTGCTTCCACACTTTTGAGCTGCACAAGTCACCATGCTTCACTGCTAACAAGCCCTTGCAACAACTGCCCCAGCTGCAAGTTGTGCTGACTATAATATTTGCTTCTGTGACACTTGACATGTTTACTTTTTACATGGGCACCAATTTTCTGTACTGTGTAGCTGTTGTTCAGCTGTTGATTTGAATGACACTAACCAGGCTACACTGGAGGTCTTCTCACAGCCAAACAAGAAAGTTTCCAAATTGGAGACTGTCTCCCATGACACGTGCAAGGCATTTGTTTCTGCTAACATTCCACTGTACAAGCTGGAGAATCCCATGCTTTGCTCATTCCTGGAGTCGCACATCTCCATCTTCCTTCCAGACTCATTGACCCTGCAGAGGAAGTACATTGATGAGGGCTACCAGAAGGTGACATAAGCTGGGCAAAATGAAATTACATTGCAATATTATATTTGTTTTAGATCATGCTACAAATTCAGTCTGAGCTCAAAGACCACCACCTGTGGATATCAGTGGATGAAATGACAGACACTCTGGGGTGCACACTTGGACATGTGCTGCTTGGGAGACTGGACAACAAGCAGTACCATGCTCCCTTCCTGGTCAGGTATTCATTCCTGGAGAAGTCCAATGCTGGAACAGTGGCTTGCCTGGTGAATGACACATGGAGATGGCTGTTTCGTGACGTTGACATGAGTCTGGCCAAGCTCACAGATGGTGCACATTACATGCTAAAGGCTGGCTGCTGACTGACCTCTGCACTTTCTACCCTGATCTGGTTCACTGCACATGTATGGCACATGGGCTGCACAGGATCTGTGAGAAAACCAGAGAGGTCTTCAAAGATGTGAACACACTCATCTCTACCGCCACATTTCATTCTTGCCAGACTACATCACTCATCTGGAAGAAGCAGGTATCCCTCTTCTGGAGGGACTCTCCCTGCTAAGAAATGCTCAAGTCAAGATTGAGAGCATCCCTGGAAATCTAGGAGACCAGCTCAGGATCAAACAGCAGTCCCTGTTGAAGGAAAATCCGGGTTTGAAGATCATGCAGCATGTCAGTCAGGTTCTGGATGGAAAAGAGCAGTCTCTGCCTTCTGACATGGGACCTGCGGACATTGCTCAGCTCAAGTTCACCCCCCTGACTAGTATGGATGTGGAGAGGAGTTTCTCACAGTTCAAAATCATCTTCACAAAAGGCAGAACTCTGCCTCTTGTCAGAGGACAATCTGTCAAAAATGGTTGTCTTGCATTGTTTCTGCAGCAGAAACTCATAATAAAACAGTCTCAAGACCCTAAATATTCTGGAGTTTTCAATAAATATTTGGGCAATTTTGGCTAAATATTTAAACATTCTGCCAAAGGATGAGTGGCAACCCTGGTGCCAGAATGTAAACAAACGTACACGAGCATCTCGGACCAAATCAAAAATTAAATCAGAGTGAAAATAGTGTCAATCTATGGCGGACGACTCTCTGGGAGGGCCAGCATCTGGCCGGCTGCCCCTGGCACCCAGCTGGCCACCTCCGGATGACGTGACTGCGGACGCGCCCGGGCCTGTGGAGGCAGCTGGGGATGGGTCCAGTAAGAGGAGGGGGGGCGAGGACCCCTCACCTGAAAGGCCAGTCCCCTCTGCTGACGCCATGGACTCGAGGGTGGCGCAACAGATGTCAGAACTCATGGCATCTATCCCAGTGATGGCTCCCTGGAGGCTAGAGGCTGCCAGGTCGAAGCCTACTTCATCTGCTCATCTGGAACCTACTCCAATGGACATGGAAACGGAGGCAGCAGATAAGTCCAACCCCAAGAGGGTGCCAAAGTCATATGCGGCAGCGGCCAAGAATGGAAGAACTCAGTCTCTTCCACACCTTCTATGTATCCATCAGGGTACAGACAAACGTTCATTTATTGACGAAAATCTCTTTTCTAGGGTCATTGACACTATTGAAAAGATGATCCTTGCTGATCAGTCTGAGGATGTCCCCATAGTTCGGTGCTCCTTCAAAAGGTGGGCCGGAGGGAAGGGACTGCTCGGCTGCTTGGACAAGGAGACAGCTGACTACATCAGTCAGCTAGTAACAAAGGTTAAGATTGACAGTAAGACCTTTAGAGCTTGGCCCAGGGGGGAGTATGGGAAGCTGGAAAGGCTCACTTTCTATATACCTTTTCAAAATAACCTGCCGGCGGGGCAAGCTTCTATGGACTGCCTGGTCCATCAGAACAAACTGCCAGGCAGGTACGT
>JAAUXU010058514.1_pt1 | contig 13654 bp, 11 predicted proteins | sample 7278151 | NCBI WGS metagenome assembly JAAUXU01 (sample SAMN14350113, study PRJNA611818) | marine sediment metagenome | isolation source: surface marine sediment (1.8m) | place: French Polynesia: Moorea | collected 2018-08 | reverse complement strand
CTGCAAGGTCTAGTCATTGCCCTTGACTACCAGGCCCAGGTTCCAGCAGGGGAGATCGAGAAAACGACTGAGATCCCAAAGGCAACATATCAGGTGGGGAGCAGGAGAAATGTACGTACGAGTATCACGTATGTACAACTTGTTGTACATATGTTTTGTGTGTTGTTCAATAGAATTACTCATCGATTGATAAAGATATGAGTGAGGAGAATTGCCATTTTGCTTTTCGCACCCTGTACTGTACGGTGTGGCTGTGGCAGGGTCAGGACGACAACTGCTGGTTGATATGATGAACGCTAAACATGCACAGACCAAATTGTACCTACAGCAGCAAGTCATGGCAGTGAGGAAAGATCCCTATGGCGAGCATATCTATAATAAAAGAACAACGACGGGCGGACCAACAGTTGCTGCATGAGCACAATTTTCTTAATGCTATGCCCGTTTGTGCGTGCCATGGGGGGCGTCTACACGGGCAGAAATTCAGTTTAGTGTCGTGTGTGGTCTCGAGGAGGGCGAGGGAGGGATGGGGTGAGGTCGTGCTGCTGAAGTCGTAGTTATAAAGACAGAAAAGCGACGAGTGCAAACGCCACCTTAACACTTGAGTTGAAGCAGTGAGAAAGTTGCATTTGACTCCATTCCATCTATCACTGGAGAGCCGTCCAATTTTCATCTGCGGCCTTAGCAGCAGATCAATACCAGGCCTCAACCGTGCCTTTCTTAGTCCAACGATCAATGCTTCATATCGGCTCTTATATATTAATAATTAAGGGAATATTTGTCGGTGGCGGCCTTCACACATCATCCAACCTTAGAGCTTTCCCCTATCAAGTGCCTGCTCTGTTCGCTCCATCAGACAGCTGGTAATCAGGGCAAAAAGGATGCCAGCAATGATTTTACAACCCTTTCATTCTTGCACAGCTGCTACAATGAAATCCACTGTGCTGCCAGCATAATTCAATTGAACCTCCACTGTTTGGTGGAGTGATGAAGAAGAAGACGAAAATGGCAGCACTTTAGTCCGCCTTTTCCTCCTCTAGCACAAGAATTACTGCAGCGGCATCGACGACTCCAGGTCCCAAAGCGTGCAGAATCACCTCAATCTCTGCTGCGGCGGCAGCGTCGTCGTCGTCGAAGCCCTCGACGTCGCCCTCTGCCCGCCGTCTCCTGACGTTCCCACCGCCGAACTTGGCGTCCACCTCGATGATCGCCCTCCGTAGCAGCTCCTCGACGAAGATCGAGGCCACCAGCACCAACTCGGGGTCGATCTCACTGCTCGAGAAGTTCTTCTGGGCTCCGGTTGGAGGAGGGGGAGAAGGGGGAGAAGCTTCGTCGACCACGATGCACGCTACCTCATGCTTCTTCTCTGGGAACTCCTCGGGGCCGCCAAAGTCGAGGCTCATGCGCACGCTCTTCTTTTTGGGCCGGTTCGACGACGACGTCGCCGTCGCCGCTGCCGCCGACGTCGACATGACTTCCGATGGCCGTTTGCCGCAGCCTCGCTCACCGTTCAAGGCGCTGCCGTCATATCGAGGCTGGTGTAAGGCGTCGCTGGCTGAGGCCATCATTTGGCGACGCCATCCTGGCGAAGTCGATCCACCTCATTTACATATTCTCCTGTGCGGACAGGCATAACACATTTAATCGTCATGATGCACTTCAGTGCTTAAGGCGCAGTTACTCGAGCGAATATGTTTAATCAAGAGACTTCGAAAGTGCTGGTGATTCACACCAGTACTTAAGGCGCAGCTACTTGAAAGTACTCTTAATTTCCGTGCTAAGTTAGCAAAAAAGTCATAGCCCTCGAAATGTCGAGGGCTAAAGCACCATTACACTTTTTTCTTGCTTGTTGGAAGAGACGACTGCACACATTAATTTTCCTTCCCCCTCCAGCTGTCTTTTCTTATGATCTAGACCTAGATATTTTGTTAAAAAGTAGCTAGAAGAAACTCGCACAACGGCCTGTCAAGGCCGAAAAATTTTGTAACGAGAGAGAGCTGTGAAAATTGAAAGGCCACAAAAAATGCAATTTTGAAGAAAATAATTGCAATGAAAGATGACAGAGACAGACGCACAGAGGAAAACAGCTATTTTTCTTCATTAGACTCGCCAAAGTTCTTTCTTCACCTAAAACTCTGCGGTCTCTACTTCCATTTCCTTGTGCAGTAAAGTCGGAATGAAAGATTTTACGGGATAGTTTTACCCGTTTGCTGGACCTCACCTGCTGCTACAGGCGTCCAATTTCTTCCGGGGTTGGGGAAAAAAAATCCCCCCGGGTTACGTAAACCCTGTTGCTCACGTCAATTACGGTACGATAGCTTCAACAAGAGAGTAGGAGACAAAGAAACTAACACGGCTTTGCTTTCGAGGCTGTTTCGAGGCTGTCTCCCTTCACTTATAAGTCATTTTGAGTCAGAGACAAAAATAGAGAGAGAGAAGAAAGAAAAGTAGCATAAAATTCTATCCTGGGCTGAAGAAACATTCCTACAATGATGACGGAAGCTCTTAAAAAGTTAGTCTTGCAAAGTATAAGAAGGAGAGAGAGAAAAAAAGACTCCTTTCCTATTTTCCTTTCTTTTCTTATTCCTCACTAAAGGTAGGACATGATACGATTTTTTGCCTTTTTCTGTGCCAAAACGCATCTGTCGTCTCCAGTAGCTTTGGCGAGAATAGCTCGAGGACGCTTTCTTAAGGCGCGCTTGCAAAAAAAAAAAGGACAGCTGAGAAAAAGTCCCTCCACAGGTGTGACCGACCGCACACCTGTGACGTGACCGCCATGCGTCAGCCTCGCCTCTGCTCACCTCGTCCATGCCTCAACCCTTTGTACCATGTTAAAGAACTGTTGCTTCTTCTCTCTGATGGGCTGGGAAACTCGGCGCTTTGAAATTTGGAGTCTTCCTTCCTTCTTCCACCGGGACCTCCTTTCAGCCAACTGAACCAGAAGGAGGAGGAACCTTTAAAGGTTGAGAGCAGCAATCCCCTTTTTCTTCTTCTTCTCCTTCTTCTTCTTCTTGGACCCGGAAAGGTAGGAAAACCTTCGTAGGCACCTTTACTTTCCCTCCCTCCGTCTCCTCTGCTCTCTCCGCCGTCGCTCTCCCTCTCTCCGGTCGTCACGTTGGCGTCGGTTGGGCTGCACACCCTGGCGGGAGCGGGAGCGCGGGAGGAAACCTCTTTGAAGTAGCGCGTCTTTGCCAGAGGAGGCGAGAGGAGGGGAGGCGACGGCACACACAAAGATGGCCTTCAAGCACCATCTATCAAGCTTTCGTGATTGGCAGGATGAACGGGACCTATCCGGACGGGGTTCGAGGCCATGCTGATGGACTCGGACAAGTTCAGGGATCACTGCTGCGGCGGCTGCTTCAGACTGCCAGCCAGACCTGCCACCCAGGCCTGCCAATCGTGCCCGCAAGACCACCGCCATGTCACAACGTCTCATACATACACACATGTTTTGCATTGTATTCATCTCTCTTTTCTCCTCAGCTCACCAGTAGGATTTAGCAGTGTAAGCGCCACTAGAAAGGAAGAAGCCACTAGGAGCTGGAGACTAAGGAGGTCACGCAGTACATCCAGTGTGCACAGACACCAAGAGTAGTGGGAGCTCAACGAGGATGTGGTCCCATTAGAGTATTAGTGTACGGGGGCAAGGCACACCTGAAACTATACAGTGGTGCACTGCACAACATCAGCACATTAGGAAGGAACTGAAGACTTATGACTACAGCACAACTCAGCAATGGATACTGGGTGCGTCGAAATGACGGTCATGATGTGCACGAAACATTGGTCTGATGAGCTATGAGGGTAGGGAAGGCTAGAGCATCTCAAACGACCTCATGTATCCTAACCAGGGTGGACCTAAGCAACCTGAGCTAAGCCTCACAAATCTAACTAAATCAAAGTAGTTACTGACTTAACCTGGGCTGCCCCATATACAAGACGTATCCAGTCCCAAAGCCCCAAATTTTGACGTGTAGGATGACCACCACTTTCCCCAAGCGCAATGTGATCAAAACATTTCCCATCTTGGCATAATTTTAAGGCAGCCAGAGCACCAATAACATGCCGGGTGATTAAAAAAAGTGTTCCAACCAACATGTCAAAGCTGTCTAGGAATTCCACCAGATCCATTTGGCAGATGGCCAAAGAGGAAGGCAGATGTCCAAGGCTACAATGTGGAGAATCATCAGACCCCGTCAAAAAGAGCTCCCGCCAGCTTCTGTCTGGGGCTACAAAACTGAAGTGGCTTCAACAAGGCTGCAAATTTCTCTGCTGTGTTCTGCCCTGTCATCCGGCCTTCCACTCTGTGGACATATGAGAAGTTATGCACCATCCAGGCCATCTACAACCACCAGAATGACCATGTCTTGGCCATAGCAAAGGAGGACCTCTTGGTGGAGATGTACATGGCTCTTAAGCAACAGAAACTGCCCTTGGTGATGGTGGGGGTGGGCATGACATAAGACGGGCGCGAGACACCCCTCATTTTCATTGAGGAGGGAGTTCAGATCAACCAGGCCATTTACCCTGAAAAGCTGAGTGAGAAGGTGATCCCCTGGGTCATGTCAGAGTGTAGGAACTGCCCTCTGACCTTGTAGCAGGGTGAGGCACCTTCCCACACAGCCCACATTGTTCAAGAGTGGTGCATGGATATGCTCAGTGACTTTTGAAGCAAAGACGTCTGGCCTCCAAGCTTGCTGGACTTGTCACCCATGGATATAATGTGGTAAGTATGGTCAATCTCTGAGACAAGATCATGCTCCAAGTCTGTGCCAAGTGTCAACATCCTGAAGCAACAACCTCAGCAAGGCCTGGGACAATATCTCTCAGGAGGAGGTCTGAGCCATGACCAGACGGGCCATCACCAGGTTCAAGGATGTTGTCAAAACCCCGGGGCAGATATTTTGGAGAATAATAATGCCAACACATATTTTGCTTTCAGATGCAACATTTTTGTAAAGGTCATTGTTAAAATTTCAAAAGTGGTATCATCTTTTTAATAAAAAAGTGAGAATTCGTCTGCAGACCAGAGTGTACTTGGAGTAATTTTTTGTTTGCATGCACTATGTGAAATCCTGAAATTTGCCTGGACACCCTATACTTTCTGACATTTCATTTGGAACTTGTAGTTGGAAATGTTTTGATGCTTTTTGGCTACTGTTTTGGTTGCCCGACATGATAGGCGACAGTCCAGACAGCCTTTTCCTGACTGGGTAGACACCAGGTGATACCTTCTCTAGTCCCTCGGGGAAGAGGTTATGGGAGACAATAGTATTACTGAAAGCACAATCTGCCAGTAGTTCAAGCTCATCAAAGACCTTGAGGGCTTTCTATTCCACACTGACTGATCAGATACATAGGGGTCACTGACACATCTCCTAGTTGGAGCCCTGTATTACGTCTTTGAAATGTGGGTTTTGGAACATGCTGTGTGTTCTGTAACTCCTTTTTGATGGGAGGTGGAGGTATCCTGCCCCCCCCCTCTCCTTGGAAAGCATCCCTAACCTGAGCAGTGACCATGGAGAGCTGAAATTACAATTTAATGCACAGGAGACTTGCAAATGTAAATTTGTTTTATCAGGATTGACGTCATGACAGAAGTGTCAGCAGATGGCACATCAGATGTGAGAGGGAGAAAGGGGAATCACTGAAGTATCAAACGGTGAGCAAAACAAGAGAAAGTGTTCAAAAGGTCCACAAAAAGCCCTCTGCAGGGGATAGGGGATGCTGGGCAGCAAAGTAGCCCTGTGTCCTGCAGAAATATATGATGGTTCTTTAGACTTTCCGGGAGACGGCAAGTAACGTTGAGAACATTTTTCACCAATCACCTCTCACAATAAGCTACATCGAACTGGTAGGTTGGTAAAGGAGGGACTCAAATAAGTTGAGTTACTGTTATGGTGAGACTCAAATAGACATATAACTTGGACAATGGAGGAGAACAAACTGCAAGCTTCTCTCTTTTTCCCAGTACCATACCATGACATTCTGGGAGTTTCTCATGCAACAAAAGTCACGTACGTTCACGTGGAACGTGTATCTTGAGGGAGCAACGAAGAAAAGAGCAATAGCTATGAAGCAGCAGGTGGGTATCTCGAAATGGGGAAGCATGAAGAAGAAGCCGTCAGGAATGAAGCAATCCAATGGCCTGCTCCAGGGCAGGATGAACCAGGTCGAGGTGTTCAAGGCTTTAGGTCCACAAAGGGACTTTTATATTGCTGCCCTTGTCCTCTACGACTGCTACAATCGTGTATGCACGTCTCGTCCCTGAGTTTTTCGCCACCAAACAAGATGAATTGTTGACGATCCCCCATAGACACATGCACACTGTGTCTGTAAGAGTTGTGTCTATAAGGGTTGTGTCAAACAGTTCTGTGTAGGTTGTGCCTCAAAGTCATGACACGAAGTGCAGCAACGCCAGTGCGATGTAATGACAAAATTCATCATTCCTCACCTTCTTGTGAGTTTTCTTTTGCTGAAATTGGCCAACATTTGGATGCAACTCTGCAACTTATTTCAGCCATTGGGTCATATTTTGAAAGAAATGGTGTTAATTTGAGCGTATGCAAGTCCTTGTGACGTACGGAAGGGGCTTTCTTGAATTTTGCCTTCTTTTCTTTAAGTTACTTGGGTGATATCATGTTCAATTAAAACATTACTGCATATCGCATAAATATACGGGAAGAACAGGACAGTTTTCCCTGCTAAATAAAGCATATGATGGCGCTTCATCAGTGCTGCCATGTGTGTGAACCGTAAGAATTCTTGGATCAGCTTTGACTCATCCACTGTACTCATCGAGGAAATGCCTTCCATTACCAGCAAAAAAGTCAGCCTCCCATTGAAGTTTCTGGGTATTTCACTAGGAATTAGGAATATAACTTTTAAGTCTTGTTGCTGTAGGATAACCCATTTTCTCCACTTATTCATATGTACCCCATGCAGTCACATTTGGGTTGACTCTGACATCACACAACGACGTTCGTGGAAAATGGCTCGGTTTTCTCCCCATGCATATGTAGTAAAGTAGTAACGGGTCATTCTATTTGTTTATATCCGTCCTCTTTTGCTTGAAGTTACTGCTCCAGAACCTCATTTAGCAGGGCACAAAGGTTTCTCTGTGTTGACCACATTAGAAGCGAAAATGGTCTTCTTGCTGTGAGAGCAATTGCACAGTAAAAAAGGGGTTGAACAGTCTTTTCGCAACGCAAAGGGTTTTTTCTCAACTTCTCATTTTGTTCGGTGAGCTCATTTTTCTGTACAGGTTCTGCAGGTAAACAAAAATGAGTGAGGAAAAGTGGACTTTTCTCCACACATTTACTGTGGAGAAAAGTCCACTTTTCCCCACTCATTTTCAAGATTTCTAGTTTTGTTTCTGTAACATTCATGCCGCACTACGTGTGTGAGAGTGACTCAGAGTGACAATCGTATCGGCAGTAGCGATGGATGAGGATAGAAGTAGAGGGAACTGATGCAGCGAAGTCTGAGTTCAGACTGGGGATACGGTGTATTTTTGTATACAGTTCACATACAGTAGACACAATTATCCTGTCTGCTTCCTCATGCCCATGACCTTGCACATGCACACATAGCAGCACGCTGCAGTTTCCTTGGATCGATACTTTCTTTTGAAGTTAAGGAAAAACCCTTTGCGTTGAAAAAAAAATCGTGTGCTGGCCATGATTCTGAATTGGGTGAGTGATAAGCAGTTAATTCAACTCGGCAATTCCAAAACATGTTATGATGTCCAGAGATGAGCACCTTTACTCGTGAACAGGAGGAAACTCGTGCTTCGAACTCATTGCCTCCTGTTTACTCATAAAGCTGCTCATCTCTGGACATGGTAGCATCTTTTCTCTAGCCTCGTAGAAAACTGCTTATCACACACCAAATTCAGAACCATAGCAAGCACAAAATTCTATTGCTTAGTGTGAAAATGGCAATCGACAGATTTATGGCATTCGTTTGCAGCTCCTCCTTACTTCAATTCTTTCATTCCCAAAAAATATCTCGAGAACTTATGACTTGAATGATGTCTCACCTTTTCTCTTGCAGCTGATAAAAGAGTATATGTTTTGCGTCTCATTTTGATATGCATGTACGTAAATGAGCGATTTCTGGCCATTAACAAATTTAGACATTTCTACTGTTCTGGCGCTATTTTCGTGCCAGGATTTATGCTGGGTCTAGCTCCATGTATCTTCCGTTATTGACGAAGAGTTAAGCTCACACTGTCACTGCCATTTTTGAGAGGCTTGCAAATCACATGAGACGCTTTCTAAGACACATTGTTGACCTCTGCATTTATACTCTCTATGTCTGAGAGACTCTGACCCAACGTCAATCACACAGAAAGCCACACCTCTTAGCTCAATGTGGGCGCCCAGAAATCTCTCATTGACGTATTCACACTCCAAATGAGACGTTGTATTAGTACACGGGATGGGTCCTAACTGGCCCAAGACGACAACAACTCACTTGTGCGATCACTGCATAAGCTTACATCAAGTTCACCAAGCTTTAAAGCAAGGTTGTAAGCTAATTTTAACGTCTGACTCTTCCTTGCACACTGCACACGGCGCTTGACTGACTAAGCTTCACTGTTGTGCCAGGTTGGGACCCCGCTTCAGCCTGGCCTGAGATAAGACCACCAAATATCAGGGCAGGGCAACAGTTAAGACCCTGCCAAAGAAAAGACCAGCGATATTTAAGACCGGTCTGAGCCTCGGAAAAAGACAAAATAGAATGTTGCCGGTCTTGTGCATCAAGTACACCTCTGATATGAAGGACGACGAAACCAAGCAAAGGTGACTAAAACGAGAATGAAACATCGAGCCCTGTTCTGACATGAAAAGTGAGTCAAAGGCTAAAAAGCAAGCTTCACTTCTCAGCTCGGTGAATGACTTGAAGTCACATTCGCTTAGTTCTTCAGTGTTTCAGTCATCTTTGAAGTCAGATTAGCGCTGAGTTTTTTTGGCAAATTTTCATCTCTAAGATCTCGTCCCATCCATCTCAAGAGTCCTTCATGAAGAACTTGTGTGCACAAGTTCCCGTTGCTCTGGCCGTAGCTACCATCAAAGTGGTCTGAACTGTTGCTGGTCTGAAATGTTAAGACATCGCAAAGGGTGAAGGGCTCTTAACAGTCTTAGTCTTCTCTGGCTCGGCTGAAGTGCGGCACCGTCGTGTGCCACATGTGAGCGGACAGTGGTCCAAAATTTGTTTCTACTGCTCTAAAACGAGGACCTGCAGCAGTTGGACATGTTCTTGGCACACTCTATAATTACATTGTTAATTACATCGTTAATCTCGGGTAAAACACGCCTTGGACTCCATCTCAGCAATACTGCACGAATGCGACATCCCGAAGTACATCGACGCCATTGGCTCCATAATGCTGACGTCGTTCTGGGGTCGTCGGATTATGTGAAAGCCATTGGAAGAGACTTAGTGGAAAGGGGGGTCTGGTGTAGGGACCCCCAATGCCACTTCTAGTCTACTACACACCAAGTCAATGAAGCCTAATGATGTGGCTTTAAGCACGACACTTGGATTTGCTTTTGAGCTTCGTCACCTCCCTCAAGTCCACTTGCCTCATACGTGCCAGGCATAGCTGGATGCTGCTTTGCCTTTTCCTCTTCTCCCATTGTCACTTGCACGAGTGGAACTGCTTCATAGGCAGGAGGGCAGCAAAGACAACTTTTTGTGGTCGTGTCACACACTGTTGCTTTCACTTATCCTCTTCTCAGTTGACAATGTAGGCAGAGGTGGACACAACTGAGGGGATTTCCCGTAAAACTCAGCTGAAGCTCAGCTGCAGCAACTTCTTTCTACTTCTTCTGGGAAATCTGGCGCATTAAACCATATAAAAGCTGGCAAAACGTGCTAAAAAAGTGAATAGGGAAAGGATGAGAAAGTCAGGACCTTTCATTGGTACTCCGTCTTTCTTCCGTCCCCACAAGCAGGCTCCGGGGGGGGGGAGGAAAGAGAAGTTTGTCACGAGTCAACAGTCTCGACTGTCACAGACTTTTCAAGCAAGAAAAGCCCCAAACTTACAGAGAAAGTAGCAGGGGACGAACACTATGCAGCATCATGAGTCGAAAAAGGAGCGCGATGCAAATCGTATTGACGACATGTGCAAAAAGCCCGGAAAGTTCAGCTTTCTCTCAAGACTATCTTTAGAACTCATTCAGTGGGAGTCGTTCACTTGAGAGTGGAAAAATATGTGAGTTTTCGACCAAAACTGTCACTTGCGTGTGCTTTTTTAATGCATCATATATAGTTTTTGAAAAAAACACTTGAAAAGGAAGTACACTTGAAAGGTATCAACCACAGTGTGCGCAACTGTATGCACACACATCAATATCAATTCTTATTCGAATTTTGATGTGAAACATAAAAATCTTTACTGTTTCACTTATGTTTTAGCTATTTCAGGAGAAACTATTTTGGCACATCCTATATCACTCTGCCTTTTCATCCGCACTTTTTAAATGCTCTGCTTTTTCATGAAAATCAGCTGCTCTCTGTACTTTGTCGGTGAGCTTGACCAGAAAAATGACAACATTGTCATCCAATACCACAGGGGCAGAGACGAAATGTCCAGCCAAACCTCGTGGAGCATTTGTGTGGTGTAATTCAACTGTTGGGACAAATTATTCTACCAATGGAGCACGTAGATTCAGCTGATAAAACAGTGCTGTATGTTTGGACTTCACTACAGGGTTGAGCGAAAAATTGATAACCTGGAGAAATGTATTTGCTATAGAACCGGACAGTTAGAATTGCATGATATTTTCATGGAAAAAGCAGGTAGCACGCATTAATTTTGCGCTACAATTTCTAGTCAGAGTGACCACCCCCTGTTTTTTCTGGCAAGGTCATGATACGTATTTCTTCACCAATTTGCTGCTGGTTTGCACAATCTCCCCGAAAATACTGTTCTAGGCCTTGATGATAGCAGCCGTCACACAAAGACGGAGGCCAAATGTTCTTTATCCAAAAGTGCTGACACTGCTTTGAACACCAGTACTACACAGCCTGTGCACGTGCAGAATCTTGAGTGAAGCAGACTTGTTATTCATTATGAATCTGAACCGATTTAGGTCACCTCCTCCTTTAAGGACTTCAAGTATACTCCTTATTTATCTTGAAATAATCAGGGATTCTGAAAACTGGTGAATTTTCGCCATTGCTATCAATAACACATCGAGGCTGTTCGGTTTTGGGGCAGTGTGAGCCTGAGTCAACATTGGATCATTCTGGGAGTTCAACTTCCTCAAGACGTTGCACAGTTGTTCATCACTGTAGATCACAGCTATACCGGGAAAGTGCAAAAACCAGCCCTGCAACTTGCAGCTTGTGGGTCTATTCTTCTCCGTGGCAGCTGAGAGCAACTGATGCTGTCTCTGATTGGGGGGGATATCGAAAAGTCTCAAGTTCTTCTTGGCCACCCTTCCCATGGTCCTCCGCGACATAACGTGCTCCTTGGCAAACTTTGAGACGGAGTACTATGGAGATCACCCGACCGTGTGTTTGACAGCACTGGCAAGCAAGTGCCTTTGACCTCTGAGTCCTGGAATGCCCTGATCAATGTCTTCTAAGTATCCCTTCAGACTCCCGGAGTTGTTTTCAGCAGCTCCAGAGAAAACTTTGTGTACACCCTGTGTCTTTTGAATGATAGAGGAGGCCATGTTTCTCTTTAGCATTTCAAACCCTTCGTTTCTTTTCGTCGTCATGGTGAAGCTACTTTCAAACTTGAAACTCGATGGTAGAAACAAAACTTGTGGCAGAGGAGTACGGATATATTTAGATCTTTGTACAGTTGCGCGCACTCTTGAAGTTCTTCAAATAGCTCCCAGTATTTGGGTTAACAAATTCTAAACTGTTCTGAAGGCCGACCTCATCAGCTGACGCAGCTGTCGTTTTTTCATGCAGTCAGGGAGCTGTTGCACCTCTCCCTGTCTGTAGCTGATTTTTTTCATCGCCTATGATCTCAGAGCGCTCTGTTTTCTGCTCGGCACCATAAAGCAACCAAACACATGGTGTTCGCTTGCTTTATGTCGGCAGTCGCTCTCCTGTCAGGGTTCTGTGGTCACTCCCACTATTATAGAAAGCCCGATGTCCACCCTGCCCTACCTGCATTTGCTTTATGTTGTTTTTGCCGTAATAATTGATCGGTCCTGGTGAGTAAGACTGCCGAGAGTTTGGAAGGTTGAATTGGAATTAGGAACATTTTTTGAAAGGTTGAGTTGCTCGCTGCTCTGTAGGGTGATCAGATTTTGGTTCCTTTTTTTTTATTTCCGTAGACTGCTCATACGACTGCACTGGACGTTCTGAAATTAGTGGATTTTATTCAGTGCAGGGTTAAAGGAGTCCTCGTTCTACTGCAAAGCTCTCTGACGTCGTTGAGTTTGGCGCTGAGAAGTGTCCTTGTAGGACGAGCACCACGCTCAGCAGAGAGTAGAAAGGCGATGTGGGAGAGCTCACAAGCGCTGAAAAAGTGAACGTGCCTTGACAAAGCGTTTGACAACAGTGTCCAGATGCTTTGTGTTGAAGAGAGCAACAAAATGACCGGAGAGGTCAACTTCTGGGCACAAATTTCTCTGTAGAACTTGACTTTATGAGTAAAAAAAAAAAGGAAAAGCGTCGAGTGCAAAAACAAGGTGAAACAGCTTTCTGCATGCACGGTATGGGCATCACCTACAGGCAAGGTGACTCGCACTGACACTAGATGCGCGTGTTCTAAATTTCACGAACATCGCTGTTTCGTAGTGACGAGAGAGTGGTTTCCTTATCCTGGAGAGGCCAATCCTGCTTGCACGCACTCCTCCAGCAAGTCTTGGTCTTCTGATCTCACTCAGGATGCTGAAGAGCCTCAGCATTTGAAGAGGGCAGGTAGAAAACTAAGATTACGCCCTTGGTGACCATTCCGAATGGGGCATCGCCAGCTTGACCTTGATAAAGATGCACTTGAAGCCAGAGAATCCCATTGCCTCTTCCTAGTGTCTCAGCCTCACTGAGTAAGGTTGAATAACGGTTTAATGAGGTGAGAGTGGGTGATGTTGGACTTGAATAGGTACTCGAAGGCGAAGGAAGACCTTCCCCTGCTGCACGACCGTAATGGAAGGAGTGGCCTTGTCCGCCTTTAACAAAGGGCAAAACCAGAGAATGCATTGCATCTTGCAGTTGTTTTGTCATAATTCGTGTAAACGCTTTAATCAGCACCAACGGACAAATCATAGTAGACTTGACTGGGTTTTCAACCGTCTTACGCACGTCTATTTCGTTTCTTTGATGTTGAGATACTAAAGATGCGTCACTTTGGCGCTTTTGCACATCGTCTCGTCACTCTGATGGCCAGTCAACATCAAGGCTGCTAGAAGACAGGTTTGCGCATTTTGAGACAAGTTTCTGTGACGTCATCACTGGGAAAAACGAAGCTTAGCCAATTCAGCCTTCAGCAGGGCTGCCCAGGCGGACTCCAGGTGGTGAGGTCACGCCCGATGCTGTGTTGTCGCCAAATGCCCAAACCTGGTCTCTGGTAGCCTTGGTCACAGACTTAGTAGTTACACCCAGACCTCCAGCCTGGCAGCGCCCCCTATTGGATCCCTGATAGGCAGCTTGGAGGCCGAATGACAGCTTGAGGGGAGGGAGG
>JAAUXU010008594.1_pt1 | contig 13659 bp, 13 predicted proteins | sample 7278151 | NCBI WGS metagenome assembly JAAUXU01 (sample SAMN14350113, study PRJNA611818) | marine sediment metagenome | isolation source: surface marine sediment (1.8m) | place: French Polynesia: Moorea | collected 2018-08 | reverse complement strand
GCCAGGTCCGTGGTGGCCAGGTCCGTGGTGGCCAGGTCCGTGGTGGCCAGGTCCGTGGTGGCCAGGTCCGTGGTGGCCAGGTCCGTGGTGGCCAGGTCCCTAACCTTACTAATTCCTATTTCCATACCTTCTCACACTTCAAAGACATATTCCGGCTCTCTAGGACATGCCCCACACTAAACCCTTATGACAGGTTCAGGATTCCCAACTTATTGGTTATGTATCTGTGTGTGTACTTGTGAAACAAGGTGGTAAAGAAAGAATCGTTGGTCTCTTAACATGCTGTTTCACATTATCCTTGAAGTTGGGATTTTTCAATGTAACCAACAGAAGTCGACCTATCCTTGGGTGAACCTTTTGAGAGACATGTAGTGACTGAAGATTCTCTGGCAGATCATAAGATCATTTACGCTTTTCTCTGACTATCGGCCAGCTTCTGGATCAGCCCCCTGGCCTCCTTCCAGTGACTGGCTGTTGGAAGGACACAGGCAAGCATGCATATTGCGCACAAGTCTGAATCAGGTCTTCATTGGGTTAAAATATGGTTCATTATTTCACATGTGTAGCATTATTTCACATCCATGAAAAACTGAAGTTGTATGTCACATTGTGAGAGGTGAGGTGGATTATGTGACAAGCACAGTTCTCACAAAGAAAAAACAGGCCTCTCTCTCCATGTTTCAAAGATAAACATCTATGACTGTGTCTGCGTCACACATCAGTATAGTTGGGTATAAAAGACTGACCCCACTTCTGCTCAGGCATCTAGTTGGCACTTACGTCTCCTGAAGGAAGAAGCATCAGGACAATGTCAACAGCAATCATCCTATTCGCCTACATCTTGGGGCATCAGGCTCTCCTGGTAGCATCAATGGGTAATATACCCTAGCAGATATTTCCATTCAAACCTTCTAAACTGAACATCATTTCCCCATTGCACTGCAGATGGAGAGATGGAGTTTATAAGACAACTCTGCATCCCTCCCTGCCCAATGTGCCTACGGATAAGGTTTACATCAGACAGACATGAGCAAAGCCCCCCAATGGTCCATTTTTTAGGGGGGGTGCAGCTTTCCCTGTCTACTACACAGACATGTTTATTACACAGAAATGTCATATTTTTGAAAAAGAGAACGTTCTCTGGGGTCCTTCTTTAAATTTCACTTACATTTAAAAAGTTTTGCAACATAATGAAATATATAATTGAAATTATATTTGTTGGGTCTCAGGCCTGTGCAAAATTTTTTTTGACCAAAGTTGTAGTCCTTTAGATGCTGAACACAGATATGCATGTGGCTCAGTAAAATGACCATTGTTGAGCAAGTTATTACCATTTTAATATTGCAGGTTATTGGTTTAAACTGTCAAAGAAGCACATGCAGCCATGGCAGGAAGACAAACCCCTCCCAATATCCAGTTCTGTCCAAGTTTGGGGCCATACTTGGCCCAAACACATTGTGTTGGGGAAATATTTTGAGTAAAGATTATAAACTAACTTAAAATCAGTACTTGGGCACCTAGAGAGGTGGAAACAAGACAAAAGCGTGTCATTTCTACTGGTGAGTGCTACTCTGGGTGCACATTTGAGTCACGACTATTTGTTAGGTTACCAATCCTTGTTCAAGGTTATAAACTCACTGTGTGAAATGAGTTTCTTGGCACCTAGAGAGATGGAAACAAGACAAAGTTGTGTCATTTGTGAGTGCCACTCGGGGTGCATATCTGACTCATCACTATTTGTTAGTTGATGAATTGTTGTTAAAGGTTACAATCCACTTAAAATGAGTTCCTTGGCACCTAGAGGGGCAGTCCTCATGACAACACACCATATTTCATACAGCTTTATTTCCACTGACAGATTACCCTTTCAAACTTACGGGTATAACGTTTTCCATTCCCAGATTGTAGTGATCCCTCTCTGACTATTAACTACATTCCTCTTCTTGGCAATTGCTACTACCTTTTTGGTGATGTATCAGGGGAACCAAGAGATGTTTCATATCAAGAGGCACTTGACACATGTGGTGCTAATGGTGGCTTTTTAGCAGAGCCAAAAACTGCTGATGAAATGGCCCTCTTTGCCCCTGGAGGACAATTTGGCAACATAAATACGTAAGCATCACCTTGTTCTCTCGGCAATGCTTGGCATTCACTTAAATTTGTCCTTTTTTTCAAACAGGGCCTGGGTTGGCATTAAGGATGTTGGCGAGAACGGGATGTGAGTAAATGTTCATTCTTCTCTGTCAACAAGTTTGTAGCATTGCCACAGTTTCACCATGCTGTCATGCATTTGTCCAGAGGAAGACTGCCCAGCTCACCTTTAATGACACTTGCTCTTTGTAGAAGTAGCGGCATGATATAACTCTCAATGTAAGGAAGTGCAGTGCTGTCATATGAAACACCCTTCTAGAAGGGACCGGCCACAGGTTTGCAGGCCAACACACCTCTACTTTTGATGATGAACAAAAAAGATGCTCATGACTGCAAACCTTTCCTGCTGCCAAAGCAACTCTGCAGGTGGCAGGGACATGGAAGAACTTTGGGCACAATAGAGCAAAAGTACCACTGCACTGAGCACAAGGACAATGCACCACAGACTTACCCCTGACAATCTTGTCTCTCTCACCATGACATTGACACCTGAACATCCTGACAGTATGTACCCCAGCAAAGGCTGGGGCTGGGTGGTTAGTCAAAAGTAGGACGCCTGATTTCTTCCTGCTGGTATCAGGCCTTCATAGAATGCTTGATGTCATCAACCCCAGCTCACCGTGTTAAGTTCCACTTTCAGCTTCAAGTATGCAACCAGCCTGGCCCCCTTCACTCTGACAAACTTCTGGAAATCTGGTGAACCAGACCCCAACCAACCAGCTGATGACTGCGCCTACTTCTCAAACAGTGCAGAACTGGAAACCCAGACTTGTGGACAAGGTGGTCGTTTTGTCTGTCAAAAGAAGTCAGGTACAGACAGAAATTGTTCCACCATTTTTATGCATGAGTTTGAAATCAAAAGTGAGAAGTGCCTCTCAGGGGACATTCTGTATTGGGAAAGCAATGTTTTGAACACATGGAGTAATACCCATCCTTAAGACCACCAAGAAGTTTTTTCTTAGCATGCCAAGGTGAAGCCAGTGAGTTCAAAGAAGTCGTAGGACCTATTTTTTCCCTTTATGGCGTTTTTTTCTTCTTATGCTTAGTTATTTCACCTCTCATAATTCTTCCCCAAGACGCAGACAATATGCTGAAGTTAAGATTGAAAAAAGAAAACTCTTCGTCAGCATTGGACTTCCCTTTCTTGTTCAGGGCACTTATAAGGCCCATGAAAATGCTTCTGACTTGCAGGTGCCCGGATTTATTAGCTGTTGAAGTTTCTGTCACCTTTGTTTCATTTCCCTGTCCTTTCTTTTTTCTGACTCATTTGCATGCAAGCATTTTTGAGTCCGAAAGCTCCACAGTTACCTGCCGTAACAGCAAAGCGTAGTGCTTCCAGAAGTGCCCCTGTTCACACTTGTTGTCATTGACAGGAAAAGTAGCTGTGGTGTCACTATATAAAGCCGATTCTTTTAGTTTAGTCAACACAATATGTTTGTAAGAGTGAACGTTTGCATTGCTTGATTTAAGGCATATTCCCTAATTTGGTAAACTTACAGGCAGAAACTCAACCAAAATTCCACCGTCCACATTCCAAGAGACTTCATCAATTGAGCAAAGACTACTCACATTTCCCAAATGTTCAAAATTTCCAATATTTCGCAAATGTGAAGGCCGATGCCTTCACATTTGCTTTATTGCATTTTTCACCTTTTTATGCATTCCATCAGAAGTGGCAGCATGAGAGAAAAGTCCTACATTGAAAATTGGAATACAAACATTTTCTCACTTCAGTCTGTTGAAGCCTAGAATGTTTTGCAACTAGCTAGTGTTCTGCACCTATTGCTCTGTACTGTTACTCCATGCTCATTGTAGAGCCCTCTGGGCCTGAACCTGGCAGAAATGCATAAAAAAGTATGACCTTTTTCCTTGAACGTCCATAATGCATGCATATCAACCACACCTTCTGATGCACCTCAGGCTATTTTATAAGATTTCAGACTCTCTGCATTTTCTAATTAACATTTCTTCAGGGCCGGGCTCTGGTACTACCATAAACCCACCAGTAATCGGTAAGTGAACAAACCAAGTGTCATGTATGTCATATGAGTCTTTGAGATGAGAACTGTTGATTTTCAATACATTCTGAGAAGGACACATGGCTGGTAGCGTAATCAGACATGAGTGTAGGGGGTTGAAAATACCCTTTTCTCAAGTGGGGGGATTTACAGCCTCCCATGACAACTTGAAAAATGTCATAACATATCAAAATATTTTACTGATGTGCTGTTTATCGGGATCTCAGACCTGTGCAAAATCACATCGCACAAAAGTTGCAGCCCCTTCAGTGCTGAACTCAGGTGTGTGTTTGGCTCTGTGAAATTACTGTTATTCAGGGAGAAATTAACCACTCAATAATGACTGACTGTAAGGCATTGTACGTCGCACTGTACATTGTATGCATAATATAGCATTTTTTGGAGTTTGCTATGTACTTCCTAAAGGCAATTGTTGATTTTGTCTCTTCTTCCCTTCAGACAATGACAGCCCCTTCGAGGAAATTGGTGGCAAGTGCTACTACCTTTATCCTGAAGGGCAACCAGAACGAAAAGATCAGCACTGGGATGATGCACAAGACATATGTGATGAGCTAGATAGCCACTTAGCTGAGCCAGTGGGCACAGCTGAGTTGGACCTCTTTCGTTCTGGCGGTCCATTTAACGGCATAAATGTGTAAGCATTACTTTGTTCTCTCAACAATGCCTTTTGCATTCACTTCCCTTTGTACTCTCTCTTGAACAGGGTCTGGATTGGCGTTAGGGACACTCAAGGAAGCGATGCCACGTGAGTAAATGTGCATACTTCTGTGTCAACAAGTTTGCAGCATGGCCACAGTTTCAACCTACTGACATGCATCGACCCAGGGGGGAAACCAGTGCACCACAATGGCAGTTTTGCTTTGTTGCAGAAGTGGCATGAAATCATTCTACGCAAGCATCACTTGCAGTGCTGTAATATGAAAAATCTGCCTAGGTCATAGGCCTGGATGCCAGCACACCTCTGCCTTTCATGAGGAGGACAGAGATGTTCATGAAGGGAAACCTCTGGCTGCTGTTGAAGACACTCTGCAGTTGGCTCCCTGGGCAAAATGGAGCCAAGTGAAGTTTTAGCAACCAAAAGCAGCACTGCACATGTTGCGAACACAACGTGCAACAGACTTTCCCCTAAGAATTTAGTTTCTCTCAAAATGTCATTGGTGCTTGAACACACTAACACTGTGTGTGCCAGCCAAGGCTGGAGTTGATACAGTGGTCACACGTGAGACTGTGTTATGTCGGATTTCTTCCTGGCGGTCTCTGTCCCTCATGGAACTCTTCATGTCATGTTATTACCACCAGCTGACAATGTCATGTCTTACTTTCAGCTTTGAGTATGGAACCTTTCCTTTTTCAACATTTTCTGCACCTGCGAGTTACAAGGCCTCAAATTTCCCAGACCCTAACCAACCAGCTGATGACTGTGTCTACTTCAATAATGACGGCTTATTGCGAGCCCAGACTTGTAACCAAGAGGGGCGTTTTGTCTGTGAGAAGAACGCAGGTACAGGCAGAAATTGTTCCATTTTTATGCATGCATGGTCAGAGCAGAAGAGCAAAGTAAGGGGTATCTTCCGTCCCGCCATTTGTTGCTGCTTGATGTTGGACAAACCAGTGTCTCAACAACATGTGATATCACCCACCATAAAAACCCTTATGAAGTTTTTCCCCGGCAGAGGAAGGTGAAGTCAGGGAAGTTGGGGAACTCGTATATGACACATTTTTCAATTCTTGGGATTTGCTTCCTCTTTAGCGCAGTGGCCAGGGTGGTGAACATGTATCGGCTGTGGATAGAGGGAGAGATAGGAGCCTGTACAATTCTATATAGCTTAAGGTCATAAGTATAAGGAAGCAGACAACAGAGGCAAGCCTTGCCCTAGTCTGGTGTCTGGACTACATAATGCTCCCGCTTTGCAGAAACCTGCCCAAAGATGGCTTCCCCTTCCTGTTCCGCTGGTATATAAACACTCTGAGATAAAAAAAACATTACAACCCACTCAAAAAATCAGACTTTGCTTATTCAACTCTGTCGTCACTCTCACTACCTCACACATTCGTTGCCCAGCAGCAGCAGCTTCAGCACCACTGCTGATATAGATACTGTACTGTAGAATTGTAGCGCAATGTTACAGGGACAGAAAAATCCCATAGGTTAGTTTGTTTACTTGGGTTGCGGTGTTGTAATTGTTTCTCATCCTGTATTTTTCTTTCATCTTTCAGAAGCATTTAGGGCAACACTGTCTTGGTCGTCAGGAACATACTACGACCTCGACTTTGCCGCCAAGGTCTGTTCGGGGCCCAGCCAACTTTGTATAGCCACTTGGTTTAGTTCGTTTTGTCAGGGCGCTAATTACCTCAATGATGATAGTGTAAGATGCTGACCCACCTGTACTTATTCTGTGTGCTTGCTGACCTGGTCATATCTTCTAGGGCTTCAGTGGCGCGGAGACAATTCTCTTTCCCACTGTTAACCCCGGCAGACGTTATCTGCTCTACGTGAAGAAGTATTTTTCATTCGGAGACATAGGTGGCTCTGGGGCTACTGTGACCATCTATGGTCCTTGTGGATCAACAAAGACATTCACGGTCTCGCCCAGCGCCAACGAGAGGTTTGTTTAAAAACACTAATTATCTCACAATGCTTCTCCTCGAACCTTCCGCAATCATGTCTTCTTTTTCCAGTTACTGGCTGGTTGCAGAGATTGACGCAGCTGCTGGTTTCGACGGCATTACTATCAAGAATGAATACACCAATAGTGAACCAAACTGCTAGAGTGAAGACTAGTTCCATTGCTTTAGTGGAAACTGCCAGCTGAAAAAATAAAGAACAGAATGCATTGCAACTATGCTGAAAGATGTCTGGGGTACCTGAGCATTAGCCCCGCGTACTTGGTCTCCTTCGCTCTTCCCCTTCGCCCTATTTCTTCGTCTGGCATGATTGATTGAATAAGCCTGTGTAGCGGTGGCCCCCAGGCCTCAGGCCTATGAAGTTATGTTAAGATACTTTAGCCTTGACTCAGCTCAGCCAGGTGAAAAATTGGGGGCCTGTTTTTCGGGGAATCCAGGCAACAGGATTCGGGGAGTGGTTAGGGTCCCATGTTGGGCATCCTGGGACGCGGGCATTTTGCCACATACCGCCAGGTTCAAGTTTTTTTGGAGTTTTTTATTTAGAGTGTGGTAAGTGTTGAACCTTGGGTTGAAGTTGGTGGGGTAGGGATGTGCCCTCATTGCTTCCTACCCCTGCGGATGAGCTTGTGGGAATGGGGTTGAGGACCCTGGCTGGGGTGCATTAATTTCTTTTCTTTTCACCCAGTCCTCACCCTAGGGACTACCTTCTTCTGGGGTAGCTCCCTCCTATCCGTTTGAGTTCGGCTAGAGTTTTTTTAAGTTTGAGTTAGGTTAGGTCAGTTGCACCACGTGTGCATACCACATGCATACGGCTGGACATAGGGCCATTTTCTCATTAACTGTTTGAGGTAGGCTTGGAAAGTAGAAGGGGGGACCTAATGGTGTTTTTCAATTTAGTCATTTTAATCTTTTTAGTATTTAATGTTTGACAATTGACCGGTTTTTTTTATGCGCACGACATGATTTGGAAGGCCCGGTATGCACGTCAGGTTAGGTTAGCTACGTCATATGCACATGCATGCGCATACATCCAAATTTGAACACACAAGCCTTAACACTGTTATTTTTGGTGTTTTTAACATGCAAAGACATTCCCTCACCCATATGGACATCCCCTTCCTCGTCATCCTGTCACAGACCAGTTTCGAGCAAGTCCAAGTGCTCTCACTTCGGTCTTAATGTCTGCTCATACTTTGACACTGCAACTAGACTCTGACCCCTACACACGACACATCGACTGGTGTGCATTTAACACTGAACGTATCAACCAAAAACTTGAAAGACAAGCTAATGGGACTATGCGTGCCATATTCTGTGGTATAAAATATGCTCAAATGGGTAGAGTTGCTTTTTAAATTTTTCAACTTTGCAAAGCTCTCCTGGCCTTAATAACTGTATAATTGTGCTGAAATTTGGCATGCAGGCATTAAATTCAAAGATCTTTTGTCACATTTCTTTGAAACTTTTTGTGAGTCTAAGTTCTGACATTTTTTCCCACAGTCTTAACATTGACCACGAAGATCTAGCAAGGGTCTTACTTGATGCAGGAACCTGAGATGCACAACTTTATTTAGTATCATTTTGGCTCTTCACCTGCTTCGCAAATTTGTGAATTGCAAAAATTTTATGAAACATGAAAAAAAGATCTCAACTTTCTCATCAAAACCTGTAAGGCTGAGCTCTCTTGGATGAATAGTCGCGGAGGGAAGTGGCCAAGTTTGTCATCACCTCTGTGTAGTAATTTTTTTTTTTTGAAATTTTTGGTCCAAAAATTATTCGCAGTCACAATAGGTTGCATGATTCTCTTCAATGTGCCTCTGATCACAGGCCCTAATATTTGTCTGATTGAGCTGAAATTTTGTAGGTGAGCATAAAATTTTAAGGTATTTCATTCTTTTTTTAGGAATTTTTTCGAGTGGTTTAACTGGCCTAACCTATGTTCTTCGAACCTGATTAAGTTCTTCAATTTATTTCACAGAATAATTGTGACCCATGGTACCTTTTCATAAGGTAGTGGCAGTGAACCCACACAATAATCATGGTCCCGTGGTGATCTATCACAGTAGTTATGGTCCGTGTGAGCCACTCCACATTAATCATGACCCACAACTGGTGCTAAGTCCTTTCTAATGTCTTCTACAGGAGCTAACTTAAGAAACTTTTCAAACAGGTCAAGTCCAGCTCTAGTGGCCCCTCTCCTCCACAGAAACAATGCCAGATGGTCAGTCATTAGGTCTTTTCTTCATCCATACACTGGCAGTGACCTTTTGGCATGAAGCCAACTGCCCTCTATTGTGTTTGTATGAGCACCTGTCACTGGATCCTCTAAGTCCTTGGAATGATTCACATTCACGTGACGGTACCCATGTTCATCCAGGCAGTCATACACCTTCCAGCAGTCCAACATGATGGAGCAATGTATTTATTTCTTGATTATTGGAAGCAGGGTCACTGTGTCATGTGCCTCCACCATGACAAAGAAGGCCCCCTGCTTCCCATCGAGCTCAATCCCACCAAACACCTACAAAGATATAGAATCAGAATCATGAGGGTCATATGTGTGCATATCCATGCACATGCACGCACATGCAAGTGTCTTTGTGCACATACCGTATGTCTTTCAGTTACTTCTAAAGCTTACCCAAGATCCATCCACATGGTGACCACAATTGTACTTCCGTTTGCCAAACTTTGATTTGTCTGTCTCCACAATCTGTCCTTTGCTCCCAATTTTTTCCTCCTTAGACAGAAGCCAAACCATGCAAACCTCCTGATGTACAAAATACCACTTGACAGTGCCAGTATTCACCACCATGGCCTCATGTTGAGCCTCCTCTTGCATATGCTCGTGGGCCCACGTATATGTGAGCTTGAGGCCCTCAGGAAGAGTCAGGTTGGAGTTGGCCTAGTGTCTGAGCAGATGCTCCCCTTCTGAAGGTCATGGCCCTGCTCACAAGGCCACTTCTCTCCGTCAGACACCCTAAGTAAGTGGAAGTCGCAGTTACAGTTGCTGTCACCTTTGCTGTTGCAGTCAAAGAGTCAAGAATACAAAGTATTTACAAGGGGTCTTTCCAGATAGTCATGGCCTTGCCACACTGGTAGCCCGAGGACAATGGTAAGAGACGCCTGGACCGCAAGAAGGAGATTGCTGACGCTTTGTCCCTAAGCACCTCTCTCTCCAGGCTCTCCAAAGTCCACCCCGAAACAACAGAGACAAGGTGCTCTCTCAAAGGACCGTCTAAAGGTTGACTTGGTCTTGATGTGTGTCAAGTCCCTGCTCACGTCAGATGAACTCACTCTGCTGACGACGAAGCTGTTGAGGGGAAACAAGCGTGGTGTGTACTCAGAAGCACTTCAAGGACCTTTATGTTGTAATTGCCTTCAAGAACACCTATGCATTTAAGTTCCCGGCAAAAGGTGTCTACGATTTTGACCACCGATTTATGTTGTGTTGGACTCGTCGATGGCAGGCGAAAAGATGCCGCCCAGCTTGGATGGAGTCAGTCCTCTTCCTCTCGTTCCTGTATGGTCACACTTATTTACTTAGAGGCTGGTCCAACAACCGTTCTTTCGTCCGCATTTTGCGCCTGGTGTTCCGTGTTTTGACTTCTGCGTCACGCACAAGGATGCGTAACTCTTAGTTAAATACATGCGTCATTTCAGTCCCCTTATGAGCATTGTTTGCATTTGTTGAACATCCGAGGTTAAGGGACGCCCTTTTTTCACACGTGCATTATATCACCAAGGAAAAAAGCGGACGTCTGACGAGCCCCTAAGTTTGTCAAACTTGCCATTCCAGATGTTCCTCTGGCGTGTCGCACGTGCAGACTGACGGTGGCATCCCTGCTTGCTTACCAAGAAGACTCAAGTCCTCCCAAAATCCTGAGTACCTGGTCCAATGATGACGATACTGAAGCTTCAACCGGTTCGTTTCACCTGAGATGATTCCCCATGGCATAAGGGCCTTAGCACAGGGATGTGTCAGGTCGACCTGGTAGCGAGTCCAAGTCAAGTCGAGCCTGTCATTTGATGAACCGCCGGCGGGCCAGCCCAACCCCAGTCGGCGACTTCTCTCGACGATGTGCCAGGAGGAGCACCGAATCCCAATTGACTGCAGTAGCAACTCAAATCCATGTCCATACATGTCATATCTGTGCTCACATCATTTCATCAAGGTCAGACCTCTCGAGCTGGTATTTCATTTGCCTTGCGGTACACCTAATATCCAATGGAAACGAGCCACATCTCTGAGCCCTCGGGGATCTTCTGGCGTTGCTCTGTGAAGCAGCCTCAACTTGCTCTTGTTCACGACCTCGGACATTAGAGGATGACGAGGATGGGGCCAGCGGTTGCGGTTCTATTCGGATGCTTAAAGCTATGCCCACGGTGCATTTAGAATTTAACATAACACGGTCAAGTTAAAATTTAGCAAAAGAACTGTGACTTCTCTCTACCTCATACGTCTTCTTTATCGTGTCACATGTTAGATGGTGACTTAAATTTGCCTACTTCTGTCTCACTTTCCCGGCAACCCAGTGCTTTTGGTAGTGTTGGGACGACTCCTCAAGTCCTTTCCATCCCTCATGCACTTAGCTAACCGCTTCACTGATCTCACGTAGACTTCCTTGAGAAAAGAGATCACCTACATTTCCTGGAGTTTGCCCTGTCAAATAATCGACTTGGAAGACTTCAGCAGTAGCATGAAGTCTCTCCTATACAAACTCAAGAACCAGTACATGGAGAATGACCCAGTCAGTGGCCTTCTTATCCATGGCACTTTCAGAAGGGACTTGGTCAAGCAGATACCTTACTGAAGCATTACAACAACGACAGCAGGTGAAAGTTCAATGAGAGGAAATGTAGGATTGCCATCAAGGCTACGTTTCTCACTAATCTTGCAGATAGTGATGTCGCCTTAAAAAGCACATTAACCTTAACACGAACCGTAAAAAAACCCACTCAGTTCTTCTATTGACTGCGAGAAATGGATATGACGGCATGTGACTTGCTGCTAGTGGTCCTGGGCTCGATACTCTCCGTTGCTCCCTTCGGCGAGCTGGCCAAGGTGCAGTGACCAAGGGCGTGGACTGCCAGCAGAACGACACCGACCTAGTTCCAGTTAAATGTAGATCGCTTTGCATTCTTGCGATAAAATCTAGCTTAACACATGGAGTTCGTGTCGCAGGGAGACGGAGCACGTCGAGACGGTTATTTGGTCTGGATGAGGGAGTCACGCTCTTAGAAGTCCTGCTACCTGCTACTTGGGCCTTCCAGTGCTGAAGACAAACATTCTGTGCACTAGTTCGATACTTGACGCATCAGACAGGACGTGCAAACGAGCGGATCATGACCTCGAGCAGATTGATCATGCGGCGTGATTCTACCTTGGTGTCTGTGGAGGCCACAGTCGTTGGACAGTTGTCGTCACCGTCGTAGAGGTCGTGTGTGATGGCAAGTGCAAACGCTCGAGCAGCGCTATACTAGGACCGTGCTCGGGCTCGGGTCTTGCCCGAAAGCCCGAGGCTCAGGTCTGGGGCCCATGGAGGGGGTTTCCATCGCAAGCAATGATAGATTTCTCCTGTTACGTATGTTTATTATCAATGTATATTATATTTTGTATATGGATTTGTGCAATGCATTTCATCAATGTTACTTATAGTTCCAGCATGAGAACCTAGGCGTGCCAATTGCGAAAGCTCCCGTGACTAGTGGGGCGAGGCAGCAACAACTGTGGCACTGAATGCAATTCGTAACCGCGAGTTCCGTGGTAAGACTTGACTCGACTGCTTGAAGACGAGGACTTGAAATGATGGGCTGTTCCACCTCTACATAGGAATGATTCAAGCCTGCTTCAACAATGAGTTTTTTGCTCGAGGAGATCTTGCCACTGTCCTTGTAGTCGCGAACAGATTCCAGCCAACGACCCCTGAAGCGTTTCTGAGGCGGGCCAAATTTCTCAAGAGGGCCCCCGTGGTAGTCAAGCCACTGTTGTTCTGATGTTCCAAAATTTCAATGACAAAAGTTAATAAAACTTTGGCAAGAGGTTTCTGTCAATGACACTTAGTACAGTACAGTGGACCTCGTTACATAGCATAGCATGGCATGCGTGTACACGTTTCCACAACCGTTGCCACTGCAACTGAACGATTTTTCGGAAGGGACTTGATGCTGGGATGACCAGACACGTTTTGGTTAACGTGGAAAGACCAGTTGCTACCTCTAGGCCGGGGATTTGGGATGGGGAGCCGGGTTGTGTAGCAATTGGGCAGGCAAAAGCATCATACACAACACCATGATGAATTTTCCATATTGATACAATTTATCCCACAGTCTTGGTAGCAACAACAGGTATGATGATGATCTCACCTTTAAATCAACAACTTTGTTGGTTCATGACCATAAGCATTTCTGATGCCGCTCAATCACCAGATAGTAAACAGATCATTTGAGCCAAACAGCTGGAAGTGTAATCTGCCAATAGTCAAAGCTTCAGTTTCAAATGACTCCCTCATTTTGAAACAGAGGGAGAAAGATGAAATCCATCAAAGGTTGTATCAAGCCAGACTTGTCTGTCCCTTCTTTGTCTGTGCGCACCACGCGAGCTGGAGTGGATGCAGCAGGCTCCTATATATAGTGCTTGGCGTAAATAATGTTGCTTGGTACATATTGATGCAATACTCTTAGTGAGATAATTGTAAGGTTGGCTTTTGCTGTGGAATGTGTGACTGAGAGTGTGGGACATGAGATCCTGCTGTTGCATAAAGTTTTGACTGTTTGTTAAGGCACCAGAGCACTTACAATGTCATTAGTTGATATGACCCCCATGCCAGATGCAACTGAATTT
>JAAUXU010022959.1_pt1 | contig 13667 bp, 20 predicted proteins | sample 7278151 | NCBI WGS metagenome assembly JAAUXU01 (sample SAMN14350113, study PRJNA611818) | marine sediment metagenome | isolation source: surface marine sediment (1.8m) | place: French Polynesia: Moorea | collected 2018-08 | reverse complement strand
GGGGGGAACACGGACAAAATTCTCTTCAAATTTCAGAGAAGGGTCAAAATTTTTGGACCTTCAGAGGGGCTCAGCCAAAGAATTGTCTAGATAGATAAACTTTAAATAGATTCCAAAATCAAGAGGGGCAACATCAAAAACCGCTCTTAATTAATCTTTCTTGGTGCGGGCTTGGCCAAAAAACAAAATCTACAACATAATGTTTTCCAGCACGGAGAATAGCCATCACCTTCCTGTCCACCCTCTCCACGCTCTCCACCACCCTCTGCCTCCTCCTCCCCTCCTGTGCCAGCTTTGTGCGGAGCTCGTCCCTCAAGTCGGACAGGTCGGAGAAGGAGGCGAATTCCAAGGGCACCGGTGTGACGCCGGAGGAGGAGGAGGAGGACGGGGAAGAGGAACCACCGCCTCCACCTGATTGCTGCCTGAATTATATTTTTTATAAATAATATTGGTATATCAGTGGCACATACGGTAGAAGTTACAAAACAAACGAATTTCATGGCTGTGGCCAGCATATTTACAGAAAATGACAGTGTGCTTTTTCAGATCTATTTATCATCTTGTCTCCTTTGCTATCTTCGAGGCTTTTGCACCAAATCAAAGCCGAGCTTTGAAAAAGCCTTAAAACCTTTCAAACAGCCTCCTGCTCTTGTGGGCAGAGCATTAAATGAAAAGCGTTTTTTATACAGTACCTCGCCTTCATCCTCCTGACTTTGGCATCTAGCTGATCGAGCCTCGCCCTCACGGCCTCCATGGATCTCTCGCAGGCGTCGCCGCAGCCGCCGTTGGACTGCCTGGGAGGAATTTGAATTAATTGTGTTACTAGTGCGTTATTTGTGGGAATTTCGTCGTCCTGACCTGGTCTCGGCCACCTGCAGCTGGTGCCTGGTCTCCTGCTCCACCCTGGAGATCCTAGAGTCGACGTAGACGAGCAGGGCGACCACCCCGATCAGGGCGCAGACGGCGCAAGCCACGTACAGCTTCAGCTTGGGCCAGTTCAGCTGGGAAATTACGGGAAAGACGTGTCCAAACTAATGTTGCAATTTCTCAGACGACATTGCGCGTACTGTTGTACTTAAAAAAACCTTTTTTTAGCACTGTAAGTACCCAATAAAAAGGTGCCAAAAACGGTTTTGGTTGCTGTTCCAGTAAATGAACGGTAAATAGCACTAAGGTGCATTTTGAACACAATTTATTTTTTTTTGACAAAGTGACGTTTCTATATTAAAGACTCTTTCACCGTCATGCTCCACTGTCCCTGTCCTGAGCCTCCCATTGGCTCCCCCATCTGGAAGGTGCGGATGCTCTCAGCGCGGAGGCTGTCGGTCTCATCGCTGCCCTGGCGAAGCATATTTTTTAAATATTACCCGCACAAAATGTGCAGTTTTTACGGGAAACCGCTTTGAGACTGCACAAAAAATTGTCGCCTTGCTCCTCTTATCACTTTTGCACTGTACGTACGTACTAACCAGGCCTGTGCAGACAGGCGCGGATTTTGCTGCGGAAATCCCAAAAAATAATTGGATATTCGGGAAATGGTTTTTTTTTCGCCGAAAAAAAACCCAACGCGACGATGCTTGTTAATCATTAGGTTTTTAATCACAGAAGTACGCAGAAGTCAGCGGAAACAGAATGAACTTGATGTGACTGGTTTAAAAAAGTTTTGAATTTGTTAAATTTATTTTTGTGCGAGATCACAGTGCGTCCACGCCTCTTCTCAGCGGCTCCGTTGAATGAACGGCGTACCCTAGCGGGGGGTCCGCCGCCTGAACCGTCAGGTTGCGGAGAACACGTTCTTCAGCCTAGAATTTATAGAAAGAAATGTTGATTTTTTGGGGGGAAAATGAATTGAATTTTGAATTTTACCTGTATTGAGTATCTTTCGTCGTCGTCGTTGGTCAGGTACAGAAGCTCCAGACTCAGGGACGCCCACAGCGCCCTGCAAAAAATTAAGTCAAATTTGAATTCGAATATTGCACAACAAAAAAATATTTTTTGGGAAATTGCCTGGCGCACTCCCCGTTCAGCCTTGCGACGGGGATGTTGCACGGCCGCAGCCTGAGCAGCCGCGACCGGTAGAGCGTCCTGGCAGCCGCGCCGCCGCCGCCGCCCGCGTCCAAACCAGCAGTGTTGGCAGAACCATCAGTCTTTGATATGGCAAAAAGATTTTTGGGAGATCTAGAGAAAAATAAAGATTTTTTTTTCATTTCCAGAGAAGATAGCGTCGTTTTAAGCTAGTTTCTTGCCATACCCCTTCTCCGCCGCTCTCCTCCATGCGTTGGAGTCCTCCTTCCCCAGGTGCCATTCGGAGTCGATCTCGCTGAGCTCAGTCTCCAGCTTCTCTGAGGTGAGCTCGGAGTCGCCGCCCCCTAGAAGGACCTGTTGTGAGAAAAAAAACCCAGATATAACAGATGGGAACTTGACATGATTTGCCGGCGTAAAATACTGTACTGCGTCATCTATGGTCCCGTATAGTAAAATGACGCCGGGGATAGAAATGTTCTTTTTTTCCCGCGCTAACTTCAAAATCTAAGGAACAATAGATAGTTTCCCCGTATCTTATCACCCTCCTCCCCCTACCTCGCCCGACTATAACCCCCATCCCCCCCCCACCACCAAAAAGGAACCCAAGGGCTGCATCACACACCTGCATGCCCAATCCGCTGCCGGCACGAATGATAAGACGCCAGCGAACAAACATACTCCTTCAGAACACGCGACGCTTCAGAACAAAAATACCCTTAAAAATGTCCAAAATCCTTTTTATATTCCCCATCCTCCTCCTCCCCCTGTCCTCAGAGGCGGTGCCCTTGGCCGGCGTGCTCCAGCTGGACACTCTCTCCTTCAACAAGACGATATCCGCCTTCCCGTACTCCCTCGTCAAGTTCGACACCGGCTACCCCACGGGAGAGGAGCACCTGACCTGGGGCCAGCTGGGGGCCGACCTCAGCCAGGTGCAGGAGGTCGTCGTCGGAGAGGTCAGGGTCAAGGACTACGGGGACAAGCAGAACCAGGTATGGTTCTCGTGATTTGAAAAGTGGGGAAATACTACTTTGCTTGAAAAAATGTAAGATAGTCCAATCAAGTGGTGTGGGGAGAAATGAACAAAAAAAAAGTTTATGACTTTATATGTGACAGTCACACAACGGGTTCCCAGACAAGAAAATATCACTTTAAATCATACATCCTCTTCCTGTGGAAAGGCTTTATGTACTGCTGCACCACCACCAAAAATATTGTCTCTTCTTCCCCCTATCTCCGAAATTTTCTTCTTCCCCGCCCCTACCGATGGCCGCCAACTCCACGCCCACGTACGCTTTGAACATATTTTTTCCAGGAGTTTGTCTCTCGCTTCGGGCTGATCAAGGAGCAGTTCCCCGAGATAATCCTCTTCAAGCGGAGGGGGAGGGGGCACGAGGAGGTGAGGTACGGGGCACCCATAGACAGGGACGAGATACTCACTTTCCTCAGGCACAAGACGGGTAAATTGCAAAAAATAATTATTCTCAAGTTATTTTTTTACAAAAAATATGCGAAGGTGTGTATCTGAATCTTCCCGGCTGCATTCGCCGCTACGACTCAATGGCAAGATGGTAATATTTTTTTTTTTTTAAATATGGTTTTTTTGCCAAATTGGTCGTTTTTCCAAGGTTCCTTCGCGGCAAGACCAAAGACGACCAGAAAAAGGTCCTGGAAAGGGCGGTGAAGGACGCTTCGAAAGAGACCGACGCCGAAGAGCGCGCCAAGGCCGACAAGTACGTCCGGATCATGCGCAGCATCCTGGAGAAGGGTGAGGACTTTGTCCAGGAGGAGAAGGAGAGAGTCCAGCGCCTCTTGAAGGGCGACCAGATGAGCCCGGATAAGAGGGGGGAGATGGCGGCCACGCTGAACGTGCTAAAGTCCTTTGAGCGGCTGGCGGATCCCAGGGAGGGGGCGGAGGTGGATGCAAAAGAGGAAGCAGAGGGCAAGGATGAACTATGAAAAGAGAGTGCTGTGTATTCATTTCATGTGTCTTTTTTGACAGAAGTATCTGTTTCGCATTTGTAACAGCAATTTCTAAACATGAGTGGGTACTCATGTTTGTTTGCCGTATTAAATTGCCCACGCATTCAAGAGCAAAAATTTAAAAATTAAAACGTTAAGTGCTCTCAATTCCCCGATCCACCCACCCGGTCCGTTTTCTGCCTTGGTAAGAGAGCCCAAATTTTCGTTAACTGTAAGAGTTGTTTTTTTGGGGGGGTATGCTTAGTTTAGGCTTGTTGCTCACTTACGTTAAGAGTTCATCTCTCTTTTTATCATTCATATTCTTTTGGGCGGGATCCTCCTATTCTTGACAAGTTGTGAGTCTTGCTGCTACATAAGGTAGCATGAACAAGAAATCTCCCAGGTGATATAACAGGCCGTTCTCGCCCAAATATGGTGTTTTCAGCAAAAAATTAACTGTCGAACGAAAAGCCAATCACAAAAGTGGGGACGGGGCCAGAAACTTCAGTCATGCGTCGCTGTCTCGACAATGGCTCCACTTTTTGATCAGGAGAGCCTGGACGATGATGTGCTGGGCCCACTGACTTGGGCCGCCCTCTGCTTCTCGTCCCTCCACCTGCAGGTTGGGCGAGTACTCTTAGGCTACCTCAAGTCCAAGCCGCTGCTGTTGTCCTCCCTCAGCGACCGGGTGAACCTTGACGCCGCCCTCGCCTACCAGGCTGGCGCTTACATCTTTGTCCTGGTCAACCTCCTGACCTCCCTGGGCGTCCCTGTGCCGTACCAACTGGCCCTGGTCCTGTGCCACAGCTCGGACTTCTTTGGCACCCTGTTCTTCTTGTGCCTGACGGCAAGGGTGGTGGTGAGGTATGCCCAGGTCAAGCTCAAAGCGATCGATGTCCTTGGTGATGAAGAAAAAGCGCATCGAATCATCAGGCTCTCTTTTGGACTCCTTGCTTTGGTTGTGGTTGGGGGGAGGTGCCATTTGGGGGCCTACAGCAGTCTCCTTCCCCCATTGATAAAAGAGCAGGATATGGACATCAAACTACACATTTCTTTGGCTGTCATGTCATCCATCGTCTTGACCTCCTTGCTGCTCAACGTCATCCTGAGGATCCTCATATGGGTGGAAAAGCACAGGGATGACCATGGCAGGGCGTCCTCCCCGCTAGACTGGAATAACTTGTCTGGAAACAAATATGTCTTGATCTCACTCATGGCGTTGATCCCTGTGGTGGCAAATGTGGCCGTGATATTGCACGGGACGGACGATGGACTTGTCAGGAACTTCAAAACGGCTTTCTTATGCATTGCTGTCCCCTGTTTCGTCAACGCAACCAATGGGAAGATCAGGGTCTATGTTTTCAAGAGCATGGTCGAGCTCTGGCCAAAGGCGGCCGGTTTGCAGAAGCTGAGGAAGAGTGGTGTGTCTCCTCTGGTCTAGAACTACACCAGTCCGACACAAACAAGAAAAGACTGTTGTTTCAAGACCTGCGGCGCAGACAACACTTTTAATTTGGAGGATAAAAACAGATAAGGTACTTGGAGTTGAACCCCACCCTTAGGTAAATTTATGGAGTAGAAGAAAAGTGGGTTATTCACACTAACATGGATCCCACTCCGAAAGGAAATTAAGAGACCGAAGTTTGACAGAGGAGAACAGGCAGACTACTCCCTCCACCAGATCCCCAACAACAACTCACACAGCTCTAACAAAAACAAAATATCAAAAAAGTCTTGTTTTTGTCTACTACCCAATCCACACATAAGCAATGTAATGGCTAAAATAAAAGTTTCGTCTTTTAGGTGCCCACAATAACGTGTTTCAAAAACGCAAAAATCTCCCTTTTTGTAAAAAAGGCCGTTTTTCTCGACTTGGAATAATGAGGAACAAAAACATCAAAAGAAATTGAATTTCTCCTAGCCAGCAAAGACTGGATATGCCAAGTTGCCCTAAATTATTTCATAGCGGGCTATATGCATTTTTTGCGCAATTTACGCCACAAATTCTCCATTGCTATTTGCAAAGGCCGAATTATAATAGAATGTCGAAATGCGATTATTTCCGTATTTTTGACCATTTCTTGTGGACTTGGCAAAGACACCTTCATCTGCCGAATGCAAAACGAAAAAAACTCCTTCACCTGATCCAGCGCCACCTTGACTGCAGCCCGGAAGGAAGGGAGGAGAACTCGGCAGAGCAAATCCGGGGCTCTGATGCAAAATAAAATAATGCTCAATTTTTGTTTGTCAAATTAACTACGTAATTTTTACCTAGTCTCCGCCCATTCTGAAAGGCGACCAGGGAGGAGGTCCCCGGCGTAGACTCTTGCCGGGAGGGAAGGGCCAGGAGAACATACCAAGCTCTGTGAAAGAAAACCAACACGCTATATTTTCCAGATTTTTTTGGGGGGAAAAGTTTATAGACCTGAAAGTCGCCCGAAGAGGAAAGGGACGCTTCTCCGTAGACTGCGGCGAAGCAGTCAGAGACGACCTTCTCGCAAGCCTCACTCAGGGCAGCCTTGGCGTCTTTCTTTGGCAGAAGCACTTTGGCGGCGTGACTTATCCACTCCCTCGGCATCTGCTCCTCCAGCATCTCCCTCAGGCTGTCGGGGATCTCAGGGGCTGACAGCCAATGCTCTTTATTGTAGAACGGAGAATATTCGGGCACCTTGGGAGTCTTATCTCTTTCGGCGGATGACTCCGCGATAGTGTCCTTCTTGGCAGGACTCTTCTTCTGTTTCCTGACTACTGGAGTCTTGACGGTAGTTCTCGGCTGCGGCGACCGCTCCCCCGGCAGCAGGATGTTGTCCAGCCTCTTGGTCAGGCTGTCCAGGGAGTCCCTCCTGCCGCCGTTGCCGCCACCCCCGCCGCCGCCACTGCTGGTGCTGCCGGAGCGGTTGTTGCCGTGAGAGACGATGGGCGGCAATAGTTTGTTCCTGCCCCGGTAGCTGTTGAACGGATGCTGCTGCTGTCCAACTGGATTTTTTTAAAAGTTTTTTTATTTAGTTGTGGTATTGTTCCGTGTCTTTACCCTGAGCCCCGTCTCCGCCAATGTCGCTTATATTGTCGAGCAGACTTGGCGAGCTTCCCCCTCTCTCCCTCCTCGTCCTGCTGCCCCCATCCTCTGTCCTCCGCCGGCCGTATTTGAGTTCAGCCGCTGCGATATCATGGCCCTGCCTCTGCCTAGTCACAGACTCCGCCCACTAAAAGCATTTGTAAGAAAACGTCTAGTATAAACTGCAGTAGCGGCAGCAGCAACAGCAACAATAATACCACTAGCAGCAGCAGCAGAAAAAGTATCAACAGCAGCAGCAGCACTAAAAAAAGCAGCAGCAGCAAGAGCAACAGCAGTGGCAATGAGAGTAACACTAGCAGCAGCATCAAAAACGACAATGCCAACAGCAGTATACAGGAAAGTAGCAGCAAGAAAACACCATGTACGTAGCAAAAAAAATCGCCTCATCTGGGAAATAACTTTTTTAAAAAAAGATCTTTGCTCTGTCTTGTCTTTACCTGCCCGACGTCTGCCCTTGTCCTCTCCTGCCTCTCCTCGTCGTCCGAAGTAGCCGCGGACAGCCACTCGTCCAATTCAACCGCGTCAGCCTCGCCCAAGGTCACACTGTCATCGAAGCCGTCCTCATCCTCGTCATCGTCGTCGTTGTCTTCAGTGAACGGCACGACCCCGTCGCCAATCTCCTCTTCCTCTTCAGCATTTTCGTCTTTTTTCTCGTCTCCTTTGTTGGTGAATGTTGTGCTGGCGACTGAGGCGCTCTTGGGCTTTCGGCTCTTCTTATAGTTTTTGGCCACTTGCTTGATCAGGTACCACGGTAGCGTTTTGAGAAAAAGCCTACGAGAAATTAAACTTTTTATTCGAAATTATGTGCCAGGTGGGCGAATGTTGTACCTGGCAACAAGTAAGAGCGTTTCTGAAGACTCTATGACCCCTGTGAGGACGTTTTTCGAGTCAGAGTGCACCACGGCAGAGACGGAGGCCAGAGGCGTGGCAGAGTGCAGGGGGAATAAGTTGAAAGCAGACGATGAAGAGAAGGTCGATTCGAAGATGTCGTCCAACCTGGGAAATTAAAAGTTGATATTAAGTTATTTCTTTGAAAAATGTCTTTGTCTAACCTGGTTGCTTCCAAGCTGTGGCAACTTGTCTCCTGTAGCTCCATGCCCTTGGCGCCGTAGTAAACGTAGTTGTTGCCGGACTCCAAGATCTGGACCCAGGCTATTCGGTCCTCATGCCTTGATAGAAAATAAATTTTAAAAACATGATTTAAACAGTTTTTTAAGGAAATCACCTAGCAATGAGTTGATCCCCGGGAAGAAGCGTCCCCAGCCTCCCGGCCCTGGATGCCCTGTGGAGGGAGGAGACAAGCGCCGGCAGCATCTGCTGGTAGTAGGCCGAGTCCGGGCCCGGGTTCGCCTGGAGGCCGACCGGGCCGGGCCAAAATCGGAGCGGACGCGGGAAGGAGAGGAAGAAGACGGGGAGGGTGAACAAAGCCAGGAGGGGGGCCGACAGCAAAGAGGAGACCAGAATAACCGCCAGGATCAGGGGGAAGAAGAGGATGTTGACCTACAGAAGAGCGTCTTGATTAGTAAATTTTATGTGTTTGATGGTTTTTTATACCTGGAATAGGCATCCGGCGTAGGACCTCCTGCTGGCCCGGTCGTCCATGGAGGATACGGATAGCGCCGCGGCGAAGAATAGCTTCTCCGCCGCCTGTCGAGCCCGGTCCCGGACCAGCCCCATCACCAGCAGCTGAGACGGACGGGAGGTCTCCAGCAGGAGGAAGCGCAGGAGGCCGGGAGAGGTTGGGGATATGAGCAGGTGTGACAGGTGCAGCAGGACCGACTCTGTCAGGGCGCAGGTGGGGAACTGCCAGGCCCATCGGGCAAGGCGGCAGATTGACAGCACCTCCATCCATCTAGGTGAAAAACATTTTTGTAATATTTTTTCCTGAAAAATTTAAATTTCCGTACCTTGTCCCCTGCTTAATCATGCAGTCCTCCGCCACTATTGCTTTAAAGTGAAGCGTGAGGAAAAGCCCTAGACCGAAGTTGACCATTAGTGACCTCAAGTGGTGCCAGGCCGTGCAGAATAGCCCGTTCGAGTTCGAGTCCGAGCTGTAGCACCTGTGAAGAGGGCTCCGCACCAGGCCGAAGAGCAGGTACACCTTCTGCAGCTCGTTTGACAGGCGCAGCAGGAGCCACAGCCCCAGAGACACCCATCCCAGCAGGACCAAAGTGTCACTCGACGGGGGAAGCAGCATTACGACGTCAGTCTCAGTCTCGAAAATGTTAGTCGAATTGTTAGCGTCTGTATAATTTTCCACAACAGTCACATTTCTGACCGTTGTTTCTTGTTGGCACTCTAAGGGATCGCTCTTTGTCCTGGGCAGTAGAACTACCGCGGCATTGGCGGCGAAGAACAGGGCATGGGAGAAGAACTCCCGGAAGGCGGAGAAGATGCTGGACAGCCTCATGAGCTGGCTGCTGTTCTGTTGTTCCTTCTTGTTCAAGACGGCGGAGGCTGGGTGGACCCTGTTCCTGCCGACGAGTGATGATGCAGAGTCTGGTCTTAGGTTGGCTTCGCTGTCGTCCTTCTTGCGGCAGGAACATGTTCTTAGATGGCACCAACACTTGTAAAAGAAGCCGGAGAGGTCCAGGCTGAGCAGGTATCCGGTGAGGCTGGCGGCGGCGAATAGGACTCCAGTGTTGGAGAAGGTGGAGACGCGGGCGTAGAGGAGGTAGAGCGTGGAAACCTGGAAGTCACCAACTATTACTTTTGTTTTTTGCTAAAGGAAGTATTGAGATGGTTGCAATGCAAATATGTACGTAGGTGAAACCTTGTGATAAGATTCTACAATCGGCGAATCCCCTACCTGCGCTAACGAAAGCGCCAACTGCGCCGCCGCCCTAGGTGTGGACACCGAGGCGCTCCCGCCGAAGAGGAACACCTGCGCCTGCTCTGCCGCCCACAGCGCCAGGGGCTCCAGCGGCGGCAGGACGCCCGACAGCCACAGCGCCGGCAGGAGCGCCAGCGCCAGGTGCGCCGAGCGCGCCAGGAAGCGCCAGGATGACGTGGCGCCCTCTTCGTCCACTGAGGGGTCGAAGTCAAGCACCAGACGCGGAATTGACAGGAGGACGACGTGGGCACATCTGGACGAATGAATAGTATTTTCGAGTTCGAGCAAGGCTCGCCTCCACCCCTACCCTACTCACCTTGAGAGACTCCCCATCTCTGCCCCGTCCATGGCCCTGAAGGCTGCGGCCTCCGCCGGGGCGCAGACCGCGGCGGAGTGGAGGGCGTTCAGCACCGAGAACCACCCCAAGACGACCAGGGTCCACTTCTCCGCCTCGCTTCCTTCGAAGAGCGACCCCACCCGAGCGGGCTGAAGGAGGTACACAGAGGCAGAAGCCGTGAGGCCGGCCACAAGCGGGTGGAGCAGGCTGGAATTGAAATTGGTGGGTTGTCTTGTTTTGTGTTAAAAATGAAAAAAAATATATTCAAGAAAAAGCATCTAGTTTGTAATTTGTCATTGTGAATTTTTAAAGGTCTCGACGATATTGTTTTTTCTGAAATATGATTTTTCTGCATCATGCTAAAATTGTGTTTAAAAAACTTTCACCTTTTTTTTTAAAAAAGTCTTACTTGTTGACCGCGTTCCTCTTCTTTGGCAGCAGGTGCCTCCAGGTCTCCCCCCCGCAGCACCCGTCCAGCTCCGGTGCCTCCTCCTCGTCGCCCAGCAGCAGGTGTCGGAGGCGGACTTGGTGCTGGCGTCGTTGTCGCTGTTGCTGCTGCTGCTGACGGCGTTCGCTTGATTCCTTTTAGGAAAAAATATGAAAAAGTTGTTTAACCGAAGTAAATTTAAGGATATGTACTGATGTATTGATGAAAGGGTTTTCTTATGTGGGAAAAAATCGGGCATAAAAGGAAGGCTCCGGAGTCAAAATACGCGGATTGAGGAATTGAAAAAGCCTTTATTGAAGGCAGAAGGGAAATATTTGAAGCCGGCACTTTTTTAAAAAATTGCCTGTGCCTGCTGTACCTGTTCGGAACTGGCCGATGATCCCCCTCCGCCCTCAGCTTCCTCCTCCACCTCGCCGCCCCCGCTCTTTCTATGCGCGACCGCCGCCGCAACCCTGACCGACAGAGCCATGGCGAACACGGCCCCCCCTGCCAGCAGCGGCGACTCCAGCACCAGGTCTTCGTTGGCGACGGCGGAGGCGGGCACCGCGGCCAACAGCGGGAGGAGGAAGAGGAGCAGCTGCAGCAAGGCGGAGTACCAAGGGCAGCGGGTCAGTCTGAAAAGAGTTGAGGGGGAAAACTGTTGATTTTGCTGGTAGTGTGCGTGGGCTGCTGTGTAGCAAGGCAACATTGTTGCAAAAATTTGTTTTCAAGTTCGACAAAAGTTCGACGACACTATTGTCTCGTTCAAGGAGTACCGGTATTTTATTTATTTTATTTTTAATCTTTTTTGGTCGGAATTTCGCGTCCGACAATGTGTCAAGCTCAATGCCGGTGAGAGGGGGGCGGCTCTCCGTAAGTTCAAAAGATGCATTAACAAAAAATGCATTACCATTCAACACCCCATACACGTGTCGGTGAACCCAAAATATATGTATCACTTGCCTGAGTCCCCCCAAGAATGTCTGGAGCATCCTGTCCCGCACGAAGGCGCGCTTGTACGAGTTGAGCAGCGGGACGTCCGTAACCATTTTGGTCCTTTTTTTTGCACGCACACGTACTTGGGATTAGCGCAAAAATTTAAGCCTTTTCGTCATGATGTTTCTGTAGACTTTTCGCAGCTTTTCTTCAGCCAACAAGCAGTTCTTTTTTTCAGAGCCAACACGCAAGCTGAGGTGAATACACGAGGGCAAAAAAAACCAATAACAATCCCTGATCCCCGCCCCCCGCAGACAGAACCTTTCGCGCCGGATAATACCTGGATTGGCTGCGCTCTCGAATGGAAAGCCAAAACACAGCAGATAGAAAAAGGCTCTCTCGGCAAGTGGTTGTGTCCACCGGAATAAAACACCTATTCTCCGCCGCATTTCCACCCTTCAAGGTCACGGGCGGAGAAGGATGAATAAATTAACGACGCTTGCACAATGGGAATCGATAGTTCCATATTTTTTATCGTTATGGCCGGTTTTTTATTGTCGCTTTTTTGTTGAATGAATTGGGTGTTTTTCACCAGGTGAATTCGAATCTGTCATAGCCTCGTTGAATTATTTTCTTCAGTCAGTGAAGTTTCTCTATTGTATAAATAAAATATCTATTCTTCTTGGTTGGGGACACTTCGTACCTTCGCGAGCGAAAGTGTTGCCATATTTTTGCATCAGGGACGGGCGGACCCCGAAATCGGGAAGCTTTTTTTTCCGCCTCACCCCGTCATTGAAGACGACACTTTTGCTTTCGAAGCAGATTCCCCTATAATATTTCTCACTAGCAGCACAGTCCCTTCCCGCACTTTCCGCTGTTGTTGCTCTCTCTTCACGACATCCCCCTGTGGTTCCTCTGCAGCTCCTTCTTGACGTACTCCTCCATCTTCTGGTTGAGCCCGAGCTTGGGCGCCTCCTCCGCGAAGGAGGAGGGGCGGCCGTACCCGCCCACGTACCCGTTCAGGCGCGCGGCCACGTGGGAGGTGATGAGCTCCTGGAAAAAGATAGAGGTAGGCGCGGGGTCAGATAATCGCCATTTCGAGTCGGTCAAAAAATGTGAATGGTGTGACTTTGAAAGATTTAATTTTTCGCTCTTTATCCCGCAAAATGCGGGAAATAAAAAGTGTACTAGGTATACTATTATATCATTCAATTATTTTTTGAATGTTTCTCACCTCTTCCGGGTCGATGCCTAGGGCGTTCATGAGCCACGGGTGGCGCTGGAGGAGGTACTTCTGATGGTAGCTGAAAAAAGAAAAAGGAAAACTTGACACAATTTCCATATTATGCGCGGGAAGTGACAAAACTTACTACTCCGCGTTGTAGAACTTGTCCAGCTTCATCACCTTGGTCCTGATCTTCCCGGGCCTCTTCGCGTCCATCTCCTGGAAAAAAGGTAGCGATAGGAACAAGTCAACATTTGAATCAATTTCGAGATTCCGTTACCTTGAACGTCCTCTCCGCGGCCTCCCTCTGCCCTTCGTCGTGGTAGAAGATGGCCGACATGTACTGCCTGGAGCACTTTGACGAGGGGTCGTGGTTCTTCCAGAAGAGCTTGAGCATGTCCTCGTAGGAGGTGACGTCGGGGTCGAACTCGACGTCGATCGTCTCGGTGTGGTCGCCCAGGCTGTAGTACGTGGGGTTCAGCTGCAAGGCGGGCAAGCGGTGGAAAATTCAATTTAGGCCTACGTTCTCCCATTTCCCACAATACTGAAAGGTTAAAAGTCTAGGCAGTTTTATAGAGAGTGATGAAAAAAAACCAAAAATTGAAAACCTTTGCAGCAAAACTTGCAACTTGATAGGCTCTGAATGTCCCCAAAAATACTTACAATTTGTAAAATAAATCTTTCCCTTGCAAAACGTATGACAATGTTGGCAGCGAAACCATTTCGACTACTTCACTCCACCTTGCTCCCCCCGGCGTACCCCACCCTGGTCCGGAGCACCCCCTTGGCGGAGCCGAAGAGGGCCTCCGGGAACCAGAATCAGGACATCCCGAAGGTGGCGGCGGAGGT
>JAAUXU010068009.1_pt1 | contig 13668 bp, 11 predicted proteins | sample 7278151 | NCBI WGS metagenome assembly JAAUXU01 (sample SAMN14350113, study PRJNA611818) | marine sediment metagenome | isolation source: surface marine sediment (1.8m) | place: French Polynesia: Moorea | collected 2018-08 | reverse complement strand
CAGGTCAAGGCAAGGAAAGTGTTGTTCTTGTTGTTGTTGTTGTTGTTGTTGTTGGGGTGACCACTTTTCATACCACTGTCTACTAATGTACACTCAAAAGGGGTGTGAAAATAACAAAAAATTTGCCAGAAAGAGGTGTGAAAAAACAAAACTTTTGCCGAGAGAGAGGTGTGAAAAGGACAAAACTTTTGCCAGAAAGAGATGTGAAAAGGACAAAACTTTTACCAAGAGAGAGGTGTGAAAAAAGGACAAAACTTGCCAGAAAAAGGTGTAAAAAGAAGTTGAGACAATTAGCTATTATTTTTTACATAACCTTTCTTCCAATCAAATACACACTTCTTTTGGTAAATCTAAATTCACAAAACAACTAGTTAAATATCAAAACCACATTATTTACTATGTTTCCCGCCGCAGGTCATTGAAAGGGTCCCTTTCTTGTTTTTACTCTTTTGGAGCTGCGGTGGTGGTACGCATTTCGACTTTGAGCCTGAGTCTTCCCCTCCAGCCCCGCCTTCGCAACAGTGTTGGAACAGGGATGACGAAGGACCGTAGCGGATTCCAAGAACCAGTTTCCCTGATGCCGGCCGGCGGCAAATTATCACGATATATTTTTTGCGAGCTGAATTTCATACACTTGGGGCGACAAAAAAAGGGACATTCCTTGGTATACGTCCAGTCAAACAAAAAGTTTGTTTTGTCTAACTTTCTCCTATATTGTTTTTTTTCTGCCATTACTAAGTAACTTAGTTTTTTTTATTTCCATTTCTTCAAACCGTATTGGGCTTATCCTTTAGAGAGTGAAGCAGAGAAGCCCAAAAAACTAGTTGTCGAGGCTTTTTGAGGGGACGGACGGGCAGGACCGCACCCATTCGCGGATTGCGAAAGAGCTTCGGAAGGATAGAGAGGCGGAGATGATACGATTGTCGCTCAGGTCGGCAGGAACTAGGAAAGAGGCGCCAAGGAGGCGGAGGGACAAAAGAAACCAGCTCGGGGACTTTTTTAAAATCGCGCGTGGGCCTCCAAAAAACTTATGCAAGAAAGAAAAGGAAGATTGAGTAACAGACGTCTTCAAATATCAGGCGGAAAAAAAATTCCCGCTTCTCAAAAAAAGTCACAGGCGCGGAAACTCAAGCCAACAAAGTTTAATTATCCTGTCCCAAGCCTATGCTTCGAAGGTGAGATCACTCTAGCCAAAGAGCTACAAGAGGGACTAGGACTCATTTTCCTACCTGTTACAAAGAGAAGGCCGTTTCGCTCTCCCCAAAGGCCCAAAGAGCGCTCCTACATGGCTTTCTCATGATGGGCGCTCAAAATTGCGCCGAGTGAGCCAAGGGAGAAGGAGGTATAGCAACGGTCGCGAGGTGAGCGTTTTTTGGCCGCCAAGAAAAATTACAAGTTCACCAGTAATCCACAAGTTCAAGTCCAGTAATTATCAGCAGAACTTTGCAGGAATAGAGAAAGATCAAAACCGGAGCGATACAAACACGTTCACGTGACTCCAATCAAAGCCAAAATTTGTAGGCAATGCGAACGTACACTGAGAGCTTCCTCCGCTCATATATAGTGCCCAATAGAAAGAGAAGAATAATCGAGAGGCTCCTCGTGCCTGAAAGCTTACACAGCATGCATGCAGGAACAATGGGCCTTTCCTTTCAACAGCGCTGTCAAACTAGCAAAGACGGCAAGAGCAAGGTGACTTGGTGTCAAAAATAGAAGGTATTATAGTGGCCACAGTGGCTCTTTGTCGCATTGTATGCGTAGTGTGTGCAGTCAATAGTGGGGGGGGGGAATCCGACCATGGCTGAGCTTGAAGACGAGTTCGACCCCTCCACCCCGTCGCCACCGGAGGACGAGGAGTCCTGGTGGAAGGAACACGAGACTTTCGCCATCATCATGCTGGCCCTGGTGGGCGCCATGTTGCTGCTGGGCCTGGCCATGGTGGCCTGCATGATCAGGTACCCGAGCTTCGACTTTGCAGAGAAGCTGGGGGACCTCTTCGAGGACAGCGACAGCGAGGACGAGGACGAGAATGGAGGAGGAAAGGTGAGGAAAAACAGTATGAAAGAAAACTTTTGTAGTAAAGTGCTACAAAGAGTTTTATCCATTTTTGATGCTGAAAAATTATCACAGTCTTTCAACACGAGCGCTGGTCGAGGCACCACCGCCTCTGCCGCCGGCCACGCTCTCACCACGGCCTCCGTCCTCATGCCTGGAGGAGGAGGCATCGGCGGCGTCCGCCCCATCACTGCCGCCTCCGTGGCCACCGTGCCCTCCCTCCGCCTCCCCACCCCAGGAGACGCCCCGCCAGACAACAGGCTCCCGCCAATACACACCGTCAACAACAACGCATTCTCTGTGGGAGGAGGAGGAGGCGGAGGAGCCGGGACTAGCCTCCCTCCCCTCGACGGAAGGGCAAAGAAGCTACCCGGGAGCATCATCACGCTCCAGGACGACCTGGTACAGTATTCACCAAATTCGATTACACAGAAAAGCTTTTTACATTCCAATTTTTTTCAGGAGTCTATTCTTGATGCCAGCCGCAGCTCCCGCCGTAGCGAGGACGAGGCCTCAGTTGACAGCGGCGCGGTGCTTGACGACCTGCAGGGTAGGGTGGGGCTCTCCTGGAACAAGGAGGTGGCCAGTGACATACCAAGCGTCGGAGGAGGAGGAGGAACGGAACTGTCTTCAAGAGTCGCATGGGCGAATTCCACGCAACGGTAGTTGAAGGAAACGAAGATCAATCCACGTATATAACTCGTATTGGGCAAGAGCGACGAGTTTGTCAATTAGGAAAGGAGAAGGATTCCTAGTGCGGTGAGAATCTTTCCCTCTGTCTGCCCGTAAAAAAATCGAGCGCTCGATCACAGACTCAAGTTTTTATTGGCTTTTATTGACCTTGGGCGCGGTACATTTTTTTCAATTTTATTATGTATACGATTGTGGAATACATAGTGTGGGCTACTACAGCAGACATTCAGAACGAGGGAGAAGCCTCTCTCAGCATTCTTGACACGAAATACACGAGCAATCATCATCACAGTATGATCGGTTTTTTTAGAGTGTGAATTTTTTCAACCTGCTTCTCCTTTTACTTCGTCTTGGGATGATTTGATGGCCTCCGGCGGGGGACGAGAAATCGACGGAGCCGCCGGGAGGAAAGGTGGGGGAAGGAGGAAAAACCTGAGAAACTTTTCTTACTCGGAACAATTTCCTGGGAGTTTTTTCGTTTGCTGGTTGCAGGATGTGAATGATTGGCCGAAAAGTGTCCTTGTCGATTCCGGTTTTTTTTGGGAGAATTTGAAAATCTTTTCCTTTGCACTTCTCAAATATTGTTGTTGGGGGATCCGCGCCACTTTTCGAAGGCGACGTCACCCAAGAGCCTTTTTTCCTTTCTCTAGCATTTTAAAATTAGATAAATCCGTCGCCGGTGGGGTCGTTCAGCCACGGGTAGTTGTTGGGACACCTGACGCAGGTGTGGAGGTGGAGGGCCTCCCCGGGCAGCTCCTTGGTGGCCAGCTTGCACATGCTGGGGGCGAGGCAGGGCGGGCGGGGGGCCTCGGCGCACTTCTCCTTCCAGGGCTCAAAGTTCTTGGCGCCACCGGTGTCGGTGGGGTTCTGGATCCACTGGATGACCTGGGTCATGGTGACGAAGTAGACATCAGGGTGGTCGGTGAGAATCTCATCCACCCAGTAGAGGAAGGCATCAAGGAACTCAGGGTTGTTCTTGAGCCAGGCTGCATGGAAGAACAGGCCCAGAGGTGCACGGTTCTGGTCGTAGTGGCGGTAGAAGTTGTGGGTCAGGAAGTTGTAGAACTGATCTCCGCTGAGAATGTTGGAGCAGGAGTCCACCATGGCGCAACCAGGGAGGTCCTCATCAACAGTAGGGTCCTCCCTCCTGTCCAGCTCATTCATCACCATTTCCCACACAGCATGGGAACGAGTGGGGCAGTTCTGCAGGGAACCATGGCACCTGTGGGGCATCCTGAAGTACATGGTGTAGGGCCACAGGGGAGGGTTCTGCAGGGGAGCAGTAATGGAGGAGTCATAGAGGAAGGCCTGCTCCTCCATCATGGTGAACTGGTTGTTGCCACCAACCCTCAGGTAGGGAGCTCTGAGGCCGACAACAGAGTTGTCAGTGATGTTGGCAAACTTGTCAACAATCAGCCTGCAGCCAGCCATTTCCTTGGCCCAGTCATCAACAGTGGCCTCACTCCAGAATCCCTCATCGTCGTTGTGAGTGATGGAGTGGGCAGCAATCTCATGACCGTTCTGGTGCATGTACTGGACAGAGGAGTAGTTGGTGTACTTGTGGGATACAAAGAAGGTGGCCTTAATCTCGCAGCCATTGGGGTTCTTCCTCTGCCTGTTGAAGATCTCCTCATAGAGGTCAATGTTGTTGTTGTTGATGGCGTCATCAAAGGTGATGGTGATCATCTGGGGGACGTTCTGGCAGTTGGCCCCGGCGGGCCCGACCTCGCAGAGTCCTCCCGGCACCTGGGTGCCGTCCTCCGAGCAGAAGCAGTCGGGGAGCTGGCAGATGCTGGTGTCGCAGGGGGGAGCGCGGTTGGGATCGGTGTCGATGTCTGGAAATAGAAAAAAAATTATAAATGAGCGCTAATTGAAACATGCACTAAATAATTTAAAAGAAGGTTGAATAACTCACCGCACGCATTTTCGTCCGACCCGTCGTTGCAGTCCTTCTCCCCGTTACAGAACAGCCCTCTCTCGATGCAGTTCCCGTCTCCGCAGGCGAGGTAGTTCTCCTGGCAGATGGGCTCGTCGGTGAAGAGCAGCGGCTTGACCTTCTTCTCCTTGGTCTTGCGCTCGCAGTTCTTGACGGCGCCCTTCCAGTCGCAGGTCTGCTTCTCGATGTCGAAGGCCAGGCCGGCAGGGCAACGGATCGCTTGCAGGCCCTGAAAGGAAAAGGGGGAATTAAATTATTTGATCGGTCATCTTTACATACATTTTAAGCATTGGGGTTATTTTAGGTATACACTACAGATGTGTGCATATATCTAAAGAGTGCAATACCACCCCTCCCTACACAATGTTTTTCCCGTTTCACTTCCAGGTAAATAAATGACTTGACCAAACTGCTAGGTTGTACTGTGCGGCGGCAAATCTCTACGCAATAGGGAAAAAGGCGTTTCCCGCCTGGCAGGACTATTGACAAAGTGTCCTGTTCTTCGAAGGTGATTCTTTCTGCCTTGATTGCTTCCGAGGAAGGAGGCGCCGCCGCCGCCGCCGGAGGGATCGAGGGAAAAGATAGAGGAAAGGGGAGTGGCGACGACGATAGTCTGGAGGCGGAGGCAACACAGAAGAGATGGAAAACAAGAACAAAGTAGGGTGGAGGAAGAAGGAAGGGCCAGAGAGGAAGGATTTCAAGGTTTCTCTGTCTCTGCTCCTCGACCGTCGTCGTACGACGATGAAGTCTCGTTGGTCGCCGCCTACGGCCCCCAATTGTCGTCTTCGTCTTCCGAAGAAACAGAGCTTGAGACCCGGCGGGGTAATGGGAGGGGGGAGGCGACAGGTTAGTGAGACTTGTTGTTTTGTTAGTCGGTGTCGGCGCCACGGATGTGGAAAAGAGGAGGAGGTGACTGACCACACCCACCCACCGACCGCCCTGGTCAAGGAGGGCGGTCGATAGTCGCTTGACTCATGCAGGCAAAACGTGGTCGAAATTTTGCAACGGAGGGAGAGAAAGGGAAAAAGGGATTCGCCTGCCCATAGGGCCTTTTTGGTCCACGTAAAAAACACTGGCCTGGGACTATTAGGTATATACAGGCGAGAAAAATTGGAACGAAAAGGTCTACTTTGCCGAACGGACAAAAAATCCCTGGTTCTAGGAATTTCCAAAGTTCGAGCAATCTCTTTTTTTGTCCCGATTTCTGTTGCGCCTGTTTTTTTGCGCCCTAGTTCTCCTGCGATATTTTCTCCTTGCTGGGCGGCAACGGTGCGAGGAACGTTGAAAAAGAAAGTTACTCTCTCTGTCCCCTTTCTCCTCCATCAGACTTTGGAATTGCTCGAAATCTTTTCTCCTCCCGATTTTAGAAACTGCCGGTAACAGAAGGCACATACGTGAATAGAGGGAGGACAAACTCCGAACGCCAACAAAAAAGTTTTTGTTGGCCTAGCGGCGGACACGCAGATGCCTCCCGCATTCTCTCAATTTTTTTTGCCAAAAGTCATTACTTTAAAAAAGGTTTCCCATGTGCCCATGTATCAAAATGTTTCTTCTGTCCTTGTATCGTGGCGTCAGACAAACGGAACGGAGAGGAAAATCCTAGCGGCCCCTAAGCCCTAAGTACAGCTATTTTCTCCCCCCCTTTCACGGTCCAGAGGAGGCCATCGAGAAAAAAACGCGCTCAAATCTCACTTGTTATGCAAAACATCTCGTGTATGTCTTACCGAAGCGGTGCACTGAATGACGTCCCTGCACTTCTCGTCTCCCGTCTCGAGCCTGAACCACTCCCCGGCGCCCTTGTCCTCGCAGAGCTGCCGCTCCAGCTCCTCCTCGTCCGCGTCAGCCTGACGCTTCTGAATGAAGGCGCCGCCGCCTGGAAAGGAAAATTGGGATAGAGGTGGTGAAAACAACAGTGTTGGCGGGAGAAGAAAGTATCAGGTAGCCGTAATTAAGACGCACATCCATTATTTAAGGACATGCGCATTGACTCTTGATGAAAAACATTCGTCAACTTTGATGTACCAAAGTATATATGAATGGATAAGGGAAAGGTATGGATACTTCGGGGATGCTAGTATGGGTTGGGTAGGCCCGGGCCCGTAGCAGCGTACGTATTTCACGGTAAATAGGCGGGTGGGTCATGAGTGGTTTTTGGGCCAGTGGGCCTAGCCAACTTCCTTAGAAGTCCTCCTCCTCTCCCCCCCTTCTTTTTCCCTCCGCACGAAAGAAAAGTTTCCTCATCCCCTCCCACCCCTCTCCTTTCCTCCCATGATCCCCCCTTGCCCTTTTGCAGCTCTGGGATTTCGTGACTCCTTAAAGTGAAGATCGGGTCCCTTGATTAGGAGGGAGGACCGTCCGACCGACCCGACCCAGGACCCAGCTGGCATCCTGAACCCACGTAGTGCCCGAGAGCCGCCCTCCCTCCCTCGACGCGACGCGACCCGCTCGGCGACCCTTCCCCAGTGCTCAAAAAAAGAATGTGAACTTTCTCCAGAAGGACAGGTCGATCGTGTCGAGAGGAAAGGGGAGGGAAGAAGAGGGGCAGCTACGCAGCATGGGTTTAGGATAGGATAGGGTGGGCGGACAGGAGGAAGCAGACAATGAGAAGAAGGGCGGAGGAGAACAAAGAAGGGGGAGGAGGAGAGAGTGGATTATGAGACCCGGCTGCAAGGACAGCGGGATTCCTCCTCACCTTCCCTCCTTTTCCTTGCCCGGCAGGGGAGGAGGAGGAAAAGGAAATTCTAGATTAGGGCAGGAGGGAGGGAGGGAGGGAGGGATGCCCTTATTTCACAATGGGGACGTGAGGGGAGGGGAGGAGGGATCTGATCGGAAAAAAGGAAGGAGGATCGACCGAAGACCCAAGTTCATGACCAGCGATCGTGATGGAGTGGGAAGTTTCGAAATACTTTTTCTCCGGCAGACATCGAAATGATAACTTGCCTGAGCAGAAGCTCGAGAAATTGTGCAAATTTACGAGATGGTCTTCTGTTCGAAAGACCTCATAAAACAAAAGAGGGAAGAGCTGCGATTTTGCACATTTGCCGGGCGAGGGAAATTGGATAGCTACGTAGTAAGCCAACAAACAGGGACAAAGATTCATAGACCTGACGCACACAAAAAAATACCCCCTATCTAAGAGACAAATGACCAGAGCTGCTGCACTGCTGACACGTCTTGCTTTGCTTACCTATGGCGGCGAGCCCTAGTAGGACACAGCACGATGACAGCAACCACCACTTCCCCATGTCTGTCCTCTCTCCGGAATCAAACTTGCGGGCCGCCCTCCTCCATCTTTTGCTTTTATACGTCGGCGGCGACGGCGACGGCGAGGGTGCGGGCGGCGCTGTAAGGAGGGAGGAGGAGGAGGAGGAGGGCGAGGGGAAGCGCGCAGCCGCCGTCTTCGTCATCGTCGTCGTGGCTTTGGAAGTGGAGGAGGAGGAGGAGGGAGCGATCGAGGGAGGGAGCGGGGGAAGAGGGGGTGCCTTGGAAGAAGAAGAAGAAGAAGGGTGGCGGACGGGAGAAGAAAAGAGACCGGCCGGGATCTCGAGAAGAGAAGGAGGAGAAGGAGCTTTGGACATCTAGTCCATCCAGGAGACGGAATTCAATGTATGAAGTGGGAGATGAGAAGTGCCATCGATGCAAAAGAATGGGGTGCTCACAAAAGAACTGCGAACGATTCAATTTGTGAAGGAGCTTTGCTTTCCTTTGTCTTGGTCACCGAAAAAAGCAACTTTTTAAACTCGGTGGTGATGTCGACGCGCGGCGCGGAAAATGAAAACCCCAACGATGCCGGCAAGATGTCTTTCCGATATATAATCTATCTAGCAAAATATCGTTAGTGTATCAACAGTCGTAATGTTGGCTTTTTTTCCTTCGGGAAGGAATATACAATAGTCTCCTGTTTAACTTAGTTTTCCGGTACTAAATGTACGCTACTGTATGGATTGGACTGCCGTCAGAAAAAGGCGATAAAATCATGGGGTGTCTTTCTCTCGATATAACGTAAGCTAACGTAAGCGTGTCTTTCCTTCTTCTGGGCATCGTCGTCTTTCCTTGCAAAACCGCGGGTTTTTGCAACAGAAGCATTTTTCCCGTTCCTTTTTTTCTCGGGCGCACAACTCTCGGATCTTTTTTGACATTTTCGCTAGAAGTAATGATCGGTTTGGGAAGGTATTGTTGGAAAACTTTTTTTCCGATATTGTATGTGTCAATCCATGTTCTCGAGGCTCCTGAATATGTTTGAGAGCTCGTCGTTGAGCGTCTCGAACCTGTAAGCCACCCTGATGTCCGGCACGTTGGTCCTGGTCATGTCGTTCCCCGCCACCCCCTCCCGCGTGTAGTTTGGCCCCAGCCAGTGCTGCTTCACCTCGTGCGAGAAGCCGCTCATCAGGACAGAGTTCCTGTTTTTGAAATTCGAAAATGAAAATGAAACATTTGTTTCAGAGAATGTGATGATTTTTTTTACCTGGCTAGTTCGCACATGTCGCATGAGGACATCTTCCAGACCTGCGTTGCGATGGAGTACTCCTCCATGAGCGGCTCCTTGGTGAAGTGGAACTGGAGTGGGTCGTCGGTGGAGAGCGACACGTGGAGTCCTCTGGCCAAGTACTCCGGCAGTGGGGAGCGGTTGTAGTTGAGGAAGAGAGAGTTGTTTGAGAGCGGGGACATGGCGATGCCGACCTGCGCCAGGTAGTAGAGGTACTGCAGCACCGGCACCTTCCTCAGCAAGAGCCCGTGCGAGATGCTCTCGCTCAGCATGAATCCTGCCACCAGGTGCTGGACGGCCCCGGCCTCGCCGCAGTGCGGCCTCAAGACGAAGGTGTTCATGCCCCTCTCCCTCCTCAGGTGGTTTAGGGCAGTCATGTTGGCGTACATGTAGTAGATGTAGTACGCGTAGGGAGGGTTCTCGTCGTCGGTCCACTGGTCGGGCGTGGGCGCGTCGCGGTCGAACAGGGGGTTCTCAGGCTTGCTCTCGTCGTCGACCGAGTCGAAGCCGATGACGAAGCGGAGGAAGCGGTGGAGGGCGGGGTGCGAGGAGGGGTCCTTGGTGGCCTCGAACAGGGGGCGGAAGAGGTTGTCCAGGATCTCCTCGAAGGACTTGGCCAGGTTGTTGCACTTGTAGATGTCGTATAGCCTTGGCACCTGGATAAGCCAGCGCACGTTGTCGGAGTACACGTCGTGGTTCATGGCCCACTCGGCCAGCTTGTCCCACTCCGTCGGCGATCGCCCGTAGATGCTGAGCCTTAGCTCGCTGTTCTGGTACTTTGACTCCTCCAGGTCCTGCATTACCTCCTTGATGATCTTTCCGAAGAACTTCCCTCCGATGTAGTTGTCCGTCTTCATGAAGACCTCTCTTAAACGGGACTCGCCAATCGGGTTGTACTTGGCATTGAATTTGTCGAAGCGGTGGAAAGTGTTGCGGTCCTAAATGAAAAAGTCGTCAACGAAAAACCCAATTAATACGACTGTACTTGAGGGATCGTCTTTTCAAAAGCTATTGTTAGAGTGCCAGGATTTTTTTCCCTTTAAAGTTGTAGCGTGCGGCTCTTGCTGAGGGAGGGACTAAGGGTGGGATGAAATTCACATACAGTACGAAATACGAATATGCTGCAGAGCAACCAAATCTGCAGCAAGTTTTTCACAGTTGTAAAAAGAACCCCCAGTAAATTCACGGAGTATCGTAGATCATTTGATAACACAAAAATTCGGTACTAATACACCAAGCATTCCCAGGAAAAAAGTTACAAGTTACATTACAAGGACCAAGAAAGGGGATGGAAAAGAAAAGGAAAATGAAGAGAAAAGACCACCAAGGTGCCCAAATCCGAGGATAATGGCGAAGACTTTTGCCGACGGCTGGGATACAATACCAGAAGATGCATTTACAGCTTGAAGAAACCCGTGCAAATGCAGTCCTGATACCGATCCCAAAGCCCGGCAGTTGTGGTTCGGACCGGACGATAAGCTTCCTCGCGAAGAATTTTGCCTTGCCGCTGGTTTGGTCTTCGGCCTCCTCTTTTTCTGTTCAACCAATCTTCCCAGGCATTATTGCACATCCACTTAAGGAGAGAAAGAGTGAGCAGGCAGATCAAGAGGTACATACATATACGGAGTAGTACATACAACATACAGTGTACATCGATGGCATACGTACATAGATAGGAAACATGTAACAGCAGGTTGCGCCCCGCGACTAATCATACACATCCTTGAAGTAATACACTGTAGATCTTGCTGGCTTTTATGTGGGTACGAAAGAGTCGCCGCCGCCAGTCTGGCTATGATTTCTTTCTTTTTCTTTAAGGAATTTATTGAGGGAAAGGGGGAACAAAAACACTTTCGGGAAATATTTGGTAGATTTTCTTTCTTTCGTTAATCTTTCGTAGAATATAACTTTTGGCAAACCGAACAAAGAATCGTGGATTAAAGTGAGTTTGTCAGTTAGCAGATCAAAAAATGGAAACTGGAAAAAGGAAACAGCAGCTCAGCGATCTTTTGGCGTCTCAATTCCAAGGATGTGTAAAATCAGATTCGCAGTCGGCAAGCAGATATCGGAAAAAAGAGAAGATGAGATGATGGTTACAGGGAAAAGAGGGGGAGGAAAGAACAAAGCCTCCACATGCAAGAAAAGTTAGTTGGAAAAAAGGCACGAAATGCCAATCACGTGAAAAAACTTTCACTCAATCACACTACAGAGGAGCAACTGATTCTACAGTACTGCAGGCAGTTTTCGCCGGGAATGAAAAAAAAACACGGAAACCCCATATCGGTGCAGAGAGATCTGCGGTAAAAGGGGATGGGCAAATAAAACGGTGATGCAACAAACAAAAGATGTTATAGAAGAGTAGGAAGAAAAAGAAGAGAGAGGATGAATCAGGAAGACCCATGACCACAAACAATAAACGAAAAAAGGAAAATGCGAAGAAAAAAAAGCATGCGGGAAAAAGGCACACGAGGAAAAAGTGCAAAGAGACGAAAAAAGTTTTTCTTACTCACAGCGTGCACGTCCAGCATGTCCACGGTTAGGTCGTAGGCGGTGAGGTTCATGGACTGGAAGAGCTCCTTCAGCGTCATGGGCTCGCCGTCCTTGCTGGACTTGCAAACCTGAAAAACGAAAAACTAATTTCCCCACACTTGTATGAAATAAAAATTCAAAAACTCTTGCCTTCGTGTCTGCCTCGGTCTTGAGCGCCTTCTTGATGAACCTTAGGAGGTGCTTCTGGTTCATGCAGGATGCGGCGTGGATGTGGGTGTCAACCTTGCGCACGTTGTAAAAGTCCCTGTGCGCCACCGCCTTCTGCGCGGCAAGCTCGCGAAGCTCGTTCAGCAGCACGTGGAGCTGGAACTTGGAGCTCTGAAATCGGGAAAAAACAATTATCATTTCCAAGTTCAAAATAAGTTTTCGTTTGATCTTACCAGGTAGCTCAGCCTCTTGTAGCAGAAGCTCTTTAGCGGCCCGTCCGCGATGAGTGCGCACATGAGGTGCATGTCCGAGACGAACCTGTCCAGGTTGGGCACCTCGTGGTCCACAGGGCGACCAGTGGAGAGGCGGTATACGCGGAAGAGGCCGCGCTCAAGGCGGAGCTCCTTGGTTTGAAATATGAAAATAGCAATACTAAATTTATATATATGAAAATGAGTTTTCTCACCAGGTCTGGCATGTCCGGCGGGAAGTCAATCTCCCAGGGGTCGGCCGTGGACTTGGGAGGGTGGATGGGGTGGTCTGAAAAAAGCGGGGAAAAAAGGCAAGGTGTTATTTTCTGTACAAACATACAGAGGAGGGCTGGAAAAGTTTTTTTTGAGTGTATCGTACATGGGGGCAAGAGGAGAGAGTTCCCTTGGGTCTTTGTATCTTGCACTGTGAGCGAAATACTGTTGTTATAGAGAGATATACTAGGTAGATGATTCGAATTTCACACACCTCATTGGTGAAGGAACGGATTCACCCCCACAACCTTATTTTGTTTCGTTGCACCATCCAGTGCCGTATACTTTGTATGAAAGGTATTGCTAACAAAATGTCTAAAGGTGACCTGTGCCAATTTTTAAATTTTTGTAGCAGAAGTTCCAGTCACGTCAGAGTATTTTGTGCACGGAACGAAAATACTATACTGCACAGGAGAAAAAACAGTCTTCAGGATCGCAGCAGCCTCGTCACTCCAGTCTAGAGCAAACATTTCAAAATGTATGATATATGGGGCGAAATCCACTGCCAAGAATGGGTTCACAAGATTAGTCGGGAGGTTGTTACTCAGGAAGGTCCAAAGATGAAAAAATCTAGGTGAATGAAGGAAAGCAAGAAAGTGGCTACGGACAGAAGAATTGTCGATCGAAGCTGTCGCCTTTGGTCCTGGTCCGTTTGGCAGCAGTGGTTTCTTTCGGTTGTCACTTTGGTTGGTTGGTCAGTGTACAGTAGTAGGTTACTGTAGTGAGTGTATGAGTGCTGGAGTAGCTGGAATATCAGGTGGAGGGAGCGGAGGCAAATCGGAGGGACAAAAAACCGATATCTAGTGTCGATTCTCTCTCTCTCTCTCTGGTATTTACTTTTCTTCTCTGGTCCTCCGCCGTCCTCTTCTTCCGCCAGGGAAGAAGGTTCTTCTTCTTGGTATTCTTCGCCTCCTCCTTCAATGGAGCCTTGAAAGAAAAGCACGACCGACGGAGAAAAGGAAGTGAGGAGAAAAGAATCAGGAAACAAGAACGGAAAAAGGGGGAGTGAAAGGGTGAGAGGCCGATGTTTCCATGGAGAGGAAAAAGTAAAATAAAAAATAAAGTCCCACATAGCTTCAAATGCGTTCTTGGCTTAACTATGCTTCTCAACTATTGTACGGGATCGAGTCTGAAGCTAAGTTTAATGGAATCCCCCGTAGCTACTCTCCTCACCTTCGAGCGTCGCCTTGTTCTTGTGCACCCTGGTGTCCGACGAGACGGAGCTGAGCCTCTTGCGCAGGAACTTCCTGCAGACGATGGGGAAGGCCTGCTGCGAT
>JAAUXU010139292.1_pt1 | contig 13669 bp, 12 predicted proteins | sample 7278151 | NCBI WGS metagenome assembly JAAUXU01 (sample SAMN14350113, study PRJNA611818) | marine sediment metagenome | isolation source: surface marine sediment (1.8m) | place: French Polynesia: Moorea | collected 2018-08 | reverse complement strand
TTTCCAAAATTCTCTCTGAGTAATTCAGCCATTTCCAAAATTCTCTCTGAGTAATTCAGCCATTTCCAACTCTGAACTCGGCCCTTTCTATTTCTGGCTTTCTGGCAATCCTGAGGAACAACACACGAGTGGAAATGGAGGAAGCAACAGAAGGTTGTGAGGGCAAAGGGACAATTTTTGTGCTGGCATTTTTCAAGTGGTGCAGTGAGCACTAACTACTGTATAGGGAAGTATAAGGAATGAATAGCTTTTGTCCTACACTTGATTTGTTCAGTGCATTTGATCTATTCGCTCGACTAAAGCCAGCAAAGACAAGACTAAAGGCTCTTCAGACAAAGACTATAAAGTCTTTCTCTTATATTTGGAACTCGTTCGTTCGAGTGGACGCTGTTGTGTGCACAGAAGTGCAGTGCGATAGTTGTGCCACCTCCAACACTCGGCTATCTTCAGGAAAGACAACGAGAAGGAGAGAAAAAGCTACAACTTTCCACCCTTTCTTCTTCGTATTGACTTTCAGAGTGCAGCGGAGTCTCGATTTAGCGACATCTGGCAACCCTGACCTCAAATCGAGACTGTTCCACTCAAGTCTCGGTAGATCATTCTACCATTCGAGCGGGACGAGCACCGAATCCAAGTGAAGAATTGCCAATTTGAACTGCTGTCGACCCTTTTCAAAACCAAGCTTGCGGTTAAATGGAGACTTTACTGTCCATACAGAGAAAGACGTTTCTGGCTAGGATGAAGCTAATTAATTGCTTTGGTAGTCTGCGCACACATCACTCACAGGGGGAAAGTCAAGTGTTTAGACACACACGCACGCACACAGTACTGTACAAGTGGTTGGAGAGACCAAGAGACAAAGGGAGAGACAAAAACGCACGCAATCAGTGCACAAGCAGACTCACTGTTCTGCTCGATGTCCATCCTCGTCCGGTACGGCATGAAAGTGTTGTCTGGCGAGAAGATGTGCACGGCGACAAAGACGCTGGCCAGGAAGAGCGTGGCCCAGTGGAGCAAGCGGCACGCCAAGAGCAGCAGGCTGCCGTAATACAGATTGAAGCAGAAGCAGCAGGTCTTCAGCATGTTGCCTGTTCTCATCAACAGGGATTTCCTAAAACAGAAAGGGAGAAGAAGATTCGTTAATACTGAATCTTACTGCAGCGAAGCTCGGTCGAGAACCACTGTTTGGGACATCGAAAGTTTAGTTGGGAACTACAACTTGAAGCACTGAAAGCTCAGTCGGGAACCACTGTTCGAGACATGGAAAGCTCAGCTGGAAGCTACTGCTTAAAGCACTGAAAGCTCGGTAAAGAACTGCAAATTGATGCATTTGAAAGCTCAGTCGAGAACTACTTTTTGAAGCATTGAAAGCTCCGTATAAATTTGAAGCATTGTCTGCCCAGTTGGGAACCACTGTTTTTGTCATCGTTGTAATTCCCATTGTTTGTGCTCGCAGCAATCTACATGATCTTTTTCCTATAATTGTTCTCTACGCTTATAATATTGTACACGAAAGTAACCATGTTTCAGAGCCGTGACCGCAGCCGCGCGTGTGCGTGCGGAACAAAGACAGCACAAGGCACAAAAGCAGAATGCACGTACGTCCTATGCTACGTACAACGCCGACGCCGAGGACCACCACAACAACAACGACTACAAGCTGTCTCTGCTCTCCTCCTTGGACAGGCTTGACAGTGATGAACGCGTCAATCCATAGGTGTGGCTCGTCGTACAGGGTGCCCCGGGGAGACTCGCACAAAGAATTCGTTGCAAATCTCGCCAGGCCACCCTGTACGCGCGTTTCAGCTGTCCGTACGAGCGCGTGAAAGCTGCCTAGAGTGAAGACAGCGCAGAAACAAATGCCACATAAATGACGACGTCCATGCTGATCCCTGATTTCGCTATGAGACAGTCATGTAAGCGCTTTAAGCTCTCTGCAAGGTGCAGGGAGAACGTCTCTCTCGTCATTCACGACGTAGGCATCGTGGGCGCGCCCGCTAATGGCCTTGGCGGCGGCCCTGCGGGGTTCTGCTGAAGCAACTGTCGTTTCGGTGTGCGAGCTCCCCATGGACGCGGGCTGAGTTCTGACGAATGTCTGTCTGTCTGTCTGTCTGTGCAGTTCAATGTACCGGGTCTTTCACAAATAGCGCAACACATGAATCTGCGATTGTGGAAGTTAAATTTTCTGCCATATCGGAGCAAATGCAATTGCCACCTTGAACAAAAACAACAGCAGGAAAGAGCAAATCAGGCGTCATCATTGAGTACTAGACAACCGAAGACATCACGGTCAGACCAAAGGTGCCGTGGGTGCAAGCAGGATGGCAAGGTAAAAAGGGTTAAACAGGTCCAAGTTCATCAAGACCCATGGGAAAAAAATACAATGAGAACGTTCATTTAATGCCCCTTCAACCCTTTCCCACCCCATCACGTCCAATAATTCGGCCACAAAAGAGACATTTCTCTAAATGCACCGAGGATTTCGCAAATTGTGAAAGACTTGGCTCAATTTAGAGTGATCCGACTCACTTTTTGCCACTTTTTTGACTGCACCTCCCCAAAATGGGCTGCGCCCTTGCAAATGTAGCCCAGAGCAGAGGCCTTTCACCAAGCTGTGATGGTCCAAGAACCCTCACATTGAAACTGTATCCACCAAAGTCGACCTTCTGAACAAAGGACTACAAGGTAACTTTTCTTAATCTCCAATCCAAATTTGGACTTCATAATGTGAACTTTTTAAAAAGATTAGCAATTCTTTTGTTTTAAAAGTTGTCAGGCTTGCGACGCACATCCACAGTATGTGAAGGGTACACATGGGTGAGACAAAGTGTTTAGTAAGGGTTCCATTTTACACAAAGCAACGCATTGATGTCGATCGTGGGCTTTGCAAGCATTGCCCAGAGTCAGATCACCCCGTGGCGCCGGATGTTTAAAAACTGGCCCCCAAAATGCAGACTTGCAATGTCATTGCGATGACTTGTTCACAGTTAAGTGAATTTAAAAACTGACATTTGCCCAATCAGCTGTCTATCTGGCCCAGCGTCCTAGTGAAGAAGGTCCCGGAAGCCCGTGAAGGCCGCCCTCTTTGACACCGTGACTCCTGTTGGTGATTGACTTAAGCCACAGCCCTTCAACACTCTCTCACCACGGCAGACACGAAAGTTCCAAGCTCTCTATTCAATCTCCGGGTTGTTCTTGACGGGGCTTGGAGTGTCGTTAGGATTGCAGCGTCGTTTCAGCAATGGGAGGAGCATTTGGACCAATTTTTTTTGAGCACCCGGTTCACGTATGCAGCGCACTTCAGCGGCAAAGGAGAGAGAGAATTGCATGCTTGACCAGCGCCAATAAATAAATAAAACATGAGCCTTGGTTTTCTAAGCTATCTGAATAATTGAAGAGCTGGGGTCTCGCGGAGAAAAAATACCTCGACGTTAGGGCAAACGTGACAAGCATGTGGAGAGATTTTTTGCACACGACAACAACAAAATGATTTCTTTTTCCTTCACCTGCGAAAGTTGCTCTTCCACGCATGAAGGAGATTCACACAGCGGCGTCCTCGTATTTCCTCGTCCTTGGGATTCCTGTTCTCTTCTGTGCACAAACTGTTGAGTTTTCCTCGCACGAAAGAAATCCTTCTTAGCACAAGCCTTTTTTTTGCGCCGTCTTCAAGTCATCACTGTAACCTCGAGCTCTTTTCGTCCTCGAACGTACGTGAAAACTTACTGAGGCCGACAGCAGCACAGGAGCGTCTGACGCAGAAGCTTTAAGCACTTCCTCTTGTTCAGCTCCGCTCACCACACCAGTGGCCACGACGACGTGTCCAACGTGTGCGCAGTCGACCGCAGCACCAAGAACACTCACGGGTGAAGCAAAACAAAACAACAACCAGGGACCTTTTTCGTACAATTGAGAGTGGGTGCGAAGAGTCAGAATAGGATTGTATGAATCAAAAGCTCCAACTGAGGCTGCTGATGCCCAGTAAGAGGAAGGCAGGAGAGGAAGGAAGAGGTTGGGCCTCTGCTGTTACTCTACAGACAGACCTACGCTATGCACTAGTACTTTTGGGGGAAGGAGGCAGGCCTCGAGGACGGCAGGGCCCATAGTGAGGCTGTCGCTCAGCTGTGGCTGCTTTCTTCTCCCAATGCTTTCTCCTTAAAAGTCCCTCTGAAAGAAGCTGAGAGAGAGAGGGGCGAGGCCTCAGGAGAGCTCAGAAGGAAGAATAGGAATTTGGGGAGGACGAGGACGAGAGTAACCTTGTCCTCGGGTTGCCTGGGTCGGCGCCAGCAGCTTAGAAAAAAAGGAGAGAAGATACAGAGCCTCAAGTGATGTGAGCCACTTCAGTCATTTCAGATGACCAACAAATGGTCGAGGGGTTGTTGTTGCTGTAGGGTAGGAATCAAATGAAGTCACAGTCGTAGTCGTCGCGTCACGATGTCCATCTTCTGCTGCCACCTGTATAAGACACATGGGAAGGGGGGGAGGCGGAAGAGGCAGTTGCTGCTGTCCCTGCAGTTCCAAGTAGGTCACCCTGCCAAAGAGACAGAATTAGCGGCCTGCCAGGAAATTTGCCCCCGTGGGTCGTCAACCCCGCGATCTCCGGTATCCTCGATGTGAACAAAGCTTCTCTTTGAGCCTTTGACGATCCGTTATGCATAAAGTGCCTCGCCGTAAGTGCCACTTTGGCTGCACAAGAGAGAGAAAGGTGGTTCTTACAGCAGCTTCCTACAGTTGTGCCCTGCAACTTGCATTTTCCCACCTCATTTTTTTTCTCCGGGGGTGCCGGGTCAGTCGTAGCACCAAAGTATCCCAACGACGGTTTCCTCAAAAGGAACTAACAGGTGTTGCTTGCTCAACACTTTTTTGACGTCCTCAACAGTGAAGAAGACGTCACAAAAGTTTGCACTGTATGAAGGAATCCACGTACCGTGTGTGCCATAAATAGCTTGAATCAAAAAGTGTTCACATTTTTACAAAAAAGGGCATGTGAGTTTTTGACTTGGCCTCATTACACTGATTGGCACATGCTGTGTACGTTGCTCTGGTGCCAACACATGAACTTGGCAGCTGCGAGGCCATAAGTGCACCAAGGTCGCCACTGATTGCACCTTTCTCATATGATAAACAATGCACCAGTGTTACCAGGGGTCTGTAAAGAAAAAAACTTACAGTCAACTCTTGATTTAATCATTTCCGAATTGACAGTAATTCTTAATTTAACCATCTAACGATTCTCCGTAGGGTGACGGATCACATCGTTAGATGGAGAATCCACTGTACAATTCTTCCCTGGAGATCTTCCCGTCATCCTCTAGTGGCTTTGAGCTTGCCACAATTGTGACATGCTCAAGGCCTAAGGCACGACCGAGGCTGTCGTCGCCACCACCAGCTGTTCCAAGGAGGCCATTAAGAGATTGAACCAAGGCAACTGATGAGTGGACGCCAAGGACACCGAAATCTCCCCCATGTCCACGAGGAGGGTCGTCATGATGATCAGCACCATGGCGTCAGACAGGTTCTGTGATCACAGTTCCATGTGGCTGACCTTCGTCTGCATGGATATTATTGGATTGATTGATGGCCCTGGCAGGTTGACCTCATGCAGAACGGTGTCTGCACTGGTTTATCTCATTTAAATGCTCAAAAACGAGGACTTCCGCGTGCAGGACTCATAGTTGGCCTCCATCTTCACCTAACCTGTCGACTACTGGTCAGCCAGCATGATCGAGGACAAGTGAGATCACATCTGGGATACAGTTTTCATTACAGCATACGCAAAGAGATTTAAGGTTGTCTCCTTCCCCAAAACAAAATACCGAACAATAAACCGATCATCAAAATACTGACAAAAGGGCTGTCTGACGCTTTTACTTAACCCCCACTTGATAAAGTCAGACTACAGCTAATTATGACACCCTGTCCATATCATAGCTCCATGAGTTAATGGGGAACCAATTCTGTCGTCTCCCGTTAATTGCTGTACGTGTTGCAACGCTATGCACTGCACAAACTTTTCCAGACAGACGGAGAACTTGTGCAACGTGCCCGTGTGATTGTAGAACAGCTCATTTCCTATGTCAAGCAGACACTCAACTGCCAACTAATGCTGTGCTAATGCCAACCTGTTCGCAATGCTCTTCCTCTTTCCCCCGTAGGCAACACATGCGTACATGCACTGGTGTCTCAGAGATACAGTTGCGGCCAAAAGTTTGCATACGGCAGGAGAAGAAATGAAATCTTAGGACTACTCCTGTTAGGTATTACTAAAAAGTAGACAATAATAGCTGGATATGAAGCACTATGTCCTGGCTACCCGCCACCATTTAAAGAGCTGTCATATGCTTGACCTAGCTGGAGTTATAGCATGATTTTACCAAAGTGGCCTAGCAGGAGAGGGTCAAAACTTTGCATACCGCCTGCAAACTTACTTATTTTTCATTTCCTTTTCCTCTGTCTGGCTGTTTTCAAGTATTCTATGGCATGGCCTTTGGCTGCTATGACTTTGACTAGTCTTTGATGGTAGATTTTGACTAGTTTCTCGCATCTCCACAGGGATATTGGCCCATTCCTCTTGGCAGACTTCGTAGAGTTCATCGAGGGAGGAAAGAAATTAGGAAATGCCTACAGTCATTATAGCATGTTCAGTGTTTGCACTCATAACTTTGCATAAATGCTTCATTTACAGCATTGCGTGTCATACCCATAATGTTGAACAATGGCAATTGCCTTTCACTGGTCGCTTTTTTCCATCGTGATCGTATTGATTGAGCTTGACCTTGAACGGCAAGCTGAACTTCGTGCGGGCAGGATAGAAATAATGTTCCCCCCTGGAGGATTTCGTGTCGCTTCCTTGTGTCAACACGAATTGCTCTTCGCCCTGTACATCAAGGCCGAGCTGTTTCCATAGTTACATGTATGAGTGGCTATTAGATGCTAAGAATGTGCGAATGGTGCTGAAATCCAACTTCGTCGGATTTGGATTGTTTGAGTGTCAAAAAGTCGGATTCGGATTTTGGATTTGACGAAAAAGGTTCCGAAAAAGGAAGTCGCCATATTTTTGCAGTTATGGATGTATATTTCAACAGGTAGCTGCTTTTTCTCAATAATTTTGTACCTCTTGCATGTTCTTGTGAGTATAGCTATCTTTGAGACATGACGAGAGAACACCCGTTCCGATCAAGCACTTGAATCAGGGATGGATAGATACTTTCTGGCTGCAGAAGCCAGGCACAGAAGTGTGCCTTTTTGCACTTTCCACCAGTCCAGAACGTCTTGACAGCTCGACTTTATGTTGATGAGAGGCAAGGCAAGGTAGATCTTTGTTTCCTTCTGGAAAGCAGTATCATCTTCATCCATTTTCCTCCTCTTCATCTTTTGTGGCAGGAGCTCAGAGGCACTGTTGTCCATGCCACTACAGCTTGAAGACCCCATAGATACATTAGGGTCGGAGTGCTTCTCCTCCTGCTCATTGAGAAAATGCCGAGTTCCTCCAGTTTCTCAAAATGCTTGGTCTGGGCCCCGGGGAACCTGAGGTCAAGGAAGTTAGCAGCACAGTAGTGCAGGTTCTGAGTACCGCATTCTGGGAATCTCTTCTCCAGACTCTTGTCCAGCGCTGCAGCTAACATTTTTCCATTCCCATCCGAATTCTATCCTTCAGAAAAGTTTTCAAGTGGCCACACAGGTAAAAAAGAACAGGGATGACGGTGTGGAGGCTAGGATTCTTGACTCCCCTCCAAAGCTCACTTGCCACCTTGAATTTTCCCAAGACAGTTATTCCTTCTTCGATGAGATCCCATCCCCTTGGGTTGGGAGCCAGGTCATGAAACTCTGATAGCTTTATGATGACATTCTTGTTTTTGAAGCAGGACTCCAGACACATGCACTCTGAGTTCCATCTGGTGACAACTGGTGTGACTGGGTTTGTGTACTGAACAATCAACTTGTTGCATTCATCCTCCAACATCTTGTTTGCCACAGCAGACTTGTGGACATGACCTTTGAGTTTTTGCTTTTGTTAACAGCATTGTTCATTCCCGCCACAGAATCAAAAGCATCATGAATGGCCAGCTAGAGAGTATGACACCCACACCTGAGGGAACAGTAATGATCATGCTGAGTTCAGTAGCGATGACGACAGTTCCTGCATTATGATTTACTGCAATGATCTCACAATCTTGAGGGAGTCCTAAAGAAGAAATCTTTTTATACAGGTCAAGCTTGAATAAGTTAACCAGTGTGACGTCCTGTAAATTTTGAACAATCAATCGCCCAACAACTGTACAGCTTGAAGTCATCTCGTCCTGCTGTATGAATACTTTCGACCACAATCGGATTCCTGTGATGATCCTCATAAATTTTATGGCAAAGTGAACTGTCAAAAGTCAACTCGTCACAAAGTGTTCATCCAGGTGATAAGTGATAATGAGGACACTTTCATTCATGATGTTTTGACCCAAGGGTAGGCCATCTGCGGAAAAGATTAAGGGGTGCCGCCAAGATCAGACGAAAGACACCACTACCTCCTGGTAGGTCTAGGAGCACTGCTGGATTCAGTGAACGTGCGTTTTCACCAAATTTTCAGCCTGGGCCAAGAAATATCCAGGAAGAATTGCCAAAGACAAAATCCCTTGGATTTTCTTACATTGCATTGGGATGATGAACTGTGGAAACTAATTCTCACCAAGACAAACTGCAGGGCTGAATAAGTGCATGCAGGTAGACCAGAGAAAATTTTTGCTGCCACTCCCGTAAGAAAACCATGAGCACTTGAGGAACTCAAAAAAGTTTTTGGACTACGAGTTACAATGGAGGTCTTACAATGGCAGTCCAAGAACAATTCTCTCTCAAACACACCAGCCTTTTGAAAAGTTACGTCCAGAACTAGATTTCTTACCATTTCATCACTTCTTCATTGTGTGAATGAAGAAGACCCTGATGTTGATAAAAAAGACAAAATTTATAGGATCATTATCATACTTACCTCCTCCCCAAGTTAAAATTTGCTCCAAAATGTGAACTTTCACTTGATGAAGGGATGGTGCCAACTGAAAACAAGAGATCTTTCAAGCAATATATCAAAGACAAGCCAGTCAAATGGGGACTGAGACCGTTCTTGTTCACTGACAATGGCATGGCTGCATTTGTGAGGCAGAAATCTACACAGGAAAGGGAGCCGATGCCAACATCATTGATGGACTTGGGGCGACAGAAAATTGGGTTGTGCGCGTGATCTGAGACTTCAGTGGTCAAAATTACACCTTGTACAAAGATAGATTTTACACCTCTGTGGCACTAGCAGAGTATTTGCTGAAGAATCATGACACGAGACTGTGTGGCACTGCTCAGACAAATTGATGACTTTCCCAAAGCTATTTTCAAGCAGAAAGATGAATTGCAAAGAGGAGGTCATAATGTCTTGTTCAGTGGTACCATTGGTGTGTTTGTTTGGCAGGACCAAAAGCCTATCTATTTCATTTCCACTACCCACGTTTTCTCTCCTCTTGAACATGTATCCATGTACAGTGCAAATGACCACAGGAGGATTTCTGTTCGTTGTCCAAAAGTAGTCAAGTTCTACAATGCCTATACGGGAGGAACAGACAAGACTGATCAAATGATTCGTTTGCAGAAGAGCCGTCGGCATTGCAAGTGGCCAAGACGGCTAATGATTAAATTCTTCATGTGGACTGCCTACAATTCCTATATGTAAATGGGCTACGTCAAACCCCACAGTGCTCCAGGCCAGTGAACATTTACATTTCACTCTTTTAAGGAAGTGCTTTGTGAAGAACTGTCAAAAGATATTCGAACCACTGAAGGAGTTCATGGAGAAAGACAGTCTAATGACACAATGAACCTTCGACACCTTGCCCACTTTTAGGGGGCTTCACCCCGTGAAAAGCGAAAGTGGCTGAAATTTTCAGGGGGGCTCCCCCGCGCCCCCCCCCCCGCGCCGTCATGCTAGGCCCCAAAAACATTACGTAGCACTACGCTAGAGGAGAGGATCCGGGAGCAGTGGGACGGCCTCTTTACTCCAGTACATAGTGCTACGTACCGTTTTGGGGGCTTGGCATGACGTGGGGGGGGGGTTCAGCCCCCTAAAAGTGGGGGGGCTTGGGGGGGAGGGAGCCCCCCTGAAAATTTCAGCCACTTTCGCTTTCATTTACTGGTGAAAAACACCAATTTTCAGCTGCAACCGGCACAGTGCTCTTGTCAACTAGCATGAGAATGAAGGCTAGGGGACACCTCAGAGGGCTTTTTCGTGGACCTGCGGCCCATTTACATGAGTGTTATGCTAATGGTGGAAGAATTTTCACAGTAGCTGATGAAGCTGACATTTTATTCAATATGCACATTACACTTCCCCTTTTGTTTTTTCGTTCACTGGTTGATACTTAAGGAATTTCTTTCTCCCTCTTGGACATCCAGTTCATTAGGAACCTGTTTCTCCCTCTCCTGCTTCTAGCACCATCTGTTATACACTTCTGTCTTGAAGCCAAAAAAATTACATTTGTGAGTGTCACACACACTCAATTGCAATTTTGACCCCCCAGGTCACTCCTCAGATTGGGGTTGTTTTCCTCCCAAACATGGGTCAGGATCCGTCTGCCCATGTAAGCATAGTTCGGGAACAATGAAAAACTTGACCAGGCCAATTAGGTGAAGGATGATGATGATCCAAGACCCAAGAGGTTTCAAAATAGCCCATCATATACCAGATGCAGCGGGAAATTCTGGACACTAGAATATTGGGAATTTTGAATGGTTTCAAGGTTTATAACTTTAATTTCCTGCCAGGATCATCAAAATGGAAGCTTCTAGTTGCCATTCAAAACAAAAGTAAAAAGATTCCTTTTTCAATTTCGAAGGAAATGTCAGGTCAAAGGGACACATGAATTTCCATCCATGCAGTTTGGAATGCCAGAAAAACACCAACCGAGATCTCCCAGCAGTTGGACATCTCTCGCACCACCATGTACAAGGTCAGGAACATGAAGGACATTGAGAGGAAGCCCGGTAGCGGCCCCAAGGTCAAAATGGCCCATGAGGATATCTTGGAGCCTGTGACTGCAGCGCTGTCCAAGTGGATGCATGCACATGCCAAGGACCTTGGTACCTCAGAGAAGACAGTGAGGAGGGCTGTCAAGGAGCTCAGTAGGAAGAGCCTGGTGATGCTGGAGAGGCCATTGTTGACACTGGCCTTATCAAAGAGACCCATCTCCAATGTTGCCAAGCTCTTTTGAACAATCTCAAGAGTGGCAAGGCCAACCGGGTCATCATTTTCTCTGACAAGAAGACCTGGGCAGTGGACCCAGTCTGTAACTGCCAAAAGGACAGGTTCATTGCCTTCAGGGACATCAATGACAAAGACAGGATCATCACTACCACCAAGCACCCCGCCAGTGTGATGTCCTTGGGGTTTGTGGCCTCCAACGGCATGGCAGCACCCCTCATCTGGTTTCCTGCTGAGTTCAGGCTCACAGTGGCCGACTACATCAAGGTCTTGGAGTCCAACTTCATCCCATGGGTCAAGGCCAACTTCCTGAATGGAAACATGGTGCTCCAGCAAGATGGTGCTCCTGCACACATGGCCAAGAAGTCCCAGGAGTTCCTCAAGGCCAGCATGGACTTCTGGTCCAAGGACATGTGGCCCCCCTACTCTCCAGATGCCAACCCACTGGACTTTGCCTTCTAGCCACACATTGAGGCCAAGACCTGTGCCAACCACCACCCCAATGTCAAGGCCCTCAAGGCCTCTGTCAATGCCCAGTGGGCTGCCATGACCATGGAGTACATCTGCAAGTCCTGCAGCACCTTCAGGAAGCACATTGAGATGATTGTTGCTGCCAATGGAGGCTACGTTGAGGATTAGTGTCCTCAAAGTATATGTAAATGCACATTAAATTGTCAAACTTTTCCTCCCAGGAATTCCCAAAATAGATGTCATTGAAGTTAAAACTTTAAAATGTCCAGAATTTTGTGCCGCACCCGGTATGGATGAACTCTATAGTGCTCTAGTCAACTCCACCAGCATGACCAGCACAATTTCATGTACAAGTTCAACATGGCACCAGAATGACATACACTCATTTTTCTTGCAGAGGATTGAGTTTGGCACAGGGACAGTTTAGGAGATTCAAGTCATTTTTTCATTCTTCATTCCTTCAATTCTAAAGTAGCAAGATTTTTCTGTAGTAGCAGATTCCGGTGCTGTACTCTGTACCTGATGCAGTATATGCACATACTTCATGCCTGTTACTTGTAGACAAAAGCTGTAGTGCTACGAATATTAGCCTACATGCAGAATATGCCATGTTTTTTTTTCTTTTTCCACGAAAATGTCAGATGCCATTGATGTCAGGTGCAAAACAAAATGAGAGCAGCAGCCTAGAGTTCTCCATTATCGACACTCTCAAAAACATTTTCATTGAGAAGATTCCATATGGTTTAAAGTTTTTTGAGAGCTGTATGCCGCCCTTTCTCAATGACTTCAAGCAGGCATTATGCTCCATGCTCTGTCAAAATCTATGATCACTATTCCATCTATCAAATCAACTCAGTCTATGATAGGCAACAATGAATCAGTCATTGACCATCAATATGTCTTTATCATGAAATAGTTCTCATGCATATACATTAGGCTAGGTCAAAAAGGGGTCAACTTTGGAAATTCACTGACGGCGGCTGGGGTTTGTTACATGGGCTCAAAAGATGAAGACACAGTCAAAAACTTCTGAAAAAAATTGTGTTTGCCTATGCCCAACTTGCTTTGAAATGTATGTACAGAGGTGTCCAAAAGTTTGGACACTCACAAATTGATCTCTTTAATATGTTCTACGTCACCAAGAGCAACGTGGGTGATATGGCGTGTTAGCTTAAGGTATCACAGACTTATGTTCCAAATTTGGCAAGAATCGGACTAGTACTTTTGACAATATTGCATAAAATATTAAATAAAGAAGTTTCCCCTGGCGCCGACCACTTTTCTCAGGCGACGCTCAATGCTGTCGCAGGCCTTCATGACCACGTCGACATTCAGGACGTCATCCCACACCCTCACGATCGAGTTTTTCAAGGCCTCAACGTTGGGGTGCCTCTTGGAGTTCACAGCGTCCTGCAGGGTGGACCATGCCCAGAAGTCCAAGGGGTTCAGGTCTGGTGAGCTGGGGGGCCACATTTCCTTTGGCCAGAAGGCTTCCGATCCCCAGTTTGTTGCCAGATAGTCCTGGACCACCTTGACCGTGTGGCATGGTGCCCCATCCTGCATCAGGCAGACCTTGGACCTCCACCTGGGCCCATAAGTGGACGCGGCCCAGCTCTCAATGGCAGGCAGGACGTTGTCATGGTACCAGGCTGCATTCATCTTGACGCCTTTGGGCACAAAGAAGGGTGGTATGGCCTTCCCGTCCGATGAGAGCAACCCGAAGACCATCACAGAGGCCGGGTGCTTGGACCGCATCACTGCTTGGATGTTGACATCAGCCATGGGGGTGAGGACGTGCTGGTTTTGCAGATTTGCAACATGGTCTACGACAAAGATCTTCTCGTCGCTCCACAGCACGGCCCTGGACCTCCTGGCGTCACGGGGGTCCTTCTTGAACCAGTCCAAGAGAATGCCGGCCCTCTCAGTCCTCTTCTCCCTGCCGCTGATGCTGATCATGGCCCTTTTCAT
>JAAUXU010098302.1_pt1 | contig 13669 bp, 12 predicted proteins | sample 7278151 | NCBI WGS metagenome assembly JAAUXU01 (sample SAMN14350113, study PRJNA611818) | marine sediment metagenome | isolation source: surface marine sediment (1.8m) | place: French Polynesia: Moorea | collected 2018-08 | reverse complement strand
GTCCAACCCAGGTGACAAGGTCCAACCCAGGTGACAAGGTCCAACCCAGGTGACAAGGTCTACCCCAAGTGACCAGGTCTGGCTCGGGTGACAAGGTCCGATCTAGGGGCACGTTGATGAAATGGATCATTACCCAATGACCCAGAAATCCAGGGCTGTCGTCCTTTGTCATCAAAATCACCAATCAATCCAACAAACACAACTTGCATTCAGACGAGAGTTTAATGTGAGTCCACCTACTCGTCCAACTCTGTGCAAATGGATTGTCAGATTTGAAGAAAGGAGAGCCATTGAAAATGGGAAGAGTTCTGGCAGGCCACCTGTGACTGAGGAGGACATTGAACTAATCCGAGAGGTGTTTAGCAAGTCTCCCAAGAAAAGCATCAGGAGGGCATCACTTGAATTGGATATTCCGAGGACATCATTTCACATTGTTCTGTGCAAAAAACTCAACAAGAAGCCCTACAAAACCCAAAAGTCGGCCAGGCGGAAGCAAGAAGGTGTCACGCTAGCTTCGAAGTAAACTATACCTGGGTGCCGAGTCGGATATGAGATACGGATGACAGAAGGGTGGCTGTTTGTGAAGTCATTTTACAAGTTTTGGCACATAACCCTCAGAGGGAATTCATAACATCAGATGAGGCAACCTTGACTCTTCACAACATGCCAAACAAGCAACACTAGGCAATGGTCACACTACCACCCACATGAGATCCATAAAATGCCACATTCATCACCAGCCAAGGTCAATGTCTGGATAGGCTTCAGCAAGATGCGTGTGATTGGACCTTTCTTTTTTGATGGGTCAGTCACTGGTGCGTCCTACTGTCAGATGCTGGAGACTTTTCTTTTCCTGCCCTGAATGGTCCAACCATTTTCCAGTAGGATGGAGCACCACCCCACAGGAAGCTTCAGGTTCATCATCTTCTCAATGAGAAATTTCTAAATTCTTGGGTAGGCAGGGATGGTCCCATTTTGTTGCCAGCAAGAAGCCCTGATCTGTCACCCTGTGATTTTTATTCTATGGAGCCTTCTCAAAAGCAGAGTGTATGCATCTAAACTAGTAGGCATTGCCAATGTTTGCCAAAAAAAATTGAGGAAGAGGTTTGTTCTATATCAGTTGATATGTTGGAGACAGCCATGGATTCAATGAAGAGATGCATGCAGTCTGGTGCATGTGGCGGTTTGGGCAGCATGCAGGATCTGGGGTCGGAACCAGGACGGGTGGGATGGCATGGTTACCTTTCGGGGCCACCTTTTCTGGAGCAATTGACTCCTGGAACAGGTGGACCTAAATGACTGCAAATTTTAACAAGAGGGCTATCCACGACCTCTTCCACGACAGATGGAGGGCATGCTGGAAGCACCTTACCACCTGCCTTCAAACAACATACTGGATAGACAACCCTGGCAGCATAGGCAATGCCATGGCTTGCCTGGATTGTCTTAGTCTCAGTATTGTTTTACAAGCCCTTACTGGTCATAACTACCTGAACTACCATCACTATATAGCAGGTAACTTTTCTGAACAGATCTGTAGGTTCTACAAGGAAGACCGTGAGGAGCTGATACACTTCATGTGCGAGTGCCCAGGACTTGCCATGGAACACCTCGGCTCCGTACGAGGCCTCCAGCTTAGTAGGAATCTGAAGTGGAGCTAGCTAGAATCAGCTACACTCTCGTCTCGTCTATCACCGTACACTTACCCTTCCTCCGTTGTAGGCTCTACGGAGTACGAGTACGGCTCCGGTCAGCTACTGCTGGAGGCGGAAGCTGACCGCTGGCAGGGGAAGGGCGACAGGATAGGTACGAGCACGCCCACGGCTCGGTATGGGCGAGCGCATGTAAATTGTATACTTAGTTGATCGCGAGATACATGTCTGTACAGATATCTGTAAATACACGATATGCAAAAGAACATGTATAGCGAGTCCCCTCTTTATCAACCAAGCATGTCTGGGTCTACGTATTTCGAGGTTAGTCTGAGGCCCTTATGCTACCCACTGGCGGATGCTACAAATCCTCCAGACCTCTATGGTCTTGTCAGGCTCATGAAAGTGAACCGCATTGGCAAGGTCTTAAAAAAGAAGGCAGAGTAGGTTACGCACACTGGTGGACTCACCACGCCAGGCATCCCAGTCTACTAAGCACATGGATGTCTGCCACTAAATCGAGGCAGGAAAAGACCCAATCCAGGGTTGCTCCTTCTCTCTGCTCAGGCTTCAATCCTTAGCAGAGACCCCAGTAACAAACAAACAAACATGTAGTTGTACCTGCAATATTTCACTTTATGTAGTAATTTGCCTGCTTATTTTGCCTCAGCCAATCAGAGTTCTCTTTGTCACGTGATTAATGCCTTGCATTTCTGCTGCTGCAAATACCCCTCTCGCCTTACTAGTAGCTCACTGGAAAAAAGTTACTGCATGAAGTGCAGCTACTCATGCGTGTATATGATGTCTGCAAATAAAATTGGCAAAAGTGATGAGCAATGTAATGCCATTCCTTATCCTGAAAAGTAATGATTGGGTAATGAAACTACTTTTTCTGTAATGTAATGAGTAATGTAATTAATTTCAAAAAAGTGTCTAAACCCCTGTGACAGCACTAGCACCTTTGACAGATTCAACGCTAGAAATTTGAATATTAATCTGCGCAATCGCTGGCATGAAGATTCTGGAATTAGTCTCCGACTTCTTCTACCCTTTATGTCTCTATTTCGTGTTTATGAGAAGTCGCATCTTCATGTCGAGTGATAGCATTTGGCTGTTCTTTAATCGGTTCGAGAGTTTTGGAAAGTTCATCTAACCTCAGCTTGACTGCCTCCATTTTCTTCCTAAGATCCCTATTCTCCGGATTTGCTTTGAGCACTGATGAGGAGAGAGGGGAAAGGCGGATTAGGAGTGTATGGGTCATCCAGTTTCAAATGGCCCAGGGCATGGAGTGCATGGACGGTGTGGGGTGCAGGACGGGCAGACAGGCCGACACCTTTTTAGATTTCAGCTTGGTCTTTAAATAACCTGCAATCCTTGGTACCTCCTCTAGTTTTTCTGTGTAATGATCAGCTATCTCATTGAACTGATTAACTGAGATGAAGTGATCTGGTAACTCTTTTGGAGCCGTTAGCAACTTGGATAAGGGATTCCTGACATCTTTAAACGAAGATTCCTCAGGGGGTATTTGGAAGTACCCTTTTACAGCATCGAACTTGGCGAAAATTTTTGAGTCGGTGTTTATCTTGTTGATTAGATAGGTAGACGATGGAAATGCTTGAATAGGTTGTTTGGCATACTTGTTTAGCTCAGAGAAGTCAGACACTGCGTAGCTTGCCTCGTCGTCAATGGGAGGATCCCTTATCTAAAAGGCTGGGCTTTCCAGCCAGGGGGAAGGGGTAACTTTCCCCAAAATGCCGTATTGTATGGCCTGTGAAATGATGATGGTTGCTTCCTCTTACGGGATCTGGAGTGTAGTTTAAATCCCCTTTGGCTTCATGGGCTCGACCCCTCTCAAAATGATTATCATACGAGGCGCCTTGAAGGCTAGAAGGTGTCTTCCTTCCAAAAGTACCCACCACATCCTTGTAGTCATATGCCCTAAGTGTCTGAAACTGACTTCAGAACTGACTTGATAATGAATCGGTCGAAGATTTGGCCTGAGGCTTTTTGAAATTTTCCTATGCCTCATTTCTTTATGCGTGACCTGTCCCTGTCCTCAATGACTGTGATACCAACGCCGCCACCAGCACTTGTAACATGATTCCAGACGATTGGTGGCGCCTGGTGATCGGTATATCATGTGACTACTGTGCAAGGCAGTAGTGCAGGACGTAAATGCATGATGAGTCTACTCAAATTAAAAGCTTTCTTCAGAATGACACATTATTAGGAATTGTAACTCACTGTGTGTGCACACGTGAGTAAAGTGGACGGACATCTGTGAGTAGAAGTCATCACTCATTTGACAGTCACTGAAGCACGAGGGCTTCTATTCCATTTAATCCATTGAGTGGAGCATTCCGAATTTTGCGACCCGCCTTCACATGCAACATTGACCCGGTCCGGGTCCCAAACGGACCCATCGCGAGCAAACTCACTACGTTCGATCGCGCAACTTTTGCACAAGACGGCACCGGATTGCAAAATTTTCACTCCTCACTTGTCAAGCAGACCTTGATTTCGGTTAGATTTTTTCTATGGTTGTCCAACAAAGCTAACCTAAGGATGCCTCCCGGTAGAGAGAATTTCATGATGCATGATCGGGGAAGGTTTTTAGACGATTTTTGGGTAGTGGTAGGCAATGCGCTCACTGGTGCAACTTCTACTAGTCTCGATAGTGCACGACTAAGAGAGTTCCGCTGTATAACATCCAAGTACAATGGTGTGTAGACCTAAGAACTTTTTTATGCGGAGTGTGCATCATTTTAATTGGGCGTATGCGTACGAGTACATGCAGTTTTATTGGACTAGGTCGAAAATGGGAAAATTATGTTCTTTTGGTCTGGGTGGTGCATTTCAGTGTGCACTGCACTTACTACATACAGTGTATAAAACTTTCAGGTAACAGTGCCCATGGTAAACATTTTCCCCGAAAAAATAGTACCAACTATGAGAGTTTTCCGCCCCAATAATTGATATTTTTGAACCAGCCTAGTATTTATGTTCAGTCACGACAGGTTATTCCCGCAGAAACGGTATAAATATCACTTATTGTCATCAGGCATTAAGCAGTGTTAGAAAAGGGTCAATTTTGGAGTTTGACTGACTGGGTTTTTCATGCAAGATCGCATAATGATCGTAAAGATACTCAATTAATAAATTTATATTACACAGTGACCCACAAGTGTTCAAATTTTACAGCTACGCACCGTTTCCTGCCATTGCTCTGCTGAGTACAACTCATTTCTATCCCAGTTCTTACTTGTAACCTGTCTACATAGCAAAAATACTTCAACAATACAGGACTCAATACGATAAATGTGGAAAGCTTAAAATTAATGACTGAAACACTTTCTTTTATATATTTTCATTTGACTTCATATTTTTTTCCCGGTATAATTGCATGACTTTCCGCTGTCCACTCATCACAAACTATCAGTTCCGCTGAAGACTTTGTCTGACTGACCTTAACATTGATCTTGCAAAACTTGAAAGGCTGTGCGGTAAGATTGAAGCACGAATTCAAATTGAACACTCTGCAGCAATTGTTTTTAACACACACACACACACCCGTGAATTGTATTTAATAGTTACATAATGTATTCTAATTCATGCATTGCATCATCCATGCCTACAGCATTTGCTGTAGCAATCCGCCATGAGTAGTGCTTGAATCCCCTCAATGGGTCGCGCGTTTTTGGAGTAAACACAGAAATAAATGATATTACTGATACTGAAGAGATTTCTGCTGATACTATTGATGAGACAGAAGAGGTCATCATCGAGAGAAAAAGATGAGCATTCATTTCTTTCAAGTTGTAGAAGCAGCATGAAGAGCCCTTCTTGGTCTCTCAGTGGATCGCACACGACGTCGATCTCGCCTAACCTCTCGAGGTCGTCGGTGTGCGCCTTGACCCCAAGTCCAAGTGGACCCCGGGGAGTTGACTTCATGCACTTTGCAAGCCTCAGTGGAAGGCAGCTACAACTGTCAGCAGTTCACTGCCCCGGCTGTATGAATGCGTGTTCCTCTTTTTACCGCTTATAGAGCATCTTGTACAAGTCATTTTAAGTTGTGAAGAAGTGTTTGCCACAAAGGTTTTGCTAACTTTACCCCAGACCAGTCTGGCTCTACTTTGCTGGCTCCGCCAAGTTCTCCTCCTTGCCTGCCAAACCGCCTCTCCTCCTCTCTCTCCTTCCTGTCTGCTTGCTCGGTAACGCGCACCAGCAGCATCAGCAGCTCCAGCAGCTCCAGCAGCACCAGCAGCTCCAGCAGCTCCAGCAGCACCAGCAGTACCAGCAGCACCAGCAGCACCAGCAGCGCCAGCAGCAGCTCAGCTGCCCAGCCCAGAGAGTCCAGGGATCAGGTCGGGCCGGGTCCGGACGGTCATCGAGGCGAGGGGACGCAGGACGCACGCGGACGCCCGTGACCAGGTCGTTGGTGGCCAGCCCGCGGGACGGTCCGCTCAAGTGTTCGGCCCACCGTGACCATCCCGACGAAGGCCGATCGCCATCGACATGGCCGCCAGGAACACCGGGTCGAACTCTCGTGAGCCCGCCGACATCTCGGACACCGCGGCGGCGGCGGCGGCGGCGGCGGCGGGGGCGGGGGCGGCGGGGGCGGCAGCGGCGGCGGATCCGCTCGAGGTCGAAAAGACAGTCAAGAGCGGCGAACTGGGGGGTGACGTCGCTACAGATTCCGAGAGAAAGTCAGAGGGGTCGCTCGAGGACCGGTCCAATTTCGGCGAAAGCGTCTCCGTCGAGAAGAAAGAAGATGAGACGATTAGCGACGAGGACGCCGAGGTTGCGGGAATAATGGGTGAGAAGTCGGGGGAGGAGGACAACGACTACGACGGGGAAGTGCGAGAGGTCGTCGACGAAGAACAAGAGATTAACAATCAGGTCAACAAATCGAGTCCCGAAATCGTCACCGTCTCCTCCTCCTCCTCGACGTCGTCGCGCAATGACAGAGACTTATTGGGTGACAAGAAGAGAGAACCCGATGTAGTAGAGCTGACAGATGACGAGGACGGCGCGGACGAGGACGAGGACGAGGACGACGGCAGGGCCGACGATGATGGAGGCAACGGCGGAGACTCTGAAGCCAAGTCTGAAGCAGAGGATCAAAGCGACCCCAACCGCGAGCCTGGGGCTGACGCCGTGCGTTTCATCGATCCAGATCACCTGGTGCCTTTCCGCTTCGGTTGGAAGAGAGAGGTGGTGAAACGTCAGGCCTCTAAGACTTCGGTGACCCAGTTCGACGTCTACTACGTGCCTCCAGCCGACGCTCCCTACCGCACCCGTGAGGCAAAGCGAAAACGGCGCTCCAAGGCTGACCAGGAGAAGTACTTTGAAGACTTCCCCTCCAAGGACATGTCGGTGATCAACTTCAACTATGTGAGGCGCCCCCTGGGCCTCAACAATGCCGCATACGAGATTATCCGTAAAAGTAAGCCACAGGACGTTGTCCGTGACACCAAGGTGGAAGACGGCAAAATCCCGAAGGACAAGAAGATTGTAAGCTACAAAGAGGTAGAAGAGTCTGCTGGGCTGCTAATGGACGACGAGAGTGACGATGAAGGAGACCAACTCGGTGTTGTTTACAAAGGTGGTTATGATATTGACATGCCAGTCTGTGCCCAAGTGACTCAACGGACTCCGGGTATGCGTCTTGAGCATAAGCGAAGACGAAAGTGCCGAGTCCCGGAGACCTCCTGCACGCCCCCACTGGCCGAGGACATGCTCTGGGCACAGTTGGACGAAGATCCCCTCGGTGTATTCAATGACCTCGGAGGCCGTAGCAGCCCTTCCACGCCCCCGCCACTCAGAGCAGTCCAGCTGACGCGATCTCAAACGGCAGTTAAGATCGCCGGCGCCTTCAGCAAGGTCCGCGAGGAAGCTGGCAAGCTGGAGCTCTTGAAGGAGCCTGAGCTGAAGGAAAATCTAGCATCGCACGATGTGGCAATCAAGCACTTCAAGAACTTTGTGGAGAACAGCAAGCCTGTCTGGCGCAGCCAGGCAGATACCCTCTTGAATCTCCCTGGAATCTCGGTATCACTCAGCCGATCCTTCGGAATATCTTCACAGCCTAAAGGAGCCAATCAGTTATTCCTGCAGCAGCCCAATAGGAAAAGGATGAATCTCCAGCGACATCAACCACAACAACCTCGAGGTGTCAGTGGCGGAGTTCCATCAGATGTCCGTGTCCGGTTGCCCATGAAGTCCGTAAACGGCAAGAGGCCGGTGGTCGAGCTTGTGATGGAGCAGAACGGGCGATACCAGCCGATCAAGTTCTCTAACAACATGCAGATCACAGAATCCATCCCTAGGATCATGTTCGACCAGGCGAACGCGTTGCGGAGAACCTTCTACTTGAGAGCTACAAAGGTGTCCCGAGTTGGTGGCAGACGGATCTTCCTTGCCATCAATCCGTCGTCGACGACGAGCAAAGACAGCAACAGTCCCTCTAACGGTGGATTGTTGCAAGCTCCGCCACAGGTTCGACAAGGCCGGTTGCAGCCTCAACAACCGCTGCAACAGCAGCACTTGGGCAAGAAACCACAGCTTCAGCAACCACACCAGACCTCAGCACTAAGTAGGAGACCAATACCTCAGGAGCCCAGTGACCAGGTCGCCATACTGGTGAAGCCTCAAAAGGGCACCAAACACGTTTTGCTCAACGTTCCTAGAAAGGTGGCCGTGAAGGTGAAGCCCGGTACCACTTTGTCGTTTTCTGCCTCTAGTGATCAGAAGTACATCGTGGTGGACTCCAAGATCCACCCGCCAGTAGGGAAGAAGCCTGTGAGTGGCGGCAACCTCACAGCGCCCCTTAATGGTGGAAAAGTGAAGACACCAATGCAGCAACAAAGCCGCCCTAGTCTCAATGCCATTCAGCCGCGGTTACCCCTGCCCCCCGCGCTGAAGAATCAACCACAGCGGCTGTCGACTCAATTATCCAAGCTGTACAACTCGCCCACCGTGTCCATTCATCCTGTGTCCAAATCCTCGCGGACGTTGCCCAACGTCCTAAAAACCCCTGCGTCGGCGACGCCGACCAGTACGGCGGGTGTGAAGAGGACCACGTCATCATCGTCGTCATCCCCTTCGCCCCTGCCCGTTGCACAAAGGCCTCCCAAGTCCAGAAAGGTCTTAGCATCTGGAGAAGTGTGAGTAACATAAAGTGAAATGTAAGTACCCGTTAAAACTCATGTGATGTACTTTACTTAGGGTTGAGGAGCAGGCAGTTGTCACCCCATGCACTCCCTACTGTCCAGGTGTCACAGGCTTTCCAGAGCTGGAATGCATCGAGTGCCAATCTCTGTTCCATGCTAAGTGTGCGGGCATCCCTCAGAGCATCGTCCACAAACTGACGCCAACATTCCGTTGCAAGGTACAATCAGTGAAGAACAACACATTTAAGAGCAGTAGAGCCTCGATTTGGTAGTCTTGGATAGAATGAGTGTAAATATTAAAAGGAACAGTAATGGCTTTATCTCATTTTCAACTAGATTCCTCGAAGAAGCCTGTGCTAGCGTCAGAAGCACATTCCAAACAAATATAGGAACTGCCCGAAGAGCAAGTTATAACTAACCACTTTGTTAACTCCAACGATGTGGTGATGCTTTTGTTTCTCCTCCTATGCATTTCTACTGTACTCTAACTCGTTTGTTGAGGGCAGGCTTTGCCAATCATCTGCGGAAGTTTTAAACTGAAAGAAAACTTCACGAAGGCCATTTATTTAGTTAAAACTGAGTATTTTTTTCTAAACTGAGAATCTTGACGAAAATGAGGCTGGCAAAATAAGAGCTTCTTCTGAAATTCTCTGTGCGTCTGTTCTAGATGTGTCGGGGTCCCTCATCGTCATCATCGTCGAAACCAATGCCTCAAGTGATTGACCTGGACTGACCTTGAGGTCTTCTACTTTTTGCTGCTAGATCTTACAAAGACACTCATCATCAAGATTATAGCGATGATTTTCTATTCTAAAAAAGTTATGAGATTGCCACTGGTGCGCAAGAGGCCTTAACTATACTACATACATGTATGCATACATGTACGTCCTTTAAAAATAACAAGTTTCTATTCAGAGTTACAACAGAACAGCAGAAAATTGTGTATGAAGATTGTATATGAGTGGTTGACCTGTGCCAATGATTTTCCTTTCTTCAAGAAGCCACTGTACCAGGTGTTCGGGCTACTTTGCAATGCTGTTGAAGGGTTGTAAATTTAACAGAAAGAACTGATTCTTTGTTTTTCTTAAGAAATGTCATAGTGAAATTTTATTTCTACTGTACCATTTCACTTAGTTGGGTCAGATGAAAAATATTGAAGCCAACGCGGATCGTGACCACCATTGTTGCAGTAAGATTATTTGGCAGTCTACAATAACTTGGCGTAAACAGAAGCCTACACCAAGTTGATCTGCACCCATTATAGGCTGGTTGTTGTCAACTGTTATATTTATTTACCAATGTTATGAAGATTTTACTCGGCGGTAATTTAAAGAAAATCTGGCGTAGTATCGGTATTTTTGCCAATGTCATTTTATTTTGAATTACTTTTCTACGCTGTCCAAACGCAGTGAGTTCGAACTCACTGCATTTGACCATGGCTCAAGCCACTTATGAAAGATGCAGGAGACTTGACCTTCAGATATCCTGATGACACCCACCCATTACTTCTTAACATGTGTTCCTGCCTTCAGTTGAGCAAAAATAAGGTAATTTTGGCGTCTGTCAGGACTTGATGGCCCTACAGAATGACGATGGCCTCTGAGGCTGACTTCCCTGCGTTAAGCATATCCGACCCACATTTGTGCTACTTTGCAATCGCCTTTTTTGTTGAACCACCAGGTAGGAGTTGCATAACAAACTTTGCTTGCCATTTGACTTCTACCATTAATGTCACAACCTTCACAAGTTACAATTCTGAGTGAAAAGATGTATGCGCTAGACCACATTTCATACTTACAAACGTTTTAGCAAAGAGATGGCAGTACCCATTTTGGTATTTGAATTACCCCCTATATCTAGCCAAGAGGACAAAAGCTGAAACGATTGCACTCCTCCCCACTTATAAGCGCATCGGATGTGAGAGGACATCGTTTATGGTGGAGGATTCTTCTTGTGTTCCTCACCATAAGGAGATTTCTCCTCGGTAGCAGAATTGGCTCGGCCTTTTCAACATCCAACATCCCGAGAACGCAGTTCTTGAACAGACCCCGGAGGAGGATTCATTGTGGACTTCGAAGCAAGACGGGGATTCTAGCCTGAGTCGGCCCATCGGGTTCAAACTGGGCATGGTCAACTTACTGTTCCATGGAACTAGGGAGTATTTGGTAAATATTGCACCGCGATGGCTAGAAGTATTCATTGAAGATTAGATCCTAAAGGGCACACAGATTTCTGAAAACAAACATGCTTGCAAAAACAATAATTTCATGTACGAAACGTTAATCTTGTATAAGTCATAAAGGTTCTTTTCGAGTAACTGGCAAGTACATCAGTCCTGAACCCGCCGAAATAACCAATGGCTCGACTAGCAAATACAGTTGCCGCCGCTTATACCGACATAATCGGGACTGGGCAAAATTGTCGGTATATCCGAATTGCCGGTATATCCGGCAGGTGGTTCTTTTGTAGAAAATGTTCTGTCCTCGGACATTTTGTCGGTATATCCAAATTGTCGGTATATCCGATGTCAGTATAAGCGGCGGCAACTGTACTCGAGCAGCTCGTACCAAGTGACGCTGCCATGCTGGGTTGTGTGAGCAACCGCGCCAATTCTTGCGGCATATCTGATGGATCCAGCTCAGTAGAGATGTGTTGCGCTGACAGATCAGGATCGTTGCAAGAAGCAACCTAAACCTGATGCAATGAGGCACGACAGACGGGAGTATGGTGAGTACGGGAGGGAGAGGGTGAACGTTGTCCAGGCTCCGAGAATTTTGAGGCGAAAAGTCAGCTGTCGTGGTGGTCCTTTTTTTCTTAGTCATGCATAACATCAGAGTAAGGATCTTGCTCACTCTGTATAATCAAAACGGAGGTTTCCACAATTTCTTATGTACAGATTGACCACCGCGACAACTGACATCGGTGGCGCAGGTTCAACGGCTCGTTCACCTTCTCCCTCCTTTATTTTCTTTGGTCCCGTCCCCTCGATTCGACAGCAAAGGGGACGTACCATAAAAAGTGACTCTACAGGGAGAAGAGGGAAGAAAGCAATGTAGGGTTGTCGGGCTATCAAGCTCAGGCCAAAGTCCGCCACATCTCTACAACTTTACCTCTACACCTGAAGTTGTAAATATTTGGTTGCTAGAAAAATGGTGTCAAGTACCACGGGCAGGCATAGGCAGCACTAGTAAGGCATGTCCTACATACTAGTCCCTGGAGCCCGAATCTCTATACTGCATTTATTTCTAGTTTTGAACTTCGGGCCACGGGCCTCCTCAGACTGGTAAAATCTCTGGTTGGGCCTCGGGCTTTCGGGCCAGGCCCGAGTCCGACCGCGGCCCGAGACGTAAACGCGCAACATCGCCTTTGCATGAAGACAGAAGAGGACTGTCAGGCTCCACCAGGACTGTAACGAGGGTACAAAACCTCCTCGAGCAGATTCCACGGAGGCGTCCGCCATTATCCCTGATCTCAGCCTGAGTCAAGTCTAGAATGATGAAGATCTACTTCTGCGGTAGCATCCGTGCTGGACGCGGTGACGTCGGTCTCTACGGGCGCCTGATCAAGAAATTAGGCCAGTACGGGTCCGTCCTGACACCCTTCGTGGGCGACCCGTCCATTGGAACGAAGGGGAGCGAGATGCCTGGTGGCGACCGGGCGATCCACGACAGAGACGTCGAGTGGCTGCAGGAGTCTGACGGTGAGGAACGTCGTGAGCTTGAATGCGTACAAAGGAATGCCAGAGAACCTCAAACTGATGCAAAGCCTCAGCGAACGAAGTTATGTCCGTCGACTTGGCGACGGTTGACAGACGAGTCATGGACTGCTTTATGGTGTGTCATGTATTGCAGCTGGTCTCAGTTCATGTTCCAAGGTGCAGCAAAGGATTCAGCATCTGGAATCTCTTGTCTACCTACAGGTTGGATCAAAATTCCATATTCCGATTCTTCACATAGAAAGGCCTGATATGACATATTTTGTCATGTGATCGTGAGGGTGCGTGAGTGTTGTTAGCAATAACTTTATGTGCACTTATCGTCAATCTTTGGGCTGCAGTGAGAAACCGCACTTTAGCCAAAATCGCCGGAATGGTTGAGACCAAGTGTGACCAAGACAGCGACTTAAGGCGAAAAACATAGCTGTGCTGACGGCATGTGTGCATCAAAACGCATCAGAACATTTTTGTGGCAGTGACGTATCCATCTACGGCATTCTTGCCGCATGAGTGACCCCAATTGTGACGCTCCCTATGCAAGTGTCACACATTGAGCCACTTGCATGCCTGTTACTTCTCATGTACCTTTAAAGTTCTTTTGCCGATTGCAGTTGTTGTGGCTGAAGTGACACAACCCTCTCTCGGAGTCGGCTATGAACTAGGGAGAGCAGTTGCCATGGGGAAGAAGATTTTATGTCTTTACCGACCTCAAGAGGACAAGCGTAAGTTTCATGTTTCTTCCAACTGGGATGTTCTGTAGGATGCGTTTAACCGACAAGTGCCATTTTTCCTTTGTATAACGCAGGTCTCTCAGCCATGATCAGGGGCATGGAGCCGGACGCAGCTACAGTGATGGATTACGCGGAGGAGGATGTCGACAGGATATTCAAGGACTTCTTCAAAAGTTCCAAGAATGATCAGTAGGAGGATCGCACTAGGGGTGGCCAAAATTTTAGTGATGACTTTGCTCAGTCACCAATGCGTAGTCATGGACCCCCCAATTGTGTTGCATGGTTTTGGTTTTTCTGAATTCCTCAAGATGAACATGCTACAGATTTGCCAAAGTTTTGCAAAAATGACTATGGAGCACCCTGTAGGAGTCACTTCAGTAGGGTGCTTTTGAACTGAAGGTC
>JAAUXU010181883.1_pt1 | contig 13670 bp, 10 predicted proteins | sample 7278151 | NCBI WGS metagenome assembly JAAUXU01 (sample SAMN14350113, study PRJNA611818) | marine sediment metagenome | isolation source: surface marine sediment (1.8m) | place: French Polynesia: Moorea | collected 2018-08 | reverse complement strand
GATAGTCCAGGCAGCAAGGTAGCAGAATGATCTATTCAGCATTATAGTAGTGCTTTACTTTCATCTCGACTCGGTCCAGCTGGTGGTCACTGATCATTCATGTCCTTATGTCCATACTAATCCTAGAGTTTAAGATCCGGAATTACACTATGAACAACTATCTTAACTGTCTCCTTGGTCTTATTCAGCTCAATTAGGTAATTTTAATGTATTAATGCTCTATCCCTTGATCTCAAGCCCAGCAGTCCGATTCTGTGTCATTAGCTGAAAAGTTTGATCGTGTAGAGCAGTTGAACTTGTTACATTCATTTTCCGAGAAATTGCATATAAAAGGCAGCACTGGCCATTTTGTCAATGCAGTTAACTAGTCTACTGTACTGAAAAGAATCATGCAAAGTTCCATCAATATTGAAGCTACACAAATTATACTTACATCATTGGAAAGCTTGAAGACTTAACAGTTGAACTTTTCACTTTACTTTGGATGAAATTGCATATTAAAGGCAGCACTGGCAATTAAGCAAAAAAAATTACTACATACGCTCACTTCTCCACTGCAGGGCTGGTGTTCAAATACTTTTGGCGGCAAGTGTAGAACTAATCGGATCGGGGCACGAAGCACATGGACGACACGGAGACCGCAGACGCCGCGGTGCCCGCAGGCTGTGCCGGCTTGTATACTAAGAGAGATCAGTCAGTTACTCTTTTACTGCACAGTGTTGGGCGGCAGGGAACGCAACTGGACGGAGTGCAGTGCTTTATGCATGTATTGTATATGTTATTAAGCTAGGTCAGAAACTGAAAATTTTGGGATTTAACTGAGAGCATCATAGGTTTCTCACCCAGTGTCAATTGGTGAAGATGTAGTCAAATGGTTTTCAAAAAAAAATGACACCCCCCTCCATGGCAATAAGGCTTCACTACATAGGTTCAGTACATAACAAAGAGCACAGATTTTGACGGTCCTGTAACAAAACACTTTATTTTCAGTTCTATTTGACTGCAGAGCTTCAGTTTTGCATCTAGAAAGTAACAAAGCATGTCAACATTACAAATTTGTAATGTTGACCAAACATCCTTAAGTACTGTGTCCAAAAAACTTTGTAGAAAGCAGAGGGGGGACCCAAAAAGTCATTATTGTTTCATTCCATCTGACTAGAAGATCTTTGAGTGAGTTCTTGCAACGAATCAGGGGCGCCGCAAGCAATTAGAAAAATGACCTAGTCTAACATGCATACTTTAGTTTTGTAAGACGTAAGACAATAGTGTCTTTACATCAGCCTTTAGGGTTCGCTTTGTACTAGTGCTTACAAGGAATATTCATTACACTTGTTTTTTCTTCTGCCTGGACGCAAACTTTGGACCTCAAATGTACGTACACGTACATCGTTGTTGCCCCCCCCCCCCCATACATTGACACTTCATAAGATACAGTGAGAAGAGTCTTCCAATTTTGGAGACCTTCATCAACCTGTGCGTCTTGGCCTTCATGCCGCTGCTCCTGGCGACGCCGCTGCAGCAGTTGCCCTACAAGCGTTTGGCCAACTTCTTGGTGGTGTTGCAACAGCACATTTTCGAGTTCCAGAGCTCTCTTGTTTCACCCTACCACGGGATTGCCCTAATGTGGAAAAAGTGCTTTTTTCCGTATAATATTTAAGACTTGTTAGATTCCGAATCGAAGAAAGTCGACTGCTTCAAGGCCCAGGTAGAGCCTTTTTTGAGCATGTGTTTTTCTTTCAAATAAGAAAGCTGGGGTTTCAAGAAGAGCTATAACTCGCTAAAAATGGCAAAATTTTTTAAACGCTTAAGCAAACAAATTGACCTTTTAGCGAGATAAGTGTGCCGTTGTAGCAAGATGATTTTACTAGAATTTCCCTAGAAGTTTGATGAGGACGCACTTGTGCATGGGTGTGTCCACATTTAGTTTGGATACTTTGAGGGCTGCAGCGACTGGAAACGGTAGGACCACCTGACCAAAGATGGAGTCAATAGTGGTTTCGATCCCAAAGCCTTAAAAGGCTTTGATGGCTTCCAAAGCCTCCCCGCGAGCTCACGACTTGTACTGAAAATCCACTCTTTGCTGCTTCAAATTTGATGTGGACGCCCCTGTAAAGTCAGACGTGACTCTGAGTCTTCCTCCCTTTATCGAGTTTGACCCGATGACTTCAGGATGTAGAGCATTGGATCGATGAAGGACGCATCTCTCTTCCGAAGCTGCCAACCCTGCCTGATCTGTTCAACTTCCGTCTGCTTGATCTATGGATTGCATATGCATAATGCATAGATTTAGCTTTAATCTGTTTTTTATCATCTTTTTTTTTAAAAAAAACGACCCGTCAGCTGCTGCCCTCCAGGTCGAATTACTCTACTAAATCTAACGTTGCCTTTCCATCACTTTTGCTGAGTGCATCAGGTTTGGTGTATCCATGCCATGGATATGAATTTCATGGTTTCCATGGCTTCCATAGTTCAAAGCGGGTGTGTCTTCCATGTCCAAGCTGGGAAGATGCATCTGGGCCAACAATTGGACCGTCAATTTTCATCACTTCGGAGTGAAATAAGTGGGGGCAAATGTTGATTTCATAGGATCTTGTCTTGTGAACATGTCAAAGGACGCTGGGTCCGTTCTGACCTCGCCCCTCAAACCGACCTGCGTTGATGCATCATATGAAGAAGGAGTACGTGATACATCAGACCTTGTTTGTCCTGCGCTTCTCGGACTGCAATAGCCAATGCAGTCCGACAAGCACAGGGGACTCATGATAATGGCAAGGTACACAATTTCAGAAAATGTTCTGTAGTAGCAAAAGTTTATCGCGCTTACAACACAGTTGGGTGTTTGTTAAGTTTATTGCCAGGAAAGATTTGCGAAGAAAATTGACTGATAACTCTAGCATGCAAGAGTTGCACAGGGTGGGGGAGGGCTAAATGCAAGTTTGGTTCATTTAAGACTTCCTCCCATATTTGAAATCAGATTCCCCCCACCCTGTACATTCTGTGCTACAAAGGGTAACACTGACCTAACTAAGGTATCGGACCAAAGTACAAAGGCCTTTTTGGGAGGGGGGTTAATTCTGACTTTTTGAATGGCTGCTCAAAGTGTTTTCCTCTGCTTGGAAGTGATTTTTGCAACAAGTTTACGTACGTTACGCAATCCAGTTCAATTTGACGAACTGTCCAAAATTGCACGCACGTACGAGTGTCCCAAATTGAGAGTCGACTCCAGCAACCATGGGGTTTTAGCACCCAGCAAAAAAGAGATATTTCTTTCTTCGTTCTAGTGGAACTTGATAACTCGCTCCAAGCTGTGCTAATTGCGTGAATGCAACACTTTTTGCGTGAACTCAGCCAACCACGTGCAGCACAACTGCGGCGGCGGCAGCGGCAGCAGCACGTGGGTACAGAAGCACGAGTACTACAGATCCGGCGAGCTGATGTCGCAGTTGTGACTGATGATACCAGCTCACTTGTGCTTCAAATATAATCGACTCCGCCTCTTTGGCTCTCTCTCGCTCGCTGGCATTTCAGGTTTGTCGTCGCTCTAGTTTCACCTTTTTGTACTTCTTCGATTCCCCTTATCAAGATTGACTTCCCAACCAAACAAATAATAAATAAAATTCAGCTGCAGCTCTCACCTTTCAGGGATTGACGACAAAAACTGTTCACAGAGTGAGGGCCCATTGGGCTATGACGAACGCAGTACAGGGCGTCGCAGATAAAGCAGGATCAGCACCCACGCTGAAGTCGTCGTGGAGTAATTTTCAGCCCTATGGTCCTATGAGTAATTAGTAATTATGCTGATTTGAACTGTCACAAATGCGCAATCATTAGTTTGTGATTGCACTAGAGGAAAAAAAAATGTTGTTTATCAGCCAGCGCGTGTACACTGTCAACTTGGCAGAACTGTAGCAACACACTCAGCCTTCTCTTGCAGTTGTCATCACTCAGTCATCAACTGTTGAAAATGAATTCTTTTTCCTGTCCGTCCTTGTTGTGATATCTCTTGACCTAAACAGATCGAGTGAACAGCCGCAACTGCGCTTTACGATCTCGCCGACGTCACCGCTGTAGGCCAGGTTGTCGCCGTCGTCGCCGTAGATGTCGGCCCTGCGGCCGCCCATGGTTAGGCAGACACGGGTACGGACTGTACACATATGGTAAGAAGAGGACGGACGCGGAGAACGCGTGCTTGTGTTTATTGTCGGAGAGAGGGAGAGAGAGACGTGTGTGTAATCAGGCCCATTCTTGTAGCCTCGCAAAGACTCGGATCCCCGGAGTTTTACTTTGACTTTTGAAAGGAAGAGAAACTTTTTCTGAAAAACGAAGAATGATGTTCAATCAATTTTATTCGAGTGTGTTTCTCCCTTTTTTAAGTCAAATTTCATTCGTTAGAAAACCTTCTGATTACTCGGTGAGACAGAATTCTCAACTTTGCTCCATTGCTCAATTGCTTAAACCCAAGAGACGGTTTGAAACCACAAGGGTCAAGTGTTCATACAAATATGCCATGTCTTTTCTCATGACTATCTTTTTCTTAGTTATTCAAAGAGTGTCATTATTAAAGCGGCGCTGTGACAAATCTGGGGCGTCCGGGCATACCTGGTGTAGTGACAACTTGTGCCAGCAAGTCAGCGACCCTAATAAATATTTGATGAAATATTAGCAACAATAAGACCGGACCACGTCGGCATTTCTTGTGCCTTTCCTTGCAAGGAACGTGTGAGCAGAAAAAACGACTACACTACAGTGTGCGCCGCTTGAATCGAACGTGCCGGGCCATGAGCAAGCATTTGGTACAAGCGCAAGGTCCATACGTGCGGCGGTATACGTACTTCTTATGAAGTGAACAGTTTTGTCCCCAAGCACACATTCGATATATGATACAAATTCGCTTTATCCGAATTGATCTAAGCGGCGCACGCTGCATTATCAATGATCAGGTCTAGCACGGTTATTTTTTTTGTACCCAACTTGTATCTGTTATGGGCAGTAAGTACGTTCATTCACCTGTCCAAGGATATTTCTTCTTAGTCAATGTCGAGTTAAACTATGTTCTTTATTTGCTGTCTGACATCGTACCATAGAATATGTGGTGGCACTGTGGAGCAGGCTCATCATACATGTATATACTATATATTCATATATATATATATATAACGTAGCACAATAGTGTATGTCTGCTCATTACTGGTTACTCGTATCAATGTTCGGTCACTGTCTGACAAAGCTGTATTCACATACCAAGTAGTAGTTGATGAAGCGACTGGAACATGCATTTACAGTATTATGAGCACTAGATGAAGGTTGTAGAAGTTGTTTAAGATCAAGATCTAAGAAATGAAACAGGGTTGTTTGTTTGTACACGTATTTGTTATTCTTTGATCACTCAGATCAGTGTACGTCAGTGAGATGTACACCACAATAGGATAGCACAATAGGTCATATGCAAAGATGTGCGGAATCAGTAACCAGGTGAGTGTTTTATGTTACTCGTGCGGTCTATATGGTTTTGTGATTATTTTGAAAAAAAGGTCAATGTCAACCTTCGTTTCTTCAAGTCTTTTCAGGAAACTCACAAGGCTTCAGCGTGATAAGAAATTGCACAACGGAGAACGAGGCGGAAGACTTCAATGACTTCAAAGCCGTTGGCAGCCTTGGCCTCTCACACTCCCATGAAGTGATTCGTGACGATCTGAGTGACACAGAGGAGTTGTAGACGTGGTAAACTTGTAAGTAAAGCGAATTATTAACCCATTAACCTTGTCGAATGACTGACGATAAAAATGTTCTGGAGCAATCACTACTTCTTGGACGTCTCGGTGCTAAACATAAGGATATGCTAACCTTGAATAAAGCCTATGAACACTTGGACAAAGCTAAACAATGAGATTTGCGCAGGAGAGGAAGATCTTATCAGGTCTCCAGTGGAGAATCCGCAAGTAAAATGCGACTTTTGTTCGGGCACAATGTTGCAGAACAAAAAAATGCATGCTGTAATGTGTGCATACGTACGTATATATAGTGGTACGTTTAGACTATGCTTTTGCAATACTGGACCGGATCTATGTATGACACAAGTGTCTCTCAATGCAACCTCAATAGAAAGATATTTAAAGTGTGTACTCGTATTAACCTGGGTGGGATTGTCGAATATTGCCTACAGAGATTTCTGCATAATTTTGCGAGAAGGGGTCATGCAAGAGGACCACTCATGAATAGGACTTGCAAGAAATGCACTTGCCAAAATCTGCGAGGGGAAAAAAGGCCACTCCTACGAATCGAGAGTTGAACATGTGTGTGGGTGTGTCGGTGGGTGGGTGGGTGTGCGACGAGGTTGTCACTAGATCTTGCAGTCCTTCCACACGTAGGAGTTCTTGCTCTTGCTGATGTGGACGAAAGGCACGCCCAGCTCGAAGGTGTCGACCGGCCAGTACCTGATGGAGGGGCAACTGGCGGCTCCCTCACCGTGGTTCTTGGCGTCGAAATACGCGAAGAGCACGACCCCCGTATAGGAGGCGAGGAAGATGAGCACGTGCCAAGCGCCATGAAGGTAGGGAAACCCCAGGCTGGTCCATGCGTCGCAAAGCAGCCGGTCGTTGATCCAGCAGGCGACGGCGAAGATCCACAGCGCGATCGACCTGCGCCCCAGGCTAGTCACGCGGAAGGACCGCTCGCGGCGCAAGTTATGGCCGAGCAGGACCACCGACGGCACGCCCAGGGTCATCAGGAAGAAGGCGTTCAACGCGGGCGCCAAGAAGCCGAGCAGGGTACTCATACACGTGAAGATCAACACCTGCAATGCATGTTCGTGGCACCTTAAGATCGCATAAGTTGAAGTAGCAGAACAACTGGGATCATGGAGCCCCCGAAAAGGGTGCGGCGTTAGGAGTCTTTTTGGTCTTGAACATTGAGCTGATGTCAGACCTGTCATGGCCTGACCACAGGGAAAGTCAGGTTTGGGGATCCAACCTATTGGTCTGTACGTCCGCTTAATCGTTTGAGCATGACAAAAAGGTCATTGAATTGAGTACTGAAAAACACCGCCTGTCTCAAAGTATTCCTTATCAATCACTTAGACCCGAGCACAATGTGTAGAATTGCTGTGCCATTTAAGAGTCTGTCTCTACCTTCGTCCTGCTGAATGTCCTTGACGAGTGTTTAAACAATCCATTCTGGCTCATATTCATAAAACGAATCGACAGACTTCTCGTTCCTCATCAAAATGAAGATAACCTGAATCACTAACTTTAACATGAAACAGAATTCCAAAAGCGTGAACTTCTTTTTGGACAAAGTGCTTGTGATGATGGCATGCGAATTTACTATACATGAACATATTTGTTGATTTTAAGTTATGTGATCTTACGTACGTACAGTGGCGCCCCATTGGTGAACTAAGGTCTACTTTAAAGGTTTGACAGTATATTTATTGCATTAGAAGGTGACAATCTTCGGCTGTGCGAAGCACCAATGTAAAGCATGTGTCGCAAAAGTAACGTTGAATAGAAAAGTAACGTTGTTTAGAATAAGAAAACCACCTGATGGCTCAGAGACCAGAGCGATACTGAACATTGGAGGAAAAATCGTCCATCGCTCTAAAGCTCGCTCAGATGGGTCACCAGGTACAGTTCGAAAATTGCGAGCTTGTGCAATAGGTTGGGTCCCACTGTACGCACTGTCCAGTGCAGCTTCCAGAATACTTACTTACTCTGACGGCCGCGCATTCCCCAAGTTTCTGGGTTTGGAGGTAAGCGGAAGGCTTTGTTGTGGGCCTTAAGCCCACATTCTCTCCGCTCTTCCCTTAGGCCTAAGGCCCAGAGGACTCAAAAGCAGTTAGTTCACTTCACTACAAAAAATTGGCGTGAGATTTCGCCTGTAGCAAAAAAGGAGCTGCGTTTCTATTCACAGTACAGTGCGCAAAAAGATAAAGACACCCAGAATTTTAGTTAAAGATATACAATTTCAAAGTAGTTGGTTGAATCATAAATTTTGCTACGCTACCATGATTTCCTGAGGCAAAGTCCAACGCTTTGGACTCATGTCCGTCACGCGGGGAGAACCTCAACTTTTACTTGTTATCAGCTGAAAGAAAAAGAGAGACAGACACACACCAGTCTGGCTGTTACTCGTGCATCTTCAGGACGTGCTGCAGCATCTCGGAGATGATGCAGCACACGCTGGAGATGCTGGAGACGATGCATCAGCACTCCAACTCCTGCACCAAGGCCGACCGGGGGGACACCAGAAGGGGCTGCCCCCCTCCCCCCCTCTGGGGAGAAAATGCATTAGCAATTTTGGTCCCTGTTGACTGTTTTTCTGACTTCTTTTGAGCTACGGTTAATTTTTTTTCGCTGCTTTTTTGTGCTGATTGGCTGATGTTTTTCTACCAAGCTCTGGAACTCTAAATCTCTAAAGATAAGAGTTTGCACAGCATGCAAGAGGTTTCTGTACAGTCTCTGAATCTCACTTTAAAACATTTGCCACACAAATGTTGATTGACATGTTATTCTGATGTGTTGTCGTTGCCACAGGATGAGTGTTGCACTCTCCACGGGGGAAGAAGCGTTGCAGACATGATTTTCAGGGTTTCCTTTTTTGCACACTGTGTGTACAATGTGAATCCAGAAAAAAAGGTGAAAACAGTCAACAGGGGACATGACGAAAACAAGGATGAGAGGGTTAAAGCGGCGTCATCAGAAAGACGTCGCATATTCTCTTGACTCACAACTCAGTTCACGGCTACTACAAGTGTCATACACTTTTTTTTATCTGATTCACACTGCTCTTTATGCACCATTTCTTTTTACCGTGAGCATAAACGTCTTCCTTCCCTCCTGGTCCGTGAGGACCCTCGGAATGGCCGCCTTCGGAAACCACATGGCGAACCCGGCCATGATCACCCATAGGATGGCGACCTCGTCCAGCAGCTGGCCGAGTAGGGACAGGGTGGCATGAAAGTAGGCGGACGAGACTCCGACCACGATCAGAAGCAACCTGCGGCAGCATTTTGTAACGACAAAGTTGCAGGGATTTTGGTTTTCATTATAAGCAAGGCAACAATGTACGAAATGTCAGCCCTCTTCTCGGCTTGAATCAAGGGCTCACCAGATGAGATGAATTCCCGGCCCCATCGACTCCGAGTAGGGCTTATGCAAGTGCATGAGGAACGGTGGCATCACCAGGAACAACAGATTGGAGACGGTGTTGAAGAACTCCGCAATCAGCGGGGTGAATGTGTAGTTCTCCTCGCACCAGTCCACGGGCGAGCTGCCTCTGCTGAGGTGGTAGGTGGCGTACATCTTGGAACCTGAGAGAAGCAAAGCTGATCAGTCCACCAATGGCTCGACACTGTTCTGCGTGTGCCCACAGACACGAGTGAACTGCCGAACGAGGGTGTGGACGACACGGACGGGATTCGATAGAAAATCGGTATTCGCAACTCAATGTGTGTAATTCATGGTGTTGCAATTGCTCAGGAAAGTCTAGGGCTTCCCAAACTTCTGAGGGGAAAAAAGTCAACGAGCCTTCCCTCTTTGCTTCGCTGGCACTACTTGATATCTTTGCGACAGTTGTTTTGGGGGGCGTCTCGAAAGCACTTGAATCTGGGGCTGAAAGTTTTGGAAGCGATGTCCGAATCCAGCCTTGAGTGGAGTCCTGCGTGCGTAGAAAGTGTCCGATAGCCCTGACAACTCCTATCCTGTGGATTTTACTCAGTGTAAAATCCCCCCCTCTCTCTCTCTCCATGTTGCTCCCTCTGAGCCGACATCTCCTGGAGGCACTGTTTGAGTCACCCTGTATTGCGAGGCAAACAAGACGCCACCCGGTAGGAAATGGTTACCACGCCCACATGAGCGCACTGCACGTGTGCTCTTCAGTTGGCCTTCCTTTGGCCAACGACTTCACGCAGCAAGTGCACATTTTCCCCCTAGCCCAACAGCGTTTGTAACCTTTACGTTAGGGTGAACACACGAATAAATGCTGTAAAAGTCGCCGCTTTCAGTTGAGGGAGGAGGAATATGAACATTTTACTGGCTGCGTAAATTCAATGCTGACGTCTTCTGCGGCTTTGCCAAAACTGGGCTAGAGCTAGTATACCTAACATATTTTTGCCACTCGCGCACAGCTTTTGTACGTCAGTCAAGGCAGATGACGAGTATACGGACGGGATTCATCTTCCTCAGCAGATGTGTGTTGCAGTGCGGAGAGGGGGGTCTCCCCCCCTCCCCCCCCTTCCCTCATGCTCTCTACGTACAGACCACGGAGGTGACTCACCAGTGCTGTTTACCAAGAACAGCGGCGTCAGTGAAGGTGTGTGCATCAAATTTTGCGCCGCCGCGTCCGAGTGCATTGGGTGAGCCATAAAAAGTGTCCCCAATCGAGGTTGCAGCTGCCAGGCGGTGTCAACAGCCAACAAAATAACAGCACTTCCGAAGAAGTTGTTGTCTGCCAGGAGATGTCGGACTTTTCCGTCCCACACAGATGCACCAGAGTAGACTTTCCTCTTCTTGCCTTTTTTTTTTTTATCTCGGTGCCCTCTTTGTTATGTTTTTCTTCTAACACAGTCCCGCGAAAATAAATTTTAAAGTTTTGATTCAAGCGCTTCTTCCTCGCCACGTTTGCGTCTGCCAACCTGATGGGGCAACGTGCAAAACTGCCTCTCCCTCCCTCGTTCCCTTCGTCCCTCCCTCTCTTCCTCCCCCCTCCCTCCTCAGTGCACGTGCACTCGATCAGTGCAATTTCGCAACAAAATTCGCGTGTGCGAAGGTCGCACAGGAAGGCGATCTGGATTTCACACAAAAAGGGAGCAGCTGAGCCGGAGAGAAGAATTCGTCATCTCATGCATTAATTTAAACATCCGAAGGGCACAAATGAAAATATACTTTTTTACTGCACGCGTGTCATATGGAAAGGAAGACAGCTGCGCGCGAACCCGCGCGCGTACGTTTTGCGCGGTTGCGCGCAGAAATGACATTTTTGCTGCCCCCCCCCTCCCACCTCATCCAGAGCGCGCGCGCGCGTGTGTGTGTGTGCGCGCTCGCTTGTTTGCATCATTGACGTCGAGTGGAGGAGTACGATCAACTGAGCGCTCGCGCGCTCGCACACGCGCGTGAAAGAGTTTTTTTTTTTAGCGGAGTGCACGTGTACTCTCGTAGAACCTTAAGGCGCGCGCGCACACACAAGTGCGATAGATATGGTTTTAGGAATTCTCTTTGTTCAGGCATATTTTTTTCCGTTGTAAAAGCCTGGGAACTTCTGTTACAGCACAAAGAATGCAGGGAAGCTGTCTGTTCCACCAAAGTGATGATTGGAGGAACACGAACTTTGGAACTTTTTTGAGTCAACTCACAGACTAATTTTATTTCAACGTGCATTATCGAAACTGGTGTAGGCAGACTAATTTTGTTTCAAGACGTAATTTACATGCACTTATTCGTCTCTGGTGAGAGAGACAAAAGCTTATTTATGAGATTTATTTTTTTGCTCACCCTTTACTTCGGCTGCTCGTTGGCCAAACTCCATTTTGCATTTCTTTGATGATTGTTTGCAGCTCAGCCATTTTCATTCATGGGACTGTCAAAGATATGACTCATTTTCATGAGCATAGAAGAATGTGCTAAATCTACACTACTCGCAATATTTCAATCAATTTTAGTGCCGGAAATGGACATGTGATGTCCTCGCCAATGACTCGTAGCAGCTGAATCTACTTACAGGGTGTCCAGCAAAGGATGCGCATTGTTAACCCCTCATCCAGCCTCTAGTCTGGCATCAACTGTGCCTGTTTGGTATGCATGGAAAAAATTATTGACAATACCTTGTTATTCACGTGGATTGCACGAACCTGGGGACAAAAGCCACAACGTTGGCTGTTGCAACAGTCTCTTATCGGTCATTAAAACTGACATCAGTACCCAATTTCCATTTTCTGCATGATGCGAGAGACGTTCACTGTGGTCAAGAGCGAGAGAGAGTAGCAACTTTGGGCATTCCTACCCATTTCTGTGATTTCGCTGATTTGGGGCATGGTCGCAGTCAAGCGTCTGCCGAACTAGAAGAACTTGCATGTGCAGGTGTCGCGCAGCAGCCTGGGGTCAATTCAGGATGACGGAGGCAACAGCAAAGGCCAAATCTCCCGAACAAAGGGAAAATGTGCATGGCCTTGACCACGTTGGACATGACGCGAGGCGTCCCTCGTTGCCTCCAAACTGGCCAAGAACCGGTGGAACACGAGCTGCAGAAATCGCTGAGAAGAAGGTCTCTTTGCATCGCAGCGCAGAACTGAGCTCAGTAGCTGGACATCGAGGGTACGTGGCATTTATGCCTCAATCATCAGCGTCACCTTAGTTGCTTAATTGCGCCCAATAGAGAAGAAAGTAAGTTGAATTACCAAGTTTTGCAAGGGTCTGCAGAGATGCAGTCCAGAGAAAGCTCGATTTTGTCAAGGTAAAGGCAGTAACCCTGACACCTAGTGCAAAAGCGCAACTGCCCAGACGGACAAGATTGCTAGCACCACCTTAGATACGCAACTTGAACTATAGAGGCCACAAGCCGAGCAACGATGTCAAGAGGGTTCGCATTGCTGCAATGTTAAGAATGCTACACCTTTGACGTGTTCACCCTATAGTCATTTTTGAAAGTCCATCCCCGGGGCAGCAGAGAAGTCGTAGTGCCAGGCTACAGAGCAAATTAAAGCTTAGACTAAAATCAATAATGCAAATTTGTCACCGTCGCTGCACAGCTTGCAAAAGCGTGCTAAAAATGGCCTCCAAAAAAGCGCAACGACTCATCGGACACCCGGTACGCTACATACATGCATGTCTTTTGTGCCGAAGGATATCTTTGATGTGCAGGGCTGGCCGTCCGAATCAATCACTCTACAAACTTTTTAGAAATGTTCCACTGGGGCTTTAAAGAGTCAGATTGGTGCCTGGCGCATATCTAATAATAATGGACCTTCAGTCTGTCAAATCAAGTGGTGAAAGATCTGGTGTCTTCTCTCAGAAGGGCCATCTCTCCTGGTACGTGTAGTTTTGGACCAGTGCTGTTTTGAAAGACCCACATGTCCAGGGCAAAGTTGGTGTTGCTCCAGGACCGTACTTTTCTCCAGATCACTCGTGTACTCCCTCCATTTCAAAATAAGTCAGCCATGACTGGCTAAGATGATTAACTTTGGAGTACTGATCATGGTCATAGAACTGTATTGATAGACCATTTTGGTCTCTCTGCAGTGGAACGTGCAAGGTCTCAAAACACTTTTTGTTTGACAGACTTGGCTGGCTCTGTTATATTCCTGAACCAAGATTCTTCAATTTCAGTCCAAAAACTGAAGTGTTGTAGTCACAGCAGGTGTGACTTTGATTTCACCTCTAGATCAACAACTTTGTTGGCTCTTTCCTTTATGACCTCAAGCATTTCTGATGCTGTGCAACTACCAGATCATAAAGTTGACCCCAGAAGTTTTATCCGCCAAACAGCTTGTAGAATTATTATAATCTGCCAACAATCAAAGCTTTAGTTCCAAATGGATAACTTATTTTGAAACGGAGGGAGTAGTACAGTGCTGCCTCCATGAACACGACCCACCTCGCTATCGCTGCTGATTATCATAAGGAACATGATCCCACTAGGGCCTTAGTCTTGACCCACGTGGCGCATATCATCAGACCGGG
>JAAUXU010076783.1_pt1 | contig 13671 bp, 12 predicted proteins | sample 7278151 | NCBI WGS metagenome assembly JAAUXU01 (sample SAMN14350113, study PRJNA611818) | marine sediment metagenome | isolation source: surface marine sediment (1.8m) | place: French Polynesia: Moorea | collected 2018-08 | reverse complement strand
GACAGAGCCATTTCTCAGCTTTTTTTCTGGCTGAGACGGAGGAGATATCGTCTCCGATTACATTTGCGTAAAATTTACGCAAATATATTTTTTCTTTGTCCAAAGTCCAAACCTACAGTCGCCATCATGTCCAGGGCCAACTGCCCTACCGCTGTCATGCTTCCAGTAGCAACGACAACCCCGCTTCCTCTCCCCCGCACTACCATAGAACCGGCATACACCATGTTCAGACGGTCAGCTAAGGGAGTAGCCACCTCCCCCATCCAACTCGCATGTTTGAGCACTGTCAGCGATTCTCCTGTTAACAGCGATTCATCCACTTCCAGGTTATGGGTCCGAATCAAGCGTAAATCAGCAGGCACCCGGTTGCCGGATTCTAACCAAACCACATCCCCCGGTACAACTTCTTCTGCATCGAGCTCGTAAACTTCGCCATCTCGCATCACCGAAGCGCGGCTTTTCAAGAGTTGTTGCAACCCACGACTACTCTGCTCTGCGCGCCATTCCTGCGCGGAGCCGATCAGAGCATTGATCACTAAAACGGCGATGATCAATCCTGCATCTTTGAGATCACCAATTGCAATGGATACGCAAGCTGCCAGTCCTAAGATGTAAATCAGCGGACTGCGGAACTGCCGCAACAGGATTTGCCAGCGACTGGAAGGAGACTGTCGGGGCAAACAGTTCGCACCTACTTGCTCAAAACGCAGTTTAGCTTCTGATGCTGTGAGTCCGTTGGAGTTGGCATGGAGATCTACAAAAACCGCTTCCAGACTCATAGAATGCCATGTTGGCCAAGTGTGAAGGTGCATGGCGAGCTCACTCCTGATTGGGCAATTACCAGGATCAGCTTATCAAGCTTTGAAGGGATAGGTTGGCAATTATTCTCTGTGTTGTTGGTCTTGACCTGTTCCCTTCATTGCCACACTTCTTCAGCTCGTCTCCCCATGCCAGGATATGTCAAGATTTAGAATCTGAAGAATCTTCTTCAGAGCGAGGAGCAGTCAGTTTTTCCCAAGCTGCTTGTGCGGCTTCAGTCAAGCGCTCGCCTAGCTCGCTTACTTGCTTAGCCAAAGAATCCCAATTTTTTCCCGCTTCTTCTTGGGGTATGGCAACGATTCGATAAATATACTCCCATATCGGACTTAAAGCCTTGATTGGCAACAGTTTCAGAAATTAATCAACGAAGAGTATAACATTGCCGAAATAATACCCAATTCGGCAATGTTATCAATTCCAGAGAACGCATTTATTGAGTTTGAGCTACTTTTTTCGTGACGCGAAAATGACTGTTTTCGGCAAAGTCTTTAACAAGCATGAAAAAATCAAAGTGGTCAGAATCTTCAAAAGCTTGCTATATATGGTTTTGAGCCTTTAAATATTCAAGAAGCCTAAAAATCAAAACCTCATAATTACCTCACTGTAAGGGTTTAAGGGGGATATGGGAGTAAAATTCACGAATCGTTGCCATCCCCCAGCTACTGCTAACATGTAAGGGGATAAGTCCATGACTGACAAGTTAAGGAAATGAGTCGTTTGTCAAGAGGCTATTTGACGCTTAGGGACAAAGTGCCTGAAACTTAGAGCAGACAAGTCATTTAGCCAATCTGATTCCCCATGAGCCGAAGCCGTAAAATCAATCGAGACCATGCCAAAAAGCAACAGCGCCCGATGATAGAGGATAAAGTCATCGCCCAGCAATTAGAAAACCTGCTGACCCCAGCTATCACCGCCCAAGAAAATTACTACCGTCAACTAGGATTGAGAGACCGCATCCTCAACTTGCCCCTGATGGTAGCCGCTGTGTTAACTCTCTTGTGGAGAGATGTAGCGGGAGTCAGAGAATTAACTCGAATGCTAGCCAGAGAAGGTTTTTTGTGGTGTTCACCTACCCAGGTAAGCCAGCAAGCCATTTCTCAAAGATTCTTGACCTTTCCCGCGCTTTTATTTGAGAGAGTCTTCAAGCAGTTGCTCCCAGAATTGAGAAAAGCTTGGCTATTGAGAAATCGTCGTCCCCTACCAGAAAGTCTTCAGTTTGTTCTCACCAAGTTTGAGAGAATTTGGATAGCCGATAGTTCAACCTTAGAAGCTTTATTTCGAAAACTCAAAAGCCTCGAAGATGCTCCCCAAGGACAATTAGCGGGAAAAATGGGAGTAGTGATTGACTTAATGACCCGACTACCAGTAGAGATTTGGTTCAAGGAAAATCCCAGAACTTCTGACACCAAATTTGAAGAAGAGGTCTTAAACTTAGTAGCCGCCAAGACCTTGCTCTTGCTCGACCGAGGCTTCTATCATTTTCATTTTTGGCTCCAATTAATTGAGCAGGGAATTCATTTTATTACTCGCTTAAAGAAAGGAGCATCAATTAAAGTCGAGCAAGTTTTTACGGATAGCTATGGTATCCGTGACCGTCTGATTCGTCTGGGGTCGGGGACGAAAAAGACTCCATTTATTACCTTACGTCTGATTGAAGTACGCTCCGGTCAAATTTGGCATTCTTATCTGACTTCAGTGCTTGACCCTACTATTTTACCCCCCGTGAGTGGTGGCGGATTTATATCGACGGCGTTGGCGGATTGAAGAAGCTTTTAATACGGTTAAACGACTTTTAGGATTAAGTTATCTCTGGACAGGCTCTCTCAATGGAGTTCAGTTACAGATTTGGGCAACTTGGCTCTTTTATGCGGTTTTGGTGGATTTAGGTGATGCCGTGGCTGATGAACTCTCCCTGCCTTTTGACCACATTTCTTTAGAGATGATTTATCGGGGTCTCTATCATTTTTCTGTGGCTCGTCAAAAAAGGTTAGCTACTGACCCGGTTAAGTATTTTGCTGCTCCAGAAAATCAAGATTTGGGCATTGTTAAACAGAAGCGAAAACCTAACGTTAGGTTGATTGTCGCTCCTTTTCCCGAGCGCCAGCGCAGTCGGTCACAGTTTTTCTGGCAACAATCCTCTGAAAGGCTCTTGACAAATAGCACACAAGCTTAACTTGTCACCAATGGGATAAGTCTAAGCCAACTGTGTTGATTTTCTGCTGTTGTTGCTCTGAAAAATAACGGTGTAAAGTCAGGGTAGAAATGCCAACTGAACAGCCAATATCTAAGACATCTTTGACATTTTTGGGGCTATATTCTCCTAATATTTTATGAAAACAGCCTCTTAACCTTGCTTGTGCAGTTTCCCAAGTCATATTTTCTTTTGGCCATACTCTTAAACCCATTGCTAGGGTGGCTGAAGAAGCTTCAAAAGCTGCTTCCCAGCAGAGGTTGCCTTTGTCATAAGCATGAAAAGGTACTTGATAATAGTCAGGATATTCTACTTGTGAGTTAGTCATATTTTCTAGGATATTTTTCGCCCCTGATCCTGCTAATTCCTGATATTTTTGCCGCCAAGGAACACCATTTTTTTCTGCTGTTTTTATCTGCCCCTGTCGAGCTTGGCTTTTCATTACTTTATATATTGGTTTTGTCTGAATTAACAGATTAACAAATTTCGAGAGTAAGTCTTCTCCTGCCCAATCTGGTTTTAGTTTGTTGGTCATGATTCACTCTTTGAGTAATTGGTTTTTCCCATTATAAAGTTAATGTCTTGATTTATTCGCCTCATCATGGGTGGGTAAGTTCTCATAGCTCAGACGGCGCAGCATTGCCCTGACCTTATGGGTAACACAGCGTTGATGCTCAGCGGTTGGCAAGTATTGCTCAAGCACGTTGGGTAGGCCTGTGGTTCCGTCACTGACAACCAACTCTACGAGTTGTGGCTTGAGGCCGCGCTCACACAGATGCTTGAAGAAGGTCTTCCAGTGTTCTTGAGATTCTTGGGGAGCCACTTCATAGTGGAGAATGCAACAAGGTCAATCGGCTGCCAATGTCTTTTCGCGGTTATTTGCCAAGCAATGCAAGGAGGTGGCTGCTTGATGAGTTAGCGATCGCGGAACCCAAATCACAACAGTGTTTGTTTGTAGCTCTTAATACAAAAACTTCTTTTTTTCCTGTCTTATAATACTTATTTGCCGGAGATTAAGGCGATTTTGAAACCTATTTTGATAGCTAGCAACTTGAGTTAACTAAGTGCAAGATATTATTAGGTTTGTCATAGTATAGAGCCACTTCAACTCTTGTTAGTTCTTAACTCATTTCGTAGAAATGATTAATCAAGTAATAGCTACTTTTCGAAAACATCAATTAGCTGTGTCTCGTGAGGCTATCTTAGTTGTCTTTACAGCAGTCCTAAGCTGGGCACTGATCCTAGCGCAACCTGCCAGGGCACAAGAGCTGCCATCGCTCAACATTAATGGAAACCTTGTCACCGTTTCCGGTCTATCCTCCGGTGCCTTTATGGCGGTGCAGATGCATACAGCCTTCTCAGATCGGATCCAAGGTGCTGGGGTGGTAGCTGGCGGTCCATATTACTGCGCCGAGGGCGACTTAAGCAAGGCGCTAACCACCTGTATGCGACCGACTGCAATGCCAATGGCAATGCCAGAGCCAGAGCCAATATCAATGCCAATACCAGTCTTAAGTGGACCTCCGGACGGAAGAGAGCTAGCGGCTATGGCACGGCGATTCGCCGATGAAGGTCAGATCGACCCAACGTCTAATCTGATGGACGATAGTGTCTATCTCTTCAGCGGCACCATGGACTACACTGTCTATACCTCGGTGGTGGATGCCACTCGGGATTTCTATGAAGCCCTCGGCGTTCCGAGCAACAAGGTCGAATATATTCAGAGCATTCCAGCTGGGCATGCCTTTATTACTACCGCCCAAGGGAATCAATGCTTTCTTACTCTATCGCCTTATATCAACGATTGCGACTATGACCAGGCCGGAGACATCCTAAAACACTTGCTTGGCGAATTAAACCCGCCGTCAGCGACTCTCAGCGGTCAGTTCGTCGAGTTCTACCAAGACGAGTTCACAGACAATCCGAATGCACACGGCATGGCTCACAAGGGTTATGTCTATATTCCCAAGGCCTGCGCTAACGGTGAGGCTTGCAAGTTGCATATTGCCCTGCATGGCTGTCAACAATCTTACGAGAAGATCGGCGACAAATATTACACCCACACTGGTTATAACGAGTGGGCGGACAGCAACAACATCGTCGTGCTGTATCCACAAGCTCATGCTATGAGCGGCAACCCGAACGGTTGCTGGGACTGGTGGGGCTACACCAATAACGAATACGCCTTTAAGACTGGGAGTCAGACCTCTGCCATCATGAAAATGGTCGATAGGCTAGCCTCTGGATAAATCTCTCATAAGAGGCTATCAACAATCGCGCGGGACACGCTGGTTGAGACGAGGTGGGACGGTAGCGCGGGGTTAGGTATTAGGGTAATGGTTTCAGATTTCTCATCCCTAAAACCTAAAACCTGACACCCAACACCTTCTCGCAGCCAAAATGTCCCGGCTTAAGTTGATCCCCGCAAAGAGTGAAGCGGAATTAATTCCTTTTCCACTACCAATAAAAGTAAGCTTACCCTGTTTTTCTTGCCTTCTCAGGGCATCAGCCAAACCCAAATTGGAATGTCCCACCATACCGAAGACATGGGTAATACCCCAGTTGACCATCGTTTCGGCCATTACATCGGTTACGGAACGACCTATACTTTATGTTCTGGGTTATTAAAATCACTTTTGCAGCCAGCATCCCAAACTTCAGGTTGGTTGCCATGAGCGGGAATTCCGCCATTATCTTTCAACATTCTGGCCAGGTGCATACAATTCCAAGCTAAGAAAGTGGTATTTCTGTTGGTGAAATCGTTTTCAGGACCACCAGAACCAGGGTCTAGATAAGAAGGGCCAGGACCGACTTCTCCTAGCCATCCTGCATCAGCTTGTGGCGGAATTGTATAACCAATATGAGAGAGAGAAAATAAAATATTCATCGCGCAATGTTTAATCCCATCTTCGTTACCAGTGATTAGAGTTGCGCCTACTTTCCCATAATCGTAGTCTGCGCTTTAGCCGATTGGATGGGGGCCAGCCGGGGAACTAGACCGACTGATGCTGCTATCTTCTATTCTCTAGACCGTGCTAGACCAGGGCATCGACTGACTGGTGAAGGAATCCGCAAGATTGTCAAGGAACGTTATGATCCATAGCTCGGGCTAGAAAATCAGGCAAAGGAGAGAAGGATTATCGTCAAGAAAGCCACCAGCCACCAACAATTTACAGCCTCCCCGCTCAAGGTGTCCGCTACCACTAGCCAACAAGTGGTGGAGTTGTGGTTGGGCGGCAAATCCAAGAACACTCAATCTGGTTATGCCAACGACATTAAGAATTTCCTGCTGTTTGTGGAGGACAAACCTCTAGAAGAGGTAATATCAATTAGCTAAATGTTTGCTACAGATAGCCCATCGATAATAAATTGCCATCCTGTTAAAGAAGCGATGCCTCCGGCGCCGCAAGCGGGGCGCTTCTGCTGTTAAATTATCAAGAATCTTTTTGAGAGAGGCTCTCAACTCATCCAAGCTATCAAACAGTTCCCACTTCAGTTCCTTTTTCAGAGCTTTCCAGAATCGTTCAATCGGATTAACTTGAGGGCTATAAGCTGGTTGAAACAGCAAGACAACATTCTCAGGGATAGTTAAATCCCAAGCCTGATGTAACGGTCCATTATCTACCTGAATGATGTGAAAATCCTGGGGGAATTCTTGGGAAAATAACTCTAAACATTTCTCGAAGCAAATACTATCGAGATGACAGAACTCATAAAAGAAACTCTCTCCTGTTCGGGGTTCAACTAATCCATATAACCAGAAATAATCAAAGCACCATTGTTCGATTCCTATCGGCTTAACTCCCTTCCCTGTCAGTTTTCTTGCCCACAGTGTAATCAACCCCATCCTTGACTCATCTGAGCACCAATAACGAACTCCCTGATATTTTTTAATTTCTTCCTCTCGCTCTTTAACAATGGCTTCTAACTCTTGAGGCAGTTTTTTTTTAAACTCTTTAACCACCCCTTCTTTTTGTTTGGCATGAACCGGACGCGGGACTTTTAACTTGGCCTTGAGCCGATAACGGACTAATTTGTGTACGACCGTATATCCCACCTCAAGAGCGTAGATAGCTTTCAGCCAGACTTGGATTTCTTTATAGCTAGAAAAACCTTGAGGGTCAGATAATTCTTCTTGTAGTTTGGCTTCTACTTGTTGGGGAATCGCCCGTTTTCGTCCGGGGCTAGTTTTAATCTCTAAGAGTGCCCAAAGTCCTCCTTGGCGATATTGACTCAGCCATCTAGAGATGGTCACTCGATGTCGTCCGCTTAGAGTGGCTAGATGCTTTACCGTCTCGGCTTGTTGAGTTTTTAACCAGTAGAGCACTTGGACTCTTTGTTGTGCTTTGGCGTTTTTTGGCTGGGTTAATAGCTCTTTTAAGGTTTCAACAGATTCTGATATCTCTATTTTTAGGACTCCCGACATAGCCGATTATTGATCGATCATAGTTTCTTAACTATCTGTAACATCTTTTTAGCTAATTGATATTACTTTGCCAATTTGCGCCTTTTAAATAGTGGCAGTAAAAACAAAACAATCGTAAAGACGATAATTGTTACGGAGAGCGGACGCTCGAAAAAGATTGTCGGCGAACCTTGATTCATCAGTAAGGACTGACGCATTGAGGTTTCTGCAAGGGGGCCCAAAACGATCGCGAGGACTACTGGCGCGAGGGGATAGTTTAGTTTGCGCAAGAGATAACCGACAATACCGAAGATCAGCATTAACCAAACATCGTGCAGATCCTGGGTTGGGGCATAGCCACCGATAATACAGAGGACGAAGATTACTGGCACGAGAATCGTTACCGGCAGTTTTAGCACCCAGACAAAGACAGGAATTAGAGCCAGATTAACAATCAGCGCAAAAAGGTTGGCCACATACAAGCTAGCAACCGAACCCCAAACAAATTCTTGATTGTCAACAAATAAGCGCGGCCCTGGTTCCAAACCCCAAATGACCATTCCTCCTAATAAAATTGCGGTAGTCGGAGAGCCAGGAATTCCCAAAGTGATCATCGGCAACATCGAACCCGTACTGGCGGCATTGTTAGCCGCTTCCGGCGCAACCACACCATCGAGATTTCCCTGACCAAATGAATCGGGCTCTTTAGAGATCATTTTCGCGATCCCATAAGACATTAGCGAGGCAGGGGTAGCACCAGCAGCCGGTAAAACACCTACGAAATAGCCGAGGAACGAACCCATCAGCATTGCCTTAAGGTTACCCTTGAGCTCTGCGATCGTATTAATGATGCTTTTCAAAGAAATTTTTGTTGGCAATAATTGTAATTGATTGTTGCTATTTTCTAGTGTCCAGAGCATTTCGCCAATACCGTATACCCCGATCGCCAAGACGAGGAAGTTGATGCCGTGATAGAAGCCTGAAATGTTGCCAAAGATCAATCTTGGCTCGCCACTAACAATATCTAGTCCCACCGCACTCAGTACTAAGCCCAAAAAGATCGAGAATAGGGTTTTTGGGATATCTTTGCCCCCCAAACCGACAAAAGTAGCAAAAGCGAGCAACATCAAAGCCAACTCTTCTGGCGGCCCGAAAGCGAGGGCAAATTTGGCCAGCGCGGGGGCAAAAAAGGTAAACAAGACGACTGAAATCGTTCCGCCAATAAACGAGGCGATCGCTGCGGAAATGAGGGCGCGATCGCCTTGACCTCGGAGAGCGAGAGGACGACCGTCAAAAGTAGTCGCCACTGCCGTCGAAGCCCCCGGAATACCTAGGACGACCGCGCTAATTGCCCCCCCGTACATCGCACCATAGTAGATTGCACCGAGGAAAATAATTGCCGAAGTGGGCGGCACCAAAAACGTCATCGGTAGTAGGATCGCAACCCCATTGACCGAACCTAGCCCCGGAATTACACCGATAAATAAACCTAGTGTGCAGCCGAAAAAAACTAGCAATAAGTTTATCGGTTGAAAAACGATGGAAAAACCATCGCTCAGATGTTGTAGAATATCCATCGCTACTGAGAAAAAGCTCAGAGAAAAAGGTCGTATAGGGGGTAAAATAACGGTTCGGTTTTGCCTTTAGGCAGAGTAATTGTTAAGGCAACCTCAAAAAAGAAAAACATTACTACCGGAGCAGCCAGAGCTAGGATTGCACTCAGTACCCAAGAGCGTTCGCCGACAAAACGCAGGTGAAAGACTAAAAACAGCACCACTGCCCCATACATCCCAATCAAGGGAATTGTGGCGAGGGCTATTGCTAGAGAACCAGCATTGACCACAAACAGGCCGAAACTTTGTCGATTTAGATAGAGATTATTTGAACGTGAGCTCTCGCTCTTTCTGGCGCTCCAATTAATCATGTTCCAAATGCAGCAGATAAGCATCCCTAAAGATAACCAAAAGGGAAACGCTCCTCCACCCAGCCCTTCACTTGCAATGTAGCCAATTGGTAGCTTGGCACTCTCGGTCATCAGGTAAAGGGAAAAGATTGCTAGAGCGATCGACCCTAGCAAATCTGCTTGTCGAATTGACATTGTTTTTCCTACTTTTATCTATTTGATTTCCCCAGGAGCTTTAAGGAGTTTCTCGTGCTTGTCTTGTTGAGCCATCCAATAAGATTTGAGGTCATTGCCAGTAATAAATTCTCCTTTTAAGCTTTTAGACTCCATGTATTCTTGCCACTCGGGTGTTTGATACACTTGTCGAAACAAGTTTTGGTAATACGCTTCAGCCTCTTCGCTCATTCCTGGCGCTCCGACTACACTACGCTGCATTAAATAGCTAAAGTCTTTGCCCATCTCTTTGAAAGTTGGTACATCGGGAAACTGTTCTAGGCGCTCAGCAGCAAAAGTGGCAATTGGGACAAATGTCCCTTCTTCGTAAAAGCCTAAAGCTTCTGAGGGGTTATTGACAGTGGAGTTAACCTGCTTACCTGCTAATTGCTTGGCGACATCACCGCCACCTTCGAAGGGAATATAGGTCATGTTTAGACCGTAGTTGCTATTGAGGAAGTTAGTCAAAATTTCGTCTTCTTGACCCTTTCCTGTTCCTGCCATCAACCATTCGTTGCCAGCTTCTTTGGCGGCGGCAACAAACTGCTCAAAATTAGTAATGCCGCTATCAGAATTTACCCAAAGAACGAAAGTATCTTCGGCCATGCGAGCGATCGACGTAAAGTTAGTCGGCTCTACATTGAGATTGGGTTGTCGTAAAGGGGTTGTATAAAAGCTATTGAGAGTCACCAGGAGCGTATAGTCGTCTCCTTCTTTAGCTTTGAGGTACTGTAGCGCCTCTGCACCAGAACCACCGCCTTTATTTAGAGGAACCAATGGCTTAGAGGTAAGGTTGTGTTTCTCCACGATCGTTTGCATCAGTCGCGCCATTTTGTCAGCACCACCACCTTTGCCCGCCATGATCACAAATTCAATCGGTTTTTTCGGTTCCCAGTTAGAAGCTGTTTCTGTCGCAGTTTCTTCAGAAGGGTTTGCTTCGGAGAGGTTTTCCGAGGGAGTATTGCAGGCAGTTAGTGCAGTCCCCATTGCTAGTAAGATCAGAAAAAATCCTGTTTTAATATTCATCAGTTTTAACTTTTACCTCGCTTGCCAGAAATTGGTTGAAATTTTATAGATTTTCCAAAATACTTTGTTCTAGCAATTTCACACTGGCATAAATAGAACTCAAATGGGGTGTTGGGGTATCGGTCAATTCTCCCAGTTCGAGCACTGCTCCTACTAAAGCATCTATTTCTGTCATACGATTTGCTTCAATGTCTTGAAGCATGGAAGTTTTGTGAGCGCCAACTTTCCTAGCCCCTTCGAGCCTCTGCTCTAGAGAAATGCTAAATTTCACCCCTAATTTTTCGGCGATTGCCTTCGCTTCGAGCATCATGTTACGGGCTAGCTCTCTGGTCAATGAATATTCGCCAATGCGATCTAAAGTAGCTCGAGTGAGGGCACTGATTGGATTAAAAGCTAAATTGCCCCAAAGTTTGAGCCACAACTCATTGCGAATCTGGGTGCGTACTGGAGCTTTGAGATTTGCTTGGCGCAGCACTTTAGCTAGTTCTTTGACTCGATCGCTTTTCGTACCATCCAATTCGCCGAGGGAAAAGCGTTCGCCTTCGATATGCTTGACTACCCCCGGAGCAACTAATTCTGTCGCTGGATACACCACGCAGCCGATGACTCGTTTTACAGGGATATTTGCTTCTACCGTGCCATCGGGATCTACAGCAAGAATCTTGCGCTGTTCATATTCTCCTCCCGTTTTCCGAAAATACCACCAGGGAATCCCGTTTTGCGCCGTAACTACCATTGTTTCTGGCCCGTACAAAGCCGGCAGAGAAGGAGCTACTTTCGGTACACTTTGAGCTTTAACAGTGACAAAAATTGCATCTTGTGGTTCGACAGCGTTAAGGTCGGCAGTAGCCAAAAAATTGTCGCTCGTTTCCTCTGAACCATTTTCTTTAAGCTTTAGCCCTTGGGTTTGCAGTGCTTCGAGTTGTTGGCCTCGGGCAATTAGGGTGACTTCTACCTCAGAACGCGGTAATTTAGCTAATTTCGCTCCCAGATAGCTGCCAATTGCGCCAGCACCGAAAATACAAATTTTCATGCGCTCGCTCCTCATCCAGTTTTTTGTTTAGTCTGCGGTAATTCCGAGTAATTCTGCCATTTTGAGTCGCTGGGGCTTTCCTGTTGCGCCTCGGGGCAGGGCTTCTAAGAAGTGAAACTTACGGGGAACTTTAAAATCTGCTAGATACTGCGAGCAATATTGCTTTAATTCTTTTTCATCAATAGTTTTTTTTAAGACAACCGCTGCCTGAACGTCTTCGCCGAGGGTTTTATGGGGGGCTGCAAAAGTGAGAACTTCGTCCACTGCCGGATGACGGAAAATTACATGATCTACTTCTAAAGGAGAGATCTTTTCCCCACCGCGATTGACTAATTCTTTTAAACGCCCTGTGAGGGATAAATAACCAGATTCATCGATTATCCCTTGGTCGCCAGTGCGAAACCAACCGTTAGTAAATGCTTTCGCGTTGGCTTCAGGATTATTTTCGTAACCATCAACTACATTAGGGCCTTTAACTACTATTTCCCCCAATTGACCTTTTTCTAAAAGATTTCCTGCCTCGTCCATAATGCTGACTTCTACGCCGAAGCCATAGCCTACCGTTCCTGCTTTATGTTCTGCGGGGGGTAAAGGATTAGAAGTCATTTGGTGTGAAGCTTCAGTCATGCTGTATGCTTCGAGTACCGGTGCATTAAAAGTTTTTTCCAGACTTTCTAACACTACTGGGGGAAGAGAAGAACTACTAGAGCGAATTAGCCTCAGTTGGCTTTTCCCAATTGCCTCTTGGTTGCGACTGGCCCGAGATAGTAGCAACTGATGCATCGTTGGTACTGCCGAATACCATGTTGGCTGAAAGTCTGCTAACAACTTCCAAAATTCCAGGGCATTAAAGCCACCAACCGGAACAATTACCGTGCCTCCCGAAGACAAGGTTGAGAGCATCGAAGCGACTAAACCATGAACGTGAAACAGAGGCATGACACAAAGCGCCCGCTCTTCTGCCGTCAAATTATAAGTGCCGATGATATTTCCCGCAGAAGCAGCTAAATTTCGGTGTTTGATGGGTACTCGTTTGGGCCGGCTGGTTGTGCCACTAGTGTGCAGGATCATCGCGAGATCGTCTGGTTGGGCTAACTCAGTTGCGCGCGCATCTCGCTTGTCACCCCCTTGAAGGCTGAAAGAAAGTCCCTCTGGCTGCAATTTTGCTTGAATGAGCAACATTTTGTCTGTAAGGGCTTCTTTGGCTGCGGCAACGCCTTCATCTAAGACAATTAGCGCACTGGCGTTGAGATCTTCATAATAAAAAGCAAATTCTGCTTTCGAATATTTAGGATTGAGGGGAGCCGCCGTACCGCACATTGCTGCTGCTAAAAAAGTGACAACCATTTCTGGCCCGTTAGGCATGGCAATGGCAATGCGCTCGCCGCGACCAATTCCTAATTGGTTGAGTTGCGCTGCCTGGTCGACAATTTGCTGTTTTAGCTTGTCGTAGCTCAAAGTCGGTCGCTCTGGAGCAACTAGGGCAGGATGTTCGTCATCTCTAATTAAGAGATCGAGTAAAGTTTTTTGTTGGCTATCGCTCGAAACCATTGCTTTCTCTACAAGCTCTCTGGTGCCATCTTAAATAGATGTGCTAAGGTCCGTAAATTGGAGAACTCACTGAATTCCCATGTGAAGGAAGCCTAAAGTTCAGCCGCTTGAGGGTGCTTTCTCCCATCTATCTGACAAGGAGCGGATCACCATGACTGTCAGATAGCATCAGACCAACCCCATCTAAGTACTAGAATGCCCAGTCTGGAGAAAAAAAATTTCCTGACTCTACCGTTTTCTATGTCAGGAAAGAAGCTACTACTGACTTTAGGAATTGGAAATTTTTTTTAATTCCCAAACCGTTAAATCTTTTAATAAGTAGGTGGACATAAATAAACTAAACTGTGCGAAGATTTGTTAAGTGAGAGCGGTAACAGGGGAAATAGCTATGTCATCTCCGCCCTTAAGAATCAATCTGTAAAGTTTTAAGAGTGAAAGTTATATTAAGTTAATGGACTGGCAAGCCGAGAAAGCACTGGTTAGATTGAAGAAGACCGGACAAATAACAGTAGTGGTCGAAGACCAAGGGT
>JAAUXU010099369.1_pt1 | contig 13672 bp, 9 predicted proteins | sample 7278151 | NCBI WGS metagenome assembly JAAUXU01 (sample SAMN14350113, study PRJNA611818) | marine sediment metagenome | isolation source: surface marine sediment (1.8m) | place: French Polynesia: Moorea | collected 2018-08 | reverse complement strand
GCCCTTTGCCAATTATTGCAAACTCTTTGTTGCTTGCTGGCAGACTTCCTTATGGCCATGAACGTCTAGAACCTTACACATCCCTACTCCGTCTTTCCTTACATTGTCAAAGCAAAATTAGCGGTAGATCTCTGATGAGTTTTTGGCTCTGTTTGGTCCATATACTCGTAGACGGCCTGAGAGATTACAAGAACAACAAGACACTGTTTTTTCTAATAACATCTCGCATGTCTACTGGTCACATTTATCCTACACTCTGACGCAGTACACACCATCGATTGGTCTGGGAAGACGGGGGGAAAAGCGCCCATTCATCATGACTGAAGGTTCAGTACATTCGCTCTACGTTGACTTACATATGTCCCTAACAAAAATTATTGCATGCTTAGTTACACATTAATCTTCCCCCATCCTCACGAGTGAGTCAAAGAAATAAGGATTTTTCTCATGCGTCTTATTCGTTCGAAGAAGACTCCTGTTGAATCAGCCAACGAAGGACACAGGGTGACATTTACACATCACTGTACTGCGGAAAAGTTGTTGTTGTCTGTGATCTTTAGTGCGTAGGTGGGTGTGCTGAACCTAAGCAAACAATAAACTCTGTACTGTAAACCATGCTGGAGCAGACAGATCCTGGAGCAGGATCTGTGTCTAGTATGCACTATATGTGCATGCTGGATGGAACGATCGAGCTATATTTACATGTCGAGCGAGCATCATATAACGTGTTTCGCAGTCAAAGACACTTCTGATGTTGAGCGTTATTATATCTAATACACTGTGTTTTTCAAGGCCGCCATACATGAAGCATCATGAAGAGAGCTCTGATCGATGTTCGATATTGTTGCTATGTATGTAACTGGGTTCTGTTTTGGAAACGTCTAGAAAGATGAAAGCTATGAGTATACGCACAGCACATGTGTACTTCGTTTTTGCAAATGCACCAGCAGTGGTAGGAACTATGGGTAGCTGAACAGTGCGTAATTCAATAGTGAGCAGGTAGTGGAATACTTGGGAGTTGTCGAATAAGGGATATTCGCCGAATATTCGTTATGAGCGATTTCGCCATCTTGAAAAGAAATGTCTACCTGCTATTTTAGAACTGTCCTGAAATCCCTGCCTTGCTGTAGAGTTACTGATGACGACGTAGACTATGCGAAAGTGTTCAGATAGGGGGAAAAAGACCCTCTGTTCGATACTGACGAAGCAAAAACGCCTGGAGGAATAAAGGTGCGTGTCTGTGTGACGTTCTGTACTAGCATCTTACGAGAAACGAGAATTTTGCCTTCTTCAGAAATCGCTAAATGTCTGATCCTACCCCTGAGAGCTCAGATAATTTGCCATCTTTTCTTATAAATTTTTTGGAAACGGAGGCAAAATGTCAGAAATTTGGCTTGTTCAACTATTTTCTTTATAAAATGACTAGTGTTTAAGCGCTACCCGCTTCCCGAGAAGAGTGGCAAAAACTATGAAGGGCTGTGTGTGTCTGCCTGTTTGCGTCTCCCATTCCTGGCCGGATCATCTCCGAACTTGCCATCCACGCACACGCTTTCGATCGCCCTACAAGTCGATGCGCTCCGCGCAGTCCACGAGCTTCGCGCTGTCCATGCACTCCGCGTCGTCCACGCAATCCATACCCCGGTTGTTTTTACTTTTGAAACTGGTTGACCCCCATCTCAGCCACATTTCTTCTCTCACTCACTCACTCCTGTGAAGGGTTGCCAAATTGCATGATTTTTTGTAAGTATTCATAGTAATTTTCGTGGCGAAGTTGTGTGAATGACAGGTTTTCTGTCCATTTCGTGGCAACTCTTTTCTCGTCCATGTCGCCTGCCCTTCTGTCACCGTAGGTAGCTGGCTACTCTAGCTAGCCGTGGAGTAGCTGACTTTGACTCATACGACGTTGGACCCCTATGACTTATGCAGCAAATGCGACGTTGGACCTCAATTTCGGCTCTCAAACGGCCTCAGAGCGTCTGCTGACCAAGTTTAGTAGTGCAGAGGTTGAGGTGCTCATGGCGTGACAGACAGACAGACAGACAGACGTACGGCCCGCGTTTTATGTAGACAGATAGATGCTCCAGTTCGTTCACTGGTACTGACCAGTTATCTCCCAAGCGCTGGGGGATCCTTGATAGTAAAATGCTCCCTATTTGGGATGTTTCCTCCATCTGTGGCAGTGCCGTAAGTCTCACAGACTAGAGATCTCGAAGCGAGAGCCAAACTTTGCGTCATTGTGCAGTGGATTCTCGATTTAACGATATACTTCGTCACCGCAGCAAAAGTATCGTAAAATTGAGCAAATCGTTATATCTAGTGATGTCTTTTTTTATACAGGAACGTCGAGAAAATATCGTCAGACCGAGAATTATCGTTAATTTGGAAACCGTTAAACCGAGAATTAACTGTTCTTGTACTTTTATATATGTTGCATGCCTTCAAGAGAGGCTCATCTAGTGAAAGTAGCCAGCATTGGCTTAAGGGGTAGAAAACAAGGGAAAAATTAAGCCTACGTCTAGCATAGCTAACATCCAAATTAGTTCAGGCAAGTCATCCGGGACCATAACAAGAACGAAAGCATCATCAGGGACTGAAGCTTAACTCTCATCAGCTCACACCGACAATTTTACCTGGAAATACTGCTTTGGCTCGGAAAGGTCAATTTTGTTTTTTCGAGAAACATGAAAATTGGTCTTAGGCATAGTTGTAGCTGTTGCAACCCTTCGAAAAATTATGCTGTACTGTACACACTTATGTTTTTATCACATACTGTATGCGGTGCGAAGAGATTGAATGCATTTCTTTCTTTTTTCTTTGACCGTAACTTTCGACTGGGTTGAGCTTCAGAAGTGGTTCATCACTCTACGGAAAGTTGAGACTCTGCTTGGAAATCAAACTCATATGCACTTTTGCTCGAGGATCACTCATTTCTTCACAATACGGAAGCAAATATAAGCTTATATGCCGAGTTTCCTGCATGAAAGCTTCTCAGAAAAAGTATTCTTGGTGAAATCCTCAGATTTCGGCCAAAAATCAAATCCCCCTCAAAAATCATATCATTTTTCGGAAAAGTACCCCTTCGAACTAGCCTGGTCAATCCATTAGGACGATGATATTGGGTGAAACTGAAGTCCCGTCTAATGAGACCGGCAGCGCAGACGTCGTACACATTTTTATGGCATTCCTGGATAAATCACTGCATAGGTGTGACTCCGGTTGGGTATTTCTTCGCAATCGAGTCGGGCTGGGCTTTTACATGAGAGTTCGGGATGGTGCGGCGGCTCAGTTAGCCTGAACAAAGAAAGTCTGCAATGAGAAAAAGTGTTGCCAGGGAACCATTGAACTTCGGATTCCCGACGTCTGCTTGTGGCCTTCAGAATGTCCAACGGTTCTTAGGATGATGTCAAAAGATTTGTTGCTTTCGGCGATGCAACAAAACGCTGCCGGTAATCGGTACCATTCATAGTACTTGACTAGAGCCTTTAGGTTTGCCAGGTTGCTAACCTGATTATAAACTTAGTGTTACTTCATGGATTTCTCATTCCTTTTTCTTTTATTGCGCTCACAGTGGAAAATGGCCGATAATTTGTTCAATACCCACGTGAAGGTGTGCGACACTTTTCAACTGTCTGTAGGTGTTGCAGGGTAGGACTGCAAGCTGTTGTTCCACCTTGACGTAACCCATCAAAGGACAGCAGAAACTGAAAGTTCAGCCAATGTTAAACAGATCACCAAAAACGAATTACTAAAAGTTTTAGATATCATTTTTCACCGGATTGCACTTCAGAATTGGTTCACTCACCTCTACGGAAAGCTAAGAATCTCCTCTGATGTTTAATTGAGCTGCACTTTTGCTCTGGGACTACTCATTTTTCTACAATATAGGGTCAAAGTTATGCTCTGTAGCAGAGTTTACTGCACAAAAGTTCGACTGGATTGTAAACAAATGAGCAGTCCTCAGGCAAAAGTGCATATCAGTCCAATTTTAGTGGAGCATCTTAACTCTCCATGAGGGGTGAACCACTTCGGTAGCTCAATTCTGTCAAAAGTTATGGCTGAAAAATAGATGTGTGCACTGAACTCCCTACAAAAAGTTTGCGTAAAACTTTGCGTAAAAAGTGCCTATAGTCAATGGCCCTTGAAAACAAAGTGTTTTTTTATTTTCCACAAATAGTACTTTTTTGGAACTCGCGTAATCATTATGTGTGTGCAGATATGTGTGGAGAGTGTATGATGAAAGTCTTACATCTGCTAAATGGATCGCATTGTCTGTGACGCTCAAAAATTTAAAAATTCTCATGACTCTGCTTCGGGTGGAATTTCGAAAAGTCTATCTTTGCACTGTGCGACACCATCGAGGGGTAAAACCTAACAACCTTTCTTTCACTTTGTTGCTTGAACTTAACTACCAAGAGATGGCTGAAAATGACAGTTATGGTAAGTGCACAAAACCATATCTGTAAAACCGGCGATCAACAAAAACTTTATGTCACACTTCATATCTATACACATCAGCATAAGAAGAGTCACTGAATGAGTCACTCTTACTCCATTCACCCTAGGTATTCACGCAATGCTTTCAAATGACTTTTGGCTTCTCTGATGCGACCTTGACTGTCACGGATTAAAAACATCTTGCACATGATTGCAAACAACATGCAGTCTTGTTCTGTTTGTGTACAGATGGCGAGCCTCAGCCTTCACAAATGCCCAAACCAACTCTATAGTGCTGAATAGAGTGGCATGTTATTTTTTAGTTTTTTTAGTAGTAAGTACAGACAATCTGAAAATTAGTTCCTAGAAGACTAAAAGTCGCATCAGTTTCTGGTGTTTTCACTTGAAAATTTTGGACATCTGAAAAGTTTTAGCAATTTTGGAGTCATTTTTTAACAATTTTCAACTGTCGAAATGTATGAAACAAGGTGAAGCCAAAATTTTTCCTAAACAGAAATTCCGATTACCTTCAGTTGTGTCCACAGGCCCTCAATCTCATCTGCAAGAATTGTTGCTTCCAGAGGAACGACTTTCACTCATGCGCAACCACGTCGTGGAAGTAGATTTGGCCTTGCATTTGGCTGAATTGGCCGCATATTCGAGATAGTGTGAGTGTCTGGTAGAGTACGAAGCCTTACCAGTGTCCCAAGGGTTTGGCGTGTGTAATCTGGCATGGAAAACGCAAGGCAACATCTGTTGCTTCCTTGCTCAACAACACTGAACTGCAGTGAGACGCCAAAAGGCTCCTCCTCATTTTTCAATTCTTGTGAAAAAAAATATAATCTTTCTGGGGGTCTGTTCCACCAAGGACAACAGGTCGGGGAGGTCATGCCAAGATGGTGCAGATTTCACAGTGGTAGTTGGACCACTTTTCCACGGTCTGGTCAGAGAGCTCAAGCTCAAGCTTTATGAGAATCTCACCCGCTTTCATGCTCCGCCAATGGATGATGAAGATCAGCTTTGAGACAGGGAGGCAAAAAAGCTTTCAGCTCCTAATCTCTCTTGGCAAGAGCACAGTCTACACGAAGCTGAGTCTTTCAGCGCCCGTGAGCCCAGATCGCAGACCTCTGCTCTTTTCTTAGACGTGGAGCTTGACCGAATGGTCAGCAATGAGGCAGTCTACAAGAACACCTTGCACTATCGAGGCAGCTGTAGAATGTGCGAGGAATTTCCCCAGAATTTTTCGTCATTTCTTTTGGATCTCTGATATCCAAGTGAAATTCGGTCAAAAACTGGGTTGTCCAAGAAAGGGGATCAAAATCAGAAGCAAAAATGCATCTCAAAAGGGGTTGAAGAGCAGAATTTATTGAACAATTGTCCTGTGCCAATACAACTGCCAGAAATCTTGACTAATTTTCAATTTACTTGAGCATTGGGGCTGGTTCATCAGAGGGGAGAACTCTCTCAATCCTGTGCTGTGCACATAGCGTTCGTCAGGTTGGCAGGAGCTCCTTGAGGTCCCTGCCGGCGTTGATGAACTGACGTCCCCCATCAGAGAGGCGAAGCCGAACTTTTACGAAAATGAAGTCGTGACCCAGAAGTCGACTCTGGGCTGACATAATTGCCAGCTGGAAGGTAGCGGGTAATTAGGGTTAATGAGTCTGAAAAGAAAGAATTAATATAACATTGATGCTGCAAATATTACGCTCCAGTCTTTTTCGTATTTTACCTTGACTTAATTTTTGGTGTGTGCTCCTTCTTCCGCTCCTCCACCATTTTTGGTGGTAATACTGGAAAGCTTAGTCTTTCTGAAGGTCTTTCAAGGGTTTTGAGAAATCCAGAAGAGTTAACCTTGGGACGAGGGAAATTGTTTTCAGGCACCATCATCTCGGCCAATTCCTGTAGGGACTTCCTGGCCCGAAAGGTGACCTTGGCAAGTTGCTACTTTGGCCCCTCTTGGTCACTTTCAAGGAGCTCCACGTCCCTCTGCAGACATTTATAACGTGAGGCTTAGTTTGTATTTACTCCCTCATTTTATAGCAGTCATACAAAGAGCCTGAGGAAGGTGCACTCTTAGCACACGGAAGGCTGAAACTTTATAAAAGATTTTTGGCTGTGCAACAAAGTAATTTTGTCTCTCACATCTCCTTTAGGCCAAATGGACTTCATTATTGATTGATATGAGCTCTTGCATGGCCAAAAGTGGACCATTTCACCATTTCATAACTTTATTTATATCTTTGAAAAACTTTGGATTCAATAACTTTTTAATTGCACATGATGACCATTGAATTACAGGGTAGCCTTGAGCAGCTGTTCTCAGTACTTTGGGTGCTGCGCATCCCTCAAAGAATATTTGCTCCAAGTCTTGTCGAATTCTTGATGAAGGCTTTCATGTGCCTCCTCACTATACTGCAAGAGGAACTCTTTGGTGGTCCCAGTGAACTCCATCAGGTGGGTGAATGTTACATGGGCCTTGCTGACCTTAAGATCATCTGCCAATACCTTCCTGAAGCAGCCATCAGCCACCTCTTTCAAGTCTCTCAGGGCATTAGCATATTTGAAGACCGCAGCTGTCTTAGTGCGGGTCCGCGCGGACAAGCAGCATGAGGCTGTCCACATTACCCATGAGGATCTGGCATGATCGTCCAGGAAAATGGCTCCCATGAAAATAATCTCTGGTGATGTGGAGGCTCCTTTCCCACTCCATGGCCACTTCCTTGCACTCACCAGCAAGGCCAGTGAAAAGCTTGTCTTGTCAAACAATCTGGCATCCGTGCTCATCAAGCCGATTGAACTTCTGGAGCTTGAGAAGAGTGGCCCAGTTTTCGTTGGTCTCACTCATGTCAGGTGCCACACAGAGAAGAAACATCTTCTTCACTGGATGAGAAGTGATTCACATTTTCTTTGGAACTTGGGAGGGCCAGTGACACTGAAATCTTGAGGAAGAGTGAGCCACGGTCAGATCCAAAGCGTAAGAGGCACTGGCCATTTTACAATCCACGCAGCTCAAACACTTGGGTGAGGAAGCCGTTGACGTCAGTGCAGTAGATGACTGGGCAAGTCTGACCATCCAAAAGGACAGTTTGAGCTGCAAAACAGTCTTTGAAAGTTGCTGCAGTTGCTGTGAGTGCTTCAGGAAGCCCAGGTTCTATAGCATGACGCCCAAGGCCCTGCCGCACATTCTTGGCCACTTTGAGGAGGCCATTCCTGGAGAGACTTGCATCATTCTTCATGGTGATCATACCAGATACAGACATCTGCTGTTGCTGCTGCACTCTCTTTAGTGTCATGGGCTTGCCACCAGTTTTGAGCATGATGTGACTGCCATCAGCCTCCTCAAGTTTGCTCTTTAAGTGCCGGGCCACCAGCTCATCAAGTGTGCCATCTGGCAAGATCCTCTCTAGGTTTTGAAGTTTGCTTCTCTTGGTGCAGCTATGTCAACCTCCGTTTACAATCTTTTGCATGTAGGACATGCAAAATTTTGTGAACTGGGAATACATGCCTCTGGACTTCTCAGTGAGTGTGGATTTGTCACTCCTCCTTGGCTTTTTCTTAGGTGCCTTTGTTGCCTTGCGGCCACCGAATTGTGTCAGAGTTGGTGCAATTTCACAGATTTTGCAGTCACAATTATCACCCCTGGGTGATAACCTATGTGATGTCTGACATTATAATGAAGCGGAAATGCTCTGGTGCACAGCCGAAAATCTTTAAAAGTTTCACCCCTACCATGAGCACTAAATGGAGGGTGTCAATCAATTTTTACCCATGCAGAATTTGTCCCATGTCTCGATGACTCCATTTGACTGATGAGTACGTAGATTGACTTCCAGAGCTGCTGTCTGACTCTTTTGCATGTTGTGTCTCAACGCGTGCTGCCCGTTGGACGGGAACTACCAAGGTCTGGCCGACGAAATCTGATCGTTCCAGTCCTGTTCCTTGACATTTTACTTCTCGTTCTCAAGTTGCACTGCGTTCCAGGAGTATCGTTCGACGATTTTAAGCTTTCTACGACTCGTATAGGGCAAACGAGATGAAGTGCATACTGAATACTGCTCCAGAGAGCTAATGAGAGTTTATTCACTGAAAGACACGCTATAAACCATGTCTTTGTCTGAGCTGCCAGTTTCAACTTCGTAACCGCAGGAACTTACTAATATGGCAACGAAAATGGTTACACCATCGACACATTCGGGGACGCAGATTAGCTAAATGACATTTTATGGTGAATGAAAAGAGAGTTGAAGCTCAAATGACTTTGTGATAGACTTAAATGCCTTTTTTAATGTGATAAAGTTAAAAGTCTACCTAGAAGGTCCATAGTACTGTGAGCACCATATTTGGTATGCCTGGTCTATTGCTACTACCACTGCACTCTAGTCCCAGTATCACTGCAATGGTTTTCGAATTTTCTTGTCCTACTCCCTCTGTTTCACGATAAGTGAGCCATGACCCCATTGAAATGTCCCCATAGCAAGTGAGCTCTTTGAGAAGCATGCTATGATTGGCTGCTTGCAGCACAAGAATATAGTGGGATGTCTGAACGAATTTAGTAGGACACAAGTAGCTGGACATCTGCCTCATAGTATCATGAAGGGTTGAGATGATTTACAGTGGATTAGCGATCATAGTCATCGTAGTGTACAGATTGACCACCTTGGTCTCTTTGCAGCAGAACATGCCAGCTAGGTCTCAAAATGCTTTTAGTATGACTTTGAAAAATTCTCCAATTTCAGTGCTAACACTGAATTGTTATAGTCACAGCAGATGTGGATTTTCTAGACCGCCTTAGTATGAACAAAAAGAATGCCAAATGGACGATCTGACGTAATACCCGGTACGAACATTTGGTGTATGGCATTTTCAAACACTCTGTTTGTGCAGCCTTCATTGCTGGCTGCCCTCGTTCATTGCTCAGCAACACTTTGGGGCTGCAGAGACCTAGTGTTCGTAGAAAGCTGCTTTGCCAAATGCACGTGTGAAGCAACAATTTTGCATCCCATTACAAATTACCAGGGTGTAATGCGAACGACATCTTCTTTGCTCTGAGGTTTTGAACTTGGCCTTATGTTGTCCTCAGCCCCCCCCCCCCGCCTTCCTTGTCCAGCTGAGGCCTCAGACAAGTCAAAACTCCGACAAAATAGTGCTAGAAAACGGGTGGACAGTATATGCGTAACGTTGAAGCTGTACCGTACTTGACGCAAGTGCTTGGTAAATACTGCCTGGGTTCTTTTTAGTCTCCAACTACTTTTCGACACACTTTCAGAGAAAAAGTGGGATATAAAATGATCCCAGGCTAAATCAAAATTTAATGATCAAAACACTATATTGCCAGCTCTTCGACCTGGCTGGGCCGGGCTGGCCGGGCTGGCTGAGCTCCAGAGGTGGGAAGAAAGCAATCGGTCAAAGTCCGTCCGTGTACGATGTGGCCGGTAGCTTTAGGCAGTGGTACTCGGTTTTGCCGGCTAAATAGGCTGCGCTGAGCTGGGGGGGGCAGCCTTGGCAGAAGCGAACTTATGACGACGCACCCTTCATGAAAACCCTGTATCAATTACCAATTGCATCACTGCACGTGTACTTTAGTTTCCTCGTGTGGGTCCTCTTCTGATGTGTCCTCGGTGACTTTGCTGCCCTTAGGCAGCGCCCTCGGGCAGTAGAATACCTCGGACAGGTCAAATTGACTCAGATCAAAACTCGGAAAAACGTTCTTCTCTATTCAATATATAGCAACAACGCGAAATTTTTGCCATTTGTTGAGGTTTTTAGGGCGGATGGGAAATATTCAGAGGCTGTATTGTCAGTATTTTCCGAGTATATTCGTGGAAAGACAAAAATATACAGCATCACATTTAGCGTATCTCTACTCACAAAAAATGTGGCGAATAGAAAGAATAGCTTTCAGTTGAATTGCACAATGCCTGGCCGTAACTAAAGTTTGCCATATTTTCCTTGTTTCAACTGAGGCTTTAAACAGTCCTCATATAGTCCTCGCGCTCCTGCCCTTTCACCCGCTACCCGCCTAAGGACAAAATAAGGCCGGACAATATGAGGAGAAAGATATAGTGCGACTATAGGACCAGGCGATGTAAAGTTTGAACTGCAAAAAAATGCTCCTGATGCTCGTGAAAATGCTATCTCTTATTACTGTGCATCAAAAGTGTCAAGCGGTTTGGTTCCTACAGTTAATTTTGTCGTAAGTGCACATTCTTTGTACTGCACATCCTGCATGAACTGCGTGCACACACGACTTACACTCGTTTGGGTTCATTCTTCAGGTGTCAAAAGGCGCACCTGAAGTAAAAAAGAGAGAGCGTGCAAGAAATTGAAGAAACAAAATAAAATTTAGCCGGTTCTCCGACCAGGGTTGCCAGTACTTTCTTAACCTCTTTTTTTATTACTTCATGCGACCTCACTTAACAGGATGTGACCTCACCAAACCTAATGAAACGTAATGAGCTCGAATGCCACACTTCTTTTGTAGCAGGCAGTTAAAAAGGCTGTGGACTAGAGGTGTGGTTTCGAGCTCCGAGTCAGGCTCGAAACTTATTTCAAACCTGAAATTAGAGTTTCGAGGAGCTCACATGTAGCTCAGAAGCGGCTGAAAATAGTGTGTTCATCATCTAGGATTGGGGGAAAGAAGTGATGCCGTCACCGACTGCTCATACGACGGGAGTGAATATACTTAATTTTTTCAGTGTTTTCCTACGATTAGGTACACATAGTCTTGCGTAAGTTGAGTGCTGCAGCAGTCATGGACTGCATATGCTCAGTACTGCCGGGCTAAAAACACTGAAGAAAATTTCAGCTGGTGACCTTGGTGACCAGTGAGGATTCAACAATAGTCAATGAGAAAAGGACAACAAGTTAAATTTGGACTAGTTCATGAGTAGTTCAAAAAGCCTCGAAATTACTCCGAAAAGCTCATGAGCCATTAGGCTCAACAGCAGCTCGGACCGACATCTACAGCACTCAGCAGATGGAATCGACAGGTGGTGCTTACGTTTCTGTACGAGCTAGCGAAGAGTATCAGCTCAGAATCCTCTGGTCAGTCCTCCCAACTTATTAGAGCCGTATCGAGCCCGGTCTTGGCTCGCGGTTCGAGGCCTAAACTTGTGGGCTCGAGAAATTCTTATCCGATACAGCCCTATCTCCTGTAGGAGCGCAGAGAACGCTCTCAACTCACGGGCTCCGAAAGAATCAGCTTGGAGCAATCACTGAAGTCTCTGTACAAAAATGATTCCACTTCCACAGGTGACCCACAGATAACTGTTTAAAAGAGTTTCGGCATTAAAATGTTCAATGCTGTGATGCCAACAGAATTGCAGTACTTTTCATCAAAGGAATGTTGCCAAAAAAGGTCTTCTTCTTATTTTCTAACGAAATATGAAGGGGCTGATCACAATCCCTTAAGAACGTTAAGATTTGAAAGTTGAAATTGAAAATTCCTAAGTCTACCAGGATCTTTAATTTGCCGCCGATCAAAGATCACATGTAGATATTTTTAGGAATCTTGGAATGCTCTGTGGGGTTTGTACGAGTTCGTGGCATTGTGAAGCTGAGATGTTTGTGGCTTAGACAAGCTTAGACTGCTTAAGCTTTTCGATGTTTTTCTCCACAATGGCACTCCTGGTACGCCCAGAAGCAAATCATACATCAAGTGCACACGTAGAAGGCTAATTCATAACGCTCTTCACTTCAGTTCACCTGCTCCGTATGCGTCCGACTGGCCAACATGCGCGCAAAACAGGGTCAGCAGCCTCGACAACCTGCGCCAAAGAAACATGAATCGTTTGACGTGCCTTCTGGAGCAGGCGGAAGCGGAAGTGTCGGATTGGCTGTGCCGCAAGCTGCGTCACAAGTCCGGCGGCACAGCACGGGCAACACTGCGGCGGCAGCGGCGGCCGCCGCGGGGGCTACGACCGCGCTGCAGCCGCCGGTGACTACGAAGAAGCGCGGCTCGGCCGATATGACGGCAGTCCCCGCCGCACCGACTGCCGTGAGAGGCGGTGGAAGCGGCGGCGGCGGCGGTGGCAACGGCGGCTGCGGCAGTGCTGCCGCTCTCAGAGGAGGCGCCAATCGAGGAAGCGGAGACAAGAAAGCGTTCGTGCACACCCATAGCGAGTCGCAGTTGGCGCAGCTGAGCAACCGACCAGAGGACGCTCCACGGCCGCGCAGCGGCAGCCGCGGACGTGAGGCCAGTGGCAGCGAGCTGCATCCCGCGGCCGGCCGTGGGTCAGCTTCTCGCGGCCGCCGTGGCTCCTGTCCGAAGATTGCGGCAGCCACCGCAGGCGGTTTTCATCACAACGGAGGAAGCGGCGATGATGCCAGAGATTGGCAGAACAATGCGCGGCGACGCGGGGAAAAGGGCGATCCATGTAAGTAACCCCGGGGTGCTTCAAGCACGAGCTGCACAATCCTGTCCTAAATGTAGTGCAAGTATTGTTAGGTCTTCACTGGATAAGTGCAGACGGTCGAGGTAAAAACTTCCGGTACAAATACGAAAACACAATTTGGTTCTGCAGTCTACTGATGCATTTGCAGCCAACTCCACGCTCTGGCACTACTGTATGTAGCAAAATATAGTGAAACTTATAAATGTAGTAAAACTTCTTAAGTCAATGCAGCGTGAGGGCCTGGGATGCATTTCTAAATACTATTTGCGTCAGACAATGGATCTTTCTGCAACGAACCTTTTTTACGAAACGCATCCTGTTGGTCTGAAACCCCGTGATTTGAGCATCATGTGACTAATGACACGGATGGAAAGGAAATTTTGCACTATTTGGGGTACTTATGCTTCTGACAGGTGGTAAGAAATGAAAACAAGTCAGCGGCAAATGTGCATCCGTCTACTTAAATGATATGGAGGAGGTTGCAAGATAAGACATTGCTCTGCCTGCAGAAGACTGCTGCACTGATCAACTTGCTGTACTGACGACTTCGATCAATTGCTTGATCGGCTGATCGTGGCACAGGCTTGAATATCAGTTAACTTTCGGCTCATCTTTTTAATCGATTAAAAGCAGTTGAGCAGAAATGCTGTTTTTCCTTACTTCTTGTCTAAGAGAAACATGGCAAGGACAAGAGCTGGCAACCGGATTGAGCAGGGTCCGGCCTCTGGAAGTAGAAATACTTTGGTAACCCTGCTATGTTATTCAACAGGTACTGACCTAGCTGCTGCTGCTGCCCTGCAGCAGCATAGATGGCCGTTGCATCAAGTCAAGTCATCATCTAAGCT
>JAAUXU010182240.1_pt1 | contig 13678 bp, 11 predicted proteins | sample 7278151 | NCBI WGS metagenome assembly JAAUXU01 (sample SAMN14350113, study PRJNA611818) | marine sediment metagenome | isolation source: surface marine sediment (1.8m) | place: French Polynesia: Moorea | collected 2018-08 | reverse complement strand
TGACAAACTGGAGCATGTCAGCATTTTGGTCAGTGATTTTCACCCAGTTTGGCAGCTTCTGACAGCCACCAGAGCTGACATTTACTTTCACCACAAATTTACTACAGTAGCTCACTAGATAAATTTCAAATCAAGTTGGGCATAGGTCAACACAATTTTTTTTCCAAAGTATTTGACTACATCTTCATCTTTTGAGCCCATGTAAGAAACCCCAGCCGCCATCAGTGAATTTCCAAAGTTGACCCCTTTTTGACCTAGCCTAATATATACCGGGTGTGTAAGCACAAAGGTAACACTGCCTTTCACTTAAATTAATCAGTTACCGTACATTTGATGAGGTTTTGTGAGTAATAGCGCTGAGTGTTCTGCTTTTGCACCTTCAAATGGTACCTTGTTTGTTTTGATTGGTCCACAGGTGCATGAACAGCAGTGTAATGGAAAAAATCAGAGAGCAAATGATTGTGCAGATTGAGGCTGGCGACAGTGTCACGGCCATCTCCAAGGCTTTCAGCATCAGCCACAAGGCTGTGTGCAATGCCAAGGCCATCTACAGGGACATGAGCGGGTTCTCAAAGAGGTTGTACACTCCCAGCAAGACTGGGAGGACCATGGTCCTGGTCAACAGTGTGCAGACGAAGATCAAAGCGTGATCCCCGCTGCTTGATGCAGAAGATGGCCAAGAAGGCTGGCATCAGGAAGGGCACCATCAGGAACATTGACAAGAAGGACATTGGGCTCAAGTCGTGGGCCATGCAGCCAGTCCAGACATTGACAACAGCCCAGAGGTTGAAGAGGCTGAAGAGGTCAAAAGCATTGACCAATCGCCTCAAATGCAAACTGTCATCAAAAGTTGTCATCTTCAGCTATGAAAAAAACTTCTACATTGACACAGTCACAAACTACCGCAACACGAGGTACATTCCCAAGACCTCAGAGGATGTCAACCCGGCCATGAGGTACACCAACAGGTCAAAGCATGTGGCCAAGGCCATGATGTTCGGCGCCATCACAAGTGATGGCCAAAAAATGCTGCTGATTTGGGTTGATGGCAATCTGGGCACCAACAGCTACCTGACCATTGTCGAGAAGGTCCTGAAGTGGGCAGACACCAAGTATGGCTGTGGAAACTATGTTATCCAGCAGGATGGTGCCCCCTTCCACACTGCCAGGGCCACCCAGGAGTACCTGAACTTTGAGCTGGGATCCAACAGATTCTGGTCCAAGATGTTGTGGCCACCCTTGCCCCCAAACCTGAACCTGTTGGACTTCAGCATCTGGACACACATGGTGACCAAGGGCTGTGCCAAGTTCAAGATGAGTGTCACCACCCTGAAGTGCACTGTGGCCAAGGAGTGGACTGTGATGTCCGCGGACTACATTGTGTCCACCTGTACCACCTTCCAGCCCTGGCTCAAGGCCTGCATCTCCACTGAGGGGGGATTTTCAAAAAATAAGTTTAGAAATATATGTATGAACATTTTATAATTAATACTCCATGCTCCCCTTGTTGCTCTTGATGCTGTCAGACATCTTGAAAGATTGCGCAAATAAGTGTTACCTTTGTGCTTACGCACCTGGTACATATAACAATTATGACATATTCAGCACTATAGAGTTGGTGTGGGTTATTGTTAAGGGTGGGTTTGGCCATCACAACACAGCCTAAATAACATTCGTTTTCAATCATACGTAAGATGCTCTTAATGCATTATGGTCAAGGTTGCATAAAAAGTGTCATTGAGCACAAGAAAACTTCGCATGAATACCTGGAGGAGGTGAAAAGAGACGAAGACCAAGGATGAAATGCAGTGAGTGACTCTTCTAATGCAGATGAATAGAGAATGAAGTGTGGCATAAAGTTTTTGTTGATTACAATTTTTACAGGTATGACTTGTGCCTTTACAAAGAAAGTAACTTTTAGTCGTCTCTTGGTAGTTATGGTCAAGAATCAAAGAAAAAATATGTCGTTAGGTTCTACCCCTCGATGGTGTCGCGCAATGTGAGTAGCCTTGAAGTCCACCGCGTGCAACTCAAGTTGAAGCTACCGGTGACAGACGGAGATGACCAGACCTGGCGATGGACGAGGACCAGACCTGGCGAGATGACTGGGTCCATCCAGATGATGAGGACCAGCGAGAGGAGCTCCTGCAAGATAGTTGATGAGGACCAAGGGAGAATCCTTTTGACTGGATTGCTCTTCATTTCTTTGAACTTCTCAAGGTCAGGTAGTGATGATGTTATACCTCAAGAAAGGATTTGATTGCCCTCATGGCGAAAGGAATATTTTCTCATTGTTCAGGCTCTCCTTAAAATAGCATATGCAGATGACACGTTTCTGGTCTCAAGACTGCGCCAAAATCCGAGCCCAACCTGGATTCTACTTTAGCCAGAAAATCACTGAGAATGGTTTCACAATCCCAGGAGGGCGTGCCATATGTGGTTCCTGAGTATGGAGGACAATGAATCTTGGTGGTGATGGCAGGATTGCCGAAATAGATGAAGACATTTTTAGTTGCTGAAGTAGTTGAAAACACATTTGGCGAGTGCAAATACCATTGGGGCCACCAAGTGGAGAGGTCATGGTCAAATAGCCGATGTGAAATGTATATGATATGAAATTAGGCTTCTAAGTTAGGTGTCTCAGGCGGGGCGAGGAAGAATTGTCCTTGGAGGTATTCGGGGCTCTTGAATGAGATGAAGAAAGGAAGTGCATCATGGAGGTGGAGAAGAAGTCGGATGTACCAACAATGCTGAGTAACATCGAGAAATGTATTGAGCCTAGAGCAACAGTGATCGGTGATTGTTGTGAGGCTTCTGATCGATTGGACCATGAATGGTTTCTCCTCCAGAAGATGAATCACAGTGTCAATGTTCAAGACCCTGATAAAAGAGCCCACATCAATTCCATCTAAGGATGAATCTTGGCTTCACCCCGAGAAGCCTCACAAAGCATTGAGCGTGACCCATTTTGCCTGGTGCAGCTCCTATGGTGAAGGAAGATCAGTCAAACTGATGAAGATACATTTTGGGCCATCGTTCAAGCTTTCGGCCAGTGTCTGAGAAATAAAGAAAAAAGGTCTGCCTCTGACCAACATCTTGTAAGTCACTCTAAGTGAACTGAAGAAGGCAATGCTAGACCTGAGGTCCATGTCACTTGAGATGACGAGAAGTAACCTTGAGTAAGTTCTAGGTGACGGGAGCAATTTGGCCATGAGAAATTAATTCTATCTTACGCGTACATTTCACTGTCTTCAGATTGGTCGGGAAGACTCGATTCGACCACAGAAAGTTGGGATAAGTTATGTTTGTTAAGTTGTCTCTTCCTCCCTTCGCCTGAACACATGAGAAAACAAAGTTTTGTCGTACACACAGATTCGTACTTGAATCTCATGCCTTCTCAGGGTTGTTTTCTCTCCTCAACCCTGACCCGATTCATCTCGTCTCCTCGTAAACCTTCGTTGCATCTCTCACAGGAAATTTATCGACTTACGCAGTATCTGTAAACGATTTTTCACTGCCATTATGAATACAGAATTTCCACTGCTTAACGCCTACTTTATCATGCAGAGGTCGCTTCAGCAAACATCTGGGGCTGCATCGGAAATGCGAGCTTCAAGGAAAACCCTGCTCCTACAGGGTGAGTCAAGAAGTCTTCGACGGCGGTAGCTGCCGAACGAAACGTGCGCACATCACTCCGAGTGTCCCCTAAAACTTGAAAACTTGAGCAAATCGAACGTGGTCCCCATGACGCAATATTTTCTCGTGGCCTTCAGAACTGATCTGAGAGCCTCGTCCGGACTGATCTGCGACACCCGTTGAGTCTGCTAGGTGCATCAGCGCCTCTGCACGGCCAACAATGAATGCTGCACTGAACAATAAGGATGGATCGAGGCCGCCATTTTGCGGGTTTCGGGCTATGGGGGCTTGGAAGCTGCGGGCTGGCCCACGGGCCAGATCTCAAATCCCAAATTTCCCCACTGACCCAGAGTTGACAAAGTGTCAACCCAACCTGTGTACAGATGACTGCAAATCTTTACCAACTCATGGTAGGAATACTATGACTGGTGCTTTATTCATACTGTTCCTTTTCCTGTCCTGTTGTCATTTCTCAGAAACTATAACAATTCGAGCTGGTCTTGAGGGTTTCAGGCTGTGTGGGTTGGGCTGGTTTTGGGCAGGTTTTGGGCAGGTTTTTGGACAGGTTTTGGACTGCGGGCTCGTGGGCTCGGGCTCGACCCGAATCCATCCCTACTGAACAGTTTGTTGCACGCGGCTGGTGGAAACAGTGCATGTGCCTGACGCCGCCCTGAATGTGGCTCCGGTGCTATAGAAATTCAGGGGACGCCGGGTTGGAGCCATCACTTCTGTCGAGCCATTTTTCACTTCCATTTTCCTTTAACCGAAATGTCCACTGGGAGTGGGCGGAAAACTGACCCAAGGGTAACAGAATGACCTCAACTTTCTCATCTAAAAGACCTGACTCGTTCAACGAGTCAAGTTGACCCAACAATTCTGACCTCACCTGCAGTTAAGGGCAATCTGGCAGATGCAGTAGCAATTGCTGTTGCACAAGGACACAGTTGTTGTTGCATGATTGCAGCTTCCTCGCAGCTGCAAGGACCATCCATTTATTGTCATTGTCTCTGCAAAAAATGACTCTTCCCTTCATTGAGTCACTTCGCAGCGTCTCTTGTAAGTCAGTGAGTTACCTAAAACCCCGAGATCCCGTGATGACTTAAGGTCGTCAAAATATTTGGAGTCACAATTTTTGTAAAACAAATATTAAATGGAGGGTTTTTTTACTGAAATATGAGGTTGTAGGGTGACAACCCCTCATTGCGACATTTCCTCACTGTGACATCTCACTGTGACATTTCTTCACTTTCCTCACCTACCACATCCATCTGTCAAGTGTTAAAAAGATTCACCCCTGACCCACGCTCCCACACTGGGATACCTAATATTAGTAGTTAACTTATTAGAAGGTTTGTAAGCAGGGATTAGTTTTCTGCATAACACAGATTAGTCTTCTACCTGATAACACAGATCAGTCCTCTATTGGAGCCCAGCAAGTGTTTTGAGGAAAGACATTTTGTCTTGCTGGGTGTCATACGTCTCTACTATACTGGAGGTCCTTTCTGACAACATTTTGTATTTCTTAGCTTCTCCTTTTACAACTCCTGATCGCGCTTGGGCCAAGATCAGCCAGTTGATGTCCACATCTTCCCTGAGCCCTGCCAAAATATGCCAGTTGGAAGGGTGTTTGCAAAGAAAGTGTGAGTTCAAACTGTTGTGCCATCCCTCACAACTACTTGTTCTGGGATTGCCTATGGCAGCAGCAGCATGGTGATTCCAAAGCTGGATTGGATAGTGGGTGTCACCCTCTCCTCAACTGCTAATGAAAGATGCATCAAAATAAGCCAGGAGGTCACTACATTTGTCCTCATATGGAAACAAGTTGCTGAGCTCCATGAACAATTGACTGGTGTCCCATGGAGGAACAAAAGACAGTGTGGCAAGACTTTTCACCAAGACCTTGAAGTCTGAATCATTTTCATAGCAATGCTTCAAACCAAGCTGCCCTACCTTTTGAAAAAGACATTGGTTGAGGTGGAGTTAGCGGCCTTGAAGCTGAGACTGGGGAAAGGACTGGCAGAAGGAGTTCAGTGCAGCCTTTTCAAAGTTCAACAAAATCCTATGTGGAACATCAGTGGGAAGGAGATGTTGGGTTAGAATGTTAAGAAATTTGTTATAGGTTACTTCCTGTTCGTTGGAAAGGAGAGCATACAAGCAAGGTGGATAGCTGGTACCAACCCTGCAATCCAAGGTGTATAGTTGATAGTACATATGGGGAACCACAGCAAAGGTACCATCTGCAAACCACAACTCAGACTTTCCTAACTCTTTGATCAAGTCAGGGTCACCCAGAACAATGATACTGTTTGGGTCTGATACTCCAGTGTCATGCAGAACCCGGGGGAGATATTCTGGGGGGATTTGGGAAGCATGATCTCTTGGGTTGTAGTCATCTCCAAAGAGCAATTTGTGCTCACACTGAGCCATGCTGGTCAGTGAAGTCTTTTTAGGCAGAAGAGCCAGAACATTCTCTGGCACACCTCAAAGTACCCCAGATACTGCCTGCTGAGTGAATACCCTCTTGAGAGCACATAGCTACCTTCAACTTGCGAGCCACCTGTTTTGCCTGCTCTTTTACCACGTCTGTGTCATGACAGTGAAGGGAGGGGCCATGGAGTACAACATTTTCACAAGTGCTAATGGATCCACGACACCTAGCCTGCCTTTGGAGCACACACTGCCAGACCTTGGACTCATCTTTGTTCACTTTTCTAAGGGTGTATTGGTGAGCCTCACATAAAAGAAGAGGCTTACCTCTTACTGTGGTGAAAAATTGTAGCTCCATGGTGGACAGCACCAGTGGAGCATCTGGTTGTTTGGAATTAGGACACATCCACATCAGTCTACCTGGTCCTGGCAGACTTGGACAGACCAACGACAACCAGAAGACTTCAGGCAGGGAGACTCAGGAGACTCAGATCATCTGTACATTACAGTGCATGTAAAAGGAAATTAAAACTTTGTTGAATTTGAACTTGTCTACGCCCCCTTTTCCTTGTCAGTAGTGCATGTTTACTGGTACGTCTTGGTCTCGGCCGGCGAGTTGAAACCTGTGAGTTCTCTACTCATCCAGCTTATCGCGATGCTCGCTGCGCGCATAGCGCGGATCACACTAGAACTCATTCATTTCAACTCATCCCTAACATTCTCTGTCTGAGGTGTGATAAGAGGTGCCAAAAATTGGTTGTAGGTGAGGAAAGTGAGGAAATGTCGCTCGCGGTGAGGAGATGTCGTTCAGTTTCAACTCGTCCAACTTGTCTTGGTCTCGGCCCGTAGAAGTGTTGTCTCGCAGCTCGCATGGTTTTGAGAAGCACCCCTAATCTAGTGTGTGTGAGAGGTGTGAATTCACACCTCCCGTGTTATCACGATCTTATCGGCAGTGAGGAAACGTCGCCGTTTCTATTGTACTGTAGTGAGGAGATGTCGCAGTGAGGAAATGTCTCGGTGAGGGATTGTCGCCTCACCTAATGAGATTTTAAGGTAAATTTTTCTTCCCTGGAGGATGTGATAAAAACGGAAAAAAAGTGATCAATAGCAAAGTAATTGAACACGGGGACAAAATGAGAACAAAAGCCGGACTGACTCTATGACTGCTCTTCTGGCATCATTCCAAACTATGATTGTAGCATGACTCGGACACCATGATCGAGACTATGATCTTGGCCTGGGCGACTACGACCTTCTTGAGGTAAAGTGCACATGGGCATACTGCTCGAGCAAGGAAGGGAGGTATGATGACCGAAGAATATTGACCCACGTAGTGTCAAAAAAGCCGAAAATGCTGGAGAAGGTTAATGTTTTGCATTATTAAACACATTTTTAAAAACAATATTACACAGTTTGATGACCACGCAGATTATGACTGTAAACAGGGCTGCCAGACACCACATTTTTCCGCCAATTACAAGACATGTGACGTCTTTTAGACCCCTTTGGCGTGGCAACGTCTCAGATTTCAGATAGACTTTGGCGGTTCTGTTGCCCCTCCTACTTATCGTTTGTCGATTGTCTCGTCCTGCATTTGGCATTTTCTTTCTCACAAATCTGGTAACTCTGACTCTAACAGGCGTCCACTCTACCGAAGTTTTCGAATCCACCTGAAGGATAAAATGCCTTCGTGTTTTAAGTCTGTACAACTATTCTTCACACTCCATTTGCTTAGCGCAGGATGTGTGCAGTTGGCAGAGACTTGGACTGGAGCTGTTCTATCCATGGTGGAATCTACGATCTTCCATCGAAATAACGAGTGAGTGTATCATAATTCACAACAAGATGTCCATAGAAACGTGTGAGCAAAAAAACCCCACCGCAGTGGAACTGCAGGGTCTCTTGCGCGTCGTCGACTGCTTTGTGGTGACGTCATCGAGGACAATGTGATTGTTGACCTCGCTCTTACCGCAGCAGTATTGTAAAGGTTTCTTTCTGGGTTCTGCTCCTTTTTCCTGCTTCCGCTCATCAAAATTGATGTACATTTTTGTCCTTTATGGCTCAAGAGGCCCCCTCAAAACTTGGATATAAAGTTACTTCCTAGCCCTCACTTTGTCTTTGCTCTAGACCCGAAATCCCAGTGAATACTGCTGCTGTCTAACCTTGGGCTATCTCCTTGTGCAGTACTATTCTATACAGTGCGGCACAATTTACTGTGCATTAACTTACACGGAGTTCCAGACATGTTGCAAATTTTGAGCCCTCAAAATTCCTCAGTCGCTTCCATTGAAGGGAATGGGTTTCAGCAATCCTTTCTCCTCACAGTACCTGTAGGTACTGTGCGCTCTTACGTTTTGTGTGGTGTCAGCAGTTGCAGATTTGAATGAATGATGGAGTTGCTGCATATGAGGGAATTTAGAGCTTTCTTACAAAAGTTGTTAAGAAAGGGCTGCCATTTGCTAAGAGGCAAAGGTGAAATGGCAATAAAGAGAAAGCTGACACCCTGGAAAACCTAAGGGCTCCGACAAATTTCCCGATAAGTAGGGCTCTCTCCCACCGATTTTATTAACTGTCTACACACCATGTCAAAGATTAGCAATCAAGATTGTTTTCCTCTCTATTGGGAGCACATAAGCAAAGGCAATAAGGTCACTTCTTTGTTAACGTGTCAGCCTTATTCACTGGCAGTGGGCCGAAAAGTATCACGACATCGGTACTGCGTGTACTGCATTGAGGGTCAGCTGACCCCGTAGAACAGGTTGCTCAGTGGTTGGCGAAGGGAGGTGATATAGTACATGGACGGCTTAGGGGAGGAAAAAAGGCTGCGAGCATTCAGCTCCAGCACCCCACGAAGATGAGCCGCCATTTTTCAATGGCTTCTGAATTTTCCACTGCAGTTGATCACGTGACTCCTGTGCTGTCACTGAAAGCAAGAGAGGTAAGAGAGCATGTTCACTAGGGTGGGCCCCTTGAGGCGATTTTTTGTTTAAAATGCACACTCATCAGCAGTTGCGGCTGACGTAGAAAGTCAGATCCCACCAATGAGACTGACTTTGGTCCACACAAAAAGGTGCTACAACGCTGACAAGATCTTATAAAAAAGTATGCTAAAGTTAGATTTCTGGAAAAAGTGCATTAATACTTTTTTGACCAGAAGGAGCACATTTTATAACAAACTTTTCATCTGGTGACAATAGCACTGACCCATGTCCTTCAGGAAGGTCCCTGCTCCAACACCTTGTCAGCCTTGTAGCACCTTTCTGTGTGGACCAAAGTCAGTCTGATTGGGTGGGATCTGACTTTCCACATCAGTCGCAACTGCCGATGAGTGTGCATTTTGAAAAAAAAATCGCCTCAACGGGTCCACCCTAATGTACACTTTAGGTTAGGTTCTCTTGTCCTGAAACCAATGAGAGTTAGGTTAAGTTAGGTTGATTATGTTCTCATCAGATTAGGTTAGGTCAGGTTGGTTGCGGTCTCGTCATTGCTCCCCCTCGTCATTAGTGTGGATTAGCAACAGTCTGATAATCCCGAACTCAGTCTTGCCGTATGCATAACCCTCATTACTCACTCGCTCTCAGGCGCTCCAGGGAGAAACGGGAGGTAGCTTGGAACCACAGACACGTCCATCGAGGTCAGCAGTGAGTTTTGTACAAACAAACAGAAGATCACTACTTAGAAAAGGGAAATATCAAGTTTCCTTACCGTAATTGCAAGATTCACGACGGCTGCCTTGGCCAGAACTTTTCAAAACTGTGCTGACGTTTGACAATAAATCAATATGCATTATGCACCAATGCATTACCAGCTCCAAGATCACGTCCCATGTCTAGACTGATTGTCCTTTAACTCGCCATCCATGTATGCTTTTAGAATCACCTTAACGGATGGCCAGACTCACACAGACACATGTACACAAAACTGGGAACCAGGGACCATCTTGCAAAATTGAATTTCCTTGTTGTTCGCACAAAACTCACGGATGACCTCAAAGGAAGATTTTCTATGCTGACTGGCAGGCAGGACTGGGGGCAAATAAGAAGTGAGTGACGTCATCAAGCTACCTCCCCGGACTCCCTGAGGCGCTCCGACATCTGGTAAGCTGTACAGCTGCTGTTGAGATCCACATAGAGCGGGACTGCCTGCATCCTAACACAAGAAATGCTAATAGTGCCCACCCTATATCACATTTAGCAATAGATGGTGTCAACATTTGAGACATCAGATTTGTTTCAAATGTTCTGAATCGATCAGGAAGCGAGGTTCTGAGGTCCAGCAGTCGTATGTTGTGGGACTGGAGCTCCCATGACAAAATTTCGCCTAATGCAGCAGCGCCAAGCCAGCCCTACGGCCCGACACGTCTTCGTCACCTCGTTTGGCTAGAGCGAGTGCACCCAATCTAACATCATCTTCGCCTAAAAGAACAAAAACTATGTAAAGAAAACTGCAAACGTTCGTCTGGAAAAGGTCTTTGCATTTTGAAGATTTCAGGCCCTGACAACGCGAGGAGACAAAAGTTTGACTGCCAGATCCTCAGTCATCAGCATGTTGAAGTGGAATGCACTATAAGACGTGCCGAGACAAGGCCTTTTTTTCTGAACATAACTGTCTTATATGTCCACCACATTAAGAAAATTTATTTGATATAATCTTGAGTTTCTTTAGGGACATATTCTGCGTCACAAAGAGACTGTATTATGAGGGGAAGTGAGTGTGCGACTGTGTATGAATCCAAACGTGTACAACATGCAAAAGATGGCGTAAATTTTTGTGTACCAGTTCTTGAGAACAAGAAGTCTGGTGCCAGGAATCATTCTATTGTTTTGGCTTCCAATTTGCCGGAAAAGAAGTTGGGAACCTCTGTTGGGTCCATTTGCAATGTATGCCTTACTGTGCCCATACCATCTACTCACGAAAGTAGATCAATGCCTATGCACAAAATGAAGAGATACACTCATGGCTCTCTCTAAATTCTTACTTTTCCATTTGCAGCATCTGACAAATCTTACTTTAGGCATCTTTAGGTAAATTTAATCATTTTTTCCGGATATTAGGAGGTCTGTTCCCCAGGGCTATTCTTTACAATTCATCAGCGATAGCTAAGCTTCCAGATTTAAGGTGAATGAAATCTGCATTTTAAGTTTCTTACGTGGCAGAATTGCACTATTTCATGTCAAACTCTGACTTTTTAGCAATATAAACGACCTTGGGGTGGCAATTTTTGGGAGACATAGGAGAGCAAAATGGCTCATTCTGCACCTGTTATCTCTAAGGGCATCCATCAGCTCACTAGGTATCAAACGGGCCCACTGGGCAACAAAGAGGCATCAAAATATCTAACTTGGTATCAGAATAACTCTTATAATTTTCTGCTTATGCTAGGAAGTTGTCACTAAAAAAAAGGAATGGAGAAAGTCCCACTGTAAAATCACCCAATGTACAAGAAAGTTTAAGGCGAGAATAGGCGAGTTAGTTCTCTCGTCTCAAGTTAAGGTGGCCGAGGTCCTAAGGTCAAGGCGAGAGAACTTAACCTATCCAATTTGCAGTCCACCTAAACTAATCAACAATTCTACTTCTGATGAGTAAGTTACACTAGAAGTTTTTTGGAGGCAACAGTTTTCTGACATACGACCACTAAGGTAGCCATTAAAGGAACTCATGTCTACCATATGACCCAAAAGTATGGGGAATATTTAAAAATTCATGAAATGTAGAAAAGGCCACAAGTTATGAATTTGAGCTTTCAAAGTCATGAGATGCAACACGACCGTCTGCTTGGGTTCACATGAAAGACGACAGTCAGTGACAGCTGATGGTCAGTATTGAACACAGCGTAAAAGATTCTGGTCGTACTTGTCGCTATTTGTGTTACTGGCCTTCAAGACCGCAGGTCCTCTTGGTAAGAACATATGTTTGCTTTTGCTTTCCATGCTCAAGTCCTGCAGAGGCCTATAGTTGTCACTGCCCTGAAATAAGAGATCTATAGAAAAGTGCTTCTTTAAACTTCTTTTATATTTTCTACGTGGTCACGACATATTTGTTTGATTTACTGTGTTGCATTGCAGAACAAGAGGAAGTCAGGGTTTAAGAGGTTGGATGTTGATTGATCATAGCATAAGCTGTCAATGAGAGACAGGCATCGTTCACGTGTCCAAAAGGCGGCTTGTCTGGCCTCAGGACAGCCCAATTGGAAAAAAGTCCACCTCACCCAATGCCCAGCTCCGTATGTGTCTCGAATGCCTGACAGCACAACTCCTAGTATTATGGCATTTCATGCCATAATAACATATAGGGTAGCTTTAGTCAGATGCAGCAACGAAAGCTGGCGACCAGTGGCGCTTTCTAGTGGACGTGGCCTCAACTACACGAGCTGGTCACAAAAAGAATCGAGGTTACCTTTGAAATTGACTCTGCAGGGTACGCGAGGTAAATTCGAAGGGAAATTAAGTGACTTTGCCCTTGCCACTGGAAAAATGCCCCAAACCAAGGAGTTTGGTAATGGCACAAATGCAAAATAAATGATCTGGAAGTGCCAAGGCAATGGAAAACCTTTTGCTGCAGTCTAAACAGATTCCTTAAGTTAAAGGAATCCGTTCTACTGAGCTTCGCAAAAAACCATGCCATGACATGACATGAGTGGGATTTCTGTGCATCTGCTGTCTCTATTCTAAAGCAATGCTGCACGGTTTCCCACTGATACCGACCATTTTACATTGCCTGTATTTCAGCTCCTATCAGACGGATATTGAAAGTTCTTCTTGCCTGCTCTGGTGTCATAAACGGTTTTTTGGGTGATTACTCGACATTTTATTTCTGGCAGCTCATTCTCCACATTGTTCTATCCATGGTATAAGAGCCGTTGCAAAAGGCTGCCATCAGCATTTAGGCACAATTTTTCATGCTTTCAAATGTTACAAGCAGACAAGTAAATGATTTGGCAGGGCATTGACTTTGGTTGAGTTTCAATGAGGGTCTCTGGCCTTCAACTGATGAAAAGGAGAAGCAGTTAGCCTTAGCATCCCTTCTACACGGTGTTTGTTTTAAATTGAGACTGCCAAAAAGAGCCAGTAAAATGGCAACGCTGAGTCGAAATGGCCCGCTCGAAGTTTCAAAACAATCAACTGAATGTTAGCTGTTACTACCACACTCGTCCGGTGACCATGACGTCTGAGTACGACCGCCGCGTGGCCATTTTCGTGGCCTTGGAGGCTGGCAGCACGCCCGCAGAAATTGGGGACTTTCTGAAGCTAAAAAAGGCAACAGTCTATCGAGTTGCCAAGGCCTTTCATGGTGCAGGGAGTGCAGGTGAAGCAGAGAAGAAAGATCTGGTGTCTCCTGCAAGGAAAATACATGACCGGTCCAGCGCCAGGAAGAGGAGCAGGGACTTCCTTGACGAGCTGCAGACCGCCATCGACAGCGACCCCTCAATTTCGATGCGAGCACTGGCAACAAGGATGAATGTCTCCAATGACACCATCTTCAAGGCAATCCACGAGGACCTCTGGTATAAAAGCTACGTCTTCAAGGTTCGTCAGCATCTCTCTGAGGAGATGAAGGCCAAGAGAGTGGCAAAATGTGCACTGCTCTTAGCTTCTTTGAAGCATGCTGCCTCTGG